>ERZ827423.2825-NODE-2825-length-12956-cov-5.827300_pt1 | contig 12956 bp, 24 predicted proteins | sample MGYA00519775_ERZ827423 | MGnify/ENA primary metagenome ERZ827423 (study PRJEB31778, sample SAMEA3449296) | human gut metagenome | biome: human gut; feature: human-associated habitat; material: faeces | place: United Kingdom | collected 2010/2012 ...
CGTCAAGCCCGGCCGGGTCATGTTCGAGATCGCCGGCGTGCCGGAGGAAATGGCGCGCGAGGCGTTCCGGCTCGCAGCGCATAAGCTGCCCGTCAAATGCAAGGTGATCAAGAAGGAGAGCGTCTCCGAAGCGGGAGGTGAACAGTCATGAAGGCAAAGGACAAAAGAGCGAAATACCGCGCCATGAGCGCGGCCGAACTCGACAAAAAGGTCGTTGACCTCAAGGAAGAGCTGTTCAACCTGCGCTTCCAGCACGCGACCAATCAGCTCGAAAATCCTCTGCGCATTCCCGAGACAAAGAGGGATATCGCCCTGATCAAGACCATTCTTCGTGAAAAGGAGCTGGGGGGCGGCGCGTGAGCGCGTTCCCTGACGAAAGGAGGATTTTCAGATGAGCGAAAGAGCTATGAGAAAGACCAGAACCGGCGTGGTTTCAAGCGATAAGATGGATAAGACGATCGTCGTCACCATCTCCCAGCAGGTCAAGCACCCGCTGTACGGCAAAATCGTCAAGCGCACCTATAAGCTGAAGGCCCATGATGAAAACAACGAGTGCGGCGTCGGCGACCGGGTGCTGATTATGGAGACGCGTCCGCTGTCCCGCGACAAACGCTGGCGTCTCGTGCAGATCATTGAGAAAGCAAAATAAGCCCAGTAGTAAAGGAGGATAAACCATGATTCAGCAAGAGACCTATTTGAGAGCGGCTGATAATACCGGCGCCAAGGAACTCATGTGTATCCGCGTGCTGGGCGGTACTGGCAGAAAGTACGCCAATATCGGCGACGTCATCATCGCGACGGTCAAGAAGGCGGCTCCCGGCGGCATGGTCAAAAAAGGCGACGTGGTCCGCTGCGTCATCGTGCGCTCCGCGCACGGCCTGCAGCGCGCCGACGGCTCCCACATCCGCTTCGACGACAACGCCGCCGTCATTATCAGAGAGGACAAGAACCCGAGGGGCACCCGTATCTTTGGCCCCATAGCCCGTGAGCTGCGCGACAAGGAGTATACCAAGATTCTGTCGCTGGCCCCCGAAGTGCTGTAAGGGGAGGTAAGGATGAATATGAGTAAACTGCATGTCAAGACCGGAGACACGGTCTATGTCATTTCCGGCAAGAGCAGGGGCAAGCGCGGCAAGGTCCTCGTGACCTCCCCCAAAGAGGGTAAGGTCATCGTGGAGGGCGTGAACGTCGTCACCAAGCACGTCAAGCCCAAAAACCAGCAGCAGCAGGGCGAGATCGTCAAGACCGAAGGCGCGCTCTACGCCTGCAAGGTCCAGCTCTACTGCGAAAAGTGCAAGACCGGCGTCCGCGTCGGCCACAAGACCCTCGACAACGGCAAAAAGGTCCGCTATTGCAGAAAATGCGGCCAGGAATTCGATTAAGGGGGGGATCTGAACAATGGAAAGAATGAAAGAACTGTATATTAAAGAAGTGGCGCCCGCGCTGATGAAAAAATTCGCGTATAAGAGCCCCATGGAGATCCCCAAGCTCGACAAGATCGTCATCAACGTCGGCTGCGGCGAAGCCAAGGAGAACGCGAAGGTGATCGACGCCGTCGTCTCCGACCTGTCCAAGATCACCGGCCAGAAGCCCGTCGTCTGCAAGGCGCGCAAATCGGTCGCGAACTTCAAGGTCAGAGAGGGCATGAACATCGGCGTAAAAGTAACCCTGCGCGGCGCGCGCATGTACGAGTTCCTCGACAGGCTGTTTAACCTCGCCCTGCCCCGCGTCCGCGACTTCCGCGGCATCAGCGGCGATGCCTTCGACGGCAGGGGCAACTATTCGCTCGGCCTCAAAGAGCAGCTCATCTTCCCCGAAATCGACTACGATAAAATCGACAAGGTCCGCGGCATGGACATCATCTTCGTGACCACGGCCAAGACCGACGAACAGGCAAAAGAGCTGCTGTCCCTGATGGGCGCTCCCTTTGCAGGTTGAGAAGGAGGGAATAACGGATGGCAAAAAAAGCACTGGTATTACAGCAGAAAAAACAATCGAAGTACTCTACCCGGTACTATAACAGATGTAAAATTTGCGGCCGCCCTCATGCGTATTTGAGGAAGTACGGCATCTGCCGCATATGCTTCCGCGAACTCGCGTACAAAGGTCAGATACCCGGCGTCAAAAAAGCCAGCTGGTAATCTTGATACAGACCGTAAGGAGGAATACAGATGCAGATTACAGATCCCATTGCCGATATGCTGACCCGTATCCGCAACGCTAATTCGGCAAAGCACGACAGTGTTGAAATCCCTGCCTCCAACCTGAAAAAGGCCATCGCCGAGATTCTGGTGGAAGAGGGCTATATCAAGAGCTATCAGGTGACTGAGGACGGAAAACAGGGTATCATCAAGGTCGTGCTCAAATACGGCCCGAGCAAGAGCAAGGTCATCCAGGGCCTGCGCCGGGTCTCCAAGCCGGGCCTGCGCGTTTACGCGGGCGCGGAGGATATGCCGAAGGTGATGCGCGGCCTCGGCATCGCGATCATTTCGACCTCGAAGGGCGTTATGACCGACAAGCGCGCAAGAAAAGAGAACATTGGCGGCGAAGTGCTCGCCTTTGTATGGTAGGAGGAATGCAGTTATGTCGAGAATTGGAAGAAAACCCATAACGATTCCTGCCGGTGTGACAGTCGACCTTGCCGCGGGCAACGCGGTGACGGTCAAGGGACCCAAGGGCACTTTGTCGCAGACGCTGCACCCCGATATGCAGATCACGATCGAGGACAACACCGTCACGGTGGCCCGTCCGTCCGACAGCAAGGAGCACCGCTCCCTGCACGGACTGACCCGCTCTCTGCTGTTCAATATGGTCGAGGGCGTACAGAACGGCTTCTCCAAGACGCTGGAAGTCAACGGCGTGGGCTACAGGGCGCAGAAGCAGGGCAAGGACCTTGTGATGAACCTGGGCTATTCCCATCAGGTGGTCATGAGCGAAACCGCCGACATTTCCATCGATGTGCCCAACCCCAACACCATCGTCATCTCCGGGCCCGATAAGCAGAAGGTCGGCCAGTTCGCGGCTGAAGTCCGCGAGAAACGCCCGCCCGAACCCTATAAGGGCAAAGGAATCAAGTACGCTACCGAGCGCATTGTCCGCAAAGAGGGCAAAGCCGGCAAGTCCGCAAAATAACGGAGTGAGGAGTGAGCATTTTGGTCAAGAAATTCAACAGCAATGCGGCCCGCATCAAACGGCATCGACGCGTGCGCGCCAAGATTTCGGGCACGGCGGCTACGCCTCGCCTGAACGTGTTCCGTTCCAATACGAACATCTACGCGCAGATTATCGACGACGTACAGGGCGTGACCCTGGTTTCGGCCTCCTCGCTGGATAAGGAGATTGAAGGCGGCGGCAACAAGGCCGCGGCCCGGCAGGTCGGCCTGGCCCTCGCCGCAAGAGCGAAGGAGAAGGGAATTACCGAAGTGGTCTTCGACCGCGGCGGTTACCTGTACCACGGCAGAGTAAAAGAACTTGCGGAAGGCGCCCGCGAGGGCGGACTTTCGTTCTAAAGGAGGATGAACAATGACTGACAGGATCGATGCAAGCACCCTGGACCTGGAGGAACGGGTTGTATCCTTGAACCGTGTTTCCAAGACGGTGAAGGGCGGCAGAATCTTCAAGTTCGCAGCCCTGGTCGTCGTCGGCAACGGTGACGGGGTCGTCGGCGTCGGGCTCGGAAAATCCTCCGAAGTTCCCGATGCGATCCGCAAGGGGATCGACGATGCGAAGAAGAACCTCTGCCGCATCGCGCGCAAGGGCACGACCATTCCCCATGAAAACGTGGGCAAGTTCGGCGCTTCCATGGTCGTTCTCAAGCCCGCCGCCCCCGGTACCGGCGTGATCGCCGGCGGCGCCGTCCGCGCTGTCGTTGAGCTGGCGGGGATTAAAGATATCCGCACAAAGGCGCTGCGCTCCCGCAACCCGATCAACCTGGTCACGGCGACCCTCAACGGCCTGCTCGAGATCCGGGACGTGCATCAGGTGGCGGCCGTGCGCGGCAAAGACGCCAAGCAGATCTTGGGATAAGGAGGTATTTGTCATGGCTTTGAAAATCACTATGAAAAAGTCGCTGATCGGCTGTAAGCAGAACCAGATAGATACCGCCAAAACCTTCGGCCTCAAACGGCCGGGCGACGTCAGTATCCAGCCGGAAAACCCGGCCACCCTGGGCAAGATCCGCGTGATCTCGCATCTGGTGGCCGTGGATCAGGTCGACTAAAGGAGGATTTCGCGAATGAAGCTGCACGAACTCTCACCCGCGCCCGGTGCTGTCACTGAGGTCAAGCGCAAGGGCAGGGGAATCGGGTCCGGAAACGGAAAGACGGCCGGCAAGGGCCACAAGGGCCAGAACGCCCGCAGCGGCGGCGGAGTCCGCCCCGGCTTTGAAGGCGGCCAGATGCCCCTCCAGCGCCGCGTCCCCAAAAGAGGATTCAACAATATTTTCGCCAAACATTACACGAGCGTGAACGTCGAGGCCCTGAACCGTTTTGAGGACGGCCAGGTCATTACGGCCGAAACGCTGCGCGACGCCGGCATTATTAAAAAGGAACAGGATGGGATCAAAATACTCGGCAGAGGCGAGATCGACAAGAAGCTGACCGTCTGCGCCGCGAAATTCACCGAGTCGGCCAAGGCCAAGATCGAAGCCGCCGGTGGAAAAGCCGAGGTGGTGTAAATGTTCGACGGAGTTAAGGCGGCATTCAAAAACATTGATCTGCGCAAAAAGATTCTGTTCACCCTGTTCGTCATCTTTGTATTCAGAGTCGGCTGCGCCATCCCCGTCCCGTTCATCGACGCGACGCGCCTGAGCGCCGCGTTTGAAGCGTCCGGGATCGGCTCCGGGATCGGCGGCCTGCTCGACATTATGTCGGGCGGCGCGCTCAGCCAGGCAACTCTGTTTGCGCTCGCCATCGCGCCGTACATTAACGCCTCTATCATTATGCAGCTGCTTTGTATTGCGATTCCGGCTCTGGAACGCATGCAGAAGGAAGAAAACGGCCAGCAGAAAATCAACCAGATCACGCGTTACGTCACGGTTGGGCTCGGACTCGTCATGTCCTACGGCTATTATAGCCTGCTCGCCTACCGCTTCGACGTTCTGAAGTACAAGACGTTCTTCACCGCGGTCGTCGTCATTCTCGCCTTCACGGCCGGCTCCGCCATTGTCATGTGGCTGGCGGAACGGATCAACGAGAAGGGGATCGGCAACGGCATCTCCATGATCCTGTTCGCCTCCATCCTCTCCCAGGGCAGCGGCATCATCAACTGGCTCCGCAACGCTTTTATCAGCAAAAACTATGTCGGACCGATCCTCGTCGGGATCATTTCCATCGGCATGATCATGGGCATCGTCCTTGTCAACAAGGCCGAACGCCGTATCCCCATCCAGTATGCAAAGCGCGTCGTCGGCCGTAAAATGTACGGCGGCAACAGCACGCATTTGCCGATGAAGGTTATGATGACCGGCGTTATGCCCATCATCTTCGCCTCCTCCTTCTGCATGCTGCCGCAGACGATCGCGACCTTCTTTGCTTCGAGCAGCTCCTTTGCCGTCTGGGTGGAAAAGTACTTCTCGCAGGATACGGTGGCCTACGGCATTGTTTACTTTTTGCTGATCGTGTTCTTTAACTACTTTTATGTATCGGTCTCCTACAATCCGGTGGAGATCGCAAACAACCTGCAGAAGAACGGCGGTTCCGTCCCCGGCATACGCCCCGGCGAGCCGACTGCAAATTACCTGAAGAAGACCTTGAATAAGATCACTTTGTTTGGAGCCCTGTTCCTCGGCGTGATCGCGATCCTTCCGATGATCGCCTCCGCAATCTTCAACCTGAGCTTTACGCTCGGCGGCACGAGCATCCTCATCGTCGTCAGCGTCATCATGGAAACGGCAGTCACCATTGAATCGCAGATCGTCATGCGCCACTACCGCGGGTTCCTGGAATAAGTGGGAGATGATTATATGATGAAACTCATTTTACTCGGCCCTCCCGGATGCGGGAAGGGCACGCATGGCAAGCGGATCAGCAGCCGCTATGGAATTCCCATTATCAGTACGGGCGATATTATCCGCGTCGCGGTCAGCTCCGGCTCGGACCTCGGCGAGCAGGTGAAAGGCTATATGGCCTCCGGAAACCTGGTCCCGGATGAGATCGTCATCGCGCTTGTCAAGGAACGCCTGACCCAGGACGACTGCAAAGACGGCTTTATCTTCGACGGTTTTCCCCGCACTGTGCCGCAGGCCGAAGCGATCGACGCCATGGGCGTCGGCATCGACCGGGTGCTGAGCATTGAGCTGCCGGACCAGGTGATCGTGCATCGCGTCACCAGCCGCCGGGTTTGCCCTTCCTGCAGCGCGGGCTACGACGTAAACGACAACCCCTCCCGCGACGGCGTGACCTGCGACAAGTGCGGCGCGACCCTGATCCAGCGCGAGGACGACAAGGCGGAGATCGTGGAAAACCGGCTCAGAGTTTACCACGAGAACACCGAGCCGCTCATCGCGTACTATGCGAACAAGGGTTTGCTACGCACGGTGAGCAGCGACGGGCCGATTGAAGAAGTCTCGAAAGAGATATTCAGGACAATAGAGTCGTAACGATGATCATTTTAAAATCCGCAAGAGAAATTGAATTGATGCGCAAGGCGGGCGCGATTGCCGCGGCCGCCCTGGAACTGGCAGGCGGGATGGTGGCGCCGGGCGTCACGACCCAGTCGATCGACGCGGCGGTCCGCAGGTTTATCACGGGCCGCGGCGCCACGCCCTCCTTCCTGCACTACAACGGCTATCCAGCCTCATGCTGTATCTCCGTGGACGAACAAGTCATTCACGGCATCCCCTCCGGGCACACGGTGCTCAGAGAAGGGCAGATCGTGAGCATAGACGTGGGCGCCTGCCTGGACGGGTACCACGGCGACTGCGCGGACACGTTTGCCTGCGGCGAGATTTCGCCCGCGGCACAGCGGCTGATCGATGTGACGCGCGCCTCGTTTTATGCGGGCTTTGCCTTTGCAAAAGAGGGTTTCCGCCTGGGCGACCTGGGCCATGCGGTACAGGAATACGCACAGCGGCACGGGTACGGCGTTGTGTACGAGTACACCGGCCACGGCGTGGGCAAGGCCCTGCACGAGGACCCGTCGGTGCCCAATCTCGGCACGCCCGGCCACGGTCTGCGTCTGCGCAGGGGCATGACCATTGCCGTAGAGCCCATGATCAACGAGGGCACGGCCGACATCCGCATGCTGGACGACGGCTGGACGATCGTTACGTCTGACGGAAAGCTGTCGGCCCACTACGAGAACACCATCCTCATTACGGACGGGGAACCGGAAATCCTCACCCCGCACGACGGAGGACGGGCGTGATCGGCAGGGGCCAGGTCCTGCGGGCTACCGCAGGGCGAGACAGGGATAAATACTTTATTGTCATGGACGATGAGCGGGACGGTTATGTCCTGCTTGCAGACGGAAAATCGAGACCGGTATCGCGGCCAAAACGCAAGAACGTACGGCATGTCGCCGTCACGTCCCTGCGGGCCGACGACATCGAGCGTTTGTTGGCGGACGGTTTGTCCCCGACGAACAAACAGGTAAAAAGGGCGCTTGCCCGCCTGCTACTCTCTTAGAGCTGGGAGGAATACAATGCCGAAAGAAGATTTTATCGAATTCGAGGGCGAAGTGCTGGAAGCGCTTCCCAACGCCATGTTTTCCGTGAAGCTGGACAACGGCCACCAGATTCTGGCCCATATCTCCGGGAAACTCAGGATGAACTATATCAAGATACTGCCCGGCGACAAGGTGACGGTGGAGATCTCCCCTTACGACCTGACCAGGGGCAGGATTGTATGGCGGTCCAAGTAGCCCGCCGCGCGATAGGAGGAAACAAATATGAAGGTGCGTCCTTCCGTAAAGCCGATTTGTGAGAAGTGCAAGATCATCCGCCGCGGCGGCAAAGTCATGGTGATCTGCGAAAATCCCAAGCATAAGCAAAAGCAGGGCTGACGCCCCGCTGTACAAATGAATGGAGGTACAATATGGCGAGAATTTCGGGTGTCGACATACCCAATGAGAAACGCGTGGAAATCGGCCTGACCTATATCTACGGCATCGGCAGAACGCGTGCCGGCAAGATTCTGGCCGGCACGGGCATCAACCCCGACACGCGTGTCAAAGACCTGACTGAGGACGAGATCTCCAGAATCCGCGATTATATGGAAGCGAACTATAACATCGAAGGCGACCTGCGCCGCGACACCGCGCTCAACATCAAGCGCCTGGTGGAAATCGGATGCTACCGGGGGGGCCGGCATAGAAAAGGCCTGCCTGTTAGAGGTCAGCGCAGCAAAACCAACGCCCGCACCCGCAAGGGCCCCGCAAAGGCCATTGCCGGGAAGAAAAAATAAGGAGGCTTAAATATGGCGAAAGCGCAGGCAAAAAAGGCGGTTACGAGAAAACGCCGCGAGCGCAAGAATATCGAACGCGGCGCGGCGCATATCCGCAGCTCGTTTAACAATACCATCGTCACCATCACCGATGTGGACGGGAACGCTATTTCATGGGCTTCCGCAGGCGGGCTGGGCTTCAGAGGCTCCAGAAAATCCACCCCGTATGCGGCGCAGATGGCAGCGGAAACCGCGACCAAAGCGGCTATGGAACACGGACTGAAAACGGTCGAGGTCTATGTGACCGGCCCGGGCTCCGGCCGCGAGGCTGCGATCCGTGCTTTGCAGGCGGCCGGCCTTGAAGTATCCATGATCAAGGACGTAACGCCCATCCCGCACAACGGCTGCCGTCCGCCGAAGAGAAGAAGAGTTTAATTACGGAGGTGCATGAACTATGGCAAGATATACGGATGCCGTTTGCAAGCTGTGCAGGCGGGAAAAGCAAAAGCTCTTCCTGAAGGGCGACCGTTGCTTTACCGAAAAATGCGCGGTGGCGCGCAGGGATTACGCGCCCGGCCAGCACGGCCAGCGCAGACGCAAGCTGTCGGAATACGGCATGCAGCTCAGAGAGAAGCAGAAGGCCAGACGCTTTTACGGCCTGCTCGAAGGCCAGTTCGAGAAATACTATGAAATGGCCGTCAAGCAGCCGGGCATCGCGGGTGAAAACCTCCTGCGTATCCTCGAGAGCAGACTGGACAACGTGATTTACAGGCTGGGCTTTGCTATGTCGAGACCGGAGGCGCGGCAGCTCGTCCGCCACGGTCATTTCACTGTCGACGGGAAACGCGTGAACATCCCGTCCTATCTCGTCCGGGAAGGGCAGGTCATCGGAATCCGTCAGAACAGCATGAGCAGCCCCAAGCTCAAAGCCGTTCTGGAGGCCAACGCCTCAAAGCCGATCCCCAAATGGCTGGAACTTGACCGGAACACCAACGTTGCCAAGGTGGTAACCCTTGCAGCGAGAGAGGATATTGACCTGCCCATTGAAGAACACCTGATCATAGAGTACTACTCTAAATAACCCCTCAAATTAGGAAGCGCCCCCGTAAGCGGGGGTGGCCACAACCCGACTACTGAAACTGTAACAAGGGGGAAAATTCGTTGATAGATATCGAAAGGCCGCAGGTCGGCGTAGAATTCGTGTCGGATGACGAGAAGTATGGTAAGTTCACAGTGGAGCCGCTGGAAAGAGGTTACGGCATCACCCTTGGGAATTCCCTTCGGCGCATTATGCTGTCTTCCCTGCCGGGCGTTGCGGTGCAGTCGATCAAGATCGACGGCGTCTCGCATGAGTTTTCTACGATCCCCGGCGTCAAGGAGGACGTCACAGAAATTATTCTGAATATCAAAGGACTCATCGCTAAACTGTACAGCGACGGCCCCAAAGTCGTCTACATCGAGGCGACCGGCGAACAGGAAGTTACGGCGGCGGATATCAAAACCGATTCCGACGTTGAAATCCTCAACCCGGACCTGCATATCGCAAGCCTCGGCAAGGACGGCCGCCTCTTTATGAGCATTACCCTCAACAAGGGCAGGGGCTATGTGCAGGCCGATCGCAACAAGCAGTATTCGAGCGGAATTATCGGGGAGATCCCCGTCGATTCCATTTACACGCCGGTGGTGAAGGTCAACTACTCGGTGGACAATATGCGCGTCGGTCAGATCACCGACTATGACCGTCTCACGCTGGAGGTCTGGACCAACGGCACGATCACGGCCGAAGCCGCGGTGAGTCTCGGCGCAAAGATCATGAGCGACCATTTGAGCCTGTTCATCAACCTGTCCGAGGAGAACAAGGACGAGAACGACGTCTGGAAGGACAATCAGACTTCCGACAAGAGCAAGATCCTCGAAATGACCATTGAGGAGCTCGACCTCTCCGTCCGTTCCTTCAACTGCCTCAAACGGGCGGGGATCAACACGGTTGAAGACCTGGCCAACAAGACCCAGGACGATATGATTAAGGTAAGGAACCTTGGAAAGAAATCGCTTGACGAGGTAATTGCCAAGCTGGAATCCCTCGGCCTGTCTTTGAAGGAAGAGGAAGAGTAACAGCACCTGTAATGATTAAAGGAGGTATCTGGTTATGCCAGGAACGAGAAAGTTGGGCAGACCGACCGACCAGAGAATGGCAATGCTCCGGGGCATGGTGACCTATCTGTTTGAAAATGGCAGAATAGAGACTACGCTTACAAGGGCAAAGGAAGTAAGCGCTCTGGCCGATAAAATGATAACGCTCGGGAAAAAGAACACGCTCGCATCCTATCGGCAGGCGCTCGCCTTCATCACGAAAGAGGATGTTGCGCACAATCTGTTCAGCGTCACGGCGCCCAAATATGCAAAGCGCGCCGGTGGATATACCCGCATTTACAAGCTCGGCCCCCGCAGGGGCGACGGCGCGGAAATGGCGCTGATCGAGTTTGTTGAGACCGATAAGGAGCTGGAGAAGCCGGCCAAGAAGGCCCCGGCGAAGAAGTCCGGTTCCACGTCCAAGCGCACCTCCGCCAGGAAGACTGCGCCCAAGGCTGCGAAAACCGCCGCGCCCGAACAGGCGGAAGCGGACGCCGCTGAAGCTGTGGCCGCCGACGTCGTCGCCGCCGCGGAGGAAACGGTTGGCGCCGCGCCTGCTGCTGCAGAGGAAACGGCCGCCGCGGCCGCGACTGAGGCAGAGTCCGCGGGGGAAACGGCCGCCGTTGAGCAGCCCGCAGAGGAGACTGCCGCCGCGCAGCCCGCAGAGGACGAGAAGGCGTAAATTTGCTTCAAAAAATACAAAACGGAAATGGGTCGCCCATTTCCGTTTTTGTTATTTTACGGCATTTTGTATGGCAGGCGCACTGTATTCGGCTCACCGGCGCGGTATGCGCCGGTATGGAGACGGGGCGCAGAGACGCCGGTCAGGCCGCCGCGGCCCAGGAACGCGCTTTCGGCCGGCGGCTTTGGAGCGGCTGATCCCGGCGCGGGAGCCGCCGCAGAGAGCGTCTCCGGCAGGGCTGCGCCCGACGGCTGTGTAATATGCGCTGCGGCCGGAGCGGAGGCCTGGCCATGGGTATGCGTTCCATACGGCGCAGGCGTATGGCCGGCCGGACAGCCCATCCGCGCGCGTTCGGCGCGAGGCGTCCGGGTAGCCCCCTGCTTTGCGGTACAGCGGCCGCAGGCTTGGCCTTGCGCCGCGCCCGGCGCGCCCCGTGTTCGGCACAGGCGCAAGGTGCGGACGGGTTGTCCGGCAGGGGAATCCCGCCTTTTTTCAGGGCCCTGTATGGACGGCCGGTCCCGGCCGCGGTCTTTGCCTATGTATGGCGCAAGTGTGAACGGACCGGGCGCAGCTTGACATGGACATGAGTGTTTACTCGGCGCGGCCCGCGGCGGTTGTCGTTTCAGCGCGTTCGGCGCGCGGCGTCCGGGCGTCGGCGCGGACGAAGGGACCGGACCTGTTTTTGGACGGAAACTGGACCTGGTAAGCGAAAAACTACTGATGAATATCCTCAAAAGGGTTGAAAATCCTCTGAAAAAGTAATACAATATTTTTCGTATAGGCTTGCGTATAAAAAATTCATATAAAAATTGGAGGAACGAAACAATGCTGAAAACGGACATGAGCGGAAGAACTGCGGTCGTTACCGCTGGCGCGGGTGTAGTCGGCGCCGCAATCTGCAAGGTGTTTGCCGCGAACGGCGCCAAAGTCGCCGTCTGCGACAAGGACGAGGCCGCGGCTAAAAAAGTCGCCGCGGAGATCAACGCGGCGGGCGGCCAGGCCGAAGGCTTTGCGCTCGACATCCGCAAGAGAGAGACGTTTAAGGGCGTCTGCGACGCGATCCTCGCCAAATTCGGTACCATTGACTTTCTCATCAACAACGAAAGCGAAGAAATTGCGCCTGAGGACCGCAAACCGCTGCATGAATTCGACATGGATCTGTATGACGACATCATCACCGCCAACCTTGATAACGTGTACTACTTCTCCAAAGCCGCCATGCAGGATATGGCAAAGCGCAAAAAGGGCGCTGTCGTCAACGTCATGTCCATCCGCGGCCTGATTCCCGTTGCGAACCAGACGCCGGTCGTCGCTGCCGCTGCGGCGCAGGTCGGCTTCACAAAGATGTGGGGCGTCGAGCTTAAGGAAGAGAAAATCCGCGTCAACGGCGTTGCCGCCGGCATTGTGAAAAACGAAAAGAACGCCGCCTATCTGCAGACTGAAGAGCAGATCAAGCCCAAGCTGAGCCATTTGGCCGTAGAGCGCCTCGCCACGGCGGAGGACATCGCCAACGCGGCTTTGTTCCTGGCTTCCGATGAAGCTGCGTATATTACCGGCGTGGTGCTGCCTGTGGACGGCGGCCTTTCCGCCGGTTATGTCAGGAGTTTCTAAGGAGGTTTTGAGAATGAAAATAGAATGCGACAGAGCGAACGACTCGTTCGAGCAAATTTTTGAAGGCGTATACGGCTATCACAAGCCGTACAAGCATATGACGGCGGACCTCAAAGACCGCGTCGCCCTGATTACGGGCGCTTCCGGCA
>ERZ827423.2827-NODE-2827-length-12947-cov-3.899240_pt1 | contig 12947 bp, 14 predicted proteins | sample MGYA00519775_ERZ827423 | MGnify/ENA primary metagenome ERZ827423 (study PRJEB31778, sample SAMEA3449296) | human gut metagenome | biome: human gut; feature: human-associated habitat; material: faeces | place: United Kingdom | collected 2010/2012 ...
GTATTGGCTCTGCTTTTCCCGGACAAGGCGGTGCAGGAGGAAAGATCGGAAGCGGTTGCCTAGGTGAACCGGTTAAGTTTAGAACCAATCAAAAAGGAGCTGAATATTTGTGCGCAAGATCGGAATTCCAGAAATTGAGGATATCGCCCTGGGCGCGGCTCTGTTGGGTGCGGGCGGCGGCGGCGATCCTTATATCGGCAAGCTAGTTGCCATCGGGGCCGTACAACAGCATGGCCCGGTTACCCTGCTGGACCCGCAAGAGGTTCCCGACGACGCCCTGGTGGTTCCCATCGCTATGATGGGCGCCCCCACCATCCTGGGGGAAAAGGCCGTGGGCGGCAGCGAGTACGAAACTCTATACGAAACGGTTTCCAGCTTTTACGGCAAGCCCATTTATGCTTTCATGCCCATCGAAGCGGGCGGCGTGAACTCCATGCTGCCCATCGCGGCGGCGGCCCGCCTGGGCCTGCCCATGGTGGACTGCGACGGCATGGGCCGGGCCTTCCCGGAGCTGCAGATGGTGACCTTTACCATCGGCGGCGTCAAGGCCACCCCCATGGCCCTGACAGACGAGAAGGGCAACAGCGTCATTTTCAACACCATCACCAACAAGTGGACGGAGGAGCTGGCCCGGGCGGTGACCATGAGCTGCGGCGGCTCCGTCACCGTGGGCCTTTATATCATGACCGGCGCCACCATGAAGGCCTATGGGGTAAAAAATATTGTTACCCGCAGCGAGATGCTGGGCAAGGCCATCCGCGGTGTGAAAGACCAGGAGGGCCTTTCCCCGGAGGAGGCGTTCCTCCGGTCCTGTGAGGGGTACCGGCTGTTCCGGGGCAAGATCGTGGACGTGCTGCGGGAGACCAACGGCGCCTTCAACCTGGGCCATATCCTGCTGGAGGGCATTGGCGATGACCGGGGCCAGACGGCGGAGGTGTCTTTCCAGAATGAGAACCTGGCCGCCACGGTGAACGGGGAGATCCGTGCCACTGTCCCGGACCTCATCTGCCTGGTGGACACGGAGACCTTCACACCGGTGACCACCGAGGCCCTGAAATACGGCAAGCGAGTGCTGGTAGTGGGCCTGAAGTGCTATGAAATGTGGCGGAGCGAAAAGGGGCTGGAGCTGGTAGGCCCCCGGTACTTCGGCGTGGATACGGACTATATTCCCCTGGAAGAGCGGGTAAAAGGAGGCGCGGAGCATGTATAAGCTGGGAATCGACGTTGGCGGAACCAACACGGACGCAGTTCTCATCAACGAGCGGCGGGAAGTGGTGGCGGAGATCAAGCAGCCAACCACAGACGACGTCTATGACGGAATCATCCATGCCATCCGTGAGGTACTTAAAAACTCTGGCGTGGATCGCGGCGAGATCACCCAGGCCATGCTGGGCACCACGCAATGCACCAATGCCATCGTGGAGCGCAGGCATCTAGCAAAGGTGGGCTTGATCCGCATTGGTGCCCCTGCCACTACGGGCATCCCGCCCATGGTGGACTGGCCGGAAGACATCCAGGCTGTGGTGGAGGACTCCACCGTCATCCAGGGCGGCTTTGAGTTTGACGGAAAAGAGCTTGCACCGCTGGACGTGGACGCTGCCAAGGCATTTTTTGAACGGCTCAAGGGCAAAGTACAGTCTGTAGCCATCTCCTGCGTGTTCTCCACCATCCGGAATGATCACGAGTTGGAGACCGCCCAGCTGTGCCGGGAGGTCATGGGGGAGGACGTCCATATCTCCATCTCCAGCGAGATTGGCTCCATGGGCCTCATTGAGCGGGAGAACGCCACCATCCTCAATGCGGCCCTCTACCAGGTTGCGGAGCGGTTCACGGAGGGCTTTGCCCGCTCCCTGGCGGACGAGGGGATCACCAATGCGGAGATCTACCTGTCCCAGAACGACGGCACCCTCATGACCATGGAACACGCCCGGCGGTACCCCATCCTCACCATCGCTTGCGGTCCCACCAACTCCATCCGGGGCGCGTCCTATCTCACTCAGGTGAAGAACGCCATCGTCATTGACGTGGGTGGCACCACCACGGACTTTGGCGTCATTCAGAATGGGTTCCCCCGGGAGTCCAGCGTGGCAGCCACCATCGGCGGCGTCCGCACGAATTTCCGGATGCCGGACATCATCTCCATCGGCCTGGGCGGCGGCTCCATCGTCCGGCAGCAGCCGGACGGCCGGGTGACTGTGGGACCGGACAGCGTGGGTTACAAGATCACTACGGAGGCGCTGGTATTCGGCGGACAGACTGTCACCGCCACCGACATCGCCGTGAAGCTGGGTATGGCGGAACTGGGAGACCCGTCGTTGACCGCCTGTATCGATGACGCCTTCGCGGCCAAGGCCATGGACACCATCCGGGAGATGGTAGAGGATTGTTTGGACGCACTGAAGCTCTCCAATGACGATGTGGACGTGATCCTGGTGGGCGGCGGCTCCATTGTGCTGCCCAAAGATTTGGCCGGCACCGCCCATGTCTATAACCCGGAGCACTTCGGGTGTGCCAACGCCATCGGCGCCGCCATCTCCAAGGTGTCCGGCAACTATGAGCAGCTCATCGACTACAACCAGATCCCCCGGGAGCAGGCGCTGGAGCAGGCCAAGCAGGAGGCGGCCCGGCTGGCGGCAGAGGCGGGAGCCATTGAGGAGACCATTGAGATCATTGAGGTGGAAGATGTGCCCCTGGCCTATTGCGTGGGGAACACCTGCCGGGTCCGGGTCAAGGCCGCCGGTGATCTGGCCTAGACAGAAGGGGGAAGACGATGAGTGACAAGAAACTGACGCTGCTGGACCTGGTGCCCGTCACGGCGCCAGGCATCCTCTCACCGGAAATGATGGCGGACATGTCCAAATACCTGATGGACACCACCCAGGTGGTCCACCGGCAGATCCAGGAGGGTTCCGTGACCATCGAGTGTGAGTACGATGAGGTGTACTCTGCGCCCCAGGTGGTCTCCATGGCGGTTTCCGAGGCCCAGGCCCAGGAGCTGCAGGGCGTCTTTGTCAACTGCTTTGGAGACCCCGGCGTCCGGGCGGTCCGGGAAAAGCTGAGGATGCCGGTCTTCGGCGGATTTGAGCCGGCCATCTATCTGGGCCTGGGGCTGGGGGACACCCTGGGGATCGTCACTGTGCTAAAAAATGTGGTCCCCATGATCCGGGGCGCCATTGCTCGGGCCGGTCTGGAAAAGCGGGTGGTCTGTGTACGCACTCTGGACCTGCCGGTCTTGGAACTCCAGGATCGAGAAAAGCTGATGGCCAACCTCTACACCGAGTGCAAGAAGGCTATTGAAGAGGACGGCGTCAGTGTACTGGTCATGGGGTGTACGGGGATCATCGGCATCACGGATGAGATGAGAGGCCGGTTGCTGGCTGACGGCTACGACGTGCCGGTACTGGAGGCTGCCCAATGTGCCATGATGCTGACGGAACTCTATGCTAGAATGGGGCTGTACCAGAGCCGGCAGACCTATATGGACCCGCCGGAAAAGTGAACATACGAGTTCGCTTTATGCTGCTTGGAATAAGGCGGTTCGAAAGGAGCCGTTCGGAAAGATTGAACCCCTGCGGTGAGGAGCTGTAAGCAATGTATATTGTAGATGAAATTGCCTATGCTGGAGATCCTGATCCTGTTATCAAGGTGAGTGGAGTCCGACCGATGAAGGATCATAAGCTGTGGGTCCTCTTTAGCACAGAAACCGCAAAAGTTGTGGACCTTACGCCTTTGCTCGAAGCATCGGCTTTTGCCCCATTGGCAGATGAGGAGGTTTTTCGCTCGGTTTATATCGAACGCGGCATTACGGTATGGAATGATGGAGAGGTTGACATTGCCCCTGAATATCTGTATGAACATGGGGTAGATGCAGGAGAGACAGCCTGATGGGCCTTGGATCGCTGACTACCATTTGATGACTATTTGCACCCCCCAGAGCCATTGCAGCGCAATGGCTCTGGGGTTTTTTATAAATGTACTGAAAATTGTGCAACCCCACCGAAACCCTTGGCCACAATGAGTTTCCTTTTGACGGCCTGCTAACTCCGAATCTGACGGATGATATGCTGATACCAGGGACGCCCCGCAACGAGGCGTACACCCGGTGGATGGAAAAGCTGGAGGGGCTGGAGGACGAGCTCCAGGCTTTTGTTCGAAACACAGATTGGATGCTGGAGGAGTTCTTTCAAGACGTTCCCTCTAGGAAGCAGTAGGACTATCTCCGGGCCTATGCCAACGATCAGGGGACCATGGACGAAGCCATGCGGCAGCAAGAGAATATGGAAGATGATGGGGAGGTGTGGGAGGACGCCACAGTGGAGCTGGACACAGGCTCTTTCAATTACCTTGTGAAAATCTCCGTGAAAATCTCCCTGGTTTCCATCGTGGAAACCGGGTCTCACAGATTGGTGCTGGAGGAACAGATGACCTTTGAAAGCATCCCCAGCTTTTTGCGCGTAGATTTGTAACAAAGGCATGGGCGCCGAGAATCTGCTCCGGTGCTGCACCTACTGTGGCTGGTGGATTCTGGCCGAGAGCGGATACAACGCCTGTTATTGCATCTGGTGGGTACTGGGCACGAAAGGGAAGATTTGTCGCCAAGTCGGCGCCCATGAGCGGGAGAAGGAGAAGCGACAGACGGAGACTGCTGCCCGAGAAGTACAGTCGGATCTATAACCTGCAGAAGGCCCGAAAACGGCGGGGAAGGATCAATACGGACGCGTGGAACCAGCGGGTGGCCAAAGCCCAGGCGCTTAAGGATGTGTTCAAGGCCCGGCAGATCACCCGTGAGGAGTACGTGCAGAAACTGGATGCACTGTGAGAAAACAGGAAGCCTGTCCCGAAAGGGACAGGCTTCCTTCGCTGTGAGAGAGTTGAACCTATCAAAAACAATGGGAGTAGTTGAAGAGCAGGTTGTCCATCGGTTTAGATTCTTAGAACTTCTAGGAATATAGAGAATAGCTTTCTTGAGTGGTTGGATAATGGCTCTAAAGACGGCACTGATGTGGCTGTGCCAATGCCACATTCAGAATGATTTGCGCGGCTTGTGTGGGATATACCAGTGGATAAGTGAAAAATTAGTAATAAGAAATTCAGTGATGATGTTAAGTCTGATTGCCGTTACCCCCAGGTATTGTGAAATTGCAGAGATCGGACTATTTCGATGATTTTTCGGCCTATTAATGGGAGCGGATGAGATTTTTTTATGATAAAACCAACATCAAATGTGATGGAGGGCAATAGGGGACGGATAATCATTCCACCGTCTTTAAGATAGGTTTTCGTATATTGGTCTGAGGCATTGACAAAACCAATGAGGTTTCCCTGACGAATCATGTTCAACATACAGAAAACCTGATTATGAGATGAACGTATACATGGAACAATCCCGGCCTTACCGAATTGTTGCATAAGCAGAAAACGGATGTGTGATTTATCATCTAATAGAGCGATTGACTCCCCGGCCAATTTAGAAATAGGGATGCGCTCAAAAGATGCCAATTGATGTGTAGGAAGCATAACCGCAAAAACTTCTGCCTGGGTAATGGGAATGAGACGGAATTCGGAAATATTTCCATCGATAGGAAGAGCATTATATGAAAGGTCTAAAAGCTCTTGCTTTATTTTTTCAATATGGTAACTCAGGAAACCTTCATCAAAGAAAATGGAAGCAAGAGGAAATTGTTCTGCAAAAGCGGCAGAATATAAATACGCCTGAAGAGCCTGTCCTAAGGTTGGAGAGAGTCCCAAGTGCAGTATATGTTTCTTTGAATCAGAGAGTTCGGCCATCCTGTTTTCAGCATTTTGACAGTCACGCAATATATGCTGAACGTATAGTATAAATTCTTCTCCTTCAGGGGTAAAGTCGATTCCCTTAGCTCCGCGAACCAAGAGTTTAACACCCAATTCTTCTTCCAGATTTTTGATAGCGATTGATAGGGTCGACTGAGTAACAAATAATTCCTCACTAGCTTTTGTGAAACTGCGGTAGTGATATACGGCTTCTAGATATCGAAGCCGCCGTAATTCCAGCATAATAACATCCTCCTCCTTCTAACGTAGTGCATTTTAGCGCACTTTGTAACCAATATTGTTTCTTTTTATGGGCCCTTCGGTTTTGTGAATTTCACAAATTAAGAATCTTGTAGTATATATGGATTTGGGTGAATGTACAAAATCTGGATGGAATGGACCTGATGTTGCATCTTAGAAAAGAATGGAGATGAAATAACGTGGCAGCTCCGATTAAAATTTGCCTGGATAGAATTCCTGGCGGAATTATTGCCGTCCCTCTATTTGTTGGCATCCTAATCGACACTTTCTTTCCTACTGTGCTTCAAATAGGCGGCGTTACAACAGAAATATTTAATATTTTACTTGACAAGATCGCTAGAGGTTCTGGAATTGCAGGTGCGGCGGTTTCCAGTGTAGGAGGAAATGCAGTTGCAACTCCATTTACACTGGCAGACATGGATGTCTCGCTATCTGCAACGGCCTCTATTGCGACCTCTCAAATTGCCGCATCTGTTGCCGTTACAACAATTTCGCGTCCTGTTCTAACGACTTTGATTTATAAAAGAAGAAAGAGGTCGCCTAAAGAACCATCCTTGGATGACAGTCTGGCCTGATTGCACAAAATATTTTTTATCATAAGTGCATATTTGTCAATTCAAATATTTTACTTAATTTTAAAAATTTCAATAACACAAATTAAGTGGGAACATTTTATTTGAGGGTGGGGCAAAACGCTTTTCTCATGTCCGGATATGATGGATTCTCGTTTAAGAGAGATGGCATATGCAGAAAGCACGTGGCGAAAGAAAGGAAATAAAGTATGGACGAAAAGAAAACCATAAGTGTTCAACAATTCATGCAGAAGTTCGGAACAGAAGCTCAGTGCAGGCAGTACTTATTTGATAAACGCTGGCCCAATGGTTTTGTCTGCCCAAGATGTGCAGGGCAAAAGTATAGTTATCTCTCGAACGGATTTTTGCAATGTTCTAGGTGCCGGCATCAGACCAGTGTTACAGTAGGCACAGCACTTCACAAAAGTCATCTACCTCTTACGAAGTGGTTCGAGGCATTTTATATTGCATGGCAAAATAACCGCTATATTTCTACAGCCGAAATTCAGACACGTTTTGGAGTAACATACAAAACCGCACTGTATATAAAGACCCGTATATATAAGACTTTAGCGCAGTATAGTGAAGACCGCTATAGCATGGAACGGAGTCAGATCCTCCTAGACATTGAACAGAGGAACAATGACACGGAAAGAATGTCAGCAGCAATTTGATTTGCGCAAATACACAGATTGTATAGCATAGTAGAACAATACTATAAGACTTGGAAAAGGAGAATTGACATGAACTTTTACACTATGTTACAGGATCGTTTGGCAAAGGGAAAACCTGTTCGCGTTGGACTGATCGGTGCAGGTAAATTTGGTACTATGTATCTGGCTCAGGTGCGAAAAGTACCTGGAGTCCATCTGGTTGGCCTTGCAGAACTTAATATTCCCAAGGCTTTCGCAAGCCTGAAGCGTACCAACTGGCCGGCTGAGCAAGTCAACGCCAAGACGTTGGAAGAGGCGTTCAAGACAGGGAAAACCTGTGTGCTGGAAAGTGCCGATGAACTGATTTCTTCACCTTTCACAGAAGTTATCATTGATTGTACAGGCCTGGCAGAGCTAGGCTTACACACAACTCTGAACTGCGTCCAGCATGGAAAGCACATCGTCAATGTTAACGTCGAAGCTGATATTCTCGCCGGGCCGGTCTTGGCCAAGCGGGCGAAAGCTGCCGGAGTTGTATACTCTTTGGCCTATGGTGATCAACCTGCAGAAATCTGTGAAATGGTCGACTGGGCCCGCACTGCTGGATTCGAGGTTGTCTGTGCCGGTAAGGGAACCAGATATCAGCCCCAGTATCATCAGTCGACTCCCGACACAATTTGGGGCTACTACGGGATCCCCGAAGAGCATGCAATCAAAAGTGGGATGAATCCCAAGCTGTTCAATTCCTTCCTAGATGGTACGAAGAGCGCAATTGAGATGGCCTGCGTTTCCAACTGTACTGGATTACTGCCTCCTGTGGATGGGTTAAAATTTCCCCCCTGCAGTGCCGATCATCTCCCCCGCATCTTAAAGCCCAAGAGTGACGGAGGAATTTTGGACCACAGTGGAATGGTGGAAGTTGTTGCAAGTGAAGAACGGGATGGTCGCCCTGTTTCTCGGGATCTGAGATACGGCATCTATGTGACACTGCGTGGCGATTCGGAATACATGATGGATTGCTTCAAAGAATACGGCATGATCACCGATGAAACGGGTGAATATACCTGCCTGTATCGACCTAACCACATGATTGGCTTGGAGATGAATATTTCTGTGGCATCCATTGGCACCCGGCATGAGCCCACAGGCTGCCCTACCGCCTTCCACTCTGATGTCGTTGCGGTGGCAAAGTTTGATATTCCTGCCGGAACCATTTTAGACGGTGAAGGCGGATACTACGTATATGGCGAGGCCGTGCCCGCAAAGACCTCCCTTGTGGGAAACATGCTGCCGTTGAACTTTAGCGCAAATAAGAAAGTACTCCGGGATATCAAAGCTGGCGAATTTTTGTCTTACAGCGATGTGGAGTATGATCCTAACTGCTTGACGGTGCAGCTGCGGAAAGAAATGGCAGAGATGACAGAGTAAATGATGCTACTCGGGATTCCGCTGGGTTCTAGAGAAAGTCGAAGCGCGCGATCTTGCAAAAAGGAGAAGCAGCTATGATGAACGAAAAGAAAGCGGTCATGGGGGGGGGCGGGCATCATGGGGGCATCCCTAGCCCAGGTCTATGCACAGGCGGGGTGGGACACGATCCTCTGGAACCGAAGCGCCGCTGGCCTGGAACGGGCAAAGAGCCTGATTTCCATCAACCAGGCGACTCTGATTAAAGAAGGGATTCTGGATGAAGCGGAATCCAATGCGATGCAGTCCCGGATTCGCATGACCACCGACAAGGCGGACTACCGGGATGCCGCACTGGTTGTGGAGAGCATCGTAGAGAAACTGGATGCCAAGCAGGCGTTCTGGGAGGAGGTTTCCGCCCTGGTTCCGGCAGAGGCACTGCTGGCCACCAATACCTCCGGATTGAAGATCACGGAGATCGCCAAGGCCTGCAAACACCCGGAGCGGTTCATGGGCCAGCACTGGCTGAATCCGCCCCACCTGCTGCCCCTGTGTGAGATCATCGCCGGGGAGCAAACCAGCCCGGAAAATGTACAGAAGATGAGGAAGCTGGTTGAAGGTCTGGGCAAGCAGCCGGTGGTAGTAGCCGACATCAACGGATTCATTATCAACCGCATCCAATTCGCCTTGCTGCGAGAGGCACTGCATATCGTGGACATCGGCGCTGCCACGGTGGAAGATGTGGACACGGCGCTGAAGGCGGGCATGGGACTGCGGTATGCGGCTCTGGGCCCCTTCGGGGTGGCGGACTTCGGAGGACTGGATACCTTTGATCACATCAACAGCTATCTCAACGCTGAGCTGGATGACAGCAAAGTGGGGAACAAGCGGCTCCACGAGATGGTGGAAGCGGGAAAGCTGGGTGTCAAGAGTGGCCAGGGCTTCTACGACTACTCTGGTGATAAAGCGGATGAGGCCATCCGGGAGCGGGACCGACTGTACATTGAGCTTGCAAAAGTTCTCTATTTTAAAAAGTGAGGAGGAGCACGATGAGAAGCGATTTGATGAAGAGCGGTGTGGAGCGGATTCCTCACCGAGCACTGTTCCGGGCCCTAGGCCTGACCCAGGAGGAGCTGGACCGGCCTATCATCGGCGTGGTCTGCGCCAAGAACGAGATCATCCCCGGCCACATGCATTTGGACAAGATCGCCGAGGCAGTGAAGGCCGGCATCCGAATGGCCGGCGGTACCCCTATCGAATTTCCGGCCATCGGCGTGTGTGATGGCATCGCCATGAACCATGAGGGTATGTTCTACTCCCTGCCCAGCCGGGAGCACATTGCCGACTCCGTGGAGATCATGGCCAACGCCCATCCTTTTGACGGCCTGGTGTTCATCCCCAACTGCGACAAGATCGTGCCGGGCATGCTGATGGCGGCCCTGCGGGTGAACATCCCCGCCGTGTTCTGCTCCGGCGGCCCCATGCTGCCGGGCAAGGCCAACGGCCACCAAGTGGCGCTGAAGGATGCCTTCGAGGCCCCCGGCGCCGTGAAGACCGGCAAGATGACGGAGGAAGAGGCCAATGAGATCGTGGAGCATTCCTGCCCCGGCTGCGGCTCCTGCGCAGGGATGTTCACCGCCAACTCCATGAACTGTCTGACGGAGATCCTGGGCCTGGGTCTGCCCGGCAACGGCACCATTCCGGCGGTGGACAGCCAGCGGATCATCCTGGCCAAGCACGCGGGCATGAAGATCATGGACCTGGTGCGGGAGAATATCTGCCCCCGAGACATTGTGGATCAGCGGTCCATTCAGAATGCACTGACAGCAGACATGGCCATGGGCTGCTCTACCAACACCATGCTGCACCTGCCGGCCATCTGCCACGAGGCGGGGCTGAAATTTGATCTGAAGGGTGTCAATGAGGTCAGTGACCGGGTGCCTCATCTGGTGAAGCTGAACCCGGCGGGTGTCCATTGCCTGGTGCACCTGAATGATGCCGGGGGCCTTAGCGCCGTGATGAAGCGGCTGGACCAGCTGGGGCTCATTGATACCACGGCCCGGACGGTGGATGGTACCTGGGCGGACCGGATCGCCAAGGCCCAGATTAAGGACGAGGACGTGATCCGGGACCGGGCGCACGCCTACTCCCAGACCGGCGGCTTGGCGGTGCTGTACGGCAACCTGGCCCCTGACGGCGCGGTGGTGAAGAAGGGGGCGGTGCTGCCGGAGATGATGGTCCATACCGGCCCTGCGAAGTGCTTTGACAGCGAAGAGGACTGCTGTGCCGGCCTGTACGCTGGAAAGGTTGTGGCCGGTGACGTAGTGGTAGTCCGGTACGAAGGGCCCAAGGGCGGCCCCGGTATGCGTGAGATGCTCTCTCTCACGGCGGCGTTGGCTGGCATGGGCCTAGATTCCACTTGCGCCCTGGTGACGGATGGGCGTTTCTCTGGCGTCAGCCGGGGGGCCTCCATCGGCCATGTGTCCCCGGAGGCGGCGGCCGGCGGGCTGCTGGCATACGTCCAGGATGGAGACCCCATCGCCATTGACATTCCCAATCACTCCATCAATCTGCTGGCATCCGAAGAGGAGATTGCCAGGAGGAAGACGGCCGCGAAGCCCCAGCCTCCCAAGCAGGTGACGGGCTACTTGAAGCGCTACCGCGCCATGGTCACCTCGGCCAACAAGGGTGCCATCCTGGACGAGAATCGCCTTTGAATAGAAATATTACCAGTAGACAATCAGGGCCTTCCACATGGGCGGGAACCAAATGGATGGTTCCCGCCCATGCTTTCCAAATAAAAAACATATTACCGAACAAGGAGAATCAAGCATATATGTTCAAGCCCGGCAGCAAGTGGATGGTCGAAGAGGTCCAGAAGGAAGTGGATCGCAATTGGGAGGAACTTCTCAGGCTCTGGGAACTGTAATTAGCCGATACCGATCAATCTCCTTTAAATACAAAAAGGCGCCACAGATTCATCTGGCGCCCTTTTGCATTATACAGATTATAAGTGACACAGCTAACTTGCAAAGGAACGGAGTCTTAATTTTCAAAATTCTGCTGAAACTATAAGGGGAGAAATACAACAAGTAAGGTCGTGACCCAATACGGCACTTGCGGTTTTTTTGGAATTGTGATACAATGACATTAAAAGGGAGGTCACCCGAAATGCAGCTGTTTGTATGGAATGACACATTGCGTGAGAAAATCCCAGTGAAAGTTGTTCCGGCTACAGACGCAGATTTTGGCCTCACGCAAAAGTGGCAGACCCAATGGACAACTTCGGTGGCTCAAAGCATGCCGAATAAAGTGGCTCTCCACAGATGCGATGACGATGAATTGCTGGGATTGATGTCCTATCGAATCAACGAAAAGGGAATGGCCATAGAAGTGGTCTATGTGGAGAGCGCGGGACACAGCAACGCAAATTTGCTAAGACAAACTGGCGGACAGAAGAGATACATTGGTATCGCCAAGGCCCTCTTTGCTTATGCTGCGATGATCTCAGTAGACGCCGGCTTTGGCGGAGTGCTGTTTTTCCGGGCAAAAACCACTGAGCTTCGCACATATTATATGAAAGAGTTCGGAGCTGTTCCGTTAGGACAGTATGATCCGTTTCGCATGATTATTTGGGAAGACGCAGCGGATCAATTGATTTCAGAGTATCGGACGGTGAGTGAGAATGGATAAACAGGAACTGCAATATTTACAGCATATAGAACAGCATGGCACCGAGAATGGGTGGGTTACACCTCTTACGCAGGAAGATACGGCATATCTTGTTCATTTTCGAGCTGTATGTAAACGGTATAATATTATTCCATCCAAAGCGACTCGACTGGAATATGACTTTGTCACCAAGGTCACGGACAGTGAATTCTATCTCCAGCAGGCGAATGCATGATGTTCGCCGAATGAGGGCAAGCCACGTTGACTACTATTTGACGACTATTTGAAAAACTCCCGGAGCCATTGCAGCGCAATGGCTCCGGGAGTTTTCTCGAAACGGCAAAAAATTGTGTAGACGCACTGAAATCCATGTGCCCCAACGGCTACCCTTTTGACGGCCTGATCACTCCGACTCTGTAGGCCACTGGTTCGAATCCAGCCGGGCGTACCAAAATGTGTTGATAAAAAAGATGCACAGCAGAAATACCACACGAAAGTGCGACATTTTTGCGTTTTTAAAAAAGAAAATGGCCTAAATAGCAGAAAAAAGTCAAACAATCGAAAGCGGGACCCGTTTTCCAAAAATCGCGCTACA
>ERZ827423.2831-NODE-2831-length-12929-cov-8.883952_pt1 | contig 12929 bp, 10 predicted proteins | sample MGYA00519775_ERZ827423 | MGnify/ENA primary metagenome ERZ827423 (study PRJEB31778, sample SAMEA3449296) | human gut metagenome | biome: human gut; feature: human-associated habitat; material: faeces | place: United Kingdom | collected 2010/2012 ...
TCTGCTGCCTTACGGATGCGGCACACCCCTTGCGGGTGCCGCTCTGCTGATCTTGCGCAAGTGCAGCCTAATCGCCGTCTACCGATAATACGATATCGCGGCGAGCGTCAGCAATGCCGCCTTGGCAGGCAAACACAAGATTGCACCAATCCGAAGTAGACGGAGATTGCTAAAGGGTAACGAATCGCAGGCAAAGCGGCAGCGAAGATAGAAGCACACCAAGTCGTTTAGATTCATCACTTGGCAGGCACCCGATTCCGCAGGCTGAGCACTTCTTCAAGCTACAAACTCACAATGTTGGGGGTCGAGGGGGACTCCCCTCGTCCTTCTCTGGGGGATACAAAGGGGGGTATTCTCTTCGAGAAGAGAATACCCCCCTTGACCCGCGCTCCCCACGGCAGTGGGGATCAAAACACTCCCCCTTTGGGGATAAAAAGGAGAATCATCATGCGAGCAGTATTGACTAAGGTTAAACACGCCTCCGTTACGATCGACGGAGAGCTCAAGGGCAAGATCGGCAGGGGCTTTTTGATCCTGCTGGGCGTTGCGCCTGACGACACGGAAGAAAAATGCCGCAAGATGGCGGACAAGCTCTGCTCGCTGCGCATTTTTGACGACGAGAACGACAAGATCAACCTCTCCCTCGACGATGTTGGCGGCGAGCTTCTAATCGTCTCGCAGTTCACGCTCTACGGCAACTGCCGCAAGGGCCGCCGTCCCGAATTTTTAAGCGCCGCGCGGCCTGAGATCGCCATCCCGATGTATGAAAAGTTCGTGGCCATCTGCCGCGAAAAGGGCTACCATGTCGAAACCGGCGAATTCGGCGCCTACATGGAGGTCGAATCGCTCAACGACGGGCCGTTCACGCTGATCGTGGACTCCGCCGACTTAGACGCACCGAAAAAGCAGTAAAGAAAGGGGTTATTTCTTCATGAAAGTCATCACCACTGTCGTCGGCTCCCTGCAGACGAATTGCTACCTGCTCATCGACGAGGAAACGAAGTCCGCCGCGCTCATCGACCCGGGCGACGAGGCGGAAAAACTGCTCGCGCTCGTCAAAAGCGAGGGCGTCACGCTCAAATATATTCTGCTGACCCACGGACACCGCGACCACACGCTTGCCGTGCCTGCGCTCAAAAAGGCGCTGCCGGACGTGCCCGTCTACATCGGCGAGGCCGACGCCCACTCCACCGGCATCTACCACTACCCGATGGCCGACCTCGTCCCCGATCTCAAATACTATGGCGAGGGCGATACGCTGCCGCTCGGCTCGCTCACGATCAAGGTGCTCGCCACGCCGGGCCATACGCTCGGCGGCGTGACGCTGCTGGTCGGCGACGCGATGTTCCCCGGCGACACGCTGTTTGCAGGCTCGATGGGCCGCACCGACCTCCCCGGCGGCAACGACGCGCAGATGCTCGCCTCGCTGCGCCGTCTCGCCCAGATCGAAGGCGACTACACCGTCTACCCCGGCCACATGAATGCTACAACGCTCGCGCGTGAAAAGACGATGAACCCGTATCTGCGCCATGCGCTGCGATAAAGGACAAGAAACCACATGAAACTTGAGCTCATTGGGCATGATGAAAAATACGCGCTGGAGCAGAGCTTACTCACGCTCTTCCCCGGCGAAAAGCCCGTTTACGGCACGGTCGACAAAACCGCCGACACGCGCTGGGCGCGCGTGACGCTCACCGAAGAGGACGAGCGCGTGCAGGTGACGACGGAGCTGGGCGTGGACGGCAAGTCCGCCGCCCACAGCTACGACTATCCCCTCTCCGGCACGGAGTATGAAAAAGAAGGACAGCGCCGTCACGCCGTCGGCATCAGCTTTTTCGGCGCGGCGAAGGACCTGCTCGGCATCTCCCCCGCGTGGGGGAGCCTGACCGGCGTGCGGCCCAGCAAGGTCGCGCTCTCGCTCATCCGCGAGGGCGGCAAAAAACGTGCGGAAAAGGAATTGCAGGAGCTCTACTGCGTCACGCCCGCGCGCGCCCGCCTCGCCATTGAGGCGGCGGACGCCGGCATCCGCGCCGCGGCGGAGCTGGAGCCGAACGATATCTCGCTCTATGTCGGCATCCCGTTCTGCCCGACGCGGTGTGCGTATTGCAGCTTCGTGGCGCAGAGCGTAGAAAAGTCGTTCTCGCTCGTCGATCCGTACCTCGAAGCGCTCTTTGACGAGATCACCGCCGCGGGGCAGCTCGTGCACGAGTTGGGGCTGAACGTCAAGTCGTTCTACATGGGCGGCGGCACGCCGACCACGCTGACCGCCGATCAGATGGACCGCCTGCTCACGAAATTGGAGCAGAATTTTGACTTTAACGGTCTCGCCGAACTGACGATCGAGGCAGGCCGCCCCGACACGATCGACGAAGAAAAGCTGCGCGTGCTGCGCGCGCACAACACCACGCGCGTTTCCATCAACCCCCAGACGATGGAGGACAACGTCCTCGCGGCCATCGGCCGCCGCCACACGGCGGACAACATCCGCCGCGCGATGGAGCAGGTGCGCGCCGCGGGCTTCCCGCACGTCAACATGGACCTCATCGCAGGTCTGCCCGAGGACACGCCCGAGGGCTTTGCAAGGAGTCTCGACGAGGTCATCTCGATGGGCGCGGACAACATCACGGTGCACACGCTGTCGCTCAAAAAGGGCAGCCGCATCATGCTTGAAGGCAGCCGCATCCCCGGCGCGGACGAGGTCGCGCAAATGCTGGACTATGCCGACCCCACGCTGCGTAAACATGGTTTTGCCCCCTATTACCTCTACCGCCAGAAGTACATGTCCGGCAGCTTTGAAAATGTCGGCTGGACGAAGCCCGGCGGCACGGGGCTCTACAACATCTACATCATGGAAGAGCTGCACTCCATCCTCTCGCTCGGCGCGGGCGGCTCGACCAAGATGGTCGGCGGCGGGCAGATCCGCCGCGCGTTCAACGCCAAATACCCGCGCGAATACATCGACCGGCCCGAAAAGCGCCGCGCGAACCTGATGGACTTCGCCCGCTTTTACGCCGAACAAGGAGAATAACGATGAATAAGAGTGATTTCTTTACCGCCGACGCGGTCAAGCCGCACTTCACCTATGATGATTACTGCGAGAGCGCGGATATGATCGCGTCTCACCTCGGCGATTTCCGTCCCGAGGTACTGCTGGTGCTCGGCAGCGGCCTGGGCTTTCTCGGCGACCGCGTCGAGGCGCGCACCTGCGTGAGCTATGCGGACATCCCGCACTTCCGCGCGTCCACCGCGCCGGGACACGAGGGCCGCTTCGTTTTCGGCGAGCTGCGCGGCAAGCGCGCGGCGGTCATGCAGGGCCGCATGCACTGCTACGAGGGCTACACGATGGAGGACGCCGCCTACGCCTGCCGCGTCATCCGCTTACTCGGCGCAAAGACGATGATCGTGACGAACGCCGCGGGCGCGGTGAACACCGATTACCAAGCAGGCGACCTGATGCTCATTTCCGATCACATCAAGCTTTTCGACTTTGGCCCGCTCTGGGGGCCGAATATCAACGAGTTCGGCACACGCTTCCCCGATATGTCCAATGTCTACTCTCCCCGCCTGCGCGAGCTTGCCAAGGAAGTCGCCAGGGAGCAGGACCTCACGCTGCGCGAGGGCGTTTACATGTACTTCCCCGGCCCGCAGTTCGAAACGCCCGCCGAGGTGCGCGCCGCGCGCGTGCTCGGCGCGGACGCCGTGGGCATGTCCACCGTGCCGGAGGCCATCGCCGCCGCGCACTGCGGGTATGAGATCCTCGGCGTGACGCTGTGCGCCAACATGGCCGCGGGCGTGCTGCCCCAGCCGCTCTCCGGCGAGGAGGTCAACGAGATGGCGGAGCAGTCGGCCCCGCATTTCTCCTCGCTCATCCTCGGCTGCCTCGAGCGGCTGTAAAACAGTTTATTTCAGCGAAAAGGAAAAGGTCGAAATTTTAATGGCTACGGAAAAGAAGCAGTCCTTTTTCGGCGGCGCGGCGGTGTTGGCCGCCGGCGTCGTCATCGTGAAGATCATCGGCGCGCTCTTCAAGATCCCGCTCGCGAACATCCTGAGCGAGACGGGCAACGCCGACTTCAACAACGCCTACAACATCTATGCCGTGCTTCTGACCATCTCGACCGCGGGGCTTCCCGTGGCGCTCTCGAAGATGATCTCGGAGGCGAAGACGCTCGGGCGCGAGCGTCAGGCGCGGCGCGTGCTCAAGGTGTCGTTCGCCGCGTTTTTAACGCTCGGTGTCCTCTCGTTTGTCATCATGTGGTTCGGCAACGAGAAGTGCGCGGCGCTTCTCAATAACCCGAACGCCGCCTACGGTATCAAGGCGCTTGCCCCGGGCGTTGTGTGCGTCGGCTGCCTTGCCGCGTTCCGCGGCTTTGCGCAGGGGAGCTTTCGCATGACGCCGACCGCCGTCTCGCAGATCATCGAGGCGGTCAGCAAGCTCTTCATCGGCCTTGGTCTTTCGATGTACGTCGTGAGCCTGGGGTACGAGGACTACATCGCCGCGGCCGCGGCCATCGTCGGCGTGACGGTCGGCTCGGTGCTCGCGCTCGTCTACATGCTCATCGACTACTTGCGCCACCGCCCGCGCACCCCGGGCACAGACACGCCGGATGCCTCCGGCGCGATCTTGAAGCGCCTGCTCTCGATTGCCATCCCCATCACGCTGTCGGCCTCGATGGTCTCGATCATCACGCTCATCGACACGTCGCTTGTGCAGGGTCAGCTCCAGAACGCGCTGGGCTACACGCTCAAGGAGACGCGCCACCTCTACGGCACGTATTCCTCGGGCATGAACCTCTACAATCTGCCGTCGTCGATGATGACGGCGCTGACGATCTCCGTCATCCCGACGGTGTCGGCCTCCCTTGCGCGCAACGACCGCGTGCACACGTCCCGCGTCATCAACTCGTCGCTGCGCGTCACGGGTCTGATGGCCTTCCCGATGGGCCTTGGCCTCTGGGCGCTGGCCGAGCCCATTATGAAGCTCTGCTACCCGCGCTACGACAGCGAGCTCGGCGGCTCGCTTCTGGCCGTGCTCGGCATCGCGAGCATGTTCGTCTGCCTGATGCTCATTTCAAACTCCATCCTGCAGTCCTACGGCCGCGTGCATGTGCCGGTTTTCACGATGCTCATCGGCGGCGTGGTCAAGATCATCTTCAACTACAACCTCACCGCCGTGCCGTCCATCAACATCCACGCCGCTCCCTTCGGCACGCTCGTGTGCTTTGTGATCGTATCGTCGCTCAACCTCTTTTTCGTCTACCGCACGATGGAGGATAAGCCGAATTACTTCAAGGTCTTTGCCAAGCCCCTCGTCGCGTCGCTCGTGATGGCTGTGTGCGCCAGATTCTCCTATCGCTTCTTCGCCGCCCATATCGCGCTTGGCGGCGCGACCACGACGCAGATCGTGAACGTCGGCCTTGCGGTCGTGCTGGCGGTCATCGTGTACGTCGCGCTTGTCCTCGCACTGCGGATCGTCACGCACGACGACCTCGCACTGCTGCCCAAGGGCGAAAAGCTCGCCCACATCCTGCACGTGCGCTGAAAACCCCTGAAAAATCAGGGAAATTGCGCAAAACACCTTGCAATGAGAGGGAATATATGATAAATTATCCTGAGAAAGCTGTCTACACATATGACGACCTTGTTGACATCCTGCGCATTCTGCGCGCGCCGGGCGGATGCCCGTGGGACCGCGAGCAGACGCACGAGTCGAACCGCCGCAACTTCCTTGAAGAAGCGTATGAGGCCGCCGAGGCCTTCGACCTCGACGATCCCGAGCTGATGAAAGAAGAGCTCGGCGATGTGCTGATGCAGGTGCTCTTCAACATCCACATGGAAGAGGAAGCCGGCCGCTTCACGACCGACGATGTGACCGACCACGTGGTGCGAAAGCTCATCTTCCGCCACCCGCACATGTTTTCGAACACGCGGGCGGACGACAGCGAGCAGGTGCTCGTCAACTGGGACAAGCTCAAGCGGCAGGAAAAGGGCCAGCGCACCACGGCCGACGCGATGGATTCCGTCGCCCGTTCACTCCCCGCCCTCTGGCGGGCGGACAAGCTGCAGAGCAAGGCCGCGAAGGCGGGCTTTGAATTCCCCGATGTCTCCGGCGCGCTCGACAAGCTCGACGAGGAGACACAGGAGCTGCGCTCCGCCGTTGAAAACGGCACAAACTTTGAAGAAGAGCTCGGCGACGTGCTGTTTGCTGCCGTCAAGGTCGGCCGCTTCTGCGGCGTCGACCCCGAGGCGGCGCTTTCAAAGACCTGCGAAAAATTCATCGCGCGCTTCCGCAAGGTGGAAGAGACGGTGAATGCGCGCGGCGAGGATATGTCCGCTCTCCCGCTCGATGAGCTGATGGCGCTGTGGAACGACGCCAAGGAACAACTCAGATGACCAAAAGCGGCAACGCTTTTTGCTCATATACACCCCGGAGGCCCCGTCTCCGGACACTATTCAGGAGGATCAAACGATGAACAAGACTGAACTCATTGCTGCCGTGGCGGAAAAAGCCAGCATTTCCAAGAAGGAGTCCGAGGTTGTGATCAACGCTGCCCTCGACACCATTATCGACTCCCTGAAGAACGACGAGAAGGTCCAGCTCGTCGGCTTCGGCTCTTTCGAGACCAAGCACCGCGCTGAGCGCACCGGCCGCAACCCCAAGACCAAGGAGAGCATCACCATCGCCGCTTCCAAGGTCCCGACCTTCAAGGCTGGTAAGGCGTTCAAGGACGCTGTCGCGGAGTAATTCCCCAGTCAAGCTCTTTCATCATCAAAACGGCGGCGCGATGCGCCGCCGTTTGAGTTGGTGGAGCCCCTTTGATCCCGCACTTTTCCGAAAAGGAGACGAATTCCATGCGTCTTGACAAATATCTCAAGGTCTCGCGCCTTATCAAGCGCCGCACCGTGGCCAACGAAGCCTGCGACGGCGGCCGCGTGACCGTCAACGGCAAGGTCGCCCGCGCGTCGTACGACGTGAAGGTCGGCGACGTGATCGCGCTGCACTTCGGCGAACGCGTGCTCGCGGTCGAGGTGCTCGATGTATCCGAGACCGCCGGCAAGAGCGAGGCCTCGCTCCTCTACCGCGAAGTGAACGCACAGTAAACCGTACTATTTTGGGTGCGCCCTTCATACGTTATCGTATGGAGGGCGCTTTCTTTGCGCCCAAAGCGAAAGGACGGGTTCTGACTATGACTTACGACACTTCCCCCGCTTCTCCCCAGCGCATCGAATTATCCGACCGCGAGAGCCTGACGGTCTCCGGTGTAGAGGATGTCGACCGCTTCGATGAGACCGAGATCGTGATGAACACGTCGCTCGGCGTGCTCGTTGTCACGGGCGACAGCCTGCACATCGGCAAGCTGAGCCTCGACGGCGGCGAGCTGCATGTCGACGGGCGCATTGACGCCATCGCCTTTGAGGATGCGCCGTCAAGCCGCGGCGGCCTGCTCTCGCGCCTGTTCGGGGGTTGAGGCACCGTGGGCGTGTCGCTCTCCGAGCAGGCGCGGTGCTTTCTCGCCTCGCTCCTGCTCGGCTTCATCCTTTCTCTCCTCTATGACCTGCTGCGCGCCGTGCGGCTGCGGCGGGCGACGAAGCGGCGCTTTACGAGCGCGCTCGATCTCCTCTACTGCGCGGCGTTCGCGCTGCTGACGTTTCTCTTCGCGCTGCGCATCGGCGGGGGCGAGCTGCGGCTCTATATGCTTTGCTCGGCGCTTTTTGGCGCGGTGAGCTACTTCACGCTCTGCGCACGGCTTTTCCGTCCGCTATGGGCCTTCTGGGCGGAGGTGCTGTTCTCCTTTGCGCGATTAGCGGCGGCGCCGCTGCGGTGGCTCCAAAAAGTTTATGGTAAACTTGCCAAACTTTGCAAAAGATACTTTCTTTTTTCCAGAAACCGGCTTATAATAAAGTCGTATGAGCGCCGCGCCCGTTATTCGCTGCGCCGCGCAAGGAAAAAGGAGGCTCATCGGCATGACAGAGCAGGCCAAAAAAAGCAAAAAGCGCACCAGCTTTCTCACGATGCTCGTCATCGCAATTCTGATCGCACTGGTAGGGGTGCAGCTCATTCATCTGCGGAGCCAGATCGACGACGCGCGCAGCCAGCTCACCGCGCTGCAGAGCGATCTTGACGCTGCCAAGCAGGAGAACGACGCGCTCGCCTCGGCACTCGAAAAGGCCGACGACCCTGAGTTTTTGCAGGAGCTCGCGCGCGATCAGCTCGGCTACGTAACGCCGGGAGAAAAGACATTCTATGACGTCAGCAACTAAAAAGAGAACATTATTGAAGCGCCCGTTGAGGGCGCTTTTTTCTTGCGTGAAATAAAAAGGAGCCGCCGGCCAGGATGGCCCGCGGCTCAAATGGGTGGGATATTGGAAAGCTTCCGATGCTTATGATACCGCCCGTCCGCCAAAACGTCAATGGGAGCTTTTGCCGCATTCTGCCGCCTTTTGTCAATTCGCGTCGTGCGCCTTATATTTTGTCAATATGTACAAGAATGCTCAATTCATATATCGTTCATTTGAAATTTTCGTTCATTTGTGCTATGATATAGAAAAGGAAACAGAAGAGCCCTTCGCCCTCTCTTTCCTTCCTCACCAACGAAAGGAGCCAACACTATGAAATTCACCTACACCTGCAAAAAAGTCTCCCTGAACGATTCCGTCAAGGCCTATGCCGAGAAAAAGGTCGGCAAGCTCGAGAAGTTTTTCAAGGAGGAGCCCGAGGCTTCTGTCACCTTCTCCGTCGAGAAGAAGAACCGCTGTGTCGCCGAGATCATGCTCCGCGGCGCCAACGGCACGCTGTTCCGCGCGGTATGTGAGGACCCGGACGGCGACATGCGCGGCGCGATCGACGAGGCCACGGCCCAGATCGAGCGCAAGATCCGCAAGAACAAGACCCGCCTTGCCAAGAACCTGCGCGCCGAGGCTGTGCTGCCGGAGCTGCCCGAGGAGTTCGAGGCCCACGAGGAGGGCACGTTCGACATCGTGCGCACCAAGCGCTTCACCGTCAAGCCCATGAGCGTGGAGGAAGCCATTTTGCAGATGAACCTGCTGGGCCACAGCTTCTTCGTCTTCCGCAACACCGATTTCGGCGATGCGATCTGCGTCGTTTATCGCCGCAACAACGGCGGCTACGGCATCATCGAGACCGAGGACGACGAGGAGTAAGCCGTTCAGAAAGCATATAGAAGGGCTGCGCATTCGCGCAGCCCTTTTTTTGCGCGTTTTTCCGTGGTATACTGATCTTGTATTTTTCAAAAGAGGAGAAGTCTTATGAATGCCATGTTCTGCCGCGCGTTCCAGTGCTGCTTTGCCGTCGGCGCGCGCTTTCTCCCCTGGCGCACGCCGGAGGTCTTTTCAGGCGAGGGGAGCCTTCTTCGCGCCGCAGACATTCTGCGCGAAAACGGCCTGCGCCGCCCGTTCGTCATCGCGAGCCGCCGCCAGTGCGCGGACGAGCACTTCCGCGCCTTGCAGGAAAAACTTGACGAGCAGGACATCCTGCTCTCCATCTTCTCCTCGGTCGAGCCGAATCCGTCGGTCGAGACGGTCGAAAATATCGCCGCGCAGTACAAGATTGATAGCTGCGACTGCTTTCTCGTCATCGGCGGCGGCTCGCCGATGGACGCAGCCAAGGCCGCTGCGGCGCGCCTCGCGCGGCCGGACAAGCCGCTTTCGCAGCTTGTGGGACTCTTAAAGGTCCGCCGCCGCATTCCGCCGCTCATCGCCGTGCCCACGACGGCGGGCACGGGGTCGGAGACGACCATCGCCGCCGTTGTCACCGGCAGTGACCACCACAAGTATGCGATCTCCGACCTCTGCCTCATTCCACGCTACGCGATCTTAGACCCCGCGCTGACCGTCGGGCTGCCTCCACACATCACGGCGGAGACCGGCATGGATGCGCTGACGCACGCGGTCGAGGCGTATCTGAGCCGCTTTTACAACACGAAGCAGACGCGCCTGCTCGCGGAACATGCCGTCGTCGCTATCTTCACGCATTTGGAGCGCGCGTACCGCGACGGCACGTCGCTCCCCGACCGCGCGGCGATGCTGCGGGAAATCGCGCACACGGTGGGCTGGCACATGGCGCAGGTCACGGCGCAGGACTACCGCCTCTTCGCGCATGCGGCGCTGTGGACTGAGGCGGAAGTGCTGCAGGCGTGGGACGACGTGTGCTTCGACGCCTGGTTCTATCACGAAACGACCCCGCCCTGGAACCCGCCTGAGCTGCCGGCCGGGCCGCTTTCGGAGATCGGGGAGCTGGGCAGAGGCTTCCGCATGGCGCTGTTCGATGCGGACAGCGGCCTGTTTGTCTATGTGGAGCAGTTTGGGTGAGCAGGGTTATTCTTCCGGCGGCCTGATAGTTCCGGCGGCGCGTGCGGTGTGCGGTGCGGCCTGAAAGTGCTTGCGGTAAACCTTGTAAAAGGTGTTGGCCGAGTTGTAGCCGCAGGCCGTCGCCACATCCTTGACGCTGAGCGCGCCCTCGCAGAGCAGCTGGGCGGCATGACGCATGCGCACCCGCTCGATGCGCTCGACCAGCGTCTCGTTCAGGCCCTCCCGCGCCACGCGGTACAGGTAGGACTTGGACACGCCGAAGTGCTCGGCAATGCTGTCCATCGACAGCGAGGGATCCATGTAGTTTTCCTCGACGTAGGCGCGCAGCTGCCCGATCAGGCGCGTTTCCGGCGCGCAGCTGCGCCTGCACAGCTCGTCCGTAACCGCGCGAATGCACGCCTCGAGACTCCTCTCGTCCGACTCGGCCGCGAGCATGAGCTCCGGATCGACGGACAGGTTCATTTCGCCGCACACCGAGCGCAGCAAAAAGACGACCAGCGTGAAGATGCGCTGCGTTTCGCGCACGCTGTCCGAGGAGCTGCGCGCATTCTGCAGCAGCGAACGGAGCTGGGCAAGCGCCTTTTCCGCGTCGCAGGCGATGAGCAGGTGCTGAAGTCTGCTCAGGTCGGCCATCTTCATGCCGTCGAATTCCTCGCCGCCCTCCTGCGCGTAGACGGAAAGCTCGCCGTCGGCAGTGGGGCGAAGCGCGAGCCGGGCGCGCAGAAACGCCGTGTGCAGCGCGGTCACCGAGGTAAAAACGTCGCTGACTCCGACGCACAGCCTCAGGCCAAACGCCTGCGCTTCCTCGCCGGCCTGTGCGGCGAACCGGGTCAGGCGAGGGAGCGCCTGGCCGTCCTCGCGCACCAGCAGCGCGAAGTCAGAGCTGCCGGTCTGCGTGTACGGCCCCAGCTCGCCGAGCAGCTCCGCAAAGCGCCCGCTGACCAGGAAGGCCGCGCGATCCTCGTCCGCGCCCTCGCCCGACACGCGCAGGCAGACCAGCCGGTTGGGTTCGCCGAGCTGCGGAAGGTATTTTTCCGCCAGCCTGCGGTCGGCTGACGGGTAGTAATCCTGATACAGAAAACGCATAAACAGGCTCCGGCTCAGCAGGCGATCCGCTTCGATCATTTGCGCCCGGAGCCTTGAATTTTCCGACGCGGAGCGATCCATCGCCCGGCCGAGCGCGTGGTATTCGTTTCGCGCGCCGCGGGTATCCTCACGCCCGGCCACGCGCCGGAGCAGCTGGCGGATGGGCAGCAGGTTCGCGCCGGAGAACAGCACGCTCATGATCACGCCCAGGCATATCGCCGCGGCCAGATACGCCCCGTTGAGCAGCGCGAATGGCTTGACCAGGGCGCGCAGGCTGGCCTCGGACACGCTGAGCGTCAGGGTCAGCTGCGTCGTCAGGTAGATCGGGCTGTCCAGCACGACCGGTTTCTCGACTTCTTCGGGCGCGCCCAGCTCAAACAGCGTCTTCCCCTGCGCGTCGGTCAGCCTCAGCGCGGCGTCTGTTGGCATCGAGGCGGAAAAGAGCGCCTTTTTCAGCTCGCCCGCCTGCACGACCATGCCGAAAACCGCGCTTTCCTGCACCGGGCGATACAGCGCCAGCAGGCCGGACTGGGGCGCCTGACGGCTGATGCTCACGTGTCTGAGCGGCAGCAGCGTGAGTCCCTCGGGGAGGTTCGCGCACTTCTCCTCAAGCTCCGCGGCGCTCAGGTCGCAGGACAGATCCAGCCCGAAGAGCGTGCCGGCCTGCTTGGAGAAGTGCAGCGTGGAGACGGCGGAGCGATTGCGGGTAAACAAAAGGAAGCCATAGCTGCGGACGTCGAGCAGGGCGAACTGCTTGGAGAGCACCTGCTGCAGCTTGGACAGGTCGTAGTCGTTGCGCGAGGCGAGGTTCTCCTGCGCCAGCAGGCGAAGCTCCATGTAACTCTGCCAGTCGTTGAACGAGATCGGCAGCATGGTCAGCGTGCGCAGCTGCCCTTCCAGGAGCGAGGCGCTGCGGTCGAGCGCGTGCTGTTGCTGCTGCAGGCAGGTTTCGCGCATGCTCGCCGAGGCGCGCCGCACGACCGGCACAATGCACAGCACGGTGGCCGCGAGTAGCAGCAGGTAGGTCGCAAGGTATACCTCGAAAAGCTGCAGCCGGGAATACACGCGGCGCAGCCACTCGGTCAGCCGGTTCGTCGATTTCATGCGGCGTCTCCTCCGTAGTTTATGACAACTGCTGAAATTATAACACAATGCGCTCTCGTTTGCCACCAAACGGACAGGAAATACCGTTATTTCCCGCTCGATGCAGGATTTTCACGTCCCGCGCGTAACCTGAAAATGCTTTTTCACGCCGCAAAGCGATTCCTCCACTTGAAAAACGCGGCGCTTCAGTGGAAAATGTAAATGCGTTCGAAAGAACCAAATACATTCACAGGAGGTACCCACATGAAACGAACCCTCGCACTGCTCTGCGCGCTGATGCTTCTGCTGACGTCAGCCGCCTCCGCCCTGACCCTCAGCGAACCGGGCACGCTGCCCCTGGTGACCGAGGAAGCGACGATCACCATCGGCCTGCCCATGCAGCCGGACTGCACCGACTACTATGACAACGAATT
>ERZ827423.2832-NODE-2832-length-12928-cov-3.334732_pt1 | contig 12928 bp, 12 predicted proteins | sample MGYA00519775_ERZ827423 | MGnify/ENA primary metagenome ERZ827423 (study PRJEB31778, sample SAMEA3449296) | human gut metagenome | biome: human gut; feature: human-associated habitat; material: faeces | place: United Kingdom | collected 2010/2012 ...
CGGTGTCCTCGTCCCGATCTTGAATAATTGGAGTTTGGAATCTTCGTAAAAGGCATACTCTCCAATCACTGTTACTTGTGTACATGCAGACATATCCACAGTTGTCAATGCCCAACAAAACGCGAAGGCGCCATTGCTAATCGTTTTGAGTTTCGATCCTTTCTCGAACGTTACGGTTTGCAGGGAGGTACAGCCTTTGAAAGCGTAACCTCTAATCTCCTCCACACTTGCAGGAATTTCGATCGTGGTTAGGGAGGTACAGCCATTGAAGGCACTATTTTCAATCATCTCTACACTTGCAGGTATCTCGATCGAGGTTAGAGACGTACAACCCGAGAAGACGGAACTTTCAATCGTTTTAAGTTGCGACCCTTTCTCGAACGTTACGGTTTGCAGGGAGGTACAGTCAGCGAAGGCGCCCCATTCAATCGTCTCCACACTTGCAGGTATCTCGATTGAATTGAACGGACATTCAGTAAACGCTGTTTCGCCGATTGTTTTCAAACGAGAGTTCTTTGCGAATACAAGAACCGATAAGTTTTGACAATTACCAAATGCGGATTTTCCAATCGTCTCCACGCTTGCTGGTATCTCGATTGAATTGAACGGACATCCATAAAACGCCGTTTCGCCGATTGTTTTTACGCTGTTCGGTATTGTAATCGAGGACAAGCTACTTTGGAGGAATGCGTTCTTGTCGATTGCAGTCAATGTATTGGGAAGAACGAGACTCTTAATATTGGCACATTTATAGAAAGCGTTCGTTGGAAGTACGGTGAGATTCACCCTCGAAATATCAAGGTTTTTCAAACTCAGAATAGTTCGTAATGTCACAAAGTCAGACATGTCCAACGTTCCAGATAATTTCAATGACGAGGGTTCCGTCAGCCCCAATTCATTCAGAATCCCTGCAAGCATACCTCCCTTTGGGACATGAATCACATCCTTTGCATCTGAATCGGGGTCGGGCGGAGTGGTTTGTCCAGAATTGGAACCTCCGTTCGGGTCTGTATTTTCATCCGTATTGCTCTCTGTGCAACTGCAACACAAGGCTGCAAACAAGGCAAATAAGAATAGCTTTTTCATAATGATGAATTTTTAAGTTTTTGTCAATAACTCTAATTACAGAACAGCCCGCTGCACAGGTCTATTCTGTAATGATGACGGATTAATAGTAGGTCAATATATAATTGGCATTGGGGCCCACTATCTGTGTGGGATAGCCTTCGTCATCGTATTCGTAATATATGTTATTGTTGTCTGCCGAAGCTGGATAATTGGATGGGATGGAGCCTTTGAAATTGGTGGGCAGAAAGACGACGTGTGCAAAAATATTGAAATTGCCTAACCCAAATTGCGCATCGAACAAATTAATGTTTAACTTATTCGGTTTATCAGTGTATGTATACGTCGTTGAATTAGAATACGAGTTACGTTGTTCCATCAGATTACCGTTCTCCCAACGATAAGTCCAAAAAAGGGGACTAACAACACTTGTACTCTGTTTTTTGGACACGTAACCGTTTTCGTATTCATATCGCCAGTTGGTCTTGCCATTAACATCGAATTCGGTGACATAACCGTTATGATCAAGAATAAATGCAGCGTCATAATAAGATCCGCTGCTGCTGTTATATTTAACGCTGATACGGTCGTCTGTATAGGTATAAGTAAAATCGACATCACCATGGATATAACCACCATGGATGCTAACTTCCGCAAGGCGCTGCTGGTCGTCATAACTGAAATCATAATAGATAGTTTTATCCGCACTTATCTCTTCTATCTGTTTAAGTAGTTTTTGCGATGTCTGGCTCTCTTTGTTATCATCCTCGGAACAGGCCGAAAACAAAATACTCGAAAACATCACTGCGGCAAATAAGAATAGTTTTTTCATAATGAGTTTGAGTTTTAAATTTCTAAATCACACGCCAAGCAGTTCATAGTTTTTCGATTTCGTTGATATGGAACACTTCATGTTTAAGATGGTGATCCTCATTAAACCACTTGCATTCAACTTTTTCTGGATGTTCTACACCATCCATTGTTTTGAATGGATACTGAGCGACTGTCATTTCATAGCCACCAGATTTTAGTCTGACAACATCTCCGATCTTAAAATCCATAATTTGTAAGATTTCTTACCGTATCAACTCCTGCTGCGGTGGGTTATAAGCAAAAAGAAAGTGTGGAGTTGTTCGTTTATCTAACAGGAGGTTCTGGAATACCCGTGCATTAAATAAACAATACCCCACACCGAATAGAATATATCGAGAATGATATATGCCTATACGCGGTGACGAGCGTTGCGTTATCCTTAATGCACTCGAAAATTTTCCAGATTTCCTGTTAAGGATTAGCGAAACACTTTCACTAAACTAATATGTCTTCGTCCGTTTGGGGACGATGCCACAAAGTTAGGAAATGTTTTTCAATACGCAACACTCTTGGGGTATTGTAGTTACAAAGGTCTTAAAAACAAAGTAACAATCCAACAGTGATATAACTGGAAAGTAAACTTTGTTCTTTACATATTGGGAAAATCGTCTCCAAGACGATCCGCACTTCCCGATGTCTCTGTATCGATATGCAATATTACATTGTGTCGAATCTTTGTTTTAAGGCTGCCTCATGGCGTAAAATCCATTGTTTGCAATCTGTTATTGCATGATATTCCAGTATATGTCCGCATAAAGTCCGTATTTCTGCAAGAGCGATGACATTACAGAATATAAAAAACGTTGTTTCAGCCACTTTGCAAATCCATAAAGTATCTGTCCGCTTTGTTTTGTTGTAAAAGAGAATACCCCTGCCGTCGTGAAACAGCAAGGGTATTCATTTTCGGTTGGACATCGTGCGCAGGCTACTCCACAAACCACCTGTATTCTGCATCGCCCTCGATGGCTCTGCCTATACCTGTGATAAGTTCCGTAGCGTTCAGCGAACGGTCGAGGAACGTGTCGATGTAACTCGACTTGTTGGCTCCCGTAAAGAGGTTGTACACCCTCCAAAGGTCGATCTCTGGATTGTCCCCTCGTGAGAAGTTCTCGTCAGCGTAATACGCCTTTGCTACGGCGTTGATATGGCAGTCCGTAAACTCCATAGCAGGAAGCCGTCGTTTCTCCGCTGCGGGCAGGTATTGATACAACCGTGTCTTGCCGATAAGCTGGGCGAACTGGTGTTCGGTAAGGCATCGTTCCTGCATTGCTGCCATCCGCTTTACATGGCGTTCGGCATCGTATTGCTGGAATAACTGCAACGAGGCATCGAACAAATCCTGCACGCCCGCCACCCGCAGCTCGCTTTTGAAACCGTCCGTCGATACACAGAGGTTACAGCACACGAGGTTCTTGAAGCCGATGAAGACCTTGAATTTCTCCACCGTCTTCTTGGAATAGAGATTCTCATGGTTGTAGGCTCGTACACCGCCCCTATCGAGAGATTCAGTCTGTTCCCTGCCACATCCTCGTAAATCGTGGGTATCTCGAAACAGAAAGCCATCCGTTCGTAATAGATGGTCTTGTCGGTTTCCAAGAGTTGATTCACGGGTTTGTGGATGGCTTCGGGAATCCGTCCCTTGATGATATGGGACACGACTATATCGGGAGCGTCGATTACCTCCTGCGGGAACATACGGTGTGCAGCACCTAATACCGTTTCGATAAAACTCTGGTGGGAGATGGTCACCTCGTTGTCCTTGCTGAATACGGGAACGACACAATCCTCTCTCAAGTGGGCTATATCGACTGGCTTGGTGTTGGCCTCGATAAAGTGGCGGTTATGACGGACGCCCAAAGGAACGATGACAGGGGTTGTCGATGCAATTCGGGCAGGTCGTTCCTCTGCGGCCGTTGCATCCTCCATAGAGGCAGGAATTGCAGATGCGGCAGGAACGGGTTCGGCAAAGGGATTGTCTGCATTCAATCCCACGGCAAATGCCGCATCAGGCTGAAACGCTGGGTACATGGCAGCAGGGAGTTTGAGGTTGGACACTCGGTTGTGCAGGCTGTGTCATGTTGCACCATTTGAGGATGGCCTGTCCCACGGCAGGTGTGATGAGGAATTCGGGACGCCCCGTGAACAGTCCTGTGCGGTCTTTGGACGTGGCGGCCTTGTGGTTCATCGCTATATCCAAAACAGCAGTAAACTCGTAATCCACATTGTCGCGCTGTACGGCTTTCAAGCCTACCTTCTCTGGAACCATCCTGCCGTTCTTGTCCGAGAGGACGTAATCCTGCTTGGAACGCATGGTGCAGATAACATGAGCGGAGGAGGTCAGGATACGCTGGATAAAGGCGTTCTGACGGGGTGTAACCTTGGCCCAGTTGGCGAAGGAGTTGCCTTGCAGGTTGGCGTGGAAATCCAGCAGATAATCCCAGCAATGGGAGATGCTGTCGATGATGATTACCTCGGCTCCTGCCTGCTCGCAAATACCGATGGCCTCGATGTAGGTTTCGGGGGCATAGTTTTCGAGGGTGAGGACTTGATAACCGCCCAGATGGGCATAAAGGTCGGCCGAGCAGTTCTCGGAATCAATGACGGCGATTTTAGACCAGTCGCCTGTCATTCCGTAAGCGATAAGGAGCGACGAATAGGTCTTGCCGCTGCCTGACGCTCCCGCCAGAGCAAGCCGCATCTTGGCTGCACGGCGCATGGATTGTCTCAATTGCATAACTCTACGAATTAAATGATTAATAGATTATTAAACTGATCATCCCGTTCGTAGCTTTTGTGGTTGTCTGGGATTTCTCTCGATAATCTGTCAGCGAAATCCTTCTCTGTAATATTAGTTCCCAAACATCGATGGGGAGGGGGATTTGATTCATGTATCTGTTCGCGGGGAGGACATACGGGATTTATTACCCAAATCTACCCATATAATGAAATAATCACTATCTTTGTCACAAAAGAAACAGACTATGTCATACCAGCCGCCTTATACCATCACGCCGAAGATTACCCATCTGGTCGCCCAGATCAGCGAGGCCATCGGTGGCTATTATGCGCAGGAGAACCTGCGTTTGCACCGCGTGAACCGTATTCAGACCATTCGGGGGACATTGGCCATCGAGGGCAACACGCTCACGACCGAGCAGGTTACGGCAGTATTGGAGGGGAAACCCGTCGTGGCTCCTATCAACGAGGTGCAGGAGGTGCGCAACGCACTCAAAGCCTATGAACTGCTCGATGTACTCGATCCCCATAAAGTCGATGATCTGTTAAAGGCGCATGCCACGATGGAGGCAGGCTTGATCGACGATGCAGGACGGTTTCGCAGGGGTGGTGCTGGTGTGGCCGCAGGCAACCAGATAATTCATTATGCGCCCGATGCCGAGCGTGTCCCGTACCTTGTCGATGATCTTTTCGAGTGGCTGCGTACCACCGAGGAACACCCTTTGATTGCCAGCTGCGTATTTCATTACGAGTTCGAATTCATCCACCCTTTTGCCGACGGCAACGGTCGCACGGGACGTCTGTGGCAGACATTGATTCTCTCGCGCTGGCGTCCCATCTTCAAAAACCTGCCCATCGAGAATATCGTCTATAAATACCAGCAGGACTATTACAAGGCGATAGCCGTAAGCGGCGGCAAGGAGGGATGCACGCCCTTTATCGAATTTATTTTAGGGGTAGTTGCCGAGACATTGACTGCCCAAGAAGCTGCCCCAAAAACCACCCGAGAAAGGATCGTGGATGAGATTCGAAAGAATCCCAAAATTTCACGCCGTACGCTGGCCGAGGCCGTAGGCATCACGCCAGATGGTGTCAAGTATCATTTGCAGAAACTGACGAAAGCAGGTGTTATCTGCCATGTCGGCGCAACCCGCTCGGGGAAATGGGTGATATGCAAATAGGGACAAACTTGGTCAAGGGGTATGAAATATAGACCCCTCGTCCAAGTCTGTCCTTGTCCATTCTCAACCCCTCTGTATAGATTTGGAGGGAGAGGAGGACAAACATTGCCGAGCGGTAAGGATATAGACCACTCGAAAATGTCTGTCCTCTGCCTATTCATCTATCGTCAGCCTACCCGAACAGCGTATGCCTGTTTACTGTTGGCATTGCCTTATAAGTCTTACCCTGCAACTGGCTGCCGTTGCGCTCTACACTTCGATAAACACCGTCCCTGCCGATGCTTCCCCATTGCTTGAAGAAGAACAACGCTCCCTGTTTCTCGGTCTGATCTTTTATCGACAGCACCCACGGTTCTTTCATCGGTCGTGCGTTGACTGCATGTTCTCCGCCTACGATTACCCAATTTATATTCGTCAAGTCGAGTTCACCTAAATCTTCCACCAACGGCTCACACGACAGGAACCTTATCGAAGCAGGCAGCTTGCGCAGGCTGTCGATTCTGTGTTTCATATCGCTTGCTTCTACCGACACGCCGAGCCACACATTTGCAGGTATCGCCCGTGCTGTAAAATATTCTGCCATCCGCTCGGCCCGTTTCGTGAGAATCTGATATGTGTGCCACGGTGTCGATCTGATAACATCCATCACTTTGTTGATAAATTCAAACGGCACGTCCTTGTGAAAAAGGTCGCTCATCGAGCAGACGAAAATAATTGTCGGCTCTGCTCATTGTCTCGGTTTGCAGAGCGTATCTTCATGTAGTGTTACATTAAATCCGTTTTCATATCTCTTTACTCCATTCTTCTGCATCTGCAATGCAATCGTTTTTGCATAGCAGTTTTTGCACCCTGCCGATAGTTGCGTACATCCTGTTACGGGATTCCATGTCTCGCCTGTCCATTCTATTTTTGTTGCCATAGCTTTATATGTTTTTAATGATTAATCGTTATCTGTCCTCTGCTGCAATCTTTTTCTTTGCTACGAGTCTGCTCCTTATAAGGATGATGCAGGCGGTGTTCCTGCCGTCTATATTTTTGTAACACGTATTTATATCGTATCACTCCGCAAGGTCGGTTGCCTTTGCCGTCTGCCTGATGCCCAGATCGTCGTAAATCTGCTGTAATTTCGTCTTTATGATTCGTGCTGGTACGGCTGTCTGTTGCGGCAGGTCTCTCTTTATTCGTTGCACGACTTTATAGGCCAACTCTGTTTTTTCGTTTTTCAGCAGTTCCCGTTTTATCTGCGTCTGGTTGTAGTTCAGTTCCCGCACTCGTTCCGCACCTAATTTCTCGTAACTCTCCCGAACAAGCGGATTGCGTTTCACGATAAGGTCTGCCGCAAAGCCGTTCATCGAGAGCAGACCTTGATTTGCTCTCAACTCTGCATATCTATCGAACAACTCCTTAAAAGGTATCCTGGCCTTGCCGTTCGTTTCCAGCTTGGAAATACAAATATTGTGTTTATCTGTCGAGGTTATCTCGTTGCCGTTACGTTTGTATTCTGTAATGAGGTTGCGGCTGTCTGTATAAATCTCCTTTCAGTTACGGAAATTCAACAGTTCTAATTTCAATTGGTTGCGGTCTAATGTCATCGTTTCAGTATTTATAAATTTCATATCCGTATATATCGTCGATTTCACATCTTCATCTGCCGTGGCATACCATTTCAAAAAGCGTTCTGCCTTGTCTGTCTCCTGTTCTGTCGATGCCTTGAATTGTTCGTAGCTGACATCACGACCGTATCGGGACTTGGAATAGATATGCGTTATCTCCTTGTATTGCGTATCCCGTATGCGTCCTGCAATCTGCCGTATCGTGGTCGATATATCCAGCATCGAATGTACGGCCGTTCCATCGCTCACGATGTAGGTGCGCCCTACCTTATCGAAAACATCGCACCCCTCAAAGCTGGTGGAGGTATAGAAATTGATTTTGCAGGGCCGCCCGTTGGGCATGCTTATCGGGAATCCGTCGATCTTCTCCTTGTTGCGGTCGTAACTCTCGCCGCTTGTGGAGCAGACTATCCTTACTTGCTCGGGCGTCAGTTTTGCATGACGGATCACCTTGCCGATAAATGTCACGCTGTTCACGAAAAAATGCAGGTTGAAATCGACCTGTCGTGCTATGGCATTTCTGCATAAGGCCGCAACAGTTGCCAGCGGGCTGGTCTCCTCTCACAACCGTACCTGCATCGGCTCGGCACTCGGCCATATAATCTTTACCTGCGGGATTCCCTGTAACTCGTCCAATAGAAATTCCTGTTCGATGGGAGTGGCCGAGAGAAAGGTCTTGCTTGCAAAGCGTGGTGCCTGTTTCAATAATCCAGCGATTGCGGAATGACGAAACGAATAATCGAACAGCAGGCGGTGGTATTCGTCTACCAGTAAAAACGCCTTGCTGTAAATCTCTGCCCCTGCCACATCCACAACTCGCGGAACGGCATCATAGGTAGCCATGATCTTCCAACGGTCGTGCGTTTTCAGATAATCTGTAATCTCTTGGTTGCTGACATCTCCATATACACCCAGCAGGTCGGGGTGTTCCTGCATTTTGTTCTTGATGAGATTGACCGTCGGTGCGGCGATTAAGGTCGAACGGTCGTTTGTAATGGCAAGTCTTGTTGCCCCGCATCCTGTAATACCCTTGTCTAAAATACAGTTTTCAGGCAGTCTGTTTTCCAACTCTGGAATTTGCGCTACTCATTTGGCGGTGGTAGAGGCTGTAATAATTTTTGTTTCCATATAATATTGATAATAGGATAGGATTTCACCGCATTTTTTCTGTGTGTGAAATATCTTTTTATAAGGGAATTTCATTTCCGACACAAAAAATATGCGACTATCAACCAAAGACAAGGACAGCACACGATGCCGTCCTTATCCGTCCTATAACATATTTCCTATGGAAGAAACAAGAATTACCCTTGTCTGTGAAATGATATGCAAAGATACTAAAAGTTCAATTAAAAATCAAATAATTTGACAAGCGTCTTGAAATAATTTTCGAGAATCATTTACTCGGCAGAATACCATTGAATCGACCGACAAGAACACATAGGCAGATCTCGTTGAAAGCCACATATAATTGGAACCACACCTGCATTTTGTTCTAAAAACCCTATAAAACATGTTTTTTTGATCTGATAGACCTGTAAAGCATTGTTTCAGAAGTTAAACAGAACAGTTCTGCATGTTATTCTGTTCTATTATTCCTTTGCTTGCTGTTTTTGCAGGCTTTCATTATCTTTGGCTTTGCCTTAGATATTCCGCCTCGGCAAAACGCAAATAAATTTGGCATTGCACTCGGCTTAACCGTATCTTTGAGAAACCGAAAACTTTATGGTTATGAGCTATACGATACCTCAAAATTGGAACGATGAAGCTATGGAATATGTCAACAGACTGACTGACAAAATCAATGTCGGTTGGGATGGCGAGGACTATTGTTTGAGTGACTGGAATTTGCGGTTTTTCTCCCGAATGAATAGAGGGGCGATTAAACCGTCATTCAAATATGAAGCGTTCCTCGATAGCGAAGATATTATAGCCACATTAGAGGGGTACGAATTGGATGTCGAGAAATTCTGGTTCGCTCTGCTATACATCTACGATATTACGACGGATTTTGGAATAAATGCAGCGGACGCCAGTAAAACAGATTATGATATATTGATTGAAATCGACGATTATTTGCAGAAGCATCCCCAAGCCGTTCTTTATCTGTCGGACGATAAGGAGTTGCGCAAGAGCGAGCGTTACGAGACCAACAGTCCTTTGATATTGCTGAATCTTCGTCGTTTTGTAAAACGAGAACTTGAAAAATATGAAGAAGCACCCCAATTAAAAGTGTGGACAGAGGATATTTTGCAAAGAAATTACACGGAATCGTTATGTTCGGCCCAACAGCAGGTGTTGATGTACGAACTATTCAAGGTGTTGTTCGACCTGCTCGCCCTGCCCGATTTGAGAGCCAGGAAAGGCGAGGCCGTATCGTACAGTAAAATGCTTCTTATCTCCCGCATCATCTATTTCTGTCGTTTGACTTCGAACGAATCTTTTACGGTGGAGAGTTCCCCGCTGAAAGGCGTGCTGAAACAGTATGGGGATTTCGATTTCAACCAACGGCATCCCAAGACCTATACGGGAGGTTTGAATCTCCTCAAAGAAGAGGGTGAGTAAATCGGCCTGTGTTTTACTCCCTGAAGAAGGCAGGATTTCTTTCGACCTTTGTTGTATCGGGAGGGTGTTCCTCTCGATGCTCCAGCCAGAGGGCGATGGCGGAAGCAAATAGATGCCCCTCCGTAAAGGACGGAGTAAATACAATTATGGCACAGGCCAACATCAATTCCGCAGCCGAAGTCGCTGCCAATGTCGAAAACAAGAACAACGCCGTTAAGGCAAACACCACCAAGACGGAACGCCGCCGCGAGTACACCGCATCCAAGCGGCACGAAATTCCCGCCCTGTGGAAAGTGCTGGGCAAGGCTCGGCCCGTGTTCACGGTGCAGATCAGCAAGACCAATGAGGTAAAGGCAAGCTGTATTCAGCGGTTCATGCCTGCCCTCTATGCCGATGAGAATCTGTTTTGGATCGAGTTCATGGAGCAGGTAAACATCCTACTGGACAGCCGACGGTTCTGCCGCGAATGCAAGGCGCTGGGTTACCAGCCCGAGAACGTAGCCGAACACGTGGTATTCCTCGGTAGCGCACCCATGAGAAAGGTACTGCGCGAGGGTGTGCAGAACACGCTGGGCGCGTCGATTCAGTTCTACAAGGAACGCTTCTCGCCTGTCGAAGCTGACAATTACCGCGAGGATGCAGATAGGCAAATTGTAGTTCGACCTGCAAAAGACGAGGCAGCGGCATAACATCTGCCTGCCATAGTGAAAGAAATAGGGGCTACGGAGACAATCCGTAACCCCTGTTTTCATTCATAGCAAATGCTGCATCGCCGCGTCGATCTGGCTGTTCTCGAAACTGTCCAAGTAAATCTGTGTAGTGGATAGATCAGAGTGTCCCAGCGATTCGGAAATCAAGGCTACGCTTACTCCTGACCGCTTCAAGACTGTCGCGTAGGTATGACGGGCAACGTAGGTTGTTAAGTTCGTTGCCAGTCCCAGCCGTTTGCTCCACTCTTTCAACTCTCGGTTTATATGGACTAAAACCTTATGCACCCTGTTGTGAATCTGCTGTTCGGTACGGTGTATATGACGGTCGAGAACAGGAAAGATATAGTCCTCCTGCATAGCTTCCGAACGGGTGTACTTGGCAATGATCTCCCTTGCCTGCGGATGCAATCGACAAGTCATCGTTTTTCCTGTCTTATGACGGCGATAGAAAATCCGATCCTCTTCCATATCGACGTAGCGTAAGGTGGCAATATCCTTGAAATTGATTCCAGCCGAAAAGTAAGAAAACAAGAATATATCCCGTGCAAACTCGGTATAGGGAGACCTCGTTACGGGTAATTCTGCCTGCATCAATCGTTGTATATCCTCTTTATGAATGGCTCGTTTACGTGTCTGTGTCCAATGCTTTCCCACCTTATATGAAATAAAAGGATTCTCCTTGCAAAGGAAAATCTTGTCAGCAATGGCCTTATTGTAAACGGCTTTCAGTACACTAAATTTCGTGGCTATCGAATTGCTCTTGTTCCCCTTTTTCATTAGGAACAGTTCGAAATCACGCAGGTAGCCGACCGTAATTTCGTCGAAACGGATTGATTACACGCCGAATGGAGAAACGCCTCGAAATTCCTCAAAAACTTTCCGTCGATCTCTTCAAACCGTAATTTGGCAGGATGGAATTTAACGAGTGAGGTACAGGTGGCTGTGTACTTGATTGCCGTGTTGATTTTCCCTGCTTGTTTCATGGCTGTAATTTGTTGCTGAAAATAGTTATCGACGAATTGTGGAGTGCATTTTGCGGTCTGGTCAAATAGGCTGGTAAAATCAACCTCCATATCCAATGCCTCCAATCGCTGGATTTTCTTTCGGTAAGTCGATAATGTACTGTCTATCTGACTTTGCAGAGCAGCACGGTCGGGGCAGTCTGCCGTTATCATTTCGGCATCCTTATTCCAATAATGCGGCTCTACCGATAGCCCCAAAGCAACAAATTTCGTGGTGCGGTCGTGGGTAAATCGAAGCATCAACGGGGATTGACCTTGCTTGTTGATTTTACCTGCTCGTAAAACGACTTTGATTTTCATTTACTTGCGTGTTGCGCAAGCAATCGAGAGTAGCAGATTTAGGGTACAACAAAGGGTACAACAATGCGCCTCAAACCGCTGTTTCCAGCCCCTTTCCCTTCGCAAAACAGCACAAAAAAAAGAGATTGCAAATTCTGCAACCTCTTGATTTTATGAGCTGTTGACGAGGCTTGAACTCGTGACCTCTTCCTTACCAAGGAAGTGCTCTACCACTGAGCTACAACAGCGATCGCCTTAAAAAGCGTTGCAAAAATAAGCAACAATTTCGAATTGGCAAAAAAAATCGCGGCTTTTCACGATTTATTTATATCTTTCGTTAGATTTGCGGAACGGAACCGCACAACTATCAACCCGCAACAATGAAAAAGATACTTATTATCGGCGCCGGAGGTCAGATCGGATCGGAACTGACGACCTACCTGCGCGGTATTTACGGCTCGCGCAACGTCGTGGCCACCGACGTACGTGAATGCAAGGCGCTGGGGGCCGACGGCCCGTTCGAAGTCCTCGACGCACTCAACGCCACGTCGGTAGCCTCGGTCGTCGCCCGACACGAGATCGACACGATCTTCAACCTCGTGGCCCTGCTGTCGGCCGTCGGCGAGCGCAACCCCCAAATGGCGTGGCACGTCAACATCGGCGCCTTGATGAACTCGCTCGAGGTGGCGCGCCAGCACCATTGCGCGCTCTTCACCCCCAGCTCGATCGGGGCGTTCGGCCCCTCGTCGCCCAAAGTCCGCACGCCGCAGGACACGGTCATGCAGCCCACGACGATCTACGGCATCTGCAAGGTCACGGGCGAACTGCTCGGGAACTACTACCACCACAAATACGGCGTCGACACCCGTTCGGTGCGTTTCCCG
>ERZ827423.2836-NODE-2836-length-12906-cov-3.814800_pt1 | contig 12906 bp, 8 predicted proteins | sample MGYA00519775_ERZ827423 | MGnify/ENA primary metagenome ERZ827423 (study PRJEB31778, sample SAMEA3449296) | human gut metagenome | biome: human gut; feature: human-associated habitat; material: faeces | place: United Kingdom | collected 2010/2012 ...
CTCGATGAGCTCGGCCACGATGACCCGACCATGATCCGCATGATGGAGGACATGTCCGAGCAGCTCGGCGAGCGCGTCGACGCACAGCAGATATCCCTCTCCGACCCGGACACGATGTCGATCTTCACCTCCCCCGCCGTCCTCGGCCTGCCGGACGACGATCCGATCATCGGCAAGACCGGCTCCATCGGCATCCCGGAATTCGGCACGCCTTTCACCCGCCAGATGCTTGTCGACACCCAGCCCAAGCAGTTCGATACGCTCATCAGGCTTTCCGGCTTCTCGCACGGCACCGACGTGTGGGCGGGCAACATCCATGACCTCATCGTGAACGGCATCGCGAACGTCAACGAGACCGTCGGCTGCCGTGACGATATCATGCTCTACCTCATCTCCGTCGGCATCGAGCCGTCCCTCGCGTTCAAGACGATGGAGGCCGTGCGTAAGGGCAAGGTCAAGAAGAGCGGGGAGTTTCCCGGCGACGCCGAACAGCAGATGCGAGACAGGGGCGTGCCCGATTGGTACATCGAGTCCTGCCGCAAGATCGCCTACCTCTTCCCGAAGGCTCACGCCGTGGCTTATGTCATGATGGCTTTCCGCATCGCGTGGTTCAAGGTCCACCTGCCGCTCGCGTTCTACAGCGCGTATTTCTACCGCCGCAGCCAGAAAGGCGGCTTCGACGCCGGGATGATGACCGGCGGCGCGGACGCCGTGCGCCGCAAGATAAACGAAATGCGCCGCCGCCCGAACCTCACCGCGAACGAGGAAGATCTGCTCGTCACGATGGACGCAGTCTATGAGTTCAATATGCGCGGCTTTGAGTTTGCGCCGATCGACCTCTATAAGTCCGATGCGACGAAGTTCCTCATCACCGAGGACGGCAAGCTCCGCCCGCCGTTCGTGTCGATCTCCGGCCTCGGCGAGACCGCCGCGCTCGACCTTTCCCGCTGCAAGGAGCGCGAAGCACGCTTCATCTCCATTGAGGAGCTCGGCCGCGCCTGCCCCAAGGTCAGCCAGAGCCACCTTGAGCAGCTCAAGGCGCTCGGCGCTCTCGGCGATATGCCCGAGACCAGCCAGATAAATCTCTTCGATTTTTGATTTATCCGCACGGAACATACATTGACATCGTTGGGAGCAGTCACCCCCTCCGGGCAGCTGCCCCCAACATTTGTTTTATAAATGTCCGAACATTCCTCAAAAATTTTGAATCTTTCAACAGTCGTTGATTTTAGCGGCAATAACGGGCGCGAAAAGTTTGTTAATTTTGTATAAAACTAAACAAATTCTCTGCTGTGCCACTTGATTTTTGGTCCTCTTATGGATATACTAAGGGGGTGTAGCAGGGAGTATTTTTCCTGGCTGCAAGCTTATATCCCGGCAGCCCGTTTTGCCGGGCTTTGCTGTCGCAGAACGCAAGAAAATGAAGGTGATAAAAACATGGGAAAGAAAGAAAAGACGCGCTTCCTTATTGTTTGGCTGATCATCACTCTTGTTTTCCTCGTCGGCTCGTTCGTCGTGCCGTCGCCGGAAAAGAGCGAAACAGTCAAGGTAATGATGCGCGACGCCGTTCTCCATGAGGAGAACAGATGCAGCTTCTTCGGGCTGATGAGCGTCTCCCCGGCGATGATCTCCGCGATGGTCGTTTCGGGATGCCTCCTGCTCGCGGCGCTGCTGATCCGCATTTTTGCCATACCCCGCTTCAAGATGGTTCCCGGCAAGTTCCAGTCTGCGATAGAACTGCTGGTGTCGACCTTTGACAACCTCGCGAAGACCAACAGTCCCCGCCGTAACAGCTTCCTCGGCGTGTACGCTTTCGGCGCCGGCGTGTATATCTTCGTCGGCACGATATTTGAGCTGTTCGGCTTTCAGGCCCTCACTACCGCGGGGCACTCCATATCCCTGCCGGCTCCCCTGTCCGATGTCAACGCGGCGATCTCTCTCGGCGTCCTGTCCTATTTCGTGATCTTCGCCGGCGGCATTCTCGGCAACGGCGTCAAGGGCATCGGCCTTGGCCTCAAGAAGTTCTCGCTGCCGCTGTCGCTGAGCTTCCGTCTCTTCGGCGCGCTGCTGAGCGGCCTTCTCGTGACGGAGCTTGTGTATTATTACAGCTCCATGAGCTATGTCCTGCCGGTCGTGGTCGGCGTGCTGTTCACGCTGCTGCACGCACTCATCCAGGCATACGTACTTACTCTGCTTACCACAATGTTCTACGGCGAGCTGAACGCTCCGCTGCCCAAAAAGGAAAAAACCGCAAAAGCCTGAGAAACCTGAGAAATATTTAGGAGGAAATCTGAAATGACCATCACCAAGAAAAGAAACGCCGCAATGTTCCTTGCAGTTCTTATGATCGCACTGCTGTGCATGATCCTTGTCGCTCCTGTCAGCGCATACGCCGATAATGACGCCGCCGCTGCCGATACCGCAGCCGCCGCTGATACCGCCGCTGCCGACGCTCAGATCGTTGTCGGTAAGTCCAACGGCGCAGGCCTTGCGATAGGCATTGCAGCCGGTGCCGGTGCAATAGGCATGGGTCTTGCGGTCGCAAAGTCCGCAGAAGGCATTTCCCGCCAGCCCGAAGCCGAAGGCAAGATCCGTACCACTCTGATGCTCGGCCTTGTCTTTATCGAGACCGCTATCATCTACGCCCTGCTGGCAGTTATCCTTATCATCTTTGTGCTTTAATAAACGGAGGACATTATGAATATCCCTCTGAACATAGATTGGCAGCAGATCCTGCTCCACTTTTTCAATTTCTCCATCCTTGTCGGCGGCCTGTATCTGCTCCTGTTCAAGCCCGTGAAGGACTTCATGGCCAAGCGTGAGCAGCACTATCAGGCTATTGACGATGACGCCGCAGCCAAGCTGCGCGAGGCCGAGGAGAAGGTCAAGAGCGCGGACGAGCGTGTCGCCGCTCTTGATAACGAGCTGACCGCCCAGCGTGAGAGCGCTGCTAAGGAAGCCTCCGCGCTTGCCGAGCGTCAGCGCGCCAACGCCAAGGCCGAGGCCGATAAGATCATCGAAGCCGCGCGCGCCGAGGGCGAGCGTGAGCGCAAAAAGATCGTTGACGACGCTAACCGCGAGGCCGTGGCCATTGCCGAGGCCGCTATGGACAAGCTCGTGAACGAGCACACCAGCGCCGCCTATGACGATTTCCTCAAGACGGTTGAAGGGGAGAGCAAGTAATGAGCACACCCGATGTGAAATTGCAGGCCGTCCTGCGCAGTGCCTGCCCTCCGAGCGAGGAGCAGCGCAGCCGGCTGACCGCGTTTCTTGAAAAGAAATACCAGCAGAGTGTTGAGCTGAGCTGGAGCGAGGATAAGAGCATCCTCGGCGGCTTCCGCATCGAGCTTGGCACCGAGGTCATCGACTGGACGACCGGCGGCCGTCTCGATCAGCTCAAGGAAAAGCTCGCCTCGATATCCGCAGGCGGGCAGGATGTTATCCCTCTGATACGCGACACCGTCAAGAGCTGGGTGCCGGAGGTTCTGGCCTATGAGGTCGGCACAGTCCTGCGCGTGGCAGACGGTATCGCATACGTCAGCGGCCTTGAGCATGCCTCCTACGGCGAGATACTTCTCTTCGAGGGCGGCATCCGCGGCATGGTACAGGATCTGAAGGAAGACCGTATCGGCTGCATCCTTTTCGGCGACTATGAAGCCGTCCGCGCTGGCGATGCCGTGCGCCGCACCGGCAAGACCGCCGGTATTGGTGCGGGTGATGCGTACCTCGGCCGTGTGGTCGACGCGCTCGGCGCGCCGATAGACGGCAAAGGCCCCATCACCGCCGACGCTTACCGTCCCATTGAGAACCCCGCCCCCGGCATAATCGACCGTCAGCCGGTCGATAAGCCTATGGAAACGGGTATCCTTTCCATTGACTCCATGTTTCCGATAGGCCGCGGCCAGCGTGAGCTTATCATCGGCGACCGCCAGACCGGCAAGACTGCCATCGCTGTCGACACCATTCTTAACCAGAAGGGCAAGAATGTGGTGTGCATCTATGTCGCCATCGGCCAGAAGGCAAGCTCCGTCGCACAGCTGACTGAGATGCTCCGTGCCGCCGGCGCTCTGGAATACACCACCGTCGTCTGCGCCAGCGCGAGCGACTTTGCCTCCATGCAGTACATCGCCCCCTACGCGGGCTGCGCTCTCGGCGAATACTTCATGGAAAAGGGCCGCGACGTCCTCATCGTCTATGACGATCTGAGCAAGCACGCCATCGCCTACCGTGCCCTGAGCCTTCTGCTCGAGCGTTCCCCCGGCCGTGAAGCCTACCCCGGCGATGTTTTCTATCTGCACTCCCGTCTTCTCGAGCGCTCCGCTCACCTCAGCGACGAGCGCGGCGGCGGCAGCATGACCGCCCTGCCCATAGTCGAGACCCTTGACGGCGACGTCTCCGCATATATCCCCACGAATATCATCTCCATCACCGACGGCCAGATATATCTGGAAAGCAACCTCTTCTTCGCCGGTCAGCGTCCGGCAGTCAATGTCGGTCTTTCCGTGTCCCGTGTGGGCGGCGCGGCGCAGACCAAGGCCATGAAGAAGGCTGTCGGTACCCTGCGTCTCGATCTTGCGCAGTACCGCGAGATGGAGGTCTTCACCCAGTTTTCCAGCGACCTTGACGACGATACAAAGCAGCAGCTGGTCTACGGCCAGAGCCTGATGCGCATCCTGCGTCAGGGGCGCGGCCATCCGTACAGCGAGGCAGAACAGGTTGTCCTGCTCGTCACCGCGCTCGGCCATATCCAGCAGCAGCTCCCCGTCGATAGGATCGGTGCGTTCAACGCAAAGCTGCTGAGCGACTTTGCTGCTTCCCGCGCAGCCCTCATGCAGGATATCGGCAGCACCGGCGTCCTTACCGACGAGAACCGCAAGGCGATACTCGAGCAGGCAAAGCGCAGCCTCGCGGACTTTCTGAGCGCCGAAGCCGGCAGCGGGCGGTGATCGTATGGCCAGCACAAGCGAGATCCGCAGACGCATAAGCAGCGTTCAGGAGACGCAGAAGATCACCCACGCCATGTACCTCATCTCCTCGGCAAAGATGCGCAAGGCCAGAGCCGAGCTTGACGAGGTCCGCCCGTACTTTGACGTGCTCAACCATGAGATAACGCGCGTCTTCACCGTCGATGAGACTGTCGACAGCCGGTACTTCACGGCTTACGGCAACGACTCCGAATACGGCGAGGGCACCTTGGGCTGCCTTGTCATCACGGCGGATAAGGGACTTGCCGGTGCGTATAACCACAATGTCCTCAAGGAAGCGCAGCGGATATACGAGGAGCACCCGGATACGGAGTTCTTCGTTATCGGCGAGTACGGCCGCCGCTGGTTCACGCAGAAGAAGCTGCCCATGGCAGACTCCTTCCGCTACACCGCGCAGAACCCGAGCACCTACCGCGCGCAGCAGATCGCCCGTGACCTGCTCGACCGCTTCGCCTCGGGCGAGATCGACCGGCTCTGTGTCATCTATACCGACTCAAAGGGCATGGCCGAGGTCGTGCGCCAGACGCAGCTTCTGCCCCTGCGCCGCCAGAGCTTCTCCGTGAAGTCCGGCGAGGAGCAGCCCGAGCCGACCTTCGAGTTCGTCCCGACCATGGAGGCCGTGCTCGATAAGCTCGTGCGCAACTATATCTCAGGCTACATTTACAGTGCGCTCGTCGACAGCTTCTGCAGCGAGCAGAGCGCGCGCATGGCGGCAATGAGCGCCGCCAACGATAATGCGGAGGAGCTGCTGGGCGATCTTTCCAAGCAGTTCAACCGTGCGCGTCAGGCCGCCATCACGCAGGAGATCACCGAGATCTCCGCCGGCGCACGCGCGCAGAAAAATAAGAAAAGCAGGGAGGCCGATCAGTCATGAAGCACGGCATTGTTACAGAGATCTCCGGGCCGGTGGTCGATGTTCGGTTCGCCGAGGGCGAGCTGCCCTCCATTAACGAAGCCCTGACCCTCACCGCGGAGGGCCGCACCTATACCATGGAGGTCGAGCAGCACCTTACCGGCGACACCGTCCGCTGCATTATGATGTCCGGCAGCGACGGTCTGTCCCGCGGCCTTGAGGTCGAGGCTCTCGGCCACGGCATTCAGGTGCCCGTGGGCGAGGTCACGCTCGGCAGAATGTTCGACGTTCTTGGCCGTCCCATCGACGGCAAGGGCGAAGTCTCTCAGGACGCGGAGCGCTGGAATATCCACCGCCGTCCCCCGTCCTTTGACCAGCAGCAGCCCGCAGCCGAGATACTCGAGACCGGCATCAAGGTCATCGACCTTCTTGAGCCCTACGCAAAGGGCGGCAAGATCGGTCTGTTCGGCGGCGCAGGCGTCGGCAAAACAGTCCTTATACAGGAGCTTATACACAACGTCGCCATGGAGCACGGCGGCTATTCCATCTTCACCGGCGTCGGCGAGCGCAGCCGTGAAGGCAACGACCTCTGGCGCGAAATGCAGGAGAGCGGCGTATCGGATAAGACGGCTCTGGTCTTCGGCCAGATGAACGAATCCCCCGGCGTGCGTATGCGCGTCGCGCTCTCAGGTCTTACGATGGCCGAGTACTTCCGCGATACCGAGCATAAGGACGTTCTCCTCTTCATCGATAACATCTTCCGTTTCGTTCAGGCCGGCAGCGAGGTCTCCACTCTGCTTGGCCGTATGCCCTCCGCCGTCGGCTATCAGCCGACTCTGGCAAACGAAATGGGCTCACTCCAGGAGCGCATCACCTCCACGAAGTCCGGTTCCGTCACCTCCGTGCAGGCGGTCTACGTCCCGGCGGACGACCTTACCGACCCCGCCCCGGCGACGACCTTCTCCCACCTTGACGCTACCACCGTTCTCAGCCGTAAGATATCCGAGCAGGGCATCTACCCCGCGGTCGATCCTCTCGCCTCCACCTCGCGTATCCTTGAGGCGGACATCGTCGGCGAGGAGCACTACAGCATCGCCCGCCGCGTGCAGGAGACGCTGCAGAAGTATCAGGAGCTGCAGGACATCATCGCCATCCTCGGTATGGAGGAGCTGAGCGACGAGGATAAAAAGACCGTCGCGCGCGCAAGACGCATCCAGCGCTTCCTGTCCCAGCCGATGTTCGTCGCCGAGAAGTTCACCGGTACGCCCGGCGCGTATGTCCCGCTGAGCGAGACGCTGCGCGGCTTCAAGGAGATCCTCTCCGGCAGCATGGACGAATACCCCGAGGCCGCGTTCTTCAACGCCGGCACTATCGACGACGTGAAGAAGCGCGCCGAACAGCTGCGGAGTGAGCGCGCATGAGCACCTTTAAGCTGAGAGTCATTTCCGCCGAGGGCAAGTTCTTCGAGGGCGAGTGCGAAAGCCTTGTTTTCCCGACGCTTGACGGCAAGACCGGCATCCTCGCGGATCACTGCAACATGCTCGGTGCGGTCACGCAGGGCATCGCGGAGTTCACAACGCCTGACGGTACGCGGCACTGCGCCGCGGTCGACGAGGGCTTTGTAAAGGTCGAGGACAACGATGTGCTTCTGCTCGTCGGCATCGCCGAGGATCCGGAGAAGTCCGAAGCCAACCGCGCCCGCCGCGAGGCGCAGCGCCTCAAGGAAGAGGAGCTTCTGCGCCGCAGCATACGCGAGTACAAGGAAGCTCAGGCCACCGTCGCGAAGACCGTCAACACCCTCCGCGGCGTCGACAAGGTCGAACGGATACAGTAACATATCAACACCAAAACGCTGGAACCACGAATGTGATTCCAGCGTTTTTCATGCTTGCCTGTGCATCGCCGTCATGTTATAATCACTGCGTAATTGAATCTCTTTTGCGGCGCCGGTTGTAATGACTGGCCTAACAAGGAATCCGGTGCGAATCCGGAGCAGTCCCGCTGCTGTATTTGGGGACAAAGGCGCATCAACGTCACTGGGAGCGATCCCGGGAAGGCGCGCCCGAGTATGATCCATAAGTCAGAAGACTTACCGTGAAGGAAGCAATTCAACCGTCCCGAGGAGGAGCAGGCTGATTTTTTTGGCACAGGGAAACCTGTGTCCTGTTGTTATGCTGCGGTCTCTTCGGTAAAGGGATCGCTTTTTTGCGCTCCCGCGACGGCATAAAATCTGAAAGAGAGGACTTTGCAAGTGAACGGGATGTGCGCGGACGCTTCCGAACTGTTCAGAAGCATCACCTACGAATAAGCTTGTGCCGGTCGTTGACAGCCATACAAGTTTATTGGAGGAATTTATGAAAAGATTTTTGTCATTTATACTTTCGCTTATAATGCTGCTGAGCCTTGTGCCCGCCGCAGCCTTTGCCGATACCGGCGATGTCCCTGCGCAGGAGCAGACGGAAGCAGCAGCCGAACCGGAGGTCACCGAGGTGCCCGAAGTCACTGCGGAACCGGAAAACACGGCTGCACCTGAGGCCACAGTTTCGCCCGAACCCACCGAGAGCCCCGCGCCCTCGGAGGAACCGGCAGTGTTGTCCGCCGAGGATGACGGCATAGCGGTATACGCCGCCGTGCCCGTACATATCACTCTCGACTATAACTATGACGACCTGACCGAAGAGCGCGTCTGTGCCGTGGGCAGCAATTACAACTATGTGTATACCGATACCGGCTCTAAGTACAGTGAGCTTAAAGATCCCGCCCGCACCGGCTATATATTCCTCGGCTGGTATGATGCAGCCGAGGGCGGCAGCAAGATAAGCTATTCCTACAAGTTCACGGAAGCGGATGACGGCAGCTTCACCATGTATGCCCATTGGGAAAAGGGTATCACCGTCCACTTCGTAGGGAACGGATATAAGACCAGCATCAACGACAAGACTGTCACTCCTGACAAGGTCTACAGTTCCCTGCCTTATCTCAGCAGTTACTATTATCCGTCGAACAAAGCTTTCGACAGCTGGTATACCGATGAAGCGCTCACAGATAAAGTAACCGCTTCCACGGATTTCAGCGGCCTTGACGAGATCACGCTCTACGCCGGGTGGAGAAATTACCAGTACATCGTAAAGTTCAGCATCAAGTACTCGGATAAGAGCAGCGTGACCGGCTCCATGGCAGATGTCCCTGTCGACTTCGGCGTGGATTATATCATCCCGGAGTGCGGCTACTCGCGTGAGGATTATGACTTCGTCGGTTGGAGTGAAAACAGCTACGGCAGCACCGTCAAGTATAAGACCGGCAGTATACTCAACCGCGAATTCGTTGATGACTATTGGGACGGCAGCGAAGACGGTGAGAGCTTTTACCTCTATGCCGTCTGGAAAGAGGACGACTTCAGCGTCGCTTTCAAGGCCATCAAATCCGCCCTGCCCGCCGACGGCTGCATCAGAGCGACCGGTTCTCTGGCTCTCCCCGAGTCCGGCGACGGTTGGACAGCCTCGTATTCAAGCGACAGCGCGCTCTTCTCCGGCGGAAGCATCGTCGCCCTGCCGGACACCGGGACGCAGGAGCTGACCATCACCGCAGCAGTCACCAAAGACGGCGCTGTCAAGACTCGTAACTACAAGCTCACCGTCTACTCCGCCGAAGCAGCGGATACCGAAGCCGCGCTGAACAAAGCGGCAGCTGCGCTTCCGTCCAATCTCCGTCCCAAATACGGCACGGACACCAACATCCTCGATATGCTCAAAGCGCTGATTGGTGAAAGCGATGTTGAGCTTGCGATGAAAGAAGCCGTACAGAGCGGTGACAAAAAATCTGCCATCGCTGCCGACGGCACGATAGATTATTATTTCAGCGACAGCATGTCCGGCGGCCCCGGATACGCGAATTTCACTGTCGTGCTCAGCCTGAACGGGCAGAGCACGGAAAAAGACCTGCGCGCCACGATCCCCTGGAACACTGACAAGGTCAGGGCAGCTCTCGAGCTCGCCGCCGGCCGGGTCACCGTGCCCGCAGAGGTGACGGACAGCCTTGAACTGACGAAGTACCCCTTCAAAGAGGGCAAGACTCCCGACGACGGCTATAGCTATTCAACGCTCGACACGTGGTGCACCGTGACGTGGACCTCCGCGGACAGCTCCGTCATAAAAATCGGCTCCGCGCCTTACTATCCGTACTACTCCCCGTATAACACCACTGTCATCCCCGGCAAGCTCGATCAGGATGTCACGCTCACCGCAGCGCTCGTCTGCAGCAGCGTCGACGGCGTTGCCGTGACGAAGGAATTCACCGTCTGCGTCAAGGGCGACCCCGACGCGCAGGATATAACCGAGCTGCTTCAGGCGAAGCTTGACGCAGGTCTCAAGGATCCCGGCCTGACCGACGACGTGACCGGCGATAAGATCGACCCCGAAAACGTCACCTCCAGCGGGATACAGTTCCCCACAACGCGCGATTTCAAGATCGACGGCAAGTATTACCCCGTCACCATCAAGAGCAGCAACCCCGACGTCATCAAGACCTTTGATGTGAACAACGCCGCGCGCGTCGAGGTCCTGCGCCCGATGCCCGGCGAGGATCCCGTCAAGGTCACCGTGACCGTCACGATAACCGAAAAGGCCACCGGCAAGTTTGCCTCCCGCGATATCGAGCTGACAGTACAGCCCCTCGTCAACGAGGAGATCGATCGCGAGCTTGAGCTGATGGAGCTTGTCAAGGCACACTACTTTGACGGCATCAGAAACGCCAACACCAGCCCCGACGATATTCAGACCGATCTGCACACTTTCCAGGAGGCCTACCTCAATGATGACGGCGAGCTCGTCTGGGTCTATAACTACAAGGACGTGACCGGCAAGGGCATCGCCCCGAGCGAGATGGACGGCTGGCAGGCCGCGGAGCAGTGGCGGCTTTTCAAGTCCAGCAACCCCAAGGTCATCACGCATGAGAATCTTCTCGTCACGCGTGATAAGGAGCATAAGCTCGTCACTGTAACGAGCTGGCTCTCCAGCGAGCGCTTCGCGGAGCTTGCGAAGAAATACCCGGACGATAAGCGCCTGAGCCAGCTCGTGAACCAGCCTGTCTCCGTGCAGCTCCAGGTGACCGGCACCGATCCTACGAGCGACAAGCCCATCGAGGATCTTTACGCGGTGTACTTCACCCTCAGCGATAACGGCAGCGAGTGGTTCTCCTGCAAACTCGATAAGCTCCCCGAGGGCACCAGCGCGCTCGACGTGCTACATAAGGCTCTTGCAAGCCACGGCTACTCCGCCTCCGGCAGCACATATATCAGCGCCATCTCCGGCCCGAACGGGACTCTCAAGGAAAAGGACCGCGGCCCCAATTCCGGTTGGATGTACTCCGTCAACGGCAGCATCGCGAGCGTCACGATGAATCAGTACTTCGTCTCCGACGGCGACAGCATCGAGATGTTCTATACCGATGACTACACCAAGCTCGGCCACAGTGGAGAATATACCCCGGACGATGTCATTGACCTCATCGACGCCATCGGCACCGTCACAAAGCGCAGCGGGGACGATATTGCCGCCGCGCGCAAGGCCTATGACAGCCTGACGGATGAAGAGAAGAAGCAGGTGACGAACTACGGTACCCTGCTCGCGGCTGAGAAGGCTTATGCCGATATCCTCAAGAAAGCCGCAAAGGAGCTCGGCGATATCTATAAGACGACCGGCGACTACATCGAGAAGCTCCCCGGCGATGAGCTGAACGCTTTCGGCAGCGAGTGGTACATTCTCGGCCTCGCGCGCAGCGGCCGCAAGGTCTTCGATGACTACTATAAGGCTATCGAAAAATACGTCTCCGAGAACATCGATGAGAATGGCCGCCTCGATGAAAAGCGCGCCACCGATAACGCAAAGCTCGTCCTCGTGCTCAGCGCGCTGGACAAGGACGTGACCGATGTCGGCGGGCATGACCTGCTGAAAGCACTGAGCGACATGGACTATGTCACGCAGCAGGGGCTGAGCGGTGCGATCTATGCCCTGCTCGCCTTTGACTGCCGCGGTTATGATATACCCTCTGCTGATAAGAACGTCGAGCAGACGAGCCGTGAGGGGCTTGTGAAGTACATTCTCGACAAGCAACTCAAGGACGGCGGCTGGGCATACTCCGGCGACAAGGCCGAACCGGATATGACTGCAATGGCGCTTCAGGCTCTCGCCGCGTATTATAAGACCGACGCAAAGGTCAAGGAAGCAGCCGATAAAGCCGTGACCTGCCTGTCGAAGCTCCAGAATACCACCGGCGGTTATGACAGCTACGGCAGCGTCAACAGCGAGTCTGCCGCTCAGGTCATCACCGCACTGACCGCTCTCGGCATCGATCCGGATAACGACGCCCGCTTTGTCAAAAACGGCGTGAATGCGATGGATTCCCTCTGCAGCTTCTATGCGGAAGGCGGCGGCTTCCGCCACACGATGCGCGGCGAGCGCGACGAGCTTGCCACGACGCAGGGCTATTACGCCCTCGCGGCCTATTGGCGCATGACGCAGGAAAAGACGCCCTTGTACGACATGAGCGATCTTGACGAATCCGCGCAGAGGGCGGCATAAAAAGCAAGCCGCGCGAGGCCTGTCGTTGAAAAACGGCGTGCCTCGTTTTTTTATGAAGCCACAATCGCCTTGAAGACAATGCGCTTCGGGTGGTATAATGGCTTCAACAATTCCAATCCAACGGAGGTAGTTTGCAATGATCAAAGGACGTGCGCTCGACCATATCGGCATCGCCTGCACGGACGTCGAAAAAGACGCCGCGTGGTATATGGACACTTTGGGCTTCACCCTCAAGGGCAAGTTCCGCAGCGCGGGCCGCAAGTATTACACTTATTTTGTCGAAAACCCCTTCGGCACGGTCTATGAGATCTTCCAGCGCGACGATCTGGACGAAAAAGTGCAGGGCAAGATCGACCATATCGCCTATGTCTCGAACGACATCGAGGCGGACTACAAGTTCTGCGTCGACGCGGGTTATGAGATCTGCACCAACGGCATCGAAGACATTCCCGATCGCTGGGAAAAAGGCTGCCGCTATTTCAAGATCGTC
>ERZ827423.2839-NODE-2839-length-12888-cov-4.441284_pt1 | contig 12888 bp, 9 predicted proteins | sample MGYA00519775_ERZ827423 | MGnify/ENA primary metagenome ERZ827423 (study PRJEB31778, sample SAMEA3449296) | human gut metagenome | biome: human gut; feature: human-associated habitat; material: faeces | place: United Kingdom | collected 2010/2012 ...
CATCGACAACATCTTCCGATTCACCCAGGCCGGAAGTGAGGTATCTGCACTGTTAGGCCGTATGCCTTCCGCAGTAGGATACCAGCCTACATTACAGACAGAGATGGGAGCGCTGCAGGAGCGTATCACATCCACCAAGAACGGATCCATTACTTCCGTACAGGCAGTCTATGTGCCTGCGGATGACCTGACAGACCCGGCACCTGCGACCACATTCGCACATCTGGATGCCACCACGGTTCTGTCCCGTTCTATCGTAGAACTGGGAATCTATCCCGCAGTAGACCCTCTGGAGTCCACATCCCGTATCCTGGATCCCAGAATCGTAGGTAAGGAGCATTATGAGACCGCCCGCGGTGTACAGGAGATCCTGCAGAGATATAAGGAATTACAGGATATTATCGCCATCCTCGGCATGGACGAATTGTCCGAGGAAGACAAGCTGGTTGTATCCAGAGCCCGTAAGATCCAGAGATTCCTGTCCCAGCCTTTCTTCGTGGCAGGACAGTTCACCGGTCTGGAAGGAAAATACGTACCGATCAGCGAGACCATCCGCGGATTCCGTGAGATCCTGGATGGCAAGCATGATGATATTCCGGAGAGCTACTTCCTGAATGCCGGAAGCATCGATGATGTACTGGCAAAGGTTCATGCATAGCATGAGAGGGGAGTTCAGATATGGCAGATAAAGATTTTCAACTTCGTATCATAACCCCGGAAAGAGTGTTTTATGAGGGAAATGTGGATATGGTAGAATTCAATACCACGGAAGGACAGATCGGTGTCCTTCCGGGACACATTCCCCTGACGGTGATCGTGAAGCCGGGTATCCTGCATATTACGGAGAAGGACGGAGAGAAGGAGGCAGCACTGCATTCCGGATTCGCCGAGATCCTTCCCGAGGGAGTTATCATTCTGGCAGAGATCATCGAATGGCCCAATGAGATCGATGAGAACCGTGCGGAGGCAGCACTGCACCGTGCGGAAGAGAGACTGCGCAGCAAGACGCCGGAGACGGATATTGCCAGAGCAGAGACGGCATTGCAGAGAGCAATGGCGAGAATTCAGGTGTTGCGATAATTTTCGCAGCACCTGTTTTTCACTTTATAGAGAGAAAATGCATATGCTATAAAAAAGCATGAGGCATTTTAAAATGGTAGCAAGACCGTTTTTTATGACATTGCCCGGATATCCCGGAAGAATGGATGAAAAAGAAATATTAAATGACTTGGAATATCTGCAGCAGACCTATCCCGGAGAAGTCAGACGCTGTCAGCGCAGGATTGCGGAAATATTGGACAAATACGATTACGAAGGAAGTATGATCTATGACGAATATCCGGACCGCTTCAGCCTCTACCGGATCGCTGATACCATTGGTAAGATCCTGGAGCGGGAATCGGGAAAAGTCTCCGGAGATCTGATCCAGGTACTGGTGTGTGATGAGATCTACAAGAGAAGACACGGCGGAAAACGCGGAATGATTGCATTTTTATAGCAAAGAGGAAGCATTTATGTTACAATGAACACTGTGAATTCATCAGGCATGAAGCGTATGGAAGCAGGATAAACTATGGAAGAATTGAGAATACTTTTACAGAAAATTTTGAATAAAGATCTGCAACAGATCATTCTAAGCAACAGTCGTAATCCGGAACAGATACAGAAAGTAAAGATCCGACCGGTATTGATCCGGGACGAATTATTGTTTCAGGAGACGAGATACAAAGGAACGCAGGTATTTCATGAGAATTATACAGCGGCGCAGATGACGGACGGAATCTGTGCCGCATTGCAGGAACAGTTCCGGCAGGGAGAATTTACGGCAAAAAGCTTACAGGCTACGGCGTTAGTCAGTAAAAAAGGAAAGCTGACTCTGAAGGTGAAAAATAACGGTGCATCAAAAGCGGGGAAAAGTACCGCTCCCGAACAGGAGGATCTGCAGGTACTTTCGCATAACCGTACCAAGCATTATATCTTAGAGGAAGGAAAGCCTGTGGATTTTCTGGTGGGACTGGGTGTGCAGACGCCGGACGGCCGTGTGACGAAGGCGAGATTCGATAAGTTCCGCCAGATCAACCGCTATCTGGAATTCATCGAGGATGTGATCAATGAACTGCCGACAGACCGGACGATCCGGATCATTGATTTCGGCTGCGGCAAATCTTATCTTACTTTTGCCATGTATTACTATCTGCACGAATTACAGCATAGAGATATTCAGGTAACCGGACTGGATCTGAAGACTGATGTGATCAAACATTGCAATGAACTGGCGGAGAAGCTGGGCTATGACAGATTAAAATTTGAACGGGGAGACATCAGCACCTATGAGGGAACGGATGTCGCGGATATGGTGGTGACACTGCATGCCTGTGACCTGGCAACGGATTATGCCCTGGACAAAGCGGTAAAATGGGGAGCCAGAGTTATCCTGGCGGTACCCTGCTGTCAGCACGAACTGAACAGACAGATTAAGTGTGATTCTCTGAAGCCGGTATTGAAATATGGGATCATCAAGGAACGTATCGCGGCACTGCTTACAGATGCCCGCAGAGCGAATCTCCTGGAACAGCAGGGGTACGAGACACAGATACTGGAATTCATCGACATGGAACATACTCCGAAGAATCTGTTGATCCGTGCGGTGAAAAAGGGCAGCATGCGCCCGAAGCACAGTACGGATATCCGTACTGTGGAGGAAATGCTGCATGTGATGCCGACACTGGACAAACTGCTGAATAATAAATGAGTGAAGAAGCAAGAATGAAGAAAACGATTATTAAAATTGCCGTGTGCGTTGTGGTGTTTATAGCATCAGCGTTTATCATCGGCGGCATTATGAATCAGGGACATAATAACATGACCATGGAAATGGCTCCGGCGACACTTCCCGTGATCACCATGGAGAGCGGCGGTGTGGCATGCAACGAGCTGCATGGCAACACAGTGGAAATGGATGTCGCATACCAGAAAGATACCGTGACTATGCTGGGTGCGGACAGACAGGCAAATTTTACCGTGGATACCTATGGCAGAGAAATCACGGGAATTTCCATGGAAGTCCGCAGCATTGACGGTTCCCGACTTATAGAGAACGGAGAAGTCACCGGATGGAAGGCGGGAGGTAAAAGCTTTCCGGTCACGCTGACTTTAAAAGACCTGATCGATACCAATACACAGTACAGCCTGACCCTGATCCTGGAATTGGAAGGGGAACAGAAGGTCTACTATTATACGACGATTCTGTGGAACGACGACCTGCATATCGCAGAGATCCTGGAGTTCGCATCGGATTTCCATGGGAAACTGTATGACAAAGAAGCGGCAAAGGAACTGACTAAATACCTGGAACCGAATTCGAAACTGACGGATAACGGTACTTTTCACAAAGTGAACATCCACAGCAATTTCCAACAGATTACCTGGGGGAACCTGGAGCCTGCCCAGGAGGGAGCAGCTTCCCTGCGCCTGGTACAGGTGAATGGGAACATTGCTTCCCTGCTGATGGATTTTGTAGTGTCTACCGGTGAGGGGAAAAATAAGATATATTATAGCGTGGAAGAATACTATCGCGTCAGATATACCTCGGAGAGAATGTATCTGCTGGATTATGAGCGGACCATGACGCAGATCCCGGATACCGGGCGGATGTATGCCAATGATAAGATTCTTCTGGGGATCACGGATGAAAATGTGGACATGATGGAGAGCACCGATGGAAATACCGTGGTATTTTCCGATAGGGGACAGCTGCTTTGCTATAACGCGGTGACCAATGGGCTCACGGTGATCTTCTCTTTCTATGACAAGGACAATGCGGACTGTCGTACGCTGTATGACCATCACGGTATCAAGATCCTCGATGTGGACGAGGGCGGCAATGTAAAATTTGCCGTATACGGCTACATGAACCGCGGAAGACATGAGGGCGAGACCGGCATTCAGATCTTAAGTTACGACAATTCGCTGAACACCATCGAGGAAGAGGTCTATATTCCATATTCCAAGAGTTATGCGGTGCTGAAAGACGAGATGGGCCAGCTTTTGTACCGGAACAGGCAGGAGCATCTGTACTTTTTCCTCGAAAACGGTGTCTATGATGTGGATCTGGAGAACCGAAGCGCAGAGCAGCTGGTAAGCATCCGGCAGGATGACAGTCTTCAGGTATCGGAGAATCATGAGATCATCGTATGGCAGGAAGGGGACGATATCAATCACAGTGATCAGCTGAATGTGCGGAACCTGAATACCGGAGAACAGACCGTGATCCGGGCTGAGGATGGGGATGCCATCCGTCCTCTTGGCTTTATGGGAGAGGACATCATCTACGGAGTGGCAAGGGAGAGCGATATCCGCACGGAGAATTCCGGACAGATCTTCTATCCTATGTATAAGGTATGTATCAGTAATTCTTCCGGTGCCAGCCTGAAAGAATACGGGCAGGAAGGAATCTATGTCGTGGGATGTACGATCGAGAGCAACCAGATCACACTGTCTCGCCTGCAGCGGACAGAGAACGGCAGCTACCAGGAGATCCTGGATGACCAGATCATGAACAATGTGGAAGAAGAAGCCGGACAGAATAAAGTGGTCACGGCAAATATCGATATTTATGAGCGCTATGTGCAGATCCAGACGAAATCTTCCATTGATGCGAAGACCATCAAGGTGCTGAACCCCAAGGAGGTTGTATTCGAGGGCGGCAGAGAGCTGGAACTGGATGCGGTCAGTGAAGTGCCCCGGTATTATGTTTGCAATGCGTATGGCGTATGCGGTATCTACAGTGCTCCGGACACGGCGGTGAAGGAAGCCTATGACACGTCCGGCATTGTGACCAATGACCGCGGAGTTACGGTATGGCTCAAAGGAAACCGTGTCAGCAGGAATCAGATCATGGCCATCAAGGAAGAGAGCGTCACGGAGCAGAAGAACAGCTTGGCTGTATGCCTGGATAACATTCTCAGACATGCCGGAATTACCCGTAACACCGAGTACGATCTGGCGCAGGGCAAGACTGCTACTACGATCCTGTCGGAAAATATGACGGGAGTACAGGTGCTGGATTTAAGCGGCTGTACGCTGGATGCGGTGCTGTATTATGTGAATCAGGATATCCCGGTACTGGCGATCCTGGAGGACGGGGAAGCAGTGCTGGTGACAGGATTTAATGAATTCAATGTGGTCATTATGGAACCTGCCACCGGCAAGCTGTATAAGAAGGGAATGAATGATGCCACAGCGTGGTTTGCTGAGAATGGCAATCATTTCATCACGTACATGAGAACAGAGAATTAAATTGCTTATTTCTGTACGTCAAAAATGTATTTGCGATATTTCTGCAGCACGGTGCGAAGCAGCATGCCCAGGATGCCGCAGGAGATCACTTCCCCGATGCCTACGGTCAGCATGAAATAAGGAATGCCACCCTCTAAATGATACACATAAGCCAGCACGAAAGGAACGATGATGGTGTTGGCGATGATGGGAGGCAGAGGAGCCAGCCATTTGTTCTTATCACGCAGCAGATAAGTGCCAAATGCACCGATCAGCGTTGCCAGGCTGCCGAAGATAATGTCAAGCAGCATGCAGCCGGTCATGGTATTGCTGATGATACATCCCAGGAAAAGTCCCGGTATGGCAGCAGGGGTAAATACGGGAAGAATCGTCAGGGCTTCCGAGAAGCGGACCTGAATGGCATAATTAGCCAGTCCCAGAGCGTTGGCTAACATGGTCAGCACAACATAGAGAGCAGCGATCACCGCTCCGTGTACGAGGTACAGTACTTTTTTGTTCATTTGTTTTCTCCTTTAGTTTTGTTTTACGAGTGGAAGGTCACGAACACTCGATTCATTTTACGCCGGGAATCGGCGAGCCCTGTAAGACCTTGTTTTTATGGGCTGTACAACTGTTTTAGTATAACAATAATCTGGGAAAAGTCAAGCCCTGTGTCAAAATATCCAATAGTTGCATTTTCTGCGTAAAAATGCGAAAATATAAGATAACGCATTGATTGCAAGAAAGTAAGGAGAAGTATATGTATATTATCGCAGGGCTGGGGAATCCCGGCAAAGAATATGAAAATACGAGACATAATATCGGTTTTGATGTCATAGACAGATTAGCAGAGGAAGAAAATATTGCTGTCATGGAGAGTAAACACAAGGCGTTGATCGGCAAAGGCTACGTGGCAGGGCAGAAGGTGATCCTGGCGAAGCCCCAGACCTTCATGAACTTAAGCGGAGAGAGCATCCGTGAGATCGTGGATTATTATAAGGTGGACGATACCTCGGAGCTGATCGTGATCTCCGATGATATCAGCCTGGATGTGGGACAGATCCGCATCCGCAAAAAGGGCAGCGCCGGCGGACATAATGGACTCAAGAATATCATCAAGATGTTAGGGCATGATACTTTTACCCGTGTCCGCATGGGCGTAGGTGAGAAACCGAAGAATTATGATCTGGCAGATTATGTATTGGGACATTTCCCGGTGGAAGAACGTAAGGTTATGGATGATGCTACGAAGACCGCCGCAGAAGCGATCCGTATGATCATCACCGAGAGCGCGGATGCTGCCATGAACCATTTTAACAGTAAGAAAGCGTGAAAAAATGCAGGCACTACTTGCGCCATTGAAAGAACTGGCGGAATATGATGAGGTCCGTAAGATCGTCAGACAGGGAAAGGGAACGGTTGCCCTGTCCGGATGCGTGGACTCACAGAAACTTCATATGATCTACGGACTCAGCGATGGCCTGAAATACAAGGTCATCGTTACTTATAATGACTTAAAAGCCAAGGAGATCTACGAGGAATACCGCTTTTATGACAGAAATGTCATGCTGTATCCGGCGAAGGACCTGATCTTTTTCCAGGCAGATATTCACGGTAATCAGCTGGTACAGGAGAGGATCAAGACCTTGCGCAGAGTCGTGGAGGGCAAGCCTGTCACCATCGTCACCACCTATGCGGCACTGATGACACCCCAGGTGCTGTGGGAGGAGAAGGACATCATCCACACCGAGCGGGGCGGTAGTCTGGACGAGAGTAAACTGGCATCCCGGCTGGTAGCTATGGGATACGAGAAAGCCTATCAGGTGGAAAGCCCAGGGCAATTCTCCGTGCGTGGCGGTATTGTGGATATTTTTGACCTGACGGAGGAGAATCCATACCGTATCGAACTGTGGGGGGATGAAGTGGAATCCATCCGCAGCTTCGATATCTTAAGCCAGCGTTCCATTGAGAAGCTGGAGAGTATCACGGTCTACCCGGCGACGGAGTTCGTGCTGTCTGAGGAGCAGATTTGCAAGGGAATCGCCAGACTGGAGAAGGAAGCCGCCAAACAGGAGAAAATTTTCCGGGATGCCCACCGGCCGGAGGAAGCCCACAGGATCGCCACCCAGGTAAGCGAGTTGAAGGAACAGCTGTTGGAATTCCAGAGCAAAGCGAACCTGGAAGGATATATCCGATATTTTTATGAAAATACGGTGACTATGCCGGAGCTGCTGGCGGATATGGCGGGACGATCTCTGGTCTTCTATATTGATGAACCGGCGCGGGTGAAAGAGCAGGCTGATGCTATAGAACTGGAATTCCGGGAGAGCATGGAGCAGCGTGCGAGAAAAGGCTATGTGCTGCCGGGACAGATGAATATTCTCTACAGCGGAGAGCAGGTGGCGGCCACATTGGAGAAAAATGCCGTGGTGACACTGGCTACCATGGAGACCAAGTACGGCTATTTCCGGACGGAAAAACATGTGGATATTGCAGCCCGCAACATTGCCCCCTATAACAACAGCTTTGAATCCCTGGTAAAAGATCTGAAAAAATATAAAAAAAGCGGATATCGGGTGCTGTTACTGTCCGGCTCCCGTACTCGCGCAAGACGTCTGGCAGAGGATCTGCGGAATGCGGAAGACGGCGGTGCGGGACTCACGGCAGTATATACGGAAGACCCCATGCGGGAAGTACAGCCCGGAGAGATCCTGACCTATTACGGTCATGTAAATAAAGGATTCGAATACCCATGGCTGAAATTCGTAGTGCTGTCCGAGAGTGATATTTTCGGGTCGGAGAAACGTAAGAAGAAAAAGAAAAAACTCTACCAGGGGCAGAAGATCAACGATTTCAATGACCTGAAGATCGGTGATTATGTGGTGCATGAGACTCATGGACTGGGGATATACAAAGGCATCGAGAAGGTAGAGGTGGAAAACATTGTCAAGGACTACCTGAAGATCGAGTACCGGGACGGCGGCAATCTGTACATTCTCGCCACCGGACTGGATGTGATCCAGAAATATGCCTCTGCGGATGCGGCGAAGAAGCCGAAGCTGAATAAGCTGGGTGGCAAAGAATGGGAACATACCAAGACCAAGGTCCGCAGTGCGGTCAGCGCCGTGGCAAAGGATCTCGTGGAGCTGTATGCGGTGCGCCAGCAGAGTGAGGGCTATGCCTTCGGAAAAGACACGGTATGGCAGCGGGAGTTTGAGGAAATGTTTCCTTTCGAGGAGACGGAGGATCAGCTGAGTGCTATCGCGGACACCAAGGCCGATATGGAAAGCCATCGGATCATGGATCGTCTGATCTGCGGAGATGTGGGATATGGTAAGACAGAGATCGCGATCCGCGCTGCCTTCAAAGCAGTACAGGAGGGCAAACAGGTGGTATATCTGGTGCCTACCACCATTTTAGCACAGCAGCATTACAACACTTTTGTGCAGCGAATGAAGGATTTCCCGGTCAATATTGCCCTGATGAGCCGTTTTCGCACATCTTCGGAGATCAAAAAGACAGTAAAAGATCTGGAAAAGGGAATGGTGGATATCGTCATTGGTACTCACAGAGTATTGTCGGCGGATGTGAAGTTCAAGGATCTGGGTCTGTTGATCATCGATGAGGAGCAGCGTTTTGGCGTGGCTCATAAGGAGAAGATCAAGAAACTAAAAGAGAACGTGGATGTGCTGACCCTGACGGCAACACCGATTCCCCGTACCCTGCACATGAGCCTCATCGGTATCCGGGATATGAGCGTGCTGGAGGAGGCTCCCAACGACAGGCTGCCGATTCAGACTTTTGTCTGCGAATACAACGATGAACTGGTCAGAGAGGCTATTGTCCGGGAGATGGCCCGGGGCGGACAGGTCTACTATGTCTATAACCGTGTGAATAACATTGCGGATATTGCGGCACAGATCGCGAAACTGGTGCCGGAAGCAAATGTGGCCTATGCCCATGGACAGATGAAGGAGCATGAACTGGAACGGATCATGTTTGATTTCATCAACGGAGAGATCGATGTGCTGGTGTCCACTACTATTATAGAGACCGGGCTGGATATCTCTAATGTAAACACCATGATCATTCATGACTCGGATAATCTGGGGCTGTCCCAGTTGTACCAGCTCAGAGGCCGTGTGGGACGCTCCAACCGGAATGCCTATGCGTTTCTGATGTACAAGCGGGACAAAATGTTAAAGGAAGTAGCGGAGAAACGGCTGGCGGCGATCAAGGAATTCACAGATCTGGGTAGCGGTTTCAAAATTGCCATGCGGGACCTGGAGATCCGTGGGGCCGGGAATCTGCTGGGGATGAGCCAACATGGCCACATGGAAGCCGTAGGATACGACCTCTACTGCAAAATGTTGAATGAGGCGGTGCAGAATCTGAAGGGAATCCATACGACGGTGGATTTCACCACGGTGATCGACCTGGATGTGGATGCATATATTCCGGCGGAATATATTGTGAATGAAACGCAGAAACTGGATATTTATAAGCGCATCGCCGGCATTGAGACGCTGAAAGAGCGGGATGAGATGAAGGATGAGCTGTTAGACCGTTTTGGCAATATCCCCAAGGCAGTGGACAATCTGCTGCGGATCGCACTGATCCGCATGGCGGCACACGCACTGGATATGACGGAGATCAAGGGCAAAAACGGCCGGATCACCTTTAATTTCCGACCGGATGCAGCCATAGACCCGCTGAAGATCCCCGCGTTTCTGAAAAAGCATGGAGAGGAAATGAGCTTCACCGCATACGGCAATCCGTTTTTTACCTATAAATACAAAAAAACGGGACTGGTAGAGACCGATGCGGAACTCCTGATGGGGAAAACCGAGGAATTATTGGAAGAAATGAAAGAACTGGTGCTGGAAAAATTGCCGGCTCAGGAAAATTAAGAGACTTTTATGGGACATTAAAAGAGATACCTTCTTATCAGAACAGCAAACAAAAGGCTTCTGATAAGGAGGTATTTTACTATGAAGGGATATGTAACAGCCAGCGGATACATGGGATATGTGGAGAACGAATATATCTTATTTGCCAGCGAAGATGACTATTTTGATTACATGGAGGCTATTTAGGGACAGCAACATACCAGTCATAAAAAGGTGTCAGGGTGAACCTGTCTTTGAACAGATCGACCTCTGTGTAGTAAATAATATAAATACTGTCAGTGGATATGGTATCGTAATTGATGCGCGTATTGACCCGGATTCCGTCAGCGGTGGTAAAGGCAGCCGGAGCCGGGGCAACATCATAGGTAACGGTAGCCAGGTACTGGGAAGGCAATGTCCGTGTATACAGAAGCAGTCTGGGCCATTGCGTTGCCTTTTCCGCGCTGATCGTAGTCAGGCCAAGCGTCTTGCACTGTTTCATCGAATACGCAACACAGTCTTCTACACCTTTGGAAAAATAAGCGTTTGTAGTTTCTGCATACTTGGTGTAATAGTCCTTTTGAAACAGAACCAGACAGATGAGGAAGAATGCAGTGGTGCAGCCTGTAAAAATCCTGCCGAGAGATTGAGACTTCCCCTTCAGGAGGCAGGAACATTTCCAGATACCGTATGCCTCGCATAAGACAAGCGGGATATAGAGATCATTGATCTGATGCATCCTGGCGGTGACCAGCAGCGAGGTGATTCCACCTCCCACCAGCTGGGCAAACAGGAAGAATTCCCAGCAAAACACATGCTGCCGCACAGAACGAATCAGCAGGTACAGCATACAGCCGATTCCGATCAGGATAAAGACGCGGCCGATATCGTAAAATAATCCCCAGGGCAGTAGAAAGTCATAGGGACTTCCGGTATCCTGCAATAACAATAAATGCGCTGTGTTTTTGAAATTCGCATAAACAGAACTTAGGGAAAAAGCAATCTCTCCGCCGCGATACCCCTGTGTTTTGGGAATAGTGATCCAGGGTAAGGCGATCTCCGGCAACAGTCCCTGATTGACCAGGACAAATAAAAGCAACGGTAATGCCAGGACAAACAGGAGCAGAACAGACAGAACGCTGTAACGGTTGCAATGGATTTTATGATAGCGGATCCCGTAACATACCTGCAGAGCCAGCAGGATGGGAAGCATAGGCCAGATCACTGCGTAGCAATAGAGGGAGAGACCGTAAAAAAGTGCCGCGAGCAACAGATAACGGTTGCCATTCATGCCCCGTACGAAAAAGTACAGACCAAACATGAGAAAACCGGGGGCCATATTGGCATCCAATGCCCAACGACAGGCCATGATGTGCCAGGGACAGACGCTTAAGGCGAATAAGGCCCAGAGACCCGCAGTGTGGCCGAACATTTCCTTTACCAGACAATAGACGCACCAAAGCGTTAGAATACCTACCAGTGCCTGAGGAAGCCTTCCGAGAAAAGTAGTGGGAATCCCTTTGTTCAACAGTAGGAGAGGAGTGAGAAGCCAGGAGTACATGGCACTCTGCCCGTCTCCCCAGCTGGACATATAGATGGGGAATGCATAGCCTGCGGAATCCCGGCCTTCGTGTAAAAGGTCATAGGAGTTCAGCAGGACAAAAGCCTCATCCTGATGTAGGCCACCGGGCACCCGGGACAGGTATAACAGACGCAGAAGTGCTCCCAGTAACAGAATCAGAACCGGACAATAACGTCTGTAAAAAGTGTTACTATCGGAAAGGAATTTTGAATGCATAAAAATACCTCAATTCTTAGAATGATAATACAGATTGATTATAGCAGATATTGACGGCAAATTCAGTATTTTCGTTAAATTTTTAATTTATGTCTGGCACCTTTACCGACGCCATATATTTGTGTTATAGTACAAATGTAAAGAGAAAATGTAAGGGGTTTCAACGGCGCACTGTGAGGAATACCGGAGAGATTCCGATACAACATTTGGCAAAAATGCAGATGGGAGTTTATATTATGGAACTGACTGAGAAAAAGGAATTTGACCTGCTCTCCCTGGGAGAGATCATGCTGAGATTATCACCGCCCGATAACGAACGTATCACCAGAGGCGACAGCTTCAGCAAGCAGGCCGGAGGTGCAGAACTGAATGCCATCACCGGTGCGGCAATGCTCGGATTGCGCTGCGGTATTATCTCCAAGCTCCCGGCCAATGACCTGGGTGTATATATTAAGAACCGTGTACGTCTCTGCGGCGTCAGCGATGACTACCTGGTATACGACGATGATAAGGATGCGAGACTGGGCGTGTACTATTATGAGAATGGTGCTTATCCGAGAAAACCCCGTATCGTCTATGACCGTAAGAATACTTCTATCAATAAACTGAGTGTTGCGGATTATGATGACAGCCTGTATAGCGATACCCGTTGCTTCCATACCAGTGGTATTACACTGGCGCTGAGCCCCGAGCTGAGAGCAACCGCCATTGAGATGATCAAGCGTTTCAAGGCGCAGGGAGCCATCATCTCCTTCGATGTGAACTTCCGCGGCAATCTGTGGACCGGTGCTGAGGCGAAGGAATGCATCGAATCCATTCTGCCTTATGTAGATATCTTCTTCTGCTCCGAAGACACCGCACGCCTGACTTTCCTGAAGGAAGGCGATGCCAAGAGCATTATGAAGAGCTTCACGGAGGAGTATC
>ERZ827423.2841-NODE-2841-length-12872-cov-5.213076_pt1 | contig 12872 bp, 12 predicted proteins | sample MGYA00519775_ERZ827423 | MGnify/ENA primary metagenome ERZ827423 (study PRJEB31778, sample SAMEA3449296) | human gut metagenome | biome: human gut; feature: human-associated habitat; material: faeces | place: United Kingdom | collected 2010/2012 ...
ATGCCGTGGATGTGGGCTATGGCCAACTGGCCTGGAAGATTCGCAGCGATGCCCGGGTGGTGGTCCATGAGCGGACCAACATCCGCTATGTGACGCCAGAGGATTTGGGCCAGCCGCTGGATCTGTCGGTCATCGACGTCTCGTTTATCTCCCTGCATATCGTTTTGCCGGCGGTGCAGAAGCTCCTCAAGCCGGAGGGGCAGCTGGTGCGCTACGGTTCATATGCTCAGCCGCTGAGCGAGGACGAGGCAAAGCAAAACGCATATTGCAACAGCGTTCTTTCTGATATTTCAGATGTGTTTTATGATACGCTGAAAAGATTTGGCTATGAGAGTATATGGTTCGATAATCATTTTGCCGATGTCATACTGAAATATTTTGAAAAGCCCTGTAATGAGGCAATGCCCGGATTTTCTGAAATCTTCACTGACAAGCTGAAATTTCGCCTGCATCGGCTGAAAACAGGGGCGCACTCTGATTTACAGAATACCCCAAGGGAGTGGATAGACGCCGCATGGCGGGCAGCCGACAGATATGCGGTGCAAAGATACGGTGAGGACTACTTTGAAATCAAAGGGTTTTCGCGGTATGGCGCAGTAATTGACCGTTACAGAGTAAAAAAACGGATCGAACAATAAAATCTGCCCACAATACGGCAATGCATGAAGACGGCCGGAGCCTTTTTTATATAGGGCTGCGTGAAAACAAACCCGGCCGGCGCGCGGGAAGCGATTCCCTGCGCGCCGGCCGGTTTATTTTTTAGGGACGCCGAACGCCGGTCCCAGTGTGTGCGGGAGTGGCGGATACAAAGAGACGGATTTCGGGTGCGCCGCGGGCGATACGGGCGGGCGCAGACATAGGCGCGCCCCTGCGGGCTTACGCCTGCGGCTTTTCGGCGCCGTTGACCATCTCGTCGGCCATGGCGCGGAGCTGGAATTTGAGGATCTTGCCCGCCGCGTTCATGGGGAACGCGTCCACAAACCGGACGTATTTCGGCGTTTTATAACGCGCAATCCGCTCCAGTGCAAACTGGCGGATTTCCTCCTCAGTGACTTCGACCCCTTCTTTGGGGATGATGACGGCCATGACTTCCTCGCCGTATTTCCGGCTGGGCACGCCGATCACCTGCACGTCCTTGACCTTGGGGTTGGTATAGAGAAAATCTTCGATTTCCTTGGGGTATATATTCTCGCCGCCGCGGATAATCATATCCTTGATCCGGCCGGTGATGCGGAAGTAGCCGTTTTCATCCACGCTCGCAACGTCGCCTGAATGGAGCCAGCCGTCCTTGTCGATGGCAAGGGCCGTCGCCTCAGGCATTTTGTAATAGCCTTTCATGACGCTGTAGCCGCGCGTGCAGTATTCGCCCTCCACACCCGGACCGACGGGTTCGCCCGTCTCAATATCGACAATCTTGACCTCGACGTGCGGGTGTACCCTGCCGACGGTGGCCACGCGCAGCTCAAGCGGGTCGTCCGTCGTGGTCTGGGCGCTCACGGGGGACGATTCCGTCATGCCGTAGGCAATGGTGATTTCGGGCATATGCATCTGGTCCACGACCTGGCGCATCACCTTGATCGGGCAGGGAGAACCCGCCATGATCCCCGTGCGCAGAGAGGTAAAATCATATTTGGAAAAGTCGGGGTGCTCCAGCATCGCAATAAACATGGTCGGCACGCCGTGCACGGCGGTACAGCGTTCGGTGTGTATGGCTTCCATGACCTTTTTCGCGTCAAACACATCAATGGGTACCATGGCGGTGCTGTGGGTGATAGAGGCGAGCGTGGCCAACACCAGGCCGAAGCAGTGGAAAAAGGGGACGGGAATACAGAGTTTGTCGTTCTCCGTAAACTTCATGCAGTCGCCTATATTCTTGCCGTTGTTAATGATGTTATAATGGGTGAGCATGACACCTTTGGGAAAGCCCGTCGTGCCCGAAGTGTACTGCATATTCACCACGTCGTCGTAGTGCTGGTCGCGCTTTGCCGCCTCAAGGACCTCGTCCGGGACGCTCCGGCCCAGCTCTTTGAGCGACCAGAACGGCGTGGTGCCGGGCATGCCCTCTTCACCGGTATAAAAAATATGGCGCAGATACGGCAGCTCTTCCCGGTTCAGCGGTTCTGACGGATTGTGCGCGGCGAGGCCGGGCAGCAGTTCGTTTACAATATCGGCGTAGCGCGTGCCCTTATACGACTGCGCCATGACAAGGGCGGCCGAATCCGACTGCCTGAGCAGGTATTCCAGCTCGAACACCTTGTAGTTTGTATTGACCGTGACGAGCACACCGCCGATTTTCGCCGTCGCAAACAGGGTGAGAACCCATTCCGGGATGTTCGGCGCCCAAATCGCGATATGGTCGCCTTTTTTTAGGCCCATGGCCAGAAATCCCTTGGCGATCTCATCCGTCTCCGCGTCAAATTCACGATAGGTGCGTGTGTAGTCGCGATCGGTGTAGCGGTAGGCCAACCGGTCGCCGTGCAGCCGCACCCGCTCCTGCAGCAGTTCGGTCAAGGTCATTTTGAGTAATTCGTCCATATCCAATCGCTCCTTCTCCCCGCCGGGGGATTTACTGTAGTTCTCCAAATACGAAAAAATCCCTGTGCTCATTTGCACAGGGACGAAAGATACACTTCCGCGGTACCACCCGGATTGGCTGCAGAAAAGGCGCAGCCCGCTCTACGCGTCATAAGAAACGCCGCCCGTATAACGGCGGGCCGCCCGAAAGCCGCTCAAAAGCGAGTTCGAAACGCCAGTGTCCGCGGGAGGCTTTCAGCCGGCGGCGCTCCCTCTCTATGGCGGAAATAGCGAATCTACTACTCTTTGTCATCGCGCTTTAATATTTGGATTATATTTTATTATATTCGATTTTACGTGTTTGTCAAGAGTGTTTTTTCAATAAATTTTTGAAGGGGGTATGCGGACGCTGGCCGGCACGCCGCGGAGCCGGAGCAGCGCGCGGCGGATCAGACGGGCAATGGGCGGCGGGGTAAGATCCGAAGCGCGGGCGCGAGGCGCAGGCGCAGGCACGGGCACGGGCGAGGGCGCGGGGCGCGGGCGCAAGTGCAGGGCGCGGGGCGCGGGCGCGAGGCGCAGGCGCGGGCGCGGGCGCGAGTGCAGAGTACGACGCGCGGCGGGATCAGAACGCGGGGAGGCGGCAAGGCATGACGGGACGCGTAAAACGCGGGCGCCGGACGCAGAAACGTGCGGACTGAAGCGCGGCGCGTAACGCCATGCGCGGCGGGAGCGAGGCAGGCGGGAAGAGCGGAAACACCGCTGCACGCTCCATGATAAAAAGCGCGGCGTGAACGGATAACCGCACACGCCGCGCCTGCGGCCGGCTGTATGCCGACGCGCTATTTTCGATAGGGACGAATCGAGAGGGCGCGCATCGCATTGAGAATGGCGATAACCGATACGCCCACATCCGCAAAGACAGCCTCCCACAGGTTGGCAACGCCAAACGCGCCCATCAGCAGCATAATACCCTTGACCGCTAGCGCGAACACCACGTTCTGGCGCGCAATGCGCAGGGTGCGGCGCGCGATGCGGACTGCAAGCGCGATTTTGGAGGGCTTGTCGTCCATCAGCACAACGTCGGCCGCTTCGATGGCGGCGTCGGAGCCGAGTCCGCCCATGGCGATTCCAACGTCTGCACGGGAGAGAACGGGCGCGTCGTTGATACCGTCGCCGACAAAGGCGAGCACGCTGCCGGCCGGTTCCTCCTGCAAAAGCTGTTCCACTTTCTCAACCTTGTCCGCGGGCAGCAGTTCGGCATAGACGCCGTCCAGGCCCAGCTCGGCCGCGACATGTTCGCCGACTGCGCGGCGGTCGCCTGTCAGCATAAGCGTTTTTGTCACGCCGGCCGCCTTCAGGCCTGCGACCGCCTCTTTCGCATCCTCCTTCATCTCGTCGGAGATGACGATATGTCCTTCGTACACGCCGTCGACGGCGACATGGACGATGGTGCCGGGCAGATGGCAGTCGCGGTAACTCGCACCGACGCGGGCCATGAGCTTGCCGTTGCCCGCGTAAATGCGCCGGCCGTCGACCGTGGCGGCGACGCCGTGCCCGGCAATTTCCTCCACTTCCGAGACGCGGGCCGGGTCGGGCTGCCTGCCATAGGCTGCCAGCAGGGACTGGGAAATGGGGTGTTTGGAGTAGCTTTCGGCCAGCGCCGCGTACTCCAGCAGCTGCTGTTCGGAAATAGAGCCGGGGTGCAGGGCGGTGACCCGGAACGTGCCCTTGGTGAGCGTGCCGGTCTTGTCAAACACGACCGTTTTCGTCCGGGCGAGCGACTCGAGATAGGCCGCGCCTTTGACGAGTATGCCGCAGCGCGAAGCGCCGCCGATGCCGCCGAAAAAACTGAGCGGAACCGAGATGACGAGCGCGCAGGGACAGGAGATGACGAGGAAGATAAGCGCGCGCCGGACCCATTCGGACCACGCGCCTGTGAACAGGGGCGGCACGACGGCGAGCAGGACGGCGGCTACGACGACGGCCGGCGTATAATAGCGCGCGAATTTTGTGATGAAGTTTTCCGAGCGCGCCTTTTTCTCGCTCGCATTTTCCACAAGCTCCAGTATTTTGGAGACTGTCGACTGCCCGAACTCCTTTGCAACCCGGATGCGCAGCAGACCGCTCAGGTTAATACAGCCGCTGACGACCTCGCTGCCCGCCGCGACCTCGCGCGGCAGGGATTCGCCCGTAAGAGCCGAAGTGTCGAGCGCCGACGCGCCCGCAAGGACCGTGCCGTCGAGCGGGACGCGTTCGCCGGGCTTGACGACGATTACATCCCCGACCTGGACGGTTTCGGGATCGACTTGCACAACTTCGCCGCCGCGTTCCAGGTTGGCAATATCCGGACGGATATCCATCAGCGCCGCAATGGAACGACGCGAGCGGCCTACGGCATAGGCCTGGAACAGCTCGCCCACCTGATAGAAGAGCATGACGGCAACGGCCTCCGGGTACTGGTCAATGCAAAACGCGCCGATTGTTGCGATACACATTAAAAAGTTCTCGTCGAACACCTGACCGTGTCCGATATTGCGCGCAGCTTTCAGCAGCACATCGTACCCGATAATCAGATAGGGGACCAAAAACAGCGCGAGCTTTGCATAAAACGCGTACGCCGCGGGGACATATTCCTGGACCGGCAGCAGCACGGCAAGGACAAAGAAGGCCGCGCCGACCAGGATCCGCACAAGCGTACGAAGCTGCCGTTTCGACATATCCGCCGCCTCCCCTTTCTACGCCTGAATCACAAGGTCAGGCTCCACCTTTTTACAGGCTTTCACGACCTGCTTGAACACTTCGTCAAAACGCGTGTCGTCGGCCTCCAGCACCAGTTTCTGCGCCATGAAGCTAACCGCGGCGCTCTGCACGCCGTCCAGACGGCGGATTGCGTTTTCCATACGGGCCGCGCAGTTGGCGCAGTCGAGATTTTCCAGCTTATACGTCTTTTTCATAGATGCTTTCCTCCTGTGATAGAATATTCTCATGTGTATTGCCCGCGCGCTTTTCCCAACCTCTGCGCACGGGCGCTGGCCGGCTTTTTCCATATCCCCGGCGCGGGCGATAAAGGCGGGACAGCCCGCGGTCTTCATTCGCCCACGTGGTCCATCCCCTGGTCTATGATGGCGTGCACATGCGAGTCGGCAAGGGAGTAAAGCACGCTCTTGCCTTCGCGCCGAAATTTGACCAGCTGCGCCTGCTTGAGCACCCGGAGCTGATGGGATATGGCGGACTGCGTCATGTGCAGAAGCTCCGCAATGTCGCACACGCACATCTCGGACTGGCGCAGCGCATACAGAATTTTAATGCGCGTACTGTCCCCAAAAACCTTGAACAGCTCCGCCAGGTCGTACAGCAATTCCTCGTCCGGCATATCGTTTTCCAGCTTTTCCACAGCGTCTTTGTGGTCGTGCGTAACCTCACAGGTCGCGACCGTCTCTTTCTCCGCCCTCACATCTGTTCGCCTCCTCATATGAACATATGCTCATGTATCTATTTTTATTATATGCACAGTGATTCACTTTGTCAATCCCCAATATTCATTTTTCGAATCTTTTTTGTCGCGCCGGAAAATATATGCGGAATGCGATTTAAACGAGCAAAGACCGGGCGCGGCGCGCAAAGGATGGGCGCGGCGCGCTAAGACCGGGTGCAGCGCGCAAAAGACGGGCGCGGCGCGCTAATGATGGGTGCGGCGCGTTAAGGACGGGCGCGGCGCGCAATGGCCGGGCGCGGCGCGCTGAGGCCGGGGGCAGGGTGCACAGGCCGGGTGCGGCGCGCTAAGGATGGGTGCGGCGCGCTAAGACCGAGCGCGGTGCGCAATGGCCGGGCGCGGCGCGCTGAGGCCGGGCGCGGCGCGCTAAGGATGGGTGCGGCGAGTAAATACCGGGCGCGGCGCGCTAAGACCGGGTGCAGCGCGCAAAGGACGGGCGCGGCGAGCTTAATGCGGAACGCGGGATCGGCATTTATGGCGGGCCGGGAGGCGTTTGTTTCGCCGAAAAATCGGGGCGGGGGTCGGTAGCGCCGGGCCGGAGACGAGTTTTGGCAGACGGCGGTCGGCGTGCGACCCCGTTCGCGGCGCTGGCACGGGCGCATGGCCGTACCGCAGGTCTGGGCTGGGCGCGGCTCAACCACATTGAACCATAAGTAAAAGGCGGGGAAACTCGTTCCCCGCCTTTTTGCCGACCGCACCCGCGGCGCGCAGGCTACTTGTATTTGCCTGCGCGCGGATAGGGCGTCGGACAGTCCGTCAGCTCCAGCAGATAATCTATGCTCGTTTCATAAAACTGCGCAAGTTTGATCAGAACATCCAGAGGATACTTGATCGCGCCGATCTCATATTGCGAATAGGTGTTTTGTCTTACGTTCAGTACTTTTGCGATGTCAGCCTGCGTCAGGCCTCTGTCCTGACGCAGATTCCGTATTCGTTGATAGAGCAGAACTTCGTACTTCATAGTAATCACCTCTTCTAGAATAGATGATCTGACATAAAGATGTGGCGATTTATCTTTAATTCAGATTAATTATTTTGAGGAGATTACTCAGAATTATTCGGAACTTTATAAATTGACAACAAGCAATACCGCCGAATGCGGACCGCACCCGGGCCGCAAGGCCGCCGCAAAAGGCAGACCAAAAGAAAAAAACGGGCAGACTGCGAAGCAGCCTGCCTCCTTAACCTTGAAAAAACACGGTCTCCCGCCATCCGCGCATGCCTGCGCGCAAACGGGCCGGCACGTAAAGAATCCACGCCGACGGCAAGCGCACAGACCCTTGCGGGCAACTGTCCCGCCGTGCAAGCGAGCAAGAACCGGCGGCGGTAGACAGAGGAGCGCACGACTTATGCGGCGGCACCGGACAGTTCCGCCGCCGCCCCGGCGTTTTCGCCGGCATACGGAAACGGATCCGATTCCGCGACGCGCGGCGCGCCGCACCATCGGCAGATTCAGACCGGACGCGCGTTCAGGGTCCGCTGTTTTTCTTCACTGTATTCTATTCTGCGTTTCAGGTCGGACAGCTTTTGAGGGTAGACATAGGTATAGTCCAGCACCATCCGGTAAATATCGTCCAAAAGCTGCGCGTCCCATATATCCAGCCGAATGCCGGAAGCATGGGAGCCAAAGTTGCCGACCTTGCGTATAATGTCCGCCATCTTGGGAAGAAGCTGGCCGGGGAACACGCCCCTGTCCGCCAGGTTTTCCAGCTTGCTGTATAAACTGCCGCCCACGGCGGCTTTGTCCGCACACAGCAATTCAAGCGACAGCCTGATCTGATTCGCAAAGGCGTTCGGCGCCTTGTCGCGGATCGGGCTTATTTCTCTGTACACCTCGCGTATGCCCTGCGGAATCGCTTCATCCAGCTCGCCGAACGATGGGTACAGCAGCGGCAAGAGCTGCGCCGGTTTATCCTTATCCCATATAAAATCCCCGTACAGGGAGACGCAGTTGCAGGTAGTACATTTTAAAAGGGCGAACCTGAAGGGCTCATAGTATTTTTCCCCGCCCATTTCTTCAAACAGCCGGCGGCCTACGCTCTCATGCAGGACTTCGTGCACCGTACTGTTAAAACAATATCCGCACGTTTTTACAATCTTTTCTTTGTTTATTTTTTCGTGTTCTTTCTGCACAGTACGCTCCAGCGCCTTCCATTTAATACTTACGGCATTTTTTAGCAAGAACGCCGCATAAAAACTTGTAAGACAGCGATAACTGCGGTTGATGGAAACAAGTCCATTTTGATTGCCCGTTGTTGAAAACTTATCCATCGTTCTGCATCTTCAAATTTGTCGTCTCATGATCGCCGACAAATAATCTCTTAATCTTACAATCTCATCTCGATAAAGTGTTATCGTAAGATAATTATCCGTAAGACCTTCATGCCAAAAGTATATCTTCCATTCAAGATATATATCTTGAATTACGTATCCTGACTGAGCAAATCTATATTCAGGATCGTCTCTTAAATCTCTCTGTGGGTATAACTTAAAAACAAAATCCGGCTCAATACAGGCGATCTCTTTTGCTGCTGAAAGTTTATTCTCCAATAGTTCGGTAAAAGCTTCTTCCATTACTTCTACTTCGCTGGATAATAATACCTCATCGTTTTCTTTATGATAATTCAGCCAATCTTCTGATGAAAACATGAAATCACAGTTACACCAATTTCTGTACCAGTTATCTCTATTTGTTGGTTTGTAACCATTTATCTGTAAATTAACGCTTATTCCGCTAGCATCGATTTCAAACCGCATATCGTTATACCTTTCATGAATTTTCGATTATTCCTTATAAAATATCCAATCTTCGATACTCCGATAACACGCCTTTTGAGGACTGCAATTTCAAGGTTATACGGTTCAAATTACCTGTTCTTCTTCTCCAGCATTACCACACACTCCACATGCGCCGTCCGCGCGAACATGTCCACCGGCTGCACGCCGGCCAGCGCATAGCCGTCCCCGCACAGCGCGCGGCAGTCGCGCGCAAGGGTCGCCGGGTCGCAGGAGATATAGAGAATCTGCGGCGGCGCTGTGCGCAGCAGGGCGGCCCGCAACGGGCCGTCAAGCCCGGCGCGGGGCGGATCGACGCAGACGAGGCGGGGACGGACGCCCGCGTCCGTCCAGTCCCGCAGGGCGGCGGCCGCGTCCCCACATTTCCAGGAAACGTTCCTAATATTATTTAATCCTGCGTTTATACGCGCGTTTTCTATGGCATGCGGATTGATTTCCGCGCCGTAGACGCGACCGCACAGGCGCGCAAGAAACAGCGCAATCGACCCGATCCCGCAGCACAGGTCGAAAACCGCGTCGCCTGCATACGTACGGTTCTGCCGGACGGACAGGCCGGCCATTGCGGCCGCAGTTTCATACAGGCGCTCGGCCTGCCTGCGGTTGACCTGATAGAAAGACAGCGGCGAGATCCGCAGCCGGTTTTGGCAGAGCATATCCTCAATTTCGCGGCGTGGAGTAAAAAAGCGGGGCGGGCCGTCCGGTTCCGGCACGGCGCAGACGCATACGGTTTCGGGCGCGGCGGCCTGCAGGGCCCGCGCAAGGCCGGCCAGAGAAGCCTGCGCGCCCGGCGCACAGTACAAAGCGGCTGAAACTTCGCCCGTCGTTTCGGCCAGGCGCAGCGAAATCCGGCGCAGCACGCCGCGCTCCCCAGCGCGCAGGCCGTGTGCCTGCGCATAGGAGCAGGCCGCGTCCGCCAAAACACGAAATACGGGCGGGTACAGCGCGCACCCGGCAGGGTGCGGCACGAGCCGGCGACTGCCGCCCGCGTAGAAGCCGGTTGTCACGCGCCCGCCCAATACGCCGAAAGGCAGCGTCGCCTTGTTGCGGACCATACTGTCCGCACCCAGAACGGGCGGCACTTCAACCGCAAGCCCGCCGATCCGCCGCAGTGCGTCCGCGACGCGGGCGCGCTTGACCCGCAGTTCCTCCGCATAAGTCATATGCCGGAACCCGCAGCCGCCGCATTCGCCGTACACGGGGCAATCGGGTTCAATGCGGGCGGGCGACGACGCAAGCAGCTCTGTAACGCGGGCGACGGCGTACCGCCCGCCTTTTTGCAATAGCTCTGCCCGCACGCGTTCGCCTTCAAGCGCATACGGTACAAACACGGCAAGGCCATCCAGCCGGGCAACGCCCCTGCCGTCGTGCGTTGTGCCCACGATCTCCAGCTCCACTGTATTTTGCTGCGGCATGGGTTGCTCCTCCTTTTTGGAATCGTTTATGAAAACTGCCTAGGCGTGCGCCAGATCGGGAAAACTGAGAATCGATCCCATGTCCTCCAGCAACGGGTTGCCGCGCAGGAAAAACGACGTGTCTTCTTGTTTGTGGGCATATGCGGTAAGACCGGTCTGGTCCTGCGGTGTAAATGCGAATACGGCCCGGTTCACCGCCGCGCCGAAACAGCGAACAACGCGCTCCATAGCGACAGGCTCCGGTGAAAACACGTCGTACAGCGTCAGGCAGCCGCGGTCGAGGCCGGCGATTGCGTAAGCGTCCAGCGGACGCAGGTAATAGACGTTCTCCCGCATAAATCCGGTCAGGTAAAACATGAGCAGGCCGTCTGCGTCCAGCTGAAATACGCCGCAGCTTTCCCGCCTGTTCTTCTCTTTCAGAAAGCGGGACCAGTCTTTGGGCGTATTCATGGGGACTGATTCGGCGCGGCATGCGCCGTCCTGACGCACTTCTGTAAAAAATCGGCGTTCCTGCGCGGGTTGAAAGCCGAATTTGGGATAGAAGCCGAGCACAGTGTCGTTCGCAAAGAGGAAAAATCCGTCGCACCCGGCAAAATCGCGTAAAACAGTTTCCATCAACATGCGGCTGAGGCCCCTGCCGCGGCAGGCGTTTGCGGTCATGACGGTGCCAAGCTGAATATAGCGCCGACGCCGGCCGTGCAGCAGGCCGCAGATCTCGTTGACCGACACGTTGGCGACGACGGCGCCGTCTTCCACGACAGAATAGGGGTTGTATGCATCTCCCCAGTACCCGCTCCGGTAAAACGGCTCAAAGTCCAGGCCGAACGTCTCGCGCGCAAGCGCGTTGAACGAGTGCCGGAGCACGGGATCGTTCCGGTAGCTGTGCACAATTTCCATGGGACGACTCCTTTTAACATAGAACCGGGCGGGCCCGGCGCGTTGGGAGCGGGCCGGCCGCGGGGCAAAGGGGGGGCGGACGGTGCGCAGGCGGTGCCGCGCCGGGACGCGCGGGGCCCGGAATCAATCGGTGGCGGGCCGGACGCTTCGAATCGTCCGTCTCGCGGCGGCGCGAAGGGGCGAGCGCAGGCGGTGCGCCGCGCGCCGATTCAGGGGCCGAAACGACAAAAAAGGGCGCAAGTCAAGCTTGCGCCCGCAAACCGGTCCACGCTGTCACTGGTTGTTCTTGACAACCCGACGCGCCTGCTTGATCAGGGCCAGGTTCTGGTCGTAGTGGTCCTCGGCGCGCTTGAGCACCATGTCCGCAAGCTCCACGGCGGAACGGCGCATACGCAGGGACTCCTCCTCCGCGCTTTTGCGGATTTCGTCGGCGATCCGGCGCGATTCCTTGATAATGTCCTGTTCGTTGAGCATTTTGTTCGACTGCATTTCGGCGTTCTTGATCATGCGTTCCGAGTCGGTCCGGGCTTTGAGCAGAATTTTCTCGCGTTCGTCGAGCAGGTTTTTGGCGCGGGCGATCTCGGTCGGGTAATGGGTGTGCAGGCCGTTGACAATCCGCGCGAGCTCTTCGCGCTCGATCACGATTTTGCCGTTGCTCAGCGGGAGCCGCCATGCGTCTTCAATCAAATCGTCCAGTTCTTCCAGCAGAGATTCAAATTCGTTCATTGTAACTCCCTCTTTTATTTTGGTATGTATTTGTTGTGGATGCGGTCTATGAGTACCTCGGGCACGAACTGCGAGATGTCCCCGCCGACGCGCGCGATTTCACGCACGATGTTCGAGCTCATAAACATGTATTCCGAGCGGGAGGATAAGAACACCGTCTCAACGTCCGGATTGATTTTCTGGTTGATTAAAGCCATCTGGAACTCGTATTCAAAATCGCTCATGGCGCGCAGGCCCTTGACGATCACGCTGGCATTGACGATCCGCGTATAGTCAGCGAGCAGGCCGTCAAACGACGCGGCGGTCACGTTCGGAAGGCCGCGCACGCTGTCCTCAATCATGGCGACGCGTTCGGCCACCGAAAAGGTGCATTGCTTCGCCGAGTTCTTGAGCACGGCGACGATGACGCGGTCGAACATCCCGGACGCGCGCCGGACAATGTCCAGATGTCCGAAAGTGATCGGATCAAAGCTGCCGGGACACACGGCTATTTTCATGTTTCATTCCTCATTTCGCGTATAGACGTACAGGGAGATCTTCCCATAGCTGCGTATTTTCGCGGCGAAGCGGCCGTACTGCGCGGGAAGCGATGCGTCGCGCGGCGCTTCGCAGACTATGACCGCGCCGCCGTGCATATATCCGCCGTCAATCAGAAACGCCAGCGCCTGCATAAACAGGCCCTCGCCAAAGGGCGGGTCGATATAGGCAACGTCAAACTCCGGCTTGGGCGAAAGCTGTGCAAGGCGCGTATACGGCGCCTGGTACAGGCGCGCATCCGGCGCGCCCGGAAGCCGGGCGACGTTCTCGCGCACAAGGCGGTAAGCCGCGGGATCCGGCTCGAAAAAGCTGGCGCTGGCCGCGCCCCGGGACAACGCCTCTATACCGATCTGGCCGCTGCCGGCGAACATATCCAGAAACCGACAGCCCGGAACGTGGAACTGGATGATGTTGAACGCGGCCTCCTTGACCCGGTCCAGGGTGGGCCGGATACTTTCCCCCGGCAGGCAGACAAGCTTGTGTCCCCGGGCGCTGCC
>ERZ827423.2846-NODE-2846-length-12853-cov-6.709798_pt1 | contig 12853 bp, 10 predicted proteins | sample MGYA00519775_ERZ827423 | MGnify/ENA primary metagenome ERZ827423 (study PRJEB31778, sample SAMEA3449296) | human gut metagenome | biome: human gut; feature: human-associated habitat; material: faeces | place: United Kingdom | collected 2010/2012 ...
ATATGCTTCGCCGCAATCGGTTGGCGGAAACCATGAAGTATTCCTTGATCATCATTGCCAACTTGCCGATTTTGGCGGCTTATCCGTTTGTGCAGAAATATTTTATGGCGGGTCTTATGGTCGGCTCGGTAAAGGGCTAACCGCGCGCTTCACCAGCAAGGAGCAACCCCTATGAACACCAATTTGCGCACAGAAACGGAACAGGTCATCTTTCAAAGCGGCGCGGGGGGATACCGCGAATACCGCATTCCGGGCATTTTGCCCCTAAAGGATGGCGCGCTGCTGCTGGCGTGCGAATCGCGCGCGGAAAACAAGGGCGATTGGGGCGATATCGATATCGCCATATGGCGCAGGGAAAAAGACGGCGCGCTGGCGCAGGTGCTGCGCATCGGCCAATCGCACCTGCCGCCCGATGGTTCCATGCGCACGTACAACAACCCCGTGCTGGTGCCGGACCCTGTGTACCCCACCTATGTGGATGACAACGTCACCGACGGCCGCAAGATCATCTACAGCCGTACCAGTCAGGAAAACGGTTTCCTGGGGATGCCGGACGAGAATGTGAAGGCAGACATCATCTATATCTGCAGCCCCAACAACCCCACCGGTGCCGCCTACACCCGCGAGCAGCTCAAGGCCTGGGTGGACTACGCCAAAAAGAACAACGCCGTTATCCTGTACGATGCCGCCTACGAGTGCTTCATCACCGACCCCACTCTGGCACGCAGCATCTTTGAGGTGGAGGGTGCCCGCGAGTGCGCCATTGAGATCTGCTCCTTCTCCAAGATCGCAGGCTTCACCGGCACCCGATGCGGCTACACCATCGTGCCCCACGAGCTGGAGCGCGAGGGCATGAACCTGAACAAGCTGTGGCTGCGCCGCCAGACCACCAAGTTCAACGGCGTGCCCTACGTCGTTCAGCGCGCTGCTGCCGCCGTGTTCACCGAGAGCGGCATGGCCGAGATCCAGGCCAACCTCGATTACTACCGCCAGAACGCCAAGGTCATTGCCGACGCACTGGACGAGTGCGGCGTGTGGTACTGCGGCGGCAAGAACAGCCCCTACATCTGGCTGCGCTGCCCCGGCGGCATGAAGAGCTGGGAGTTCTTCGACTGGCTGCTGGAGAACTGCGGCGTGGTCGGCACCCCGGGTGTCGGCTTCGGCGAGTGCGGCGAGGGCTACTTCCGCCTGACCGCCTTCGGCGATGCCGAAAAGACCAAGGTCGCCGCCCAGCGCATCAAGGCCGCCATCCAGGCCCTGTAATCTTACACAAGCAAAAAGGCGATGCAGTTTCGAACAGCTGCATCGCCTTTTTCTTTTATTTCCGGCCCGTCAGCCGGTTGAGCAGCATCACTGCCAGAACAATGATGCCGATGACGAGGATGATGTCGACCATCCCGATCAGCATCATCGGCAGCGTGGTCATCCACGAAGTAAGATGAAGCATGCGATCACCTCCGTTAAGCCATCAGGGTCAGGATCAGGCCGCCTGCAATGACGGACGCGATCTGTCCCGAAACGTTGACGCTGATGGAATACATCAGCAGGAAATTCTGGTTGTCCTCTTCCAGGCCCATCTTGTTGACCACACGGCCGCTCATGGGGAAGGCCGAGATGCCGGCCGCGCCGATCATGGGATTCAGCTTTTTGCCCTCCGGCCGGAAAAGGTTCAGCAGCTTTGCAAACAGCACGCCGCCTGCCGTATCAAAGACAAAGGCCACCAGACCCAGTGCAAGGATGAGCAGGGTGTCGGGCCGCACGAACTTGTCGGCGGTCATCTGCCCGGCAACGGTCAGGCCCAGCACGATGGTGATAAGGTTTGCCAGCACATTCTGGGCGGTCTCGCTCAGCACATTCAGCACCCCGCACTCCCGCAGCAGGTTGCCGAACATCAAAAAGCCCACCAGCGCCACACTGGCCGGAGCCACCATGCCTGCAATAATCGTGACCACGATGGGGAACAGGATCTTGGTCAGCTGGGAAACATTACCCTTTTCATAGGACATCCGGATGCGGCGCTCCTTCTGCGTGGTCAGCAGCCGGATCACGGGCGGCTGCACGATGGGCACCAGCGCCATGTAGCTGTAGGCTGCCACCATGATGGCACCGAGGTACTGGGAGTTGAGCGTGTTGGCCACGAAAATGGCGGTGGGGCCGTCTGCCGCACCGATGACAGCGATGGAGGCAGCATCCTTCAGGTCAAAGAAGAAGCCCGCCAGAAACAGGGTAAAGAAGATGCCGAACTGGGCCGCCGCGCCAAAGAGCATCAGCCACGGCTTTTCCAGCAGCGGGCCAAAATCGATCATGGCACCGATGCCGATGAAGAGCAGCAGCGGGAACAGCTCGTTGGACATGCCCGCTTCAAACAATGCAGAGATGGGGCCCACCGTATCCCCCTGCGTGATGGCACCCGAGAGGGGCAGGTTGACCAGAATGGCACCAAAGCCCATGGGCAGCAGCAGGCTCGGCTCCATCTTTTTGGCGATGGCAAGGTAGATGAGCAGCGCACCGATGCCCCACATCACCACCATCTGCCAGGTCAGATTCCCAAAATTGGAAAAGAGACTGGCGAATGTGTTCAGAAGATCCATATTTATTTTTCCTCCTTGTGTTCCGGTGCCGGGCAAGAAAAAAGAGACCCCTGCCACAGCACTCTGTCTGTGACAAAAGTCTCAAGCCAACACATGACATCGGGCATTTCTACCGTGATGACGCTGCCATGCAGCACCCCGCAGGCCCTGCGGGATGCCCTTTACTCCCTTTTATCGATTCTAATTAAATCAGAATGCAGTCCCCTCTGTCAAGGGGTTCCTGCATTTCTTTGCCAAACTTTGCTTCAGCGCTCAAACGTTGTGCTGAGGGTGGTCTCCCAGGTCTGGCCGGGGGCAAGGCAGGCGGCAGCGGCGCGCTGGCTCCACTCCTGGGTATCGGTCTGGGCACCGGGCAGGGAGTGCCACGGCTCAATGCAGACAAAGCGCACTGGCTTTGCCGGAGCCGACCAGATGAGGGTATAGGGGTAGCCCTCCACATTGCAGACGATCCCCTTGCCGGTGTCCTTTTCGTAGATGCCCAGCGTGCGGCTGCGCAGACCTGCCATGCAGAAGCTGTCGTTCTCAAACAGTTCGTCTGTCAGGGGGATGCTCTGCTCGTTCTTCCACCGGTAGCCGCACTTGCCGGTCAGCAGACCGTTGGGGTAAGCGTCCAGGATCATCGGGCTTTCCGGCTGGTCGAAGCGGAACTCGTAATCGGTGGTGGTGTGCTTGTCATCAAAGGGGATGCGGAACGCCGGGTGGTAGCCGATGCCGAACTGCAGCTTCTCGGCGGCATCAGCAGGGTTGGTGACGGTCAGGGTGTGGTGCACCGTCCTGCCCTCCAGCCGGAAGGTGCTGGTCAGAACAAAATCAAACGGGAAGCGCTCTGCCTTGCTCTTTTCATCCGAGCGCAGCTCCAGCCGGATGGTGTCACCCTCGGCGCAGAGCAGGGTGTGCTCCACGTCCCGGGCAAAGCCGTGCTGGCCGCCGGGGTAGGTCTTGCCTTTATGGGTAAAGGCCCCGCCGGTCAGCTTGCCCGTCCAGGGGAAAAGGATGGGGGCATGGCGCTTCCAGACAGCCGGGTCGGCCTGCCAGAGCATCTCCTGCCCGGCGGCATTTTTCAGGCTGACTGCTTCGGCACCATGGGTATCCACGGTCAGGGTCAGGAATTCGTTGTGAATGGTTGCCTGCATGATTCATCTCTCCTTTTTATCTGTTGACGATGTGCTCGCCGTTTCCTTCCAGCCAGGTGCGCAGGTTCCGGGTGGTAATGTCCATCAGGTTCTGCAAAGCCTCCCGGGTCGTCCACGCAATGTGCGGTGTGAGGATAGCGTGGGGTTCTGCCCGCAGGGGGCTTTCCTGAGGCAGAGGCTCGGTGACAAAGGCATCGGCCCCGTAAAAGCCCAGCTGACCGCTGTGGAGGGCCGCTGCCACGGCCTCCTCATCCACCAGCGCGCCCCGGGCCGTGTTGAGCAGAATGGCCCCGGGCTTCATCTTTGCCAGCGCCTCCGCGTTGACAAGGCCCCGGGTCTGGGGCGTGGCCGGGCAGTGCAGGCTGAGGATATCGCACCGTCTCAGCAGGGTATCATAATCCACGAACTCCACACCGTCAGCGGCGTATTCGGGCCGGACGGTACGGGTGCAGACCAGCACCTCCATGCCAAAGGCTCTCGCAATGCGGGCCGACTGCCGCCCGATGCTGCCATAGCCATAAACGCCATAGGTCTTGCCGTAGAGCTCCATCTGGGGCAGCAGGCCGATGCTCTCCGGGATATCCAGCTGCCAGCATCCCTGCTTGACGGCACGGTTGTAGCGCTCCGCGCACTGGCAGATGGCCAGCAGCAGGCTGAAGGTCATCTGGGCCACGCTGTAGGTAGAATAGCCCGGCACATTGGCCACTGCAACGCCGTGGCGGCGGCAGGCTTCCAGATCCAGGTTGTCGGTGCCCGTGGCGATGATGCCCACCCATTTCAGGTTCGGGCACTGCTGTAAGATCTCCTCATCTATGCGGCACTTGTTCAGCAGAACGATGTCCGCATCTCCAATGCGGGGGGCGATCTCCTCGTAGGCCGTGCGGACATAACTGACGGTATCGGGCACCAGCGCCTTTACCCCCGACCAGTCGAGGTCGCCTTCCTCCATGACATAGCTTTCCAGAATGACAGCTTTCATCTCAGTCCTCCAACAAAACGTCCTCGCTCAGCACCTGACCGATGGGCTTTGCAATGCACAAGTCGGCCTGCGCATCGGCCCCGGTGGGCTGCATGTTGATGACCACCAGATGGCGGCCCCGGAAGTACCGGATAAGCCCCGCCGCCGGGTAGACCACCAGACTGGTGCCGCCGATGATGAGGGTATCCGCCTTGCGGATGGCAGACACGGCCCCGGAAAGCACTTCCTCGTCCAACCCTTCCTCGTACAGGACGACATCCGGCTTGACGATGCCGCCGCACTTGGGGCAGCGGGGCACGCCGGTACTGTTGGCAATGAAGTCCACATCGTAGAACGTGCCGCACTTCACGCAGTAGTTGCGCAGGGTGCTGCCGTGGAGCTCGTAAACGGTCTTGGAACCCGCCGCCTGATGCAGGCCGTCGATGTTCTGGGTGACGATGGCTTTCAGCCTGCCCTCCCGCTCCAGCTTTGCCAGCCGCAGGTGGGCAGCGTTGGGCTTTGCCCCCTTCACAATGAGCTTATCCCGGTAGAACCGGTAGAACTCCTCGGGGTTCTCCTCCCAGAAGGTATGGCTCAGGATGGTCTCGGGCGGGTAATCGTACTTCTGGTGGTACAGGCCGTCCACGCTGCGGAAATCAGGGATGCCGCTTTCGGTGGAGACCCCCGCGCCGCCAAAAAAGACGATGCGGTCGCTCTCGGCAATGATTTTTTCCAGTGCAGGAACCATAAAAGAAACGCTTCCTTTCCGGCAGATCGTTGTGTTTTGGATAGCTCCAGTATAACACAAATCCAGAGGAAAGGAAGCGTTTCTTTTCTGACGGGGATCGTCCCCTTGCTCAGCGCCCGTTTTCGGCAAACAGGGTCCCCAGTGCATCCAGCAGATCATGCGGGAGCATCCCGGTTTCCCCGTGCAGGGCAGCGGCACGGTCGGCAGCTGCACCGTGGAGATAAACGGCACAGGCAGCGGCCTCAAAGGCAGGCAGACCGCAGGCCAGCAGGGCGCTGGTCATGCCCGCCAGCACATCCCCGCTGCCGCCCCGGGAAAGCCCCGGGTTGCCGGTGGGATTGACCGCACAGCGGCCATCCGGCCCTGCAATGACGGTGTGCGCCCCCTTCAGCACCACCACAGCATTCCATGCTTTCGCATAGCGCAGCGCCATGCCTTCCCGGTCCGCGTTGATCTCTGCCGCAGAGCGCCCGGTCAGCCGGGCCATCTCGCCGGGGTGGGGCGTTAAAATCAGCTCTCCTTGAGGGTGAAGCATTTTTTCCGTTTGGAGCAGGTCAGCGGCGGCGTTCAGGCCGTCCGCATCCAGCACTGCACTGCCGGAAAAACCGGGCAGGAGCATTTTTACCAGTGCCCGGGTCTCGGCGGCACGGGCCGCGCTCTGGGCCGTATAACCCAGCCCGGGGCCCGCCAGCAGAACAGAGGCCTTCTGCCGCCGGATGCGGTCGATATTCTGGGGCGAGATGCCGCCCTCTGCCCCCGCTTCGCAGGGGCAGAGACAGCACTCGGGCAGGCGGGCGGCCACAGCCGCCAGCACCGGCTCCACACTTGCCAGCGTAACGATACCGGCCCCGGTGCGCAGGGCACCTTCCACGGCCAGCGCCGCCGCGCCCCGGTAGGACGCACTGCCCGCCACCGCCAGCACGGAGCCAAAGGTCCCTTTATGCGCATCCCGGGGGCGGGGCTGGATCTTTTGCCAAACAAAATCAGAAGTTGTTTCGAACATAGGCGGCTCCTTTCGGGTGAGATTTCGCCCTCTCAGTCAAAGCCTTACGGCTTTGCCAGCTCCCCCAAAGGGGGAGCCTATTGCGGGTCTTGGATAAAGGCAGCATTGCCTCTCCCTTTGGGAGAGGTGGCAGCGCGTCAGCGCTGACGGAGAGGGCGAGGATGTTACCCTTCCCCTTGCAAATACCTCCGGATCTCCTTCTCCGCCTCCTGCACCTCTTCATGGAACATGCGGGCAGAGACACGGAGGGCACCATGGCCCAGGATGATGACCTGTTCCATGCCATCGGAGGTGGCCACGCGGACACGGCGGCCCTTGCCGATCTCATGGGTGACACGCTCGATGAACATATCGGCGGTCTCGGCTTCCCGGGTGTAGACCACATGGATATTGTGGTACTGCTCTATGCTGCCGGGGCTGCCCGGCACACGGTAGGCATCAAACACAAGGATGAGCACGCACTTCTTAAAGCCCTGATAGTTGCAGAGGATGTCCATCAGCCTGTGGCGGGCCGCTTCCAGGCTCTCTTTGGAGAGTGCGTTCAGCTCGTCCCATGCAAAGATGATGTTGTAGCCGTCCACCAGCAGGTATTCAGGCTGGATCTCCCACTGCTCGGCGTTGAAATCAGGGCGTTCCCGCTTCTGGGTGGGGCGGAACGCCGCCAGCGGGTCCCGCTTGATGGGCCCATAGGTCTGTTCAAAGATCTTCAGCAGCTCAGCATCCTCTTCCAGGGTAGCGCGGTAGGCGGCCATCCGGCGGGGACGGGCCTGCACCGTTTCCTCGGTCTTTGCAGTCTTGCCCCAGCCGCTGTCTACATGCATGTGGCTGCGCACCTGTTCCCAGGGCACCACAAATCCGGCCCCGTGGGCGCAGAACACCGAATCCGCCGGGTTGTCGAGGTCGTGTTCCGGCTCATAGCCCGCGGCCTCGATGACCTCCGCTGCATTGTGGCAGAGGCGGTAGCCGTCCAGCGTCAGGGTCAGGTGTCCCCTGCCCCGGGTGTAGCCCACCACCTCCATGGGGTAGCTGCGCATGGTGGAGGCCGGTGCCGTGCCGGTGAGCAGAGTGGTATCCCCGTCGGCTCCGGTCTCGGGCGGGTCAAAACTTCCGCCCATGTTCTGGATATCGTTCATGGCGCGGCCCACGTTGTCAGAGGGCAGCTCCAGCCGGAAGGCATACCACGGCTCCAGCAGCTGGGTCTTGTGGATCTGGTCTGCCATCATCAGGCCCTGCCGGACGGCGCGGTAGGTCGCCTGCCGGAAGTCGCCGCCCTCGGTGTGCTTGAGGTGAGCGCGGCCCGCGATGAGGGTGATCTTCACATCGGTCAGAGGAGCCCCGATGAGCACGCCCAGATGCTGCTTTTCCTCAAGATGCGTCAGCACCAGCCGCTGCCAGTTCTTGTCCAGCACCTCTTCCCGGCAGTCGGCGGCAAACTGCATTCCACTGCCCCGGGGCAGCGGCTCCAGCTTAAGGTGGACTTCCGCATAGTGGCGCAGGGGCTCGTAGTGGCCCACGCCCTCCATGGCTTCGGTGATGGTCTCCTTATACAGGATGCCGCCGGGTCCGAAGCTGACCTCCAGCCCGTACCGCTCGGCCAGCAGGCTTTTCAGCACCTCCAGCTGGATCTCGCCCATCAGCTGGACATGGATCTCGCCCAGGGTCTCGTTCCAGACCACATGGAGCTGGGGCTCCTCCTCTTCCAGCCGATGGAGCTTTCCCAACGCAGCGTGCACATCCGCGCCCTCGGGCAGCAGCACCTGATAGCTCAGCACCGGCTCCAGCACCGGCAGGTCGCTGTCCCGTTCCGCCCCCAGACCCTCGCCCGGGCGGGCTCTGGTCAGTCCGGTAACGGCGCACACCTGGCCGGGGCCGATGCACTCTGCCAGCGTAAACTTTGCGCCGGAGTAGAGCCGCAGCTGGTTGGCCTTTTCGGCCCATGGCTCCCCGTCGACCTCTCCGGTGAGCTGGGCTTTCACCTTGAGCGCGCCGCCGGTCACCCGCAGCCAGGTCAGGCGGTTCCCCTGCTCATCCTGGCTCACCTTGAACACCTTGGCCCCGAAGGCTTCCAGCGCAGGGGCCGGGCGGGTATAGCGGTCAAGGCCCTCCACCAGCGCATCCACACCCTGCAGCTTCAGGGCTGAGCCAAACCAGCAAGGAAACACATGCCGCCGGGCAATGGCAGGGATGAGGTCGGTATCGGTCAGGATTCCCCGGTCCAGCATCGTCTCCATCAGCCGCTCATCGCAGACAGCCAGCGCCTCGTCCCGGTCGGCCTGCTCTGCCCCAAAATCCACAAAGCCATCCCCCAACCGACGGTTCAGCTGGGTCAGAAGCGCTTCCCTGCCCGGGCCGGGCAGGTCCATCTTGTTCACGAACACAAAGGTGGGGATGCGGTACCGCCGCAGCAGCCGCCAGAGCGTCTCGGTATGGCTCTGCACGCCGTCGGTGCCGCTGATAACCAGCACCGCATAATCCAGCACCTGCAGTGTCCGCTCGGTCTCCGTGGAAAAATCCACATGGCCCGGGGTGTCCAGCAGGGTAAAATCGGTATTGCCCGCCGTGAAGAGGGCCTGCTTGGAGAAAATGGTAATGCCGCGCGCCTTTTCCAGTGCGTCGGTGTCCAGAAAGGCATCCTTATGGTCCACCCGGCCCAGCTTGCGGATGGTGCCGGTGCCGTAGAGCAGGGCCTCGGAAAGGGTGGTCTTGCCGCTGTCCACATGGGCCAGAATGCCGATGACCAGCTGCTTGTGCTCTTGTTCCATGCCGCGGCCCCCTTACAGCACGCTGGCGATCAGCGCAGCGGCGACCAGCGGCAGGCCCAGCACCAGATTGGAGAGCAGGCTGCAATAGGTGCGCTCCTCGGGTTCCAGCTCCTCAAAGGAGACGATCTTCTCATCCGCATAGTCGATGATGGAGCGGGTGGAGTGGATCTTTTTCTGCCGCTTGCCCATCCCCTTGAATTCCTCCAGCAGATGGTGGATGGTCACGCCATCCAGCCGCAGGTAGTCCACCCAGGCCCAGATGAGCAGCACCACGCCGCACAGAAAGCCCGGGGCCTCCCAGATGGTAAACGTGCCATCGCTGACATAGCGCTGCCACAGCAGCATCAGCACGGCCACAATGGAGGTGCGGGTCACGGTCTTATATAAAATGGGGTGGAACATGTAGCGTTTGTACATCGAGGTCAGTTTCTTCATGGTGCGCTCCTTATTGATACAGATACATTTTATTGTATCATGTTTTTGTGAAAAAAGATAGCTGTTTTGTGCGCACAGCGTGAACAGTTTCTCTCTTTCGCCTGTTCTTCACAGATATACAGTTCTTTCCATTTTATAGTATTTTTTTCCACATTCTTTTCCCGTGAAAGTGTTTGTCACCGTTTTGTTTCCAATTCTATGCTGTGGCGGATTGACTTCTTTCCAGTAAAGTGCTAAAATATACAGTGGTGCGACTTTTGTCTTTCCTGTGCACTTTTTGGAAAGGCAGACAGCCTCACTGCGTTTAGGAAAAGGAAAAACGCGCGGCTCTGTCCGCGCAAGATCTGGGAGGATCATCCAATGAGCTTCAATTTTGATCGCCGCACCTTCCTGAAGGGTGCAGGTGCTGTGGGTGCCGCCAGCCTGCTGGCAGCCTGCGGCGAAAAGTCCAACAACACCGGCAATGGTGCTGCCGCCAGCGGCGCTGCTGCCCCCAACTCCACTGGCGCTACCCCCCTGAAGGAATTCATCTCCTTTGAGAGCGGCAACCGTGAGCTGGAAAGCTGGAACATGCTGTACACCCAGAAGGCTGAGGATGCCAATGTGGTCACCAACCTGTGGGACGGCCTGCTGAGCTTTGACTGCTACGGCAAGGTGGTGCCCGCCATCGCTTCCAGCTGGGAGCACAATGAGGATGCCACCGTCTGGACCTTCCATCTGCGGGACGACGTGGACTGGGTGGATTGCAACGGTGAGGTGAAGGCTCACCTGACCAGCAAGGACTTCCTGGTTGGTTTTGAATGGGTGATGAACGCCATCAAGAACGAGGCCAACAACACCTCCATGCCCAACGATACCATTGTGGGTGCTTACGAGTACTACGAGCTGACCAAAGAAGCCGGTGACGCTGCTGCTGACATGACCTACGAGGACATGCTGGCTGCCGGTGTGGGCATCGAAGCTCCGGATGATTACACTCTGGTGTTCACCTGCCCCAGCGCCTGCCCCTACTTTGATACCGTTGCCGCCTACAACAGCTTCTACCCCGTGGCCCCTGCTCTGATCGAGGAGCTGGGTGTCGATGGCTTCCGGAGCTGCGACAACACCACCATGTGGTACAACGGACCCTATGTGGTGGAGGAGTACATCCAGGGCAACACCAAGAGCTACATCCCCAACCCCAACTACTACGATGCTGCCAACGTCAGCCGCTTTGAGCGCTTCACTGTCACCATGATCAGCGACGGTTCCATCAGCCTGCAGCTGTATCAGAACCGCGAGCTGGACGAGGTGGACCTGGGCGAGAGCAACATCACCACCATTCAGTCCGATCCTTCCAACGAGTACAATCAGCAGCTGTGCGAGAAGCGTGCCAAGAAGTTCAGCTACTGCTTCATCTTCAACTACGACAAGAAGAACACCGATGGCACCCCCGATGAGAACTGGAACAAGGCCATTGCCAACAAGGCCTTCCGTCAGTGCTTCTCCAAGGGCATGGTGCTGAATAAGTTCTTCGCCCGTTACAACCCCATCAATCCCCTGAAGTGCGAGAACGATTTCTTCACCATGAAGGGCCTGTGCTACACCTCTGACGGCACCGACTACACCAACCTGGTGGCCAAGGAGATGGGTCTGGACGGCGAGGCTTACGATGGCAAGACCATGAAGCGCCTGCGCGCCAACAACGGTGACATCACCGAGCTGAAGAAGCAGGCCATGGAAGAGCTGAGCGCCATTGGTGTCACCTTCCCTGTTCACTGCTCCTACTATATTCTGGCCGGCTCCACCTCCGCTCTGGACAGTGCAACCGTGCTGAAGCAGTGCTTCACCGACAGCTTCGGCGATGACTTCATCGTGCTGGATATCAACACCTTCGTGTCCTCCACCATGAAGGAAGTCGTGGCTCCCAAGCTGCAGAGCTTCGTCCACATGGGCTGGGGCGCTGACTTCGGCGATCCCATCAACTTCCTGACCCAGATCATCGTTCACGACGACAATGCTTATTACAGCTGCAACATGACCAACATCGCAGGCATTGTGAACAATGGCCCCGCCAGCTACCAGACCGAGCTGGTTGCCGCCTACGAGAAGTTCACCGATCTGGTGAACGAGGGCCGTGCCATCGTTGACGACACCGATGCACGCTACGCTGCATTTGCCAAGGCCGAGGCTTACTTCCTGGACGAGAACCTGATCTTCCCCACCGTCTACGATATCACCTGGTGCCTGACCCACGTCAACGAGTACAGCAAGATCAACGCAATGTATGGTCCCTGCAACTACAAGGCCGTGAATTGGGAGACCAGCGAGGAGGCTTACACCACCGAACAGTACGATGCGTTTGCCGCCGCATTCGACGCAGCCACTCAGGCCTGATCGCGTGAACCAGTAGCCAATCGCAAAAAGCAGAACCGGACGTTTTTGAAGCGTCCGGTTCTATTTTTTCTCCCTGACAGCACAAAACCCCGCCGCGCGGGAAAGCTCCCAGTGCGGCGGGGTCATTGTGTTAAAATACAGGAAAGCGGTTCAGCTTACAGCTGGCTTTCATACTCCTTGCGGTAGCCTTCCAGCTCACGCTGGTTGCCATACACAAAGTGGCCGTTTGCGATCTCTTCCCAGACCGGCTTATCCACACTGTAATCGTGGATCGAGGGGTCATAGACCAGCAGCTTCTTGTGCTTTTCAAGGCTGGGGTCAGGGATGGGAACCGCGCTCAGCAGGGCTTTGGTGTAGGGATGCAGCGGATGGAGGAACAGCTCCTCCGCCTCAGCCAGCTCCACGATACGGCCCTTGCTGATAACGGCGATACGATCCGAGATGAACCGGACCACCGACAGGTCATGTGCAATGAACAGGTAGGTCAGGCCGCGGCTCTTCTTCATCTCGTTCAGCAGGTTCAGCACCTGTGCACGGATGGAGACATCCAGTGCAGAGATGGGCTCGTCGGCCACGATGAACTCCGGCTCCATGACCAGTGCACGGGCAATGCCGATGCGCTGGCGCTGGCCGCCCGAGAACTCATGGGGGAAGCGGGAGGCAAACTCCGGCAGCAGGCCGACCTCATGCAGGGCGTTCATCACCTTTTCATGCAGGTCTTCCTGATCTTTGTAGAGATGATGGTTCAGCAGGCCCTCAGCAATGATATACTCCACCTTGGCGCGCTCGTTCAGCGAAGCCATGGGGTCCTGGAAGATCATCTGGATCTTACGGATGACCTCTCTGT
>ERZ827423.2856-NODE-2856-length-12807-cov-2.527211_pt1 | contig 12807 bp, 6 predicted proteins | sample MGYA00519775_ERZ827423 | MGnify/ENA primary metagenome ERZ827423 (study PRJEB31778, sample SAMEA3449296) | human gut metagenome | biome: human gut; feature: human-associated habitat; material: faeces | place: United Kingdom | collected 2010/2012 ...
AAGTATGAAAAAGCTGGGAGTATATGCGGTTGCCACACCAAAGCTTACTGAGTACCAGAGTGATATTGATATGGACGGATCACAGTGGAAATCACTGATTGGTGGCAATATGTGGATGGATAATTACGAATGCGTGTTCGCGGTAGATACATCCTATCCAATCCAGGATGACTTTTATCAGGAGAGCAAGATTTATCAGGAGTATGCACCGCAGGTAAGATTTACTTTCTGGATTGCGATTGCAACCGGATTTGCAATGCTTGTAATTCTGGCATGGCTGACAATTGTTGCAGGCAGATCAAACCGGGAAGAAGGCATTGTGTTAAATCGGGTCGATAAAATGAAGACAGAAATCTTTATTCTTTTGTCGGTTGCAGTTATGGTGATATGTATTTATGGGGAAATCAGTTTAAGTTACGGTCTGCTGAACGGAGTCTGGTTTAGCGGAGATGGTTTAAATGGCACATCGGTACTGATTTTTGCAGGGATTGTTGCGGTAAGCGTTTGCATGACAGGACTTACTTTCTGGCTTGGAATGGTAAGAAGGATCAAGGCAAAGACCTTGTGGAAGAACAGTATTTTATGTCTGATCATCAAATGCGTCCGGATTGGGATCCGGCATCTGGGGGAGGTCTGGAAAGCTGCGATTTTGTTTGGAGTACTGGTTGTAGTTCACTGGATCGCGATCGCCATGTGGGAGCCGGGAATCTGGCTGTTCGTAATGCTTGCGGCAGAGGCGGGGGCATTTTTCTGCCTGATGCGCAGAGCCATCGGAAGAGCGCGGATCATCAAAGGGGTAAAAGCAATCGCAGACGGTCAGGTTGATTATCAGATTCCGTTAAATGGACTCAAAGGCGGACAGCTTGAAGCAGCAGTCAGCATCAATAAGATCGGAGATGGACTGGACCGGGCGGTAGAAGAGAGCGTAAAAAATGAACGCCTCAAAACGGATCTGATCACAAATGTATCCCATGATATCAAAACGCCGCTTACATCAATCATTAATTATGTGGACCTTTTAAAGAGAGAGGATTTTGAGGATCCGAAGATCCGGAATTATCTTCAGGTTCTGGAAGAAAAAGCATATCGTCTGAAGACACTTACCGAGGATGTGGTAGAAGCTTCCAAGGTAAGCAGTGGCAATATCAGCCTGGAAATGATGAATCTTAATCTGGTTGAGCTGGTTAACCAGACCAGTGCAGAGTTTGAAGAAAAATTTGAGGCAAGGAATCTGAAAATGATCATGAATCTTCCGACCGAACCGGCAACAATCTACGCAGACGGCAGACGAATGTGGAGAGTTCTTGCAAATGTATTTAACAATGCGGCAAAATATGCAATGGAGGGAAGCCGTGTATACGTGGATCTGGTTCAGACAGGTGAGGAAGTACAGCTTACGATCAAGAATGTATCAGAGCAGCCGCTGAATATTTCGGCAGATGAGCTGACAGAAAGATTTATCCGCGGAGATGTATCCAGAAGCACGGAAGGAAGCGGGCTTGGTCTTTCGATTGCACAGAATCTGACAAAGCTTCAAGGGGGAAAATTCGAGTTATATCTCGACGGAGATCTGTTCAAGGTACTGATCCGTTTCCCGGTTCCAAAAGAAACGGAAGATGTCTATCAGGAAGTCGAACAGTAACAGGTAAATATGGGGCGTAAGGGAAATTTCCCTTGCGCTCTATTTTATTTCGCTTTACAATAAAAACTGGATTCGTACATATAACCTAAAATGTAAGGGGAAATTAAAATGGAATCATTGAATAATATCTTAAAAAAGAGTTTAAATAAAGAATTTTTATCAGCAATAATCAGCAATCCACGTGAAAAAGGCGGAATTGTAAAGATTAAGATCCGCCCTGTGGAGCATAAAGACAATATTTTGTACCAGTGCGAAGAACACCGGAACAATCAGGTATTTCACCACAATCTGAATGAAGAAGAAGCAGCAGGATATATTGAAAATGCCATGCAGGAATTCAAACAGATGCAGATGGAGACCAGAAAATTCTGCTATCAGGTTCTGGTCAGTAAAAAAGGGAAAATGACGATTCAGAGACGGCTTCAGACCGGGAGGTTCAAAGAGATTGATCTGTCACACAACCGGAAGAAGCATTATATCCTGGAGGAAGGAAAAGCAGTTCCATTTTTACAGGATCTGGGAGTTATGACAAAAGAAGGGGAAATCGTGCGGACAAAGTTTGATAAGTTCCGCCAGATCAACCGTTTCCTGGAGTTTATCGAGGATGTACTTCCGGAGCTTCCGAAGGACAGGGAAATAACGATTCTGGATTTTGGATGCGGCAAATCCTATCTGACATTTGCAATTTACTATTATTTGTATGAGTTAAAAGGTTATGATATCCGGATCATCGGACTGGATCTGAAGACGGATGTCATTTATGCATGCAACCAGCTTGCAAAAAAATATGGCTATAGAAAACTGAAGTTTATGGAAGGAAATATTGCAGATTATACCGGCTCTGATGAAGTGGATATGGTCGTGACGCTGCATGCCTGCGATACTGCTACCGATTTTGCACTTGCAAAAGCAGTTGGCTGGAAAGCGAAGGTCATTCTTTCGGTTCCGTGCTGTCAGCATGAAGTGAACCGTCAGATTGCAAATGAAACACTTGCACCGCTGTTTTCTTACGGACTGATCAAAGAGCGAATGGCAGCTCTTGTCACGGATGCGATGCGTGCAGAATATCTCAAGAGGGAGGGATATGACACACAGATCCTGGAGTTTATCGATATGGAGCATACACCGAAGAATATTTTGATACGGGCCATTTACACGGGAAATAAAGGAAAAAATACAGAGGCAATCCGCACATGTGAAGAAATGCTTCACATCGATCCAATGCTGGGGAGATTATTGGATCAGCAGAATGAAGAGGGAGAAAAAGGAGTATAAATTTAGCAGATTAAGATAAAGGGGACTATAATTACAATGTTTAAAAAGATAGCAATAAAGACAGGGGTACTGACTACTGTATTTATTCTTGCAGTTATCGTATCCAGTTATGTGACGAACAGAGGCAACACTGATATGAGTGCAGATATGGGAGGTGCGACACTGCCAAGAATATCCTTTATGACAGAAGGATATGAAGTAAACTCACTGCCGGGATATAAAAGCGATATGACGCTTACTTCAATGCGTGATACACTGACACCCGTCACAAATAACCAGCTGGATATGAACATTGCAAAATATGATAATCAGATCCAGAAGGTTTACTGGCAGGTATATACACTGAATGGGAAAAAATGTATCCAGGAGGGAACCATTAAAGATGTTCAGGATACAGTAACTTTAAATTTCAAGAATACGAAGATCCTGAAAGAAGAGAGGATTTTGAAAGTAACCTTGTACCTGGATAATCAGAATATTTATTTTTATACCAGGATCAAGAATTCGGCAGATTGCAACTATAAGAAAAGCCTGGATTTCGCAAATGATTTCCACAATGCGGCACTCGAAAATCAGGGTGATAAGGTCGAAAGCTATTTGGAAACAGATTCCAGTGAGGACAGCTCCACCTATCAGGAGGTCACACTTGCATCGACACAGTCACAGGTGACATGGGGGTCGCTTGCACCGCAGGTATCGGGAAATGTATACTGGGAAATTAAGGAATGCAATGAGAATTACACATCACTTGTTCTCAAATACCAGGTAAAGTGCACCGGGGATACTGATTATGCTGATCGGCTTTACAGTGTAAAGGAATTCTTCCGGATCCGCACCGGGGAAGATGCACAACAGTATCTGCTTGATTATGATCGCACGATGAATCAGAGATTTGATGGTAAGACAACTGCGCTGAACCAGAATGGTGTTCTTGTTGGGATTGCGCCGACGGACCTGGAGTATGAGACTAATACAGATGGAACCATTGTAGCATTTATAGAGGATAACCAGCTCTGGCATTATGATAAAAAAGAGGATGAAATGTCACTGGTATTCGGCTTCGCAGATACGGAAAACATGGATGTGCGTACATTATGCGACCTGCATGATATCCGCCTGATTTCAGTAGATGAAAAAGGCAATACCACATTTACTGTAGTGGGTTATATGAATCGCGGTGTACATGAAGGGCAGGTAGGTGTAGCAGTCTATTATTTTGACGCAGAAAAAAATTCCGTTACGGAAAAAGCATTTGTCCCTAGCGAAGACGGATATTATCTGATGAAAGAGGATCTGGGTAAATTTGTATATTACAGCAATTCTGATGAAAATCTTTATGTAATGATAGATGGTACATTGTATCTTGTGAATCTGAAGGACAACACCAGAGAGGTGCTGGTGAAAGATCTGGAGGAAGGGCAGTATCAGGTTTCACCAGACGGACATCTGCTTGCTTACCAGAGTGAGGGTGGAAAGATCAATGAGTCGCAGAAAATTATCGTGCTGAATCTGAAGACGGGCAAATCCTTTGATATTACATCCGAAGGAGACGAATATGTCAAACCGATCGGATTTATCCGGAATGATTTTGCCTATGGCATGCTGCGTGGAAGCGATGCAGGAACCAATATATCCGGACAGAGTGTGTACCCGATGTATAAAGTGGATATCATCACGCAGAAACAGGAGATAGCCAAGACCTATGAGGTACAGGATTTTTACATTCTGGATGGCTATGTGGCAGACAATATGATGACACTTAATCGGGTGAACAGAAATGAGAATACCTATATTTCAACAACGGCAGATTATATTACCAACAATCAGGAGAAGGAAGAGAGCAATATCACAGTTGAGACCTACAATGATGATCTGCGGGGAACTCTGGTTCGTCTTACTTATGAAAATGGGATCGAAGACAGCAAAGCAAAAATTTTAAAACCAAAGCAAGTACTGTTTGATAAACCGATGGTTGTCAGCTTTGACAAACCGAAGGTAAAGAATCAGTATTATGTATATGCACTTGGCAGTCTGCAGGGGGTGTATGAAAAAGCATCTTATGCGATCCAGGAAGCGGAGAAGATAAAAGGTGTGGTCATTTCTTCATCACAGGAATATGTATGGGAGTCCGGAAATACGCCGGATATTTATGAAGTAAATAATATGGATGAGTTCCGGACAGGAGAAGGTGAGAGTACACTTGCAGCGTGCCTGAACCGGATCCTGAAGCTGGAAGGCGCAGAAGATATAAATGCATCAACAGAGCTGGAAAACGGAAAGTCGCCGGCAGAAATCCTGACAGAAGCAACCGGTGGAGAAGGATTTGATCTGACCGGATGTACACCGGAAGAAATCCGCTATACGATCAGCCATGAGACACCGGTGATCGCAATGCTCAGTGTGGATCACGCGGTACTGGTCATCGGATACACGGATGCGAAGTATGCTTATCTGGATCCGGCAGACGGAGAACGTCATTCGGCTACGCCCGAAGAGATGGCGCAAATGGTAAGCGGCAGCGGAAATGTATTTTTTGGTTATGTAAAATAAATTTGGAGGACGCAAATGAGAGACGAGAAATATTTAGAACTTCTGGCAGAAAAATACCCAACTGAGCAGGCGGTCTGCCGAGAGATTATTAACCTTAAAGCAATCCTCAGCCTGCCAAAAGGGACAGAGCACTTTATGAGTGATCTGCATGGAGAATATGAGGCATTTTGCCATATATTAAATAACTGCTCCGGTGTGATCCGGGAAAAAGTAGATCTGTTGTTTGAAGATACTTTATCAGATCTGGACCGGGAAGAAATCTGTACGCTGATCTATTATCCAGTTGAAAAGCTAGCAATGATAAAAAAGGAAGGAAAAAATAATGAAGAGTGGTATCGTGTGATCTTAGGAGAACTAATCGATATCGCAAGATTATTTTCATCCAAATACACCCGCTCGAAAGTAAGAAAAGCGATGCCGAAGGAATATGCCTATATTCTGGATGAACTGATCCATGTACAGAAGGATGAGGATGACAATCAGCTTATCTATCATCGCAATATTTTGGATACACTTCTTGAGCTTCAGAATGCAGACGAGTTTATCGAAGTACTGGCAGGTCTGATCAAACGTCTTGCGGTGGATCACTTACATATTGTCGGAGATATTTTTGACAGAGGTCCTTGTGCAGACCGGATCATGGATTTGCTTACGACTTATCACTCCATTGATATTGAATGGGGAAATCATGATATCCTGTGGATGGGGGCAGCGGCAGGAAGCAGAGCCTGCATCGCAACAGTTATCCGTAACAATCTGAAATATGATAATATGAAGATCATGGAGAATAGCTATGGGATCAGTCTGCGAAATCTGACCTTATTTGCAGAAAAGATATACCCGCAGATCGATCCGATGGAAGCGGCACTGAAAGCAATTTCTGTACTTCTTTTTAAGCTGGAAGGCCAGGTGATCCTGCGTAATCCGGATTACAAGATGGAAGATAAATTGCTGCTTCATAAAGTGGATGTGAAACGTCAGGTTGTTGAAATTGGCGGAAAAGAATATAAGATCAAGAAGGAAGAATTTCCAACTGTAAGTTTTGCAGCTGAAAGTGTGGAAGAAGTCTATCAGCTGACCGAAGAGGAAGAAAATGTAATGGAAGGTCTTCAGATGGCTTTTGTGAACAGTATCCGTCTGCGACAGCATATAGATTTCCTGTATAAAAAAGGAAGTATGTACCGGATCTTCAACGATAATCTTCTGTATCACGGCTGTGTGCCGCTGGATGAGAGCGGAAACTTTGACGGCGTTGTATTTGGGAAGAGATGCTATCGAGGAAGAGAATATCTGGACTATGCAGAGCATGTTGCCAGAAGAGCCTGGTCGAAGGAGGCGAAAGAAAAAGACAGAGACTTTATGTGGTATCTGTGGTGCGGAAGAAAGTCTCCACTTTCCGGAAGAAATACGAAAACCTTTGAGCGTACTTATGTGCTGGATGAGTCGACATGGTATGAAGAATCAAATCCATATTATAAATTTTACGAAGAAGAAAAGGTCTGCAATATGATCCTGCATGAGTTTGGCCTTTATTCCGAGCGCGCTCATATCATTAATGGGCATACACCGGTCAGAACTTCAAAAGGAGAGCATCCGGTCCGTGCGAATGGAAAATTAATGGTCATTGATGGAGGTTTCTGCAAGAGCTACCATAAGACTACCGGAATTGCCGGGTATACACTGATCTTCAATTCCCATGGTATCCGGATCAAATCCCACCAGCCTTTCCTGAGTGTGTATGCGGCACTTACGGAAAATAAGGATATCGAGTCAAAATCAGAACTGGTCGAGACCGAAAAAGAACGTTTGATGGTGCGGGATACAGATAGCGGAAAGAAGATCAAGGAGGATATTGAGGCACTTAAAATGCTGCTCCGTGCATACCGTGAAGGGGAGTTGGAATAGAGTGAAAAAGATTTTTGCATGCGCTTTATGTGTTGTCATGACAGTTAGTTTATGCAGCTGTGCAGGATGCCGGAAAAAGGAAGAAACAAAAGCGAAAGAGAAAGAAACCATTGAATTATGGCATTACTGGGATATACCGGATAATCAGAGACATCTGGAAGAGCTGGTAGAGCAGTTTAATAAGATGCAGGAGGATATTAAGATAGAGGTATCTTATATTCCGGATGAAGATTTTAAAAAACAGCTTGCCCTGGCGATGTCGGAAGAAAAGATGCCGGATATTGCCGTAGTGGATTCCTCGGACTTTCAATTTCTACATCATATGAAAGCGTTTGCTGATCTTACAGATGCTATTCCGGAATTAAAGGAATATAACGAAAAAGCATTGGAACCATGTACGATAGATGGAAGAATTTATGGGCAGCCTTTTGGTGTGAACTGTACAGGGATGTTCTATAATAAAAAACTCCTGGAAGAAAATGGATGCGAAGTTCCGGAAAGCTGGGAAGAATTTCAAGAGACAGCGGCGAAGATCAGCAATGAAGATGTAAAAGGGTTTGCGATCACTGCTTTACAGACAGAAGAAAGTATGTATGAATTTCTGCCGATCTTATGGTCAATGGGAGGGGACGTGCATAGAATTACAGAAGAAAACAGTAAAAAAGCATTTCTTCTGCTGGATCAGATGGAAAAAGAAGGAAGTCTGAGTCTGCAGAGCATTTCTCTTACCATGGGAGATCTGACAAATCAGTTTCTAAAAGGAAAAATTGGGATCATGTTCAATTCCTCTATGGCGATTGACAGTATCAGGGAAGGAAATCCGGATCTGGAATTCGGTGTTGCACCGATTCCGGGAGGAGAGACATCGGTTTCGGTAGCCGGAGGAGAAATTCTGGCAGTAGCGGAGAATGAAAAGAAAGAGTATGCAATCCGTTTTTTAAAGTTTCTGGCAGATAAAGATCGAATGAAAGAATATATTGATGCATTTGGTTTTCTTGCACCGCGTCAGGATATTATGGAACAACAATTTGCCGAAGATCCGGAAAAGAGAACATTTATAAAAATGTATAAGGCTGCCGGGATTCGTGAGATTTCTCCGGAATGGCCACGGATTTCCCTGACACTTTCCGATACTCTGAGACAGATACTGGTGGAGGAAGAGGATCCGCAGACAATATTGAATAAAAGTGCAGAAAAGATAGAGAAAATCGGAGCAGAGAAATGAAAAAGAAAAATCTGAGACAAATTCTGATTCCTGCATTTATTATTACGGCATGCATTCCGATCGCTATTTTTACAGTGATATCGCAGGCACGTCTGAAAAAAAGCACCCTTGATAATATGAACAATCAGGCAGAGGCAGATCTTCAGAAGTCAAATCAGTGTCTGAATATGACATTGGATAAGTATGAGACGATTCTGTATGATATCACTACGGCTGAAGACTTTTTAAATTTTGCGGTTACCGCGAAAGAATCTGCTGATATTATGGAGACAGATGCCTATAATATGCGAAGTGAATTTTCACATATCTGTAACAGAAATCAGGGAGTGGACGGGATTCAGCTGGTATTGGCAGATAGAAAAAGAATCTTTTATGACAGGCTTTCTTCTTCTTCGGTGAACAGTTCCTGGATTGAAAAGGTTGCAGTTCCGGAGACAGAAGAGATGCTGTCTTATACGATGGATCAAGAGAATGAAAATCCGGAAAGGATGTTTCATATCAGCCGTAAGGTAGTAAATTACTGGGATATCAGTGAAGATCTGGGAGAAGTGATTCTGTCAGTCGATGCAGATGAACTGAGTTCCGTGCTGGATGTTGGAAAAGGATCGGAAATATATCTGATAGATGACGGAAGGATCGTCGGAGCGGAAAATGAAAAATTACTGGGCAGGACGGAAGATATTTTAGAGACGAAAAGGGTCAGTCAAAAATCCATTACAAATACCCGGAGCGGCTGGAAAATCGTATTGTGCCAGTCGCTGAGTGAATATCAGAGAGCAATCAGAGAACAGATCGTATTCTGGCTGCTGCTGGCAGTGGCAGTGCTGCTTGTTTTTGTATTTCTGATCTATAAAGTTACAGAACCGGTCATGGTATCGGTAAATGAGATTGTAGATGCGATGAAAAATCTGGAGAAAGATAATTTCAGGGAGAAGCTTGCAATCAAAGAAAATGACAGTATAGAAATACAGAAGATATCGGAAGGCTTCAATGATATGACTGAACGGATCTATCATTTGATCGGTCAGGTGAAACAATCTGCATTGGAGCAGAAGAATGCAGAAATCTCAGCGTTGGAGGCACAGATCGATCCTCATTTTCTATATAATATCCTGGATACCATCAACTGGAAAGCCATTGAAAATGAGCAGTATGAAATCAGTGAGATGTTAGTGGCGCTTGCCGAAATCCTGCGTTATGCCATTAATGATGCAGGAGAACTGACAACGATCGAAGCGGAAAAGGTATGGCTGAAAAAGTATATTCTTCTGCAGCAGGAAAAATTAGGAGAAAAAATCGAGCTGATATTTAAAATACCGGAGGAATTGGAAACTTATAAAATTCATAAAATGCTGCTTCAGCCTTTTGTGGAAAATGCGATCAAGTACAGTTTCCGCGGATGTAAGGGCGAACACCGGCTTACCATCGAAGCTGCGAAGGCAGAAGAACAATTACATCTGATCATTGTAAATAATGGGCAGTGTATTGAGAAAGTCAGATTAAAAGAACTCAATGAAGGAACGAAGATAAAGAATCATCTCGGAATTTCCAATGTGAGAAAGCGGTTGGAACTCTATTACGGAGAAGATACAGCAGTTTATTTTGAAAATATTCTTTCGGGTGGCGTGAAAGTACATTTATTTATTCCGATACAGGGAGGAAATGACGATGCGGATAGCAGTCGTTGAAGACGAGAGACCGATTCGTGAGGGGCTTGTACATATTTTGAATAAAATCAGTCCGGAATACCAGGTGGTAGGAAGCGCGGAAAATGGGCGAGAAGGTTTAATTCTTCTTGAAGAACAGGATCCGGATCTGATCCTGAACGCGGTGTACGACGGCGTGCGCGAACTTCTGCAGCAGGTCAGCGCGCAGCGCATCGCCTGCGTCGGCCTGTCGGGCACGATGAACGGCTGCAGATGTTAAAAGAAGCAAGAGAAAGAGGAAGTATGACTAAGGTTGTGATTCTTACGGCATACTCTGACTTTGATTATGCAAAAAAGGCAATTGCACTCGGAATAGAAAATTATCTGCTAAAGCCGGTTAATCTTACGGAACTGAAGAACACCCTTTCTAAAATCAAGGAAGAGATATTCGTAGAACAGAGAGGGAAAAATTCTCTTTCACTTGAAACGGTCATAAAAGATGCGTTAGAAGGCGAGTATGAAGAGGATTCTAGGTTAGAGGAGACGCTTTTGGAGAAATATGGGTTCTCCGGCAGAAAACAAATTTACTGTATGTATCTTTTTATGGGAAAGTATTATGATTCCGAACAAAAAGAAGCAGAGCTTTTTTTAGAAGAATTCCGGGAACATAATCCGGACAAAAAAATGTGCTGGTTATGGAGAGAGAAGAAGCAGTCTGTTTTTATCTGTTTTTATGATGTGAAAGCAAAAAAAAATTTTATACAGTATTTGAAGCAATCGGTAGTACCGGCTTTTTCTATGAGAATCCATGATCATGGGGCATTTGCGGGAAAAGAGTGTCAAGGGTTGGGAGAACTGGCGGAGATTGAAAATGCGCTGACCGAAGCATGCGGATGGCATTTAATACTTGGCAACCGGGTATTGATCAAGTGCAAAAAAATCGCGCAACTGAGGACAAATCGTTTTACTTATCCGGCAGATCTGGAGAATCAGGCAAGGAGTGCGGTAATCCATCTGGATTATCCTGCGTTTACCCGGTGCTTTCAGCAATTTATGGAGGCAGGATTACGTGAAGTCCACAGCCCGCAGGAAATCAGAGAGGTTTGTATCCGTTTTGCTTACGCTGTGATCAATACGGCAAAAGAGTGTGGAACATTACGGGATGAAGATCTGCTTGTCCAAAAAATATTACATACGATTTTAAATGCTGTTTTCTGGGAAGAAATCATGGATGCAATGCTGGAATTATTTGCCTGCATAGAAAATGATGAAAAAAAACAGACTTCGGCAGAGCTTCTGGTACAGAAAGCTCTTTCTATTATTAAAGAATGCTACAGTGACGGAATCAATCTGGAGGGAACAGCCAGGAGACTGCATGTTACCGAACAGTATCTGGGTACACAGTTAAAAAAAGAAACAGGCTCTTCTTTTACGGAGATCATAAGGCGATATAAAATCGCACATGTAAAACAATTACTTCTGGATACGGAATTAAAGCTGAATCAGATTGCTTCAATGGCAGGTTTTTCGGATCCCAAGTACATGAGTAAGGTGTTTAAACAGGAAGTAGGGATGCTTCCGAACGAATATCGGAGGATGAATACATAATCAGTTTGTAAAATTCCTCTTTTTATAAAAAATTTCTCCTTTTTAAAAATCTGAATTTGCTATAGTAGGTTCAGAAATTGAGAAGAGGAGGAAGTAAGATGGAAGCAGCCGAAAAAATTTCCGTCGGAGTAATTAAAGAAAAAACAAAAAGTAAAGCAGTCAAAAAAGAAGCAGAAGGTATGCGGGTTTCCACCAGAGAAAAAGTCTGTTACGGAGTTGGTGATATCGGAGCAAACCTTGTGTGGACAACGGTAGCTTCATTCCTGACGATTTACTGTACAGATGTGGCAGGAATTGCAGCAGGAGTAGTCGGAACCCTGATGCTGATCGCAAGATTGTTTGATGGAGTATCCGATCTTTTTATGGGTGTTATTATCGATAAGACAAATACCAGATGGGGAAAGGCTCGTCCGTGGGTATTATGGAGTGCACCTCCGCTTGTTGTTAGTCTGATTATGATTTTTACAGTTCCGAATATCGGAGCAAACGGAAAAGCAATTTATATGCTGCTTGTATATATTTTCCTTGCAGCAGTTTGTTTTACTGCATCAAATCTTTCTTACAATACTATGCTTTCGCTGGTAACAACCGAGCAGCATGACCGAAATGTAATGAATACAATCCGGTTTGAATTTACAATGATCGCACAGCTGGTAATCAATGTGATTACGATTCCGCTGGTACATTTCCTTGGAAACGGCCAGAAGGGCTGGACCTGCATGAGTATTATTTATGCGATCGTAGCACTTGGAATGTTTATTACAACATTTGCCGGAACAAAAGAAAGATACAAACCAATCAAAAAAGAAACAACAGCGAAGAAGAAGACACATCCGCTGAAAACAATTAAGACCCTTTGCAGAAATAAATACTTTATCCTGATCACACTTGCATTTGCAGTGATCTATACATCGCTTGGATTAACCGGAGGATCCAGAATCTACTATGCAAAATAC
>ERZ827423.2860-NODE-2860-length-12798-cov-5.388684_pt1 | contig 12798 bp, 8 predicted proteins | sample MGYA00519775_ERZ827423 | MGnify/ENA primary metagenome ERZ827423 (study PRJEB31778, sample SAMEA3449296) | human gut metagenome | biome: human gut; feature: human-associated habitat; material: faeces | place: United Kingdom | collected 2010/2012 ...
ACTGATCGTAGGCCGCGCGCAGGTCGGAAACGTTGTACTGCATCACCGCCGCGCCATTCTTATCCAGCAGGGTCACGGTCGTGATGTTCGTGCGTTCAAAGACCTCCAGCACCTTTTCGTCAAAGCGCATCGTCAGCTTCTCCGGCGCGACGGTATTGACGCGCAGGCTGATGCCCTTGCTCTTATCCGCGTTCCAGTTCAGGCGTTCGCGCATCGTCACCGGCTGGCCGTCGATCAGCAGGCGCAGGTTGTAGCTGTGGTAGCCCAGATACATCTGCTTGATCCAATACGGGCTGCCGTATACGCCGCCGATGGCCTCGGCCTGACGCTTCATCTCCATGTCGTGGCGGATTTCTTCCTCGCTCGGGCCTTCGTCCTCGCCGACGGTTCGGGTCACGATAAAGTCCTTCGTATGATGCTCTCTGTTTTCGTCTTCCCAATCCAACGTCACGAGAATGTTGTATGTGCCGGGCGCATCGAGGGAGAACATGCGGTCAACCAGCTTTTCGGCTTCAGCCTGCGTTCCGTCCTTTACATTATCCCAGACATACGCCGTAATATTCGAGTATGTGATCTCTTTACTGTTGTCATCTTCAAACGTTATTTCGCCCATGTTTAACGTTCCCTTGTTCGTCAAATGGCTGTTTCCGGAGATCATCGCGCTTACGGATTCGTCGCCGATAACACCTTCATTGACGAGCTTAGCTTCGCCATTCTCCTTGGTAGACATCCATACAAATCCAGTCTTTGTGTCTTTATCCAAGACAACGTAGTACTTTCCCTCTTTTGCTTCAATGTCCAGATCATCCATCTGAACGCCGTTAAAATAAAATTTTCCGTCTTTCCCAAAAATTCCAGAACTGATAGCTACGTAATCATCGATCTGCCCGCCCGTAATGGTATAGGTGTCCCCATCCTTTGTGGCGGTCATCTTGCCATCCGTGTACGAGCCCTTCGTCTTCAAACCATTGACAACTTCTCCCCAACTCACGGCGCTTGCGCTCATCGGCGTCAGCAGAATCATGGCCGCGGTCGATAGAGCAATCACTTTTTTGAACATAAGAATGTCCCCTCCCTTAAGCGGTTGTTTTGATGACGTTCATTATACGCCAAACATTTCCAAATATCAACAAATCATGCGTTTTTTTGTGTTTTTCCCATAAAGTTTGGGAATATACGGCGCAAAAACCGCACTTCTGCCAAGGCCTGCGCAAATCCTGATAACGGGCGCGCGATGCGCGCCCCTACAACGTTGCGAAAAAAAGCAACCACGCATGATGCCGCCGTACCCGTAGGGGCGCGCATCGCGCGCCCGCATTTTATGCCGAATTTGCTTTTTGCTCAATGATTGATGCAACAAAAAAATCGCCGATTTCGTTCGGCGACTTCAAAGCTCATTCTCTCGTTCTGGAAATCTTCGCGCCGAGGCTGTTGAGCTTCTCTTCCAGATGCTCATAGCCGCGGTCGATGAAATGCGTGTTATAGATTTCGGTCGTGCCCTGCGCCATCAATCCGGCGATCACCAGCGCCGCGCCCGCGCGCAGGTCGGTAGCTTCAACGGCCGCGCCGTGCAGCTGGGGCACGCCCTCGATCACGGCGGTCTGCTCATAGATGCGCACCCGCGCGCCCATGCGCTCCATCTCCGACAGGTGGCGGAAGCGGGATTCGAAAATGTTTTCCACCACGGTCGATGTGCCCGTCGCGGTGCAGAGCAGCGCGCTCATGGGCTGCTGCAAATCGGTCGGGAAGCCGGGGTAGACCTGCGTTTTGAACGTCACCGCGCGGTGGTCGCCGATCGAACGGACGCGAATCGCGTCGTCCCGCTCCTCCACGCGCGCGCCCATCTCCAGCAGCTTGGCGGTCAGCGCTTCCATGTGCGTGGGGATGCAGCCGCAGATCGTCACGTCGCCGTGCGTCGCGGCGGCGGCGATCATCAGTGTGCCCGTCTCGATCTGATCCGGAATGACGGCATACGGGCGGCGGCTTTGCAGCCGTTGCACGCCGCGGATGCGAATCACATCCGTGCCCGCGCCCTTGACGCGGCAGCCCATCGAGTTGAGGAAGTTCGCCAGATCGACGATGTGCGGCTCTTTGGCGGCGTTGTAGATCGTCGTCGTGCCGCTCGCGCGGGAGGCCGCCAGCATGACGTTGATCGTGCCGCCGACGGTGACCATATCCATGAACACATCCGAGCCGATCAGCCCGTCCGTCTGCGCCACGACGAGGCCGCGCGTTGTCTCCACCTTCGCGCCGAGCGCGCGCATGCCCTTGATGTGCTGGTCAATCGGCCTGCGCCCGATGTCGCATCCGCCCGGCAGGGGCACCTGCGCCCGGCCGAAGCGCGCCAGCAGCGCGCCGATGTAATACGACGACGCGCGCATCCGGCGGCAGAGCTCCAGCGGCACATCCGTGCGGTCGATGGTGCTGGAATCGACCTCCATCACGCCCGCGTCGGGGTCCCAGTTGACCTTCGCGCCCAGATGGCGCAGCGTCTCCACCGAAACGTTGACATCCTCGATGTTCGGCAGATTTTCGATCACACAGGGCGTTTCGCTGAGGATCGAGGCGGAAATCACCGCGACCGAAGTATTCTTGCCGCCGCTGACGCGCACGGTTCCCTCCAGCCGCTGCCCACCCGTGATGAGCATTCTTTCTTCTGCCATGATGATCCTCCTTATGATTGCCGGTCGCCCGGGGTTGTATCTTTAACCCCTATATTATACACGGATTGGCGCACTTTGGCAAGTAAGGCGAAAAACGGCGCGCCGCGCCTTATTCGGACGCGAAAATCTCGCTTTGAATCCGCTCTCTCAGGTCTTTTTTCAGCGCGCCGAGCTGCTCCGTTTCATAGCGCTTTTCGCCGACGACGGCATACCTGCCCTCAAAGCACAGCGCCGTTTCGCCCTCCGCCGTGACAAACGCGAGCGTCAGCCCGTCGTCGGCCACGCCGATGTTCGTCTCCTCGCCGAGCGACAGCGCGCAGCAGAGCGCGTGAATCTCGGCGATGGCGGCGCTGTCCGTAAGGACGAACCGCCCCGCGCCGCCCTCGGTATAGGTGGCTATCTCAATTTTCTGAATATCGTCGTCCAAAAGCGCCCGGACGCTCTCCAGCTCCGGCCACGCGCCCTCCGCCGACGGCAGGGCGGCGGGCTTCTCCTTTTCGGCCGTCGCAGCCCCGGCGGCAAGCGCAAGCAGCGCGGTCAGCAAAAGCACAGCGAATTTTTTCATGGAACGCACTCCCTTTCAGCCAAAACCATTCTTTTTCCATATTGAGTATAAACGATATCCGAAAATTCCGCAAGAAAAAATTCGTTCAGGGGCAAGGGGTTTCGCTTTTGAGATGATTCGTGTATAATAAGAAGAACCGGCTGCGCGCATCTCGCCGCGCCAACCCAAAGCCGGCTTTAACGAAGGGAATCGAGCGATATGTTTACCCCGAACGAATACGGCCTTTTCTCCATGCCGACGCTGGAAACCCCGCGCCTGACCCTGCGCCGCATGACCATGAAGGACGCGAAGGATGTTTTTGAATACAGCCGCGACGCGGACGTGGCGCGCCACGTGCTCTGGTCGGCGCAGAAGGACATCGGCGAGGCCAAGGATTATTGCCGCTACATGACCCGCCGCTATCGCGCCGACGAGCCGAGCAGCTGGGGCATCGTCGATAAAAAAACCGGCCGCCTGGTCGGCACCATCGGCTACATGAATTACGACATGGACAACGCCAGCGTGGAAATCGGCTATTCGCTGGCCAAGTGGATGTGGAACGGCGGCTACATGACCGAAGCGCTCCGGCGCGTGATTGATTACACGTTTGACGCGATGGATATCAACCGCATCGAGGCGCAGCACGAGCTGGACAACCCCGCCTCCGGCCGCGTCATGGAAAAATGCGGCATGCGCAGGGAGGGCGTTCTGCGCCAGCGGCTCTACAACAAGGGAAAATTCGTCGATGTGGCGCTTTACGCCATTCTCAAGGACGACGCGAGACCCGCGCGGCGCGCCCCCGCACGATGAGCGCCGCGCGCGCCATCAGAAAGGAACACGATATGATAAAACTCATTGCCTGCGATATGGACGGCACCCTGCTGGACAGCGCCAAGCGCCTGCCCGCCGAGCTGCCCGAGGTCATCGCCAAGCTGAAGGAAAAGGGCGTGCTCTTCTGCGTCGCCAGCGGGCGGCAATACGCCTCCCTGCGCCGCGATTTCGACGCATACGCCGACGATATGCTCTTTATCTGCGAAAACGGCGCGCTGGTCATGCAGCACGACCAGCGCATGCTCATCGACCCCATCGACCCGAGCTTTATTTCGAGCATCGTGACGGCAACGAAATCGCTTGAGGGCGTTTATCCCGTCGTCTGCCGCGCGGGCGTGGCGCTGATTGAAAAGACCGCGTCGGATGAATTCATCCGCAACACGCGCATGTACTACCCCAGCGTCGAGGTCGTGGAGGATCTGACCGTGCTGAGCCGCCTGCCGGACGTCTGCAAGGTCGCCTTTTACGACGAGGGCGACGCGCAGACGCACGAGCTGCCCGCGCTGCGGGCGAAGCTGGAAGGGCCGCTTTCGATCATCCTCTCCGGCGAGCACTGGGTCGATGTGATGAAGCCCGGCGTGAACAAGGGCTGCGCGATGCGCGGCATCCAGCAGAAGCTGGGCATTTCGGCCGCCGAGTGCATGGCCTTCGGCGACTATCTCAACGACTGCGAGCTTTTGCAGGCCGTCGACGAGAGCTACGCCATGGAAAACGCGCATCCGGCGCTCAAGGCGCTGGCGCGCCACATCGCCCCGAGCAACGACGAAAACGGTGTGATGCGCGTGGTGCGCGCCGCGCTGGAGCTGTGAGGAGGCTGCCATGACCATCACGCTGCCGCGCCTCCGCTTCCTCGCGCCGCTCTTCGCCGCCTCCGTCTTCTGCGCGTCGGCGCTGGGCGGTTATTTTTCCTCCGGCAGCGCGGGCGTTCTGACCGCCTGCTTCCTGCTGTTCCTGCTGACGGCCGCTGTCCGCCCGACGCGCCGCGAATGGGGCGCGGGTGCGATTCCCGCCGCGCTGTTCGCTTTTTTCAGAACCGTCGGCTATTCGTATGATACGACGGATTCCTCCGATCTGCTGCTCAAAAACGCCCAAACGATGCTCCGCGGCGCGGCGGCGATGGCGGCGCTGTTCGCGGCGGCGCTCTGCGCGGTCGTTTTGCTCTTCCGCCTGCTCGACGCGCTCCGCGCGCACGCGCAGGCCGGCGCGCCCGCGACGCAAAAAGAGAAGCGCCGGCTCTTCTGGCTCTGCGCGGGGCTGATCTTCGCCGGCTCCATCCCCTATCTGCTGCTCTACGCGCCCGGGCTGAATATCTACGACACGCACGACCAGATTTTGCAGTTTTTCGGCTTCCCCAGCTATATCGGCGACGGCAGCGCGCTCAGCGACCACCATCCCGTGTTTCTGACCCTCATCTATGGCGGATTTATGAAGCTGGGGCTGCTGCTGGGCGACGCAAACATCGGTCAGCTTCTCTACAGCCTGCTGAGCATGGCCGCGCTGGCCGCCTGCTGGGCGTATGCGCTGGTCACGCTGCGGGAGGCGGGGCTGGCGCGCGGCGCGGTGATCGGGCTGGCGCTGTTTGTCGCGCTCTATCCCGTGCTGGCGCTGTATGCGTTCAACATGTGCAAGGATGTGAGCGTCGAGCCGTTTGTGCTGCTCTACGGCACGATGATGTTCCGGCTCTATGCCTCGCACGGGCGGGCGGCACAAAGCGGCCGCTTCTGCGCGGGGCTGTTCGCCGTCGCGCTGATGATGATGCTCACCCGAAAACCCGCGATGTATGCGCTGTGCTTTGCGGCGCTGTTTCTGCTGCTCGGCTATCCCGGCGTTCGGGCGCGGCTGGCGGGCGCGCTGCTGGGCGCGGCGGCGGTCTTCGCCGTTTTGTATAACGGGCTGCTCCTGCCCGCGCTCGGCGTGATTCCGGGCGAGACGCGGGAGATGCTCTCCGTGCCGTTTCAGCAGACGGCGCGCTGTCTGCTCGCCTATCCCGACGACGTGACGGAATCGGAGCTGCGCGCCGTTTCGGCGGTGCTCGACGTGGAAAATGGCGTGCCGAATTACGATCCCCGGCTGGCCGACCCCGTGAAGGACACGAGCAGCCCCGATCTTTCCGGCAGGCTCGGCCCGTATATGCAGGCGTGGCTGAGCATGGGGATGCGCCACCCCGGCGTCTATCTGGACGCATGGCTGAACATGATCTACGGTTATTTTTATCCGTCGGACAGCAACACCATCGTCTGCCTGACCCTCAATTCGCCGGATGCGGGCGGCGTTGCGCTGCGGCAAAACCCGGCGCTTTCCGACGCGCGGCTGGAGCTGCACAACCGGATTTATTTCACGCTGCGGCGGATTCCGGGCGTCGGCTGGCTGTTTTACGTCGATTCCGTCGTCTGGGTCTTTCTGCTGCTGCTCGCGGCGCTGATTCTGCGCGACGGGCTTCGCGCCGCCGTGCCGTATATGTTCTTTTTCGGCACGCTGGGCATCTGCCTGCTCTCCCCCAAGAGCGGCGAAATCCGCTATCTGATGCCGATTCTCTACATCCTGCCCGTCATGCTGGGCGCGGCGCTGCTGCCCCCGCGCAAGGAGGAAAAGCCATGAAAACCGAAAGGCGATCCGCCGACGTTCTGCTTTCCGCAGCGATGGCGCTTGTGTTCGGCCTGATTTTTTACACCTTCAACACGCCGCTCGGCCCGAGCATCGGCAGCGACAACGCGATGTATCTGACCCTCGGCACGGCGCTGGCCAGGGGCTACGCGCCGTATACGCAGATTTTTGACCACAAGGGGCCGATGCTCTACCTGCTCCAGATGCTGCCCCAGCTCCTTTCGGGCGGCTACAGCACGCTGGCCGTGTTCATCCAGCAGGTGATCGCGCTGTTCCTGTGTCTGCGCGTCGTCAGCCGCATCGCGCGGACGCTGGGCGCGTACAGCGGCGTGACGCAGCTCTTCTATCTGGCGCTGATCGCCTCGCTGGTCGGCGGCGGCAACCTGACGGAGGAATACGCCAGCCTGCCGACGCTTTTGGGCGCGTATGCCGCGCTGCGCGTATTCCTCCGGCCGGATTGGACGAAGCGCCTGTTCGCGCCCGCGCTGCTGATGGGCGTCTGCACGATGGCGGCGTTTCTGCTGCGCGCCAACAACGCCCTGCCGCTGGCCGCGCTGACGCTGGCGCTGGCGCTCTGCCTGCTGGCGAAAAAACAATTCGCGCCGCTCGGGCAATGCGCGGCGGGCTTTGCCGCGGGGCTGGCGCTCTGCGCCCTGCCCGTCGTGATCTGGCTGGCGGCGCGCGGCGCGCTCCGTGCCGCGTGGTACGGCGCCATCGTCCACAACATGCGCTACACCGAAACGGGCGGAACGGGGCGCGTCGCCATGCTGCTGCACAGCCGGTACGGGCTGGCGGCCATGCTGATGGCGGCGCTTGCCTGTCTGGGCGCGCTGGCGCTGCGAAAAAAGAGCCCGATGCTGGCGCTGGGCATGGTCGCGGCGGCGGCGGCGGGCGCGCTGGCGGCCTTCCTTTCCCGCAAGTTTTACGATCACTACCTGATTCTCGGCGCGCCGATGGCGGTGCTGGGGCTGGCGGCGGCGCTCGCCGCGATTCAAAAGCCGCGCGTGCGCGCCGTCAGCGCGATTGTGCTGACCTGCTGCTGTGCGCTCTGGCTGGGCATAAACGGCCATGCGGCGAACCGGACGCGCCTTTCCGAGCGCGCGGACTGGGCGCAGTTCACCGCCGACGCGCAGGCGCTGATGGCGCAGGTGCCGCAGGACGAGCGCGACCGCTTCATGGCCTACCGTGTCGAGCCGCGCTGGTATGTCGCGGCCGAGGCGCTGCCGTGCATGCGCTTTTACTTCCTTCAGGAGGTGCTGGCGCAGGCCGACCCCGCGGTGATGGACGAAATCGTTCAGACGTTTGAAACCGACCCGCCGCGCTGGCTGGTGATCTATTACAACCGCGCCTTTAACCCGCCTTACGACGCGCGCGTCGCGGCCATTTTTGAAACGAATTACGAATTTGTGGACGCCGCCGGACAGTACCAGCTTCTCCGGCTGAAGGAGGGATTGCCTTGCGAACCAAACTCCTGAGAAGCGGTTTGGGCTTTTTCGCTTTCGCTGCGGGGATCAGCCTGGTCAACGTGCTGTTTTTCCCCTACGCGCGGGAAAACTACGGCTACGGCCTGATCGGCCTGTGGCTGGCTTATGCAGCGGCGCTGGCGCTGCTGATGCTGGCCGGGCGCGCCGTCAGCCGGATGCGCGCGGACAAGGCGGAACGCGCCGCGCGGGCGCTCGCCCCGGCGTTCACCCTGCTGCTGTTCGCCGTTCACCTGCTGATGGGCTATCTGCTGGAATACACGCCCAGCGGCGACAATTTCATGCTCTACAAGAGCTCGCAGATGCTGGCCACGGACGGCAATTTTGATAACTACCCGTATTTTTACCTCTATCTGAGCCGCTTTTCCAACCAGTGGGGCTTCACGCTGATGCTGACGGCCTTTTACAAGCTGATCCTTGCCCTCGGCGTGACGCAGACGTTCTACCCGCTGGTGCTGGTGCAGGCGGTGCTGTATGTCTTCAGCACGCGCGCGACGCTGCGCATCGCCCGTCGCCTCTCCGGCGCGAAGGGCGAACTGATGACGCTGCTGATGCTGGCCTGCTGCCTGCCGATGTACGTCGCCGCCGCCGTGCTGTATACGGATACGTTCTCCGTGCCGTTCATCATGGTGGCGCTGGATCTGGCGCTTCGCATCAGGGATGCGCAAAGCCGGGGAGCGCAGCTCGCGCTGTCCGCCGCCTGCGGCGCGGTGGTGCTGATCGGCTGCCAGATCAAAATGACGGTGCTCATCGCGCTGATGGCGGCCGTGATCGTCTGGCTGCTGGAGATGAAGCCGGGGCGCGCGATGCTCTGCACAGCGCTCTGCGCGGCGATTGTCGGGGGCGGCACGGCGGCGGTTCAGCATTATATGAAAAACGAGGTGCTCGACCCGGAGATGGTCGCGCAGCACCACACGCCCGCGATTCACTGGGTTATGATGTCCATCCCCTCCGGCAGCAACCCCTATGGCGGGTTTTCAGGCGATTACGCCATCACATGGGGCATGATGGAGGAGGGCGCGACGCACGAGGAGGTCATGGCTTCCATCTACTCGCGCATGAAGGACAAAATCTACACCCTGCGCTACCCCAACCGGCTGATTTCCGCGGCGCTGCACAAGGACAGCTCGTTCATGGGCGACGGCACATACGGCATGACCGAAATGCTGGACGACGGCCCCGTTCGGGAAAACGTCGTCTCCTCCTTCGTGCTGGAAGGGCGGAGCCGGTACCGCCTGCACATGACGCTCTGCACGGGCGTCTGGCTCGCCCAGTTGACGCTGGCGCTGCTCGCCTGCGTTCGGGATATCCGCCGCTCCGATCCCGCCTCGGGCGCAAAGGCCGGCAGCCTGCGATACATGACGCTGTATGTCGCGTTCTTCGGCGCGGCGCTGTTCCTGATGCTCTGGGAGGCGCGCGGCCGGTATCTCTTCGGCTTCGTCACGGTGCTGCTGCTGCTCGCGGCGCACGGCGCGCTCCAGACAGAGGAGGGGATGTAAATGCAAGGCGTTCAAACTCCGCCGCCCCGCGCGAAACGCGGCGTTCTCCGCGCGCTTCTTCTGATCGGCATGGGGCTGATGATCCCGTGCTATCTGTTCACCGTTGGCAACGTGGCGCTTTCCCCGTGGCCGCTCTATGAGCGAAACCGTCTGGCGCTGGCGATTCTGACGCCACTGTGCCTCGCGCTGCTGCTCCTGCTTCGCCGCGCCGCCAAGGCGGCCTGCTTTGAGCGGCACGAGCGCGCGGTGCTGCTCGGCTTCGCCGCGTTCTATTTCGCCGCGCAGATGATTTCGGCCTTTGCGCTCCGCTTCACCCCGATGACGGATCTGGAGCAGTGCGTCTCGGCGGCGCGCCGCCTGCTGGACGCGAATCAGCCCGGCCTCTCCGAGCGTTCGCTGATCTACCTCGGCCGCAACCCGCACAACATGGGCGTCATCTATCTCTTCTGCGCCATCTTCCGCGCGGCCGATCTGCTGGGCGCGGATCAGCTTCTCTGCGCGGCGCTGGTTTGCAGCCTGCTGTTCACGGCCGGCCTGCTCTGCGCCGCGCGGCTTTGCAGGCGTTTGGGCGGCGCGCAGGCGCAGGCGCGGGCGTTGCTGCTGTTTGCCACCTGCCTGCCGTTTCTCTACTGCACCTCCGAGCTGTACACCGACGTGTTCTCCCTCGCGTTTTCGCCGATGATCCTCCTCGCCTATTTCAAGGCGCGGGACGCGGAAAGCCTGCGGGCGCGGGCGGGTTACGCCCTGCTGTTCGCGCTGAGCGCATTCTTCGGCGCGCAGCTCCGCTTCACCACGGTGATCGCGGCGATTGCCTGCCTGATTGCGGCGCTGTTTGAAAAGCGCGTGAAGCTGACGGCGGTTCTGGCGGTGCCGCTGGCGCTGTGCTTCGCCCTCGGCGGCGCGGCGATACAGGCCGAAAATGAAAAGCACCTCGGCGCGGAGAACATCCGAAACAACAAGCTGCCCGTGCTGCATTTCGTCTTGATGGGTTTGCCGGTGCAGAGCGACGAGGGCTACGGCCAATACGGCGACGGCGGCTGGCTGATTTTCACCACCTCGTTTGACAGCCCACAGGCGCGCGACGCGGCGCTCCGGCAGAAATTCATCGACCGCGCCTATACGCTGGCGCATCACCCGGATATGCTGCTCAGCTCCCTGAGCCGGAAAAACCTCTCCACCTTCGGCCGGGGCACGTTCGAACTGAACGAAATCTTCGAGGCCGACGAGCACGAGCCGAACAACGCCCTCAAGCAGGTCGTGTTCGCTCAGGGGCGCTGGAACCGGGCGTACACGCATCTGGCGACGGCGCTGTTTCTGGCGCAGATGCTGCTGGCCTGCATGGCCTGCGCGCAGGCGGTGCACAGGCGCGACACGAGCGCCGCGCCGCTGTTTCTGACACTGCTGGGCGCGTTTCTGTTCCTGTGCATCTGGGAAACACGGGCGCGCTATTTCTTCCAGTTTATGATGGTTCTGCTCTGTGCGGGCGCGATGTTCGCCCCCAAACGCGCCGATTGAATCTTTTAGGCGGCTCGATTTGGCCGCTTATCCACACCTTTTCCACAGTTATCCCCCTGTTATCGACAGGCTTATCCACAAAACCCGCCGAATCGTCTGATGTTTTCCCCGAAAAGCCCGAACGTGTCCCGCGCCCTTGCGATGGATAACGTCCGGGCTTTTCTCCTTTTGGGAGGCCGTCCGCGCGCGGTTTATGCACAGGCTTTCCACAGGTTTTCCCACATTATCCACAGCGTCGTCCACAAGTTATCCACACGCCGTTTTGACGGCCTTTGAAGTCATACCAAAAGCGCCCGCGATTCGGCCTTTCACCGTCTCGCGGGCGCTGCGTTTATTCAATCACGGTTTTTGAAGCCGCCGTCAGGAATCGACCTCGATCAGGTTAATCATCACGACCGGGCGGCGCTTGGTGCGCTCATAGAGGAAGGAGCGGAGCTGACCCTGAAGCTGGCCGGAGGAAACCGCCTCCTGCACCTTCTTGCCGCTGGCCGCGATGCGGGCGACCGCGTTGGCCGCGTGCTGGCGGCAGGCCGCCTCGATCTTGACATGCTCGCTGTCGTAGAGGAAGCCCATCGCGCTGACCACGGGCTGCGCCATCATCGCGCCGGTCTTCCGGTTGACGGCCAGCGAAATCGCCACCACGCCGTCGTCGGAGAGCAGCTTGCGCTCGCGGAGCACGCTGTTATCCACCTCGCCGACGGAAGCGCCGTCGATGAGCACCGCGTCGCCGTTGGTGAAGCCGGTCACGCGCGCCGAGCCCTTGGAAATCTCAAAGATATCGCCGTTGGCCAGAATGAAGATGTTTTCAAACGGCACGCCCAGCTTGTGCGCCAGCTCCGCGTGCTGATAGAGCATGCGGGTTTCGCCGTGCGCCGGGATGAAGAACTTCGGGCGGACGAGCGCGTGCACCAGCTTGATCTCCTCCTGAGAGGCATGGCCGGAAACGTGCACATCCGCCAGCGCGGAATAATACACCTTCGCGCCGCGGCGGTAAAGCTCGTTGATGACCTTGTAAATCGGCTTCTCGTTGCCCGGAATCGGGGTCGCGGAGATGATGACGGTATCGCCCGGCTGAATCTCGATTTCGCGGTGGTTGGAGAACGCGATGCGGGTCAGCGCGCTCATCGGCTCGCCCTGAGAACCGGTGGAGATGATCACAACCTGCTCCGGCGGGTAGTTGTCCACCTGAGAGATTTCGATCAGCGTATCCGGCTTTTTCTGGATGTAGCCCAGATTGTTGGCCGCGTTGAACACGTTGAGCATGCTGCGGCCGACCAGCGCGACCTTGCGGCCATGGCGCTCGGCGGCGGTGAAGATCTGCTGCAAACGGGAGACGTTCGAGGAGAACGTCGCCACGAAGATGCGCCCCTTCGCGTCCTTGAACATATCGGCCATGGATTCGCCGACGTGGCGCTCGCTCTTGGAGAAGCCCGGCACCTCGATGTTCGTGGATTCGCAGACGAAGAGCAGCACGCCCTCGCGGCCGATCTGCGCGATGCGCTGGAGATCCATGATCGCGCCGTTGATCGGGGTATAGTCGATCTTGAAGTCGCCGGAGTGCATGATGATGCCGATCGGCGTGCGGATGGCGAACATGAACGCATCCGCGATGGAGTGGTTCACATGGATGAACTCCACGGTGAACTTGCCCGCCCGGACGC
>ERZ827423.2869-NODE-2869-length-12760-cov-11.363872_pt1 | contig 12760 bp, 9 predicted proteins | sample MGYA00519775_ERZ827423 | MGnify/ENA primary metagenome ERZ827423 (study PRJEB31778, sample SAMEA3449296) | human gut metagenome | biome: human gut; feature: human-associated habitat; material: faeces | place: United Kingdom | collected 2010/2012 ...
CATTGATGAGAAGCACGAGGTCGCCGCGCCGCGAGTTCAACATCTTGTTCTTGGCTGGATAGACCGGTTGCTGAGCGATCTGATAAGTGCTTTTGCCGCCCGCGATTTCCTTGCGGTCATAGATGTAGAGACTGACTTCCTTGCCGAAATGCGCCACATCTTCTTTGTTGTCACGCGTGATAGACACGGTACGCCCGTTGACGAATGAATTGAGCGCGAGCGGTGTCCGCAGAGTCTCGATCTGCTCGATTATCTGGGTCATTTCCCCGTCTGTCAGCGGGTATTTGCCGAGCCTGTCTATGTCGTTGTTGTTGCGGTACAGTATGCCTTTCCAATTGTCGAGCAAATCCCGCTCAGTTGGATAGCGCAGGACGCCATCCTTCCATCCATGCTGCTTAAGCACGGTGATGACGTTTTCCTCGAACACCGATTCGCTATCGAATATCATGATTCTTCTCTCCCCGAACTTCCCAGTGTCCCGCCTTTCGCGAGCCGACGCGCTTAAGTAATCCACGCCCAATGAGTATTTCAGCATCCCTCCGCACAGTCGCTGATGAAACTCCCGCGGCACGTGCCATGTCGTCATATGTTGCTCTGGGGCTCTTTTCTACAAAACGTAGAACAATTCGCTGTCTCTCGGTTATCTGCTCATTCAAACCATTTAACTGCTCATTATTGTCAGTTATTTGCTCATTCAAACCATTTAACTGCTCATTATTGTCAGTTATCTGCTCACCACGGATGAATACATGCTCATTTTGATCGAGCTTGGCATCCGGCTCCAACATAAGCGTGAGCACCGTACGATCAGCCTCGCCGAAGCTCTCCTCAATCTGCGGTTCAGGAAGTCCTGCATTCGCCCATGTGGCAAACACATCGGGAACACCCGTACCAGCTCGCTCGCCCACATCGATTAGGCTGAACATCTTCATGACAAGACCGTTGCGCGGATCGGACACCCCGCCAAGACGCATCTGCTCAACACCCGTTCGGATATCGCCCGGATTTTCGAACACCAATCTATCGGGTGCGCGTCTGACCACCACACCACGCACGCCATAGTAATCAGCGTTGAACAAACAGTTGGCCAATGCCTCGCGAATTGCCTTATGCATGGGAGTGTCATCAACGCGGAAGATGCCATTAAGTTTGAAAGGGGTCTTCAGAGACTCGGCAAGTTTGAGATTCACGCGGAAAAAGAAATCAAAGAGGTTGCCTGACCACATGCCATCGCCGGAATGGACACGATCAGTCCAACGAATCGTCGGATCTAGAGTCTCCTGATAATCAAGGAAATAATGCGGACATTCGCGCACGATGTCATAGTCGTTGCCAAACATAAGCAGACCGCCGAACGTAGGATGAAGCTTACCGTCTTCTCGGCTCACCATTGCCGCGCCAACAGCACGCAGAAAACGCTCGTCATCGAGATCGGTCCAAGAACTGCCCTGACGTACCGCACGGAAACGATTGCGATATGCCCGCACTGTGTCTGTATTGAAGTCGGCAACAGTGAGATCGTCCAGCACCTTGGAATCCATCGTCTCAGCTCCCTGATCCCGGAGCATTGCTGAGATCTCCTGCCGCGTGCAACGGTAGTCGCCCTCACCACGCCGACGGTAGGTTCCCCCGAAGAGATCATTATTGATATACACGGGGCGTTCGTCACGCGGAGCGCGCGGAACGTGAATAGCCAGCCCCATCCCACCATCCGCTTCGAGCACTTCAACTTCCGATTCGATGGGCAGCACGGCGCTTACCTTGGACCGGTTGCTGACCGTGTTCCAAAAGTCCTGGCGAAGATGTTCCGCTTCCACTGGTGTGAGCCCGACTGTTTCAAATGTGCCGTCTTCGCGTTCTTTGACACCAAGCAGGATGACACCGCCATAGGTGTTGGCGAAGGCGGAATAGGTCTCCCACATGCTGCGTGGGAGACCGCCTTTCGCTGCTTTCGCTTCAATCCGGTTATTCTCGCGATATGAAGCGAGCTTCACGATATCGAATGTCTCCATTGCTCCATCTCCCCTCACACAAACATCTTGTCAAGCAAGGATTTCTTGATATTTCGCAGCAATTCCAACTTACGCTGATGAAGGGTGATGAGGCTGTCAATCTCATTCAACGCCGCACCTATGGCAGATTGCTCCGACAAGCCAGGAAATCTTACTTGTGTATCTTGCAGTGCGGCCTTTGAAACGGAGATCACCTTGATTCCCTGCATTAAGGGAAGAAGCTGTCTATGGTATGCATCGGAATTTAGGTAGTGCCCCAGGTAGCCCGTCCCAAAGGGGAACCGAGGCCGCGCCGGTATCGTATGTAGCCCCGAGATAGTTGGCTCTTTGGGTAGTTTCCGCAGCTCAACACACTTGCCAGCCGTTTCGTCCTCTGCCGTGTCAGCGAAAATGACATCACCTTCGCGAAGTATCGACCCAGCATATTTGGGAAGCACGGTATCGTCGGTAATGAACGGCAAATCACTTCGTTCGCCATCGAGGCAATCACCGAACTTAATAAGAATATCTCCGTAATGAACATTGCGAGCAGTGCCATTCTCGCCATTCAAACCGGCACGTGAAAGAGTGTTGCTCTTCAAGAACTCGAAGCAATCCCCAAACTTACGCTGTTCCCAAGGGTCAGTAAAACCAGCAAAGCGAATTTCGGGTACAGACTCACCATCTTTCGGGAACATTTTTTCAAGCATCGATTTTTTAAAGATGACAAGCTTGTCATACTTACGCTGATGAAGGGTGATGAGATGGTCAACGCTCTCCAGACAAGCTGAAATTGCCCGCTGCTCTTCGAGATTTGCTGGCATTGTGGCTTCGATATCCGCAAACCTGTCATATTTCAGAGTTTGGGTATCTTTCGAGTTTCCCTGTGAATCGCACAGGTATTTATATAGCATCTCAGGCCGCTTCAGAAGATAGCCAAAACAAGTCGAGTCTAACTCGATGGTGGGCCTAGCAACTACGTAAGCTGGGCTAACGATACCATCGTAATCACTTGACCCAACGGCCCCCTGCCACATTCGCATGCTGTTGTAGACAACATCTCCCTTGTGAACCACTTTGTAATTCACAAGACTCGCACCTGGATTTGTATCCCTATCCGATTCTGATGCAGGATATATTCCTTTAGCTACACTGACAGATAGAATCTCCATTGACGATGAGCGTTCATTGCTTTCGAAGAATAGCTCTCCCAACTTACGCTGTTCCCAAGCGGGCATCGGCACTACATGAAGCAGGGCAGACGGGATACGAGTGGCTGGCCGAACATACGCAATACATCTACCGGCAACTTGGGCACTACCATTTCCGTTGTTAGCTACACTTATCGCGATAAGTGTAGCTAACAACGATTGAAGCGACACCTCACAAGCCATGAGAGGTAGAACCGTTCCCCTTCTATTTTGAAAAACTTGAATAAGTTAGTTTTTTTCAAAATAGGGATGCGTCGAAAAGACGCATAAACGCGCGAAAAATGCGGGCATCCGATATGCAGTGTTCATTGAATCACTGTATATCGGATGCCCGCAATTGTTTCAGACCAATTGAAGAGCCTTAGCTCAGCATCAGCCTCACGCCTTAACAACCTCCACGCCCAGCTCGGCGCCCTCCTTCACCTCGAAGGAGGTAGCCAGCGTCTCGTGGGCAATCAGGTCTCGGAACTGCTCGATCTTGGCCACATCGGCGGCCGGAACGGTCAGCACCAGCGAGATACGGTCCGCGATGTCCAGATCGGCAGCCTTACGTGCGTCCTGCACAGAACGAATCACGTCGCGGGCGTAGCCTTCAGCCAGCAGGTCGTCATCCAGCGCGGTGTCGAGGATCACGAAGCCACCGGTCGGCAGAGCGGCGGAGACCGAAGCGGCGGCCACGGTGGCGTTCTCCTCCTCCACACGGTTGATCAGCTCGTACTCGCCTTCGACCAGCGCAAGGTCGCCGGACGGCGTGGAGACCACCGGCGCACCGGACGCAGCATCGACATGCCAGTCGCCGGACTTGGAGGCCTTGATGGCGAACTGCACCTGCTTGCCGAGGCGCGGACCCGCCGCACGGGCATTCACACGCAGCTCGTGAACAATCTTCAGACCGTGGGCGGAGGCGTCCTCCAGAGTCGAGAACTCAATATTCTTGATATTAAGTTCGGCCTTCAGCAGCTCGTCGTAGGCTTTGACGGCGTCCACGTTCTCGACCACCACGGTGAGCTTGGAAAGCGGCTGGCGCACGCGGATCTTGGCGGCCTTGCGCAGGGACAGGGTGCCGGAGACGACCTCACGCACCTTCTCCATCGCGTCCACCAGGGCCGGATCGTCGACCAGCACACGGCCGAGTTCGGTGTCTTCACCGGTCTTCTCGTCCACCACGAACGGCCAATCGGCCAGGTGCACGGACTCGCCACCGGTCAGACCACGCCACACGGACTCGGCTTCCATCGGGGCCAGCGGCGCAAGCACGCGCATGAACGCCTCAAGCACGGTGTACAGCGTGTTGAACGCGGAAGCGTCCTCATTCCAGAAACGGTCACGGGTGTTGCGGATATACCAGTTGGTGAGCACGTCGATGAAGTCGGAGACCGCATCGCAGGCGTCGGAGATTGCGAACTCGTTCAGCGACTTCTCGGCGGCCAGCACCAGACGACGGGTACGGGCCAGCAGGTAGCGGTCCATCTCCGGCAGGCCGGCGACCTCGTCCGCGCGCAGCTGGCGAGCGTCGAAGCCAGCCCCACCGTTGGCCGCGTTGGCGTACAGGGTGAAGAAGTAGTAGGAGCTCCACACCGGCAGCATGACCTGGCGCACGGTGTCGCGAATGCCTTCGGCGGTGACGATCAGGTTGCCGCCACGCAGGATCGGCGAAGACATGAGGAACCAGCGCATGGCGTCGGAACCGTACTTGTCGAACACGCCGTTCACGTCCGGGTAGTTGCGCAGGTGCTTGGACATCTTCTGGCCGTCGGAGCCGAGCACGATGCCGTGGCAGATCACGTTCTTGAACGCCGGGCGGTCGAACAGGGCGGTCGCCATCACGTGCAGCAGGTAGAACCAGCCGCGGGTCTGGCCGATGTATTCCACGATGTAGTCGGCCGGGAAGTGCTGTTCGAACTTCTCCTTGTTCTCGAACGGGTAGTGGAACTGCGCGAACGACATGGAACCGGACTCGAACCAGCAGTCGAGCACATCGGAAATACGGTGCATGTGCGACTTGCCGGTCGGGTCGTCCGGGTTGACGCGGACCAGGTTGTCGATCCACGGACGGTGCATGTTGATGTTGCCGTCCTTGTCGCGCGGGTAGTCACCGAAGTCGGCCTTGAGCTCTTCGAGAGAACCGTAAACGTCCACACGCGGGTACTTCGGATCGTCACTCACCCACACCGGAATCGGGGAACCCCAGAAGCGGTTGCGGGAGATGGACCAGTCGCGCGCGTTGGCGAGCCACTTGCCGAACTGGCCGTCCTTGACGTTGCCCGGGATCCAGTTGATCTGCTGGTTCAATTCCAGCAGACGCGGCTTGATCTTGGTCACGGACACGAACCAGGAGGAGACCGGCTTGTAGATCAGCGGGGTGGCGCAGCGCCAGCAGTGCGGGTAGGAGTGCACGTAGCTCTTCTCCTGGAAGAGGATCGCGCGGCGTTCCTCCGGGATGGAAGCGAGCGGGCCGTCGCCGGCGCGCAGGTTGCGCAGGATCGGCAGGTTGGCGTCGAACACGAAATCGCCCTCGTAGTCGGGGCACTGCGCGGTGAAGCGGCAGCCATCGTCGAGCACGTCGGTGCTCTTGATGCCCTTGGCGTTCAGCGTGTTCATATCGTCTTCACCATAGGGAGCCTGGTGAACCAGACCGGTACCTTCAACGGTGTCGACGTAGTCGGCGGTGAAGATCGTGTAGCCGTTCGGGCCAGGCACGTGGCCTTCGGATTCGGCCTCGTCACCCGCGAAGTACGGGAAGACCGGGTAGTAGCGGCGGCCTTCCAGCTCGGAGCCCTTGAGCTCGCGCACGACCTCGTAGTTCTCGCCGAGTTCCTTCTCATAGTGCGGCAGCAAATCCTTGCCGAGGTAGAACTTCTTGCCAGCGAACTTGCCTTCGGTCGGGCGGACCTCGACGTAGTCGATGTCGCCGCCGACCACGATGGCGAAGTTGGTGGGCACGGTCCACGGGGTGGTGGTCCAGAAGACGGCGTAGGCGTCGTCCTCATCGCGCATCTTCACGGCCACGGACACGGTGGTGTCCTGGCGGTCCTGGTACACGTCGGCGTCCATGCGCAGCTCGTGCGCGCTCAACGGCGTGCGGTCCTTCGGGCAGTACGGCAGCACGCGGTAGCCCTGGTAGGCCAGGCCCTTGTCGTAGAGCTGCTTGAAGGCCCACATCACGGATTCCATGTACGGGATGTTCAGGGTCTTGTAGCCGTGCTCGAAGTCCACCCAACGGGCCTGACGATGCACGTAGTTCTGCCATTCGTTGGTGTACTTCAGCACGGAAGCGCGGCAGGCGTCGTTGAACTTGTCGATGCCCATCTTCTCGATCTGGTCGACCGAGTCGATGCCGAGTTCCTTCTGCGCCTCAAGCTCGGCGGGCAGGCCGTGGGTGTCCCAGCCGAACACGCGGTTGACCTTGCGGCCCTTCATGGTCTGGTAGCGCGGGATCACGTCCTTGGCGTAGCCGGTCAGCAGGTGGCCGTAGTGCGGCAGACCGTTCGCAAAAGGCGGGCCATCGAAGAACACGAATTCGTTCTGGCTATGGTCGCCGGAAGGGTTGCGTTCAACGGACTTCTGGAAGGTGTCGTCCTTGTCCCAGTAGTCGAGAACGGTCTCCTCCATGTCGGGGAAGCTGGGGTTCGGCGCGACGTGCGCGGTCTCGCCGCCCTCGTTCGCCTTGGGATATACGTTTTCGCTCACCGTAAATCTCCTGTTAGTACTGTGCACTGGTCCTACAGGAGCGTCATTGATGGCGATTGCCGGGCGCCGACGTGTGCCGGCTGGGTTCACGAATGTCACGTACCGAACCGTGGGGCCGATCGCGTCAATCGCCTCGCAGCCGGAACTGACTGTGTTCCGCCCGGAACAGCCCTGTCTGCCGTTCCTGCCTACGAGGACGATGACGGGCGCTGGTATGCGCTCCGCACCGCGGTACCACCTCGCTTATCGCACCGGTTGCGCCGCTCCGAACTGTTGCACTCGGAGCCGCGAGCCTGCGCGACCGCTTGTGTTCGGCTGTCTCGGGCCGATCCCGTCGGTTCTACTGGGCGATTGCCGCCGTTCTTCCGAAGACTCCCCGCTGATAACGGATCACTGCCTCACAACGGTGCATATCGTAACACGCCACGCGGTCAAATCAACGAGAATGTTCATCAGGAATGATCATTTTTTCTCATTTTTGTATTCATCGCGTGCACCATTGTCAGCAAACACGCTAGGCTCCTTTACCGGCGATATTGCACATCTGGTTCAGGGACGGCTCCCGTATGGGCCGGAGAAAGGATTGTTGAGGAATGACGTACGATTTCACGTCGATTATGGACAGGCATGGCAAGGATGCGATTGCGGTCGATGGGTTGGGAACCGACCTAGGTTTCGCTCCCGACCCACCGAGGGACGGATTTGACGTGATTCCGATGTGGGTGGCGGACATGAATTTCCCGACCGTGCCCACGGTTCCGCAGGCCATTATCGAACGCGCGCAACACCCCGTCTACGGGTACTTCTCCCCCACCGACGACTATTACAACTCCATTATCGACTGGCAATCCACGCGCAATGGGGTTACCGGATTGACCAGCGAGGCGATTGGCTATGAGAACGGGGTCTTGGGTGGCGTGATCAGTACGCTGACCGCGTTCGCCGCTCCTGGCGACAGCGTGCTCCTGCACAGCCCGACCTACATCGGGTTCACCATGTGCATCGAGAACAACGGCTATCGCATCGTCCACAGCCCGCTCAAGTTGGACGAGCACGGCGTATGGCGCATGGATTACGAGGATATGGATAAGAAGCTCAAGGAGCATCACATCCATGTGGCCGTGTTCTGCAGCCCTCACAATCCTTGCGGGCGCGTGTGGGAGCGTTGGGAAATCGAGAAGGCCATGGAAGTGTACAAGGCCAACGATTGCGTGGTCATTTCCGACGAGATTTGGTCCGATTTGACTCTGGGGAATCACCAGCACATCCCCACCCAGTCGGTCAGCGAGGACGCACGCAATAGAACCGCGGCGTTCTACGCGCCCAGCAAGACCTTCAACCTCGCCGGGCTCGTGGGCAGCTACCACATTATCTATAACCCCATGCTGCGCGACCGGATCGTGGCCAAGGGCTCGAAGTCCCACTATAACGAGATGAACGTGCTTTCCATGCATGCGCTTATCGGTGCCTACAAGCCTGAGGGGCATGAGTGGCTCGACGAACTCAAAGAGGTGCTCACCGGCAATGTCGACTACGCCTATGACTACATCACCAAGCATTTCCAAGGGGTGAGTTTGGCCAAGCCGGAGGGCACCTACATGCTGCTGCTCGACTGCGAGCAGTGGTGTAAGGCTCATGGTTTGACTTTGGCGGAATTGGAGAAGCGCGGCTGGGATGTGGGCGTCGATTGGCAGGACGGCAGCATGTTCCAGGCTCCCTACAGCATCCGTGTCAACCTTGCGTTGCCCTTAAGCCGCATCAAGGAGGCCATGCGCCGCCTTGACCAATACGTATTCAACGCGTAAACGGCATGCATCCGCGATTGCGGTGTCCTGGAAAGACGAATGCCGTCAACGAGGTTGGTGCCCGTTGGCGGCATTCGTCATACGTTGGCCGAACCGGGCGAAACCCAAGTTGCCAAGTTGCCGTGCGCTATGAGGTGGATGCCGCCAGCGGACGTGTACATCTGACCGCCCGATATGCCGGTGCCACCGATGCGCCGACGCTGCCGGCATTCGGATTGGAATGGACACTTCCCAAGCAGTACGAGAACCTGCGCTTCTACGGCCTTGCCCCCCGAGGAAACCTATCACGACCGTCTGCACGGCGGCAAGCTCGGCATTTTCGAGCGCACCGCGGCCGAAGACAATGCACCGTATCTGGTGCCGCAGGAGACCGGCAACCATGAAGACTTGCGTTGGGCCGAAGTGCTTGACGCCCAAGGACACGGCATGCGTATCAGCCAGGCCGGCAGCGAACATTTCGCGGCGAGCCTGTTGCCGTACAGCTCGCTCATGCTGGAAGAGGCGACCCACCAGAACGAGTTGCCGCCGGTCCGTCACACGTTCCTGCGCCTGTTGGCCGCGCAAATGGGCGTGGGCGGAGACGATTCATGGGGCGCGCCCGTCCATGAGCAGTACCAGCTGCCCGCCGATCGCGCCTACACGCTCGACGTGAATCTGGAACTGTTCTAACAGCGATAAAGAAGCTCCCTCTGACGAGGGAGCTTCTTTATCGCACAGAGGGAGCTTCTTTATCGTGCTGGTACGAAACTGTCACGCACTACTAGGGTGGTGGAGATGAAGGTGTGGTGGTGCAGCGTGCGCCGACTGGAGATGGCCTCGGCAAGCATCGTAATCGCAGTATCGGCCATCTCATTCTGATCGATATCGTAACTGGTCAATGTCGGCGAAGTGTACTGGGCGATGGCCTGGTTATTGATACTGATCACACTGGTATCGCGAGGCACCAGCACTCCCGCAGCGGTAAACGCCTGCAGTACGCCGACTGCAATCGTGTCCGCAGCCACGATGAACGCATCCGGCATGTCATCTCGATGATCGTTAGCCGCTTTCTCCCCTAGAGTGCGCCCGGTGTCCACAGTGAACGCGCCTTGCGCGTAAATCAGGCCTTCCGCATCCAGCCCCAAACGCTCGGTCCAATTGCGGAATGCGGTTAATCGGCTGTCTTCCGGGTATTCGTGCAAACCCATCGTGAAGCCAGTACCGCCGATATAGCCGATGCGTCGTTTGCCCGAGGACACCAACACATCCAATGCGTCCAAAATGGTTTGGCTTAAATCCGGTTGCACCGAATCGAACAGGCCGGGCGCAGGATTGATGTCGATGAATACGCCATAAGGCAATACCAGATGGAGTTTCAACAGTTCATCCGAAGAAGGTACGGACGGTCCGATGGAAATGAAGCCGTCGAAATCACCGGCGTTGGCAATCAGATCGTCGATATGGGAAAACGACGTGAGTTCCATGTGCTGGGCTCTGGCATTGTCGCCGAGCACGGACCGTAGTTCATCGAAATAGGCGTCCGCCAGTTCTTCCTCGCGGGTGGCGTTGTCGAGTACGGCCACACGGCGTGGCAATGCGATACGGCGTGATCCGGTAGCGTAGCCAAGCTGCTCGCTGACCTCGATGATGCGACGTCGCGTCTCCTCTTTGACAGACAATGTCGGGTCCCCATTGAGCAGCCGGGATACCGTGGCCTGCGAGAAGCCTGATTTCTGTGCGATTTCCTTCATCGTGACCATAGTTGAGCCTTCCACGCCTCAGTACGTAACAATACGCAGTATTTCAGTAAATAACTTTACTACATAGTGTAACTCACGTCATGCGGGTATGACGCCGTATGGTTGCAGCATCGTCGATCCGCAGCGCTGATGAGAACGTGCATGTTTCAGGCCCTCCGATAATTATCGGGCAGGCGGGAATCCCCAGACCGTGGAGTCAATGCGCTGGATTTTCCCGGACTTGTCAAAGACAACGGTGATGTCCGGCGCAGTAAAACTGCCGGTCGAATCCCCGAATCGGTACGGATCACTCCAGTCGATAACGGCATGCATCGTCACGGTCCGAGTTTTCGCGTCATAGGACTCATTCGAGTACTCGATACTGTTATGCGTGGCCGTAGTCCCGCCCAGACCGCCGCCATTGCCTTGATGCATTTGCTGACAATACTTCGTAAAATCCGCGCCGAGAACATTCGACACTGCATAGCGCCTAAATGAACGTGTTAGGTCTGCACCAATTCACGGCCGGCAATACTCCACACTTCTCAGTAATCAATTCGTACCAAACCGCTCACGAATCTGAGCGGCAGTACCATAAGAGGCTTGCGCGCCGAACCCAGTCGCGGCGTACGCGGAAACGTACGAGGCCAACTGCGCGCTGTCCGCCAACGCATGACCCGAGGCGAGTCCGGCCAGAACCGTGCCCATAAAGGCATCTCCGCACCCGGTAGTGTCGATGGCCTCAACCGCAACTGGCGCAATACGATAGATATCATCACCATCGATGACCACCGACCCATCCCCGCCAAGCGTAATTACCGCCTGATTAAAGCCGAAGTCATGCATCTGCCGCGCCACATCAGACCAGTCCAGTCCATCCCAATCGTCATCGTCAGGCTCGGCGATGTCCAGCAGCTGTGCCATTTCATGTTCATTGACCAGCAGAATGTCCGAAGCCTCGATAAGTTCAGCGGGTAGTTCAGCAACGAATGGCGAATCGTTGAGCAATACCTTGAGCCCGGCATCATGGCAGAGGCGAGCGCATGCCGTGACCGTTTCCATCGGACTCTCCAAACACAGTCCCAGTACATCGGCTGAGGTCAGATTATCCCGCATCGATTGAATATACTCAACACTGACGTAAGCGTTAGAGCCGGGAGAATAAACAATCGTGTTCTCTCCTGCCGCGTCTACGGTGATGACCGTGGTCCCGCTGACCCCATCCACGTGCCGAATATAACTGGTGTCCACACCGGTATCGTTCAATGCTTTAAGCAAAAAATCCGCATTAGCGTCGGAACCGAGCACACCAAACAATCGGACTTTGGCTCCAAGACGAGCGGCCGAAACAGCCTGATTCCCTGACTTGCCACCAGGAAGCACCCGCAACGGCCCTCCTAGCACTGTCTCCCCCGGTTTGGGCAGACGCTCGGTGGTGACGGTATAATCGGCATTCATCGAGCCAACGACGGACACGGCCCCATGAATGCAATCAAGAGAAACAAGCGTTTCATCCATAGCAGGCATGATATTCCCTTTCTGAATGATAGATGCTGTTGGTGCGGTAGTCTGTTCGATCAACATGCTCCGCACCAGCAGGCGCAATCAGACATTGCGTTTTGCCGTAAAACTCTTGCGAAATACGAACAGTACAATCATCGACAACACCGAAACCGCACACATAATCCAGAACATGTTGGAGGTCTGCGCTTCCACACCACTGCCAACACCGAACAGACCACCCTTGCCCATGGTGTCACTGGCCATGAGACTGGAGTATACGCCGACTCCGATAGAGGCCGAAGTGTTCATCATCAGATCGAGAATTCCTACGCCACGACCATTCTCCTCGACCGGCAACGCATCTGACGCAGCGTCGTAGATTGGCGTATATACAGCGGTAACACCAGCAATGAACAAGCAGGCAAGAAAAGTCAGCACTCCGAACCCACTCTTAATACAATCGAAGCAATAATCATGCCGACTCCGGGGAACGAGAAGTAAATGGCAATGAGCGCAGCAAATACCGCCAATATTCGCAATCCTGCGCCAACACACGGCTCTCAACATAGAAAACCGCGCCCCCAACTACCGGATAAGAATTACTTCAACCCGATAATCGAGGTGCGGTTTTTGCAGGCGTACCGACTACTCCAGCTCCACCGCGCCGGTGTACAGCTGGTAGTACTCGCCCTTCTGCGCGATCAGCTCGTCATGCGAGCCACGCTCGATGATGTTGCCGTGGTCGAGCACCATGATCACGTCGGAGTTGCGCACGGTGGACAGACGATGGGCGATGACGAAGACCGTACGGCCCTTCATCAGGTTATCCATGCCGGCCTGCA
>ERZ827423.2876-NODE-2876-length-12729-cov-4.488007_pt1 | contig 12729 bp, 10 predicted proteins | sample MGYA00519775_ERZ827423 | MGnify/ENA primary metagenome ERZ827423 (study PRJEB31778, sample SAMEA3449296) | human gut metagenome | biome: human gut; feature: human-associated habitat; material: faeces | place: United Kingdom | collected 2010/2012 ...
GCGTAAAGCCATCCACGCTGGCGTGCTACCGCCGCAACATCCAATGCCACATCCTGCCGGCGCTGGGCGAGTGCGTGGCAGCGGCGGTGACGGCGGAGGAGGTCAATGACTTCATCCAGCAGTTACAGGAGGACTATTCGCCCAAGCTGGTGCGGGAGGTAGGCGGTCTGCTGCTGCGGATCGTAGGTATGGCCGGCGTGGGCTACGGCGAGGACGTGCGCGCCTCCGTATGCGAAATGCCTGTGCCGAGCAGCAACGACACGTTCCTGGATTTCTGGCAGAAGTATCTGCGCAACGCGAGCACCAAGGGCGAGGACAGCCGGGGCATGAAGTCCCTGAGCCGCGTCGTGCCCGCGCCGATCGGCGACGAGCTGACCGGCCGAATTCAGACGATGACCTGCGACATCTTCAAGCTGCTGGATTGCTGCGGCACGGTGCGCGTGGATTTCATCCTCGACCAGAACGATATGCTCTTTGTCAACGAGCCGAATACGATTCCGGGCTCGCTGGCGTTCTATCTGTGGAAGGCCAGCGGCCTCGACTTCCCCAAGCTCATCGAGAAGATGGTGGAGGAGGCGCTGCGCGCCCACGCAGATAAGAACAGCAGCGTGTTCGCCTATGATTCCAGCATCCTCAAGAAGGTTGCGGCGGGCACGAAGGGCAGCAAAAGATAAAAACAGAGCTGCTGTGCCGGGTGCACAGCAGCCCTGTTTCGTGAATCAATAGCCCAGCGATTCGTTGATCAGAATAACCTGCGTCCGCTTGCCGTTGGGCGCGCGTTCAAACGACGCGATAACGTGGCACATCGGCTTTTCGCATTCGGCGGGGTTGCAGCGGCCGGTCTCGGCGCACGGGTTATGGAGCTGGAACCGGCGCGCGTTGAGCGGGCAGGAAACCTCCTTGATGCGCTTGACCGCCTGCGCATAGCCGCCGGAAACGATCTTGTTGCGGCCGATGAGCACATAGACCGTGCCGGGGCCGTAGCACATGGCGGCGATGCGGTTGCCGGTGCCGTCGATCTGCACCATCAGCCCGTCCTCCGTGACGGCGTTTGCCGAACAGACGTAGAGCGGCGCGTTCATGGCCTCGTGCAGCAGCGCGGGGCGCTCGGCCGGTTCGGCCTCCCAATGCCACAGAACCTTGTGACCGGCCGCGCGCAGGAGCGTTTCAAGCCCCATCTGTTTGGCCGTCATGCAGCCGCCGAAGCCGACGGTCTCCCCGGCGGGCATATCGGAGAGCAGGTAATCCGCCGCTTCCTTCGCGGTTTCAAAGACGACGGCCTCAAAGCCGCGCCTGCGCAGCGCGGCGGCTGTTTTTTCGAGTTTTTCCATGACCGGATTCCTCCCTGTTGTTGGTTTCATTCATTATATCAGCTTGGGGAAAAAGAAAAAAGGGTATTGACGAAAAAAGCGCCAAGGAGGCGGATGGAACGTGCTGGATGAATGGATGGAGCAAAAGGTGGACGAGGCCTGCGAGGTCGTTCCGGCGTATGTCAATCCGCGAAAAATCCGACTGGCCAGCTCGCACATCGGCTGGCGGCTCTACCTCTACGGGAGCAGCTTGAAGCGCGCGGTGAGCGGCTTTTTCGTGCACATCCGATCCGAGCAGGACATGGATATTTTTCTGCGGGAGACGGCGGAAAAGAGCGACACCACCATCCTGCGGATCAAGCGGTTTCTGCGGGAAAAGGCGCGGCTGCTGGCGGTGCTCGACGACGCGGGCATGCGGCTTCGCTTTGCGACGACGCTGTATCTCTTCGGGCTTGCGGCGCTGGGAACGCTGGCCGTCGGCGGCCGGGAAATGGCGCTCTGCGCGCTGGCGGCCTGCCTGATGCTGCTGTCCGCGGCGATGGAGCTGGGGTATGAGCCGATCTGCGCCGGAATTCGGCAGCGATATCTGTTTTCCGTCGGCCTGCGGACGCTGGCGCTGACCGTGCCGCTGGCGGATTATTTTGGAAAATACCTGATGGCCGGGGTGGCGAGCAACGTGGTGCTGCAAAGCCTGATGATCGTCATGCTGGGGGTGCATCTGGCGCTGTTTTTCGCGCTGATCTGCTTCAACAGGCGGCAAAGCCCGATGCTGCGGGCGCTCAGCGGCGTGCTCGGCGTGTTCCCGGCGCTGACCGCTTCGGCGGCGGCGGCGCTGGCGGTGGCGAACCTCGCCCAGCCGGTCGGAATCGCGGCGGCGGCGCTGCTGCGGGCGCTCGGCGCGACGGGCATGTTTCTGGGCGACAGGCTGATGGCCGCGAACGCGCTGGGCGGCATCCGGCTGAAATATGAAAGCGTTTGGGAATGGCTGCTGCTGTGCGGCGGGCTGACCCTGATGACGGTCGGCGCGTGGCTGACGGCTGCGCCGATGTGAACCGAAACGGAGGATAAACATTTGGAACGCATGGACAGAATCCGCAATTTCTGCATCATTGCCCATATCGACCACGGCAAATCCACGCTGGCGGACAGGCTGCTGGAAAAGACAGGCGTGTTTGAAAAGCGCGAGATGGTGGAGCAGGTGCTCGACTCGATGGAGCTGGAGCGCGAGCGCGGCATCACCATCAAGAGCAAGGCCGTGCATATGCAGTATAAAGCGCAGGATGGCGAAACCTACACGCTTAACCTGATCGACACGCCCGGCCACGTCGATTTCACTTACGAGGTCTCCCGCGCGCTGGCGGCGTGCGAGGGCGCGCTGCTGGTGGTGGACGCGACGCAGGGCGTGGAGGCGCAGACGCTGGCCAACGTCTACATGGCGCTCGATCACGACCTTGAAATCGTGCCGGTTATCAACAAGATCGACCTGCCCAGCGCCCGCCCGGACGAGGTGCGCGAGGAAATCGAGGATGTGATCGGTCTGGACGCTTCCGAAGCGCCGCTGATCAGCGCGAAGGTCGGTATCGGCATTGACGAGGTGCTCGAAAGCGTGGTCAAGCTGATGCCCGCGCCGACGGGCGACGAGAACGCGCCGCTGCAGGCGCTGATCTTCGATTCCTTCTACGACAATTACCGCGGCGCGATCTGCTTTGTGCGCATCGTCTCCGGCACGGTGCGGCCGGGAATGACCATCCGCATGATGAACACGGGCGCGAAATTCGACGTGGTGGAGGTCGGCGTGCGCAGCCCCGGTTACGAGCCGATGGAGGCGCTGCGCGCGGGCGACGTAGGCTATATCGCCGCATCCATCAAGGATCTGCACGACACGCGCGTGGGCGACACGATCACCGACGACGCGAACCCGGCGGCGGAGATTCTGCCCGGCTACCGGCAGGTGAACCCGATGGTGTTCTGCGGCATTTATCCGGCGGACGGCGCGAATTACGAGAGCCTCAAGGACGCGCTGGAGAAATTGCAGCTCAACGACGCATCGCTGACCTACGACCCGGAGACGAGCCAGGCGCTCGGCTTCGGCTTCCGCTGCGGCTTCCTGGGGCTGCTGCACATGGAAATCATTCAGGAGCGGCTGGAACGCGAATTTGATCTCGACCTGATTACGACCGCACCAAGCGTCATCTTCAAGGTATACAAGACGGACGGCTCGGAGGTGGATGTGGATAACCCGTCGAACCTGCCGCCCGTCAGCGTGATCGAGCACATGGAGGAGCCGTTTGTCCGGGCGAGCATCCACACGCCGCAGGAATACGTCGGCGCGCTGATGGAGGTCTGCCAGAACAAGCGCGGCGTGTTCAAGGATATGGTCTACGAGGGGCAGCGCGTCTGCCTGCATTACGAAATGCCGCTGGCCGAAATCATCTTCGATTTCTTCGACCAGATCAAGAGCCGCAGCCGCGGCTACGCCAGCTACGACTATGAGCTGTGCGGCTATCAGCAGAGCGATTTGGTGAAGCTGGATATCCTGCTGAACGGCGACCCGTGCGACGCGCTCTCCATGATCGTGCACCGCGACAGGGCGTATGCGCGCGGCCGCTCCATCGCCGAAAAGCTGAAGGACGTGATTCCGCGCCAGATGTTTGAAATCCCGATTCAGGCGGCGATCGGCGGCAAGGTGATCGCGCGCGAGACGGTCAAGGCAATGCGCAAGGACGTGCTGGCCAAGTGCTACGGCGGCGACATCAGCCGCAAGCGCAAGCTGCTGGAAAAGCAGAAGGAGGGCAAGAAGCGCATGCGCCAGCTCGGCAACGTGCAGGTGCCCAGCGAGGCGTTCATGGCCGTGCTGAAGATGGACGAGTAAGAACTGCCGAAAAGATAAAATAACAGGACGAGGGAAACGATATGGAACCGATTTCGATCTATATTCACATCCCGATGTGCGTCAAGAAATGCGCTTACTGCGATTTTACGTCCTTCTGCGGGCGGATGAAGCAGCGGGAAGCGTATACCGAGGCCGTCTGCCGCGAAATGCGCGAGCAGGCGGCCTTTTTCGGCGCGCGGCGGGTGGAGACGGTGTTTTTCGGCGGGGGAACGCCCACGCTGATGACCGGCGCGCAGATCGGGCGCATGCTGGATACGCTCCGAAGCTGCTTTGCGCTGGCGGCGGACGCGGAAATCACGATGGAGGGCAACCCCGGCACGCTGACGCGGGAAAATTTGGAAAGCTACCGGGCGGCAGGCGTCAACCGGCTGTCGCTGGGGGTGCAGAGCCTTGACGACGGGCTTTTGCGAAACATCGGGCGCATCCACACGAGCGGGGAAGCGAAGGCGGCCGTCGCCATGGCGCGGGCGGCGGGCTTTGACAACCTGAACCTGGATCTGATGCTCGGCCTGCCTGGGCAGACGCCGGAGCAGTGGGCGCGGACGCTGAGCGAGGCGATTGCGCTGTCGCCGGAGCACCTGAGCTGTTACAGCCTCATTCTGGAGGAAGGGACGCCCCTCTATGCGCAGGCCGAGGCGGGCACGTGCGCGCCGCTGCCGGACGAGGACGCGCTCTGCGAGATGGACGACATCACCGAAAGGCTGACACGGGCGGGCGGCTATGCGCGCTACGAGGTATCCAACTACGCCAAGGCGGGAAGAATATGCCGACACAACGTCGTCTATTGGGAATGTCTGCCGTATCTGGGGATCGGCTGCGCGGCGCACAGCGACATGGACGGGACGCGCTTCTATGACACGGAGGACTTTGACGCATATCTGCGCGGCGCGCCTGCTCGGACGGAGGACGCGGGCGGACGGATGTTTGAGCGGATGATGATGGGGCTGCGGATGGTGCGCGGCGTGGACGAGGCGCGCTTTCTGCGAGACTTCGGGCGTGCGCCGGAGGCGGTATGGACAAAGAGCCTGCCCCGGCTGATGCGCGAGGGGATGCTGGCGCGGGAAGACGGGCGGCTTTATCTGACGGCGCGGGGGATGCAGGTGATGAACGCCGTGCTGGTGGAGATGATGGAGGAGACGGAGGGGTAAACTCCTTCTGTCACGACTTCGTCGTGCCAACCTTCGGCGTTTTCGTCGTCTGAATCCGCTACAAGCGGCGACGACTTCAAACGTCCCTCGGAGAGGGAGGTATATTTCAGTTGATTCGCTGCTTCAGTAAATGAGCAAGAAGCAAATTCCACACAAAACGCTGGCGCGCATCGCGCACCTGTTATCTGATTTGCGCAAAGTTTCGGATTTGCTTGTTACTGTCGCTTATAAGAAAAGGCGCCAAAGATACATTTAAGCGCCCCAAACCTGCAAAACGCGGCTCAAATGTCGCGGGTGTTGTTCAAACGTTCGGAGAAAGGACAGGAAAAGTCAAATTTCCCGAAAAAAGTTATGGCAAGGGTGTTGACAAAAGCGCCTAAGCGTGGTATCTTTATCACGCTGATTAGCACTCGAACCGATTGAGTGCTAACAACAGCGAACAGCCGAAAGGAGGAAGGCGGGCATGGATCTCATTGATCGTAAGTATCGCATCTTGCAGGCGATCATTGACGACTACATCATGACCGCGCTGCCAGTCGGCTCCCGAACGATTTCCCGAAAATATGAACAGAAGCTCTCCTCCGCCACCATCCGCAACGAGATGAGCGATTTGGAAGAGCTTGGCTATCTCGATTCCCCGCACACGTCGGCCGGGCGAATCCCATCCTATAAAGCATATCGGCTTTACGTGGATCGGATGATTCACCCCATGCCGCTCAGCGAGGAAGAAACCGCGTTTATCAAGGGCTGCTTCGATCACCGCATCAATCAGGTGGAGGAGCTGAGCGCGAGAATCGCGAAAGCGCTTTCCAGCATGACGCACTACACCACCGCCGTGATGACCCGCGCGCCGCGCGAGGAACAGGTATTCAGCCATTTGCAGCTGGTGCCGGTTTCTGACAGGCGGCTGCTGCTGGTGATCGTCACGCGGAGCGGCGCGGTTCGGCAGACGGTGATCGACACCGAAAAGCCGATTGCGCCGGATGCGCTCTACACCGTCTCGCAAATCATCTCCAGAGAGCTGGAGGGCTGTGCGATGAACCAGCTCCCCGCGAGGCTCACCCGTCTGGCTGGCGGTCAGGAGGGGGAGATGCGCGAGCTGCTGGGGCTGCTGGCCGCTCAACCGCCGGAAAAGGACGGCGGGGTGGGCTCGCTGGTGGTCGGCGGGCGCTCGAACCTGCTGAGCTTCCCGGAATACGCCGATGTGGATCGCGCGAAGGAGCTGCTCAGCGTGCTTGAAACGCGGGAAAAGGTCGTCTCCCTTCTCTCCCATCAGGGGGAGATGGAAATCTCCGTTCGTATCGGCCCGGAAACGGGCATGGAAGAAACGAAGGACTGCTCCATCGTCACGGCGAGCTATCGCTTAAACGACGGAACGGTCAACACGATCGGCCTGATCGGCCCGACCCGGATGCAATACGGCAAGGTGTTATCGGTGCTGGGCGAGGTTGGCCGCTCGATCACGGAGCTGCTGGACGGGCAGAATGAAAACCATGAAAAGCAAGAAGAACAAGAAAAATAAGAGCCAAAAGGCGCAGCAGTCGTTCACCGAACGCATTGCCAAGGCCGCCGGAGGCTTTAAGGAAAGGGCGAAGAGCATGAACAGCGAAGAGAAGGCCGAGCAGGTGCAGCAGCCTGAGCAGCCTGAAACCCAGCAGGCGCAGCCGGAGGGCGGCGAGACGGAGGTGGACGTGAAGGCTTTGCAGGCCGAGCTTGAAAAGGCGAAGGCGCAGAGCGACGAATACCTCGATTTGGCTCAGCGCAAGCAGGCCGAATTCGCCAACTACCGCCGCCGCACCGAGGGCATCCGAGCGGAGGCCTTTGACGACGGACGGCGCGAGGCGATCAGCCAGCTGCTCCCGATCGTAGACAACCTCGAACGGGCGCTGGCCGCGGCGGGCGAAGAGGACGCGCTCAAGAGCGGTGTTGAAATGGTGCTCCGCCAGACGCGCGACGCGCTGACCAAGATGGGCGTTGAGGAAATCGACCCGCAGGGGCAGCCGTTTAACGCGGAGCTGATGAACGCCGTGATGCAGGGCACCGCCGAGGAGGGCGAGCCGGGCACGGTGTGCATGGTTTTGCAGAAGGGCTACAAGCTCGGCGAGCGCGTGATCCGTCACGCGATGGTCAAGGTGGTTGCGGGCTGAGCCCGTTTCCCAATATAAATCAATCGAATTTCTTTCCAAACTTTTTCTCTATCGAGACAGGAGGACACATATATGAGCAAGATTATCGGTATTGACCTTGGTACTACGAATAGCTGCGTCGCCGTGATGGAAGGCGGCGAGCCGGTTGTCATCCCTAACGCCGAAGGCGCGCGCACCACGCCTTCCGTCGTGGCCTTCACGAAGAACGGCGAGCGTCTGGTCGGTCAGGTCGCCAAGCGTCAGGCGGTGACCAACCCGGATCGCACCATCATCTCCATCAAGCGCGACATGGGCACCGACCGCCGCATCAACATCGACGGCAAGGACTACGCGCCGCAGGACATCAGCGCCATGATCCTGATGAAGCTGAAGGCGGACGCTGAGGCGTACCTCGGCGAAACCGTGACGCAGGCGGTCATCACCGTCCCGGCGTACTTCTCCGACAGCCAGCGTCAGGCGACGAAGGACGCGGGCCGCATCGCGGGCCTCGAAGTGCTGCGCATCATCAACGAGCCGACGGCCGCCGCGCTGGCCTACGGCCTTGACAAGGACGATTCCCACAAGATTCTGGTTTACGACCTCGGCGGCGGCACGTTCGACGTGAGCCTGCTGGAGATCGGCGACGGCGTGTTCGAGGTGCTGGCCACCAACGGCAATACCCGTCTGGGCGGCGATGACTTCGACCAGCGTATCATCGACTACCTCGCTGCCGAGTTCAAGAAGGAAAACAACATCGACCTGAAGGCCGACCGTATGGCGCTCCAGCGCCTCAAAGAGGCGGCGGAGAAGGCGAAGATCGAGCTTTCCGGCGTGATGAGCACCAACATCAACCTGCCGTTCATCACGGCGGACGCGACCGGCCCGAAGCATCTGGATATCACCCTGACCCGCGCGAAGTTCGATGAACTGACCCGCGACCTCGTGGAAGCGACCGTCGCCCCGATGCAGAACGCGCTGCGTGACGCCGGCCTGACCGCCAATGAGGTTGACCGCGTGATTCTGGTCGGCGGCTCGACCCGTATTCCGGCGGTGCAGGAGGCTGTCCGCAAGATGGTCGGCAAGGAGCCGTACCGCAACATCAACCCGGACGAGTGCGTGGCCATCGGCGCCGCGATTCAGGGCGGCGTTCTCGGCGGCGAAGTCAAGGACGTGCTGCTGCTGGATGTTACCCCGCTGTCTCTGGGCATTGAGACGATGGGCGGCGTGTTCACCCGCCTGATCGACCGCAATACCACCATTCCGTGCACGAAGAGCCAGATCTTCTCCACCGCGGCGGACGGCCAGACCTCTGTTGAGGTGCACGTGCTGCAGGGCGAGCGCGAGATGGCGGCGGGCAACAAGACCCTCGGCCGCTTCCAGCTCACCGGCATTGCGCCGGCACCGCGCGGCGTGCCGCAGATCGAGGTCACGTTCAACATCGACCGCAACGGCATTGTGAATGTCTCCGCCAAGGATCTGGGCACGGGCAACGAGCAGAAGGTGACCATCACCTCCAGCACCAACCTGACCGAGGATGAGATCAACCAGCGCGTCAAGGAAGCCGAGCAGTACGCCGCCGAGGACAAGAAGCGCAAGGAAGAGGTCGAAACCCTCAACCATGCCGACAGCATGATCTTCGAGGTGGATAAGCAGCTCAAGGAGCTGGGCGACAAGCTGAGCGCCGAGGACAAGGCGACCGTTGAAAACGAGCTGGCCGAGTTCAAGAAGGTTCGCGAGACCAACGACGCGGAGCAGATCAAGAACGCGATGGAGGCCTTCACGCAGAAGGTGTACGCGGTGTTCGGCAAGATCTATCAGCAGCAGGGCGCGGGCGATCCGAACGCGCAGGCGAACGGCGCGCAGAACGCGGACAACGCCTCCTCCGACGGCGCGAGCGACGCGGACTACGACGTTCACTAAGTTAAAAAGCAAGATAAACCCTTTTGAGTAAGCGCGCGGCCGCCGTCACTTTGTGGCGGCGGCATCGCGCGGTTAAGGGTTTGACGAGGATAGGCGGTGACTGCTGTGGCAGACAAAAGAGATTACTACGAGGTGCTCGGCGTAGCCAAAGGCGCTTCGGACGACGAAATCAAAAAGGCTTACCGCAAGGCGGCCAAGGCCTGCCATCCGGATCTCCATCCGGACGACAAGGAGGCCGAGGCACGCTTTAAGGAGGTCAACGAAGCCTACGAAGTGCTCAGCGACCCGCAGAAGCGCGCGCGCTACGATCAATTCGGCTTCAACGACCCCACCATGGGCGGCGGCGCCGGCGGCGCCGGCGGAAGCGGCTTTAGCGGTTTCGGCGGGTTTGAAGATATCTTCGATATGTTCACCGGCGGCGGTTTCGGCGGCGGAAGCAGCCGCGGCAGGAGCCAGAACGCGCCTCAGCGCGGCAGCGATTTGCAGTATAACCTGACGCTGACGTTCGAGGAAGCGGCTTTTGGCTGCCGCAAGGAATTTAAGTTCCAGCGCAGCGCGGTTTGCGACGCCTGCGCCGGTACGGGCGCAAAGCCGGGCACACAGCCGCAGACCTGCCCGACCTGCCACGGCTCCGGCCAACAGCGCGTGACGATGAACTCCCCGTTCGGTCAGGTGCAGACGATGCGCACGTGCCCGACCTGCGGCGGCAAGGGCAAGATCATCAAGGACAAGTGCAGCAAGTGCTCCGGCACGGGCTTCACCCGCGTGACGCGCACCGTGACGCTCAACGTTCCGGCGGGCGTGGACGACGGGCAGAATTTCAAGACCATTCCGGGCGAGGGCGAACCCGGCCGCAACGGCGGACCGGCGGGCGACCTGTACATCACCTGCACGGTGCGGCCGCACAAGATCTTCAAGCGCGACCGCTACGACCTGTATTGCGATGTTCCGGTTTCCTTCACGCAGGCGGCGCTGGGCGGCGAAATCGACGTGCCGACGCTGGGCGGCACGACGAAGTACAACATTCCGGCGGGCACGCAGGAGGGAACGTCCTTCCGCATCCGCGGCGAGGGCATTCAGCAGTTCCGCGGCACGAACCGGGGCGATATGTTCTTCACCGTGCACGTCGAGGTGCCCAAGCATCTGGGCGAGAAGCAGAAGGAGCTGCTGCGCCAGTTTGAGGATTCGCTCAACGGGCGCGAGTACGAGCGCCGCAAGAGCTTCGGCGATCAGGTGAAAAGCTACATCCGCGACAACGCCGAGCGGTTCAAGGAAAAATTCGAGAAGAAATAAGCCATCAGGAAAGCGGGACGCGCGAAAAAGCACGGCCTCGCTTTTCTGCGTCTATCAAGAAAGGAAAAACAAGTGATGGATTGGTTGGAAGCTGTGGTGCACACCACCACGATGGGCGCGGACATCGTCAGCGACGTGCTGATGAACGCAGGCGCGGTCGGCACGGCGATTGAGGATCGCTACGACGTGACGTCGAGCAAGAAATCCGACGGCATGTGGGATATGATCGACGAGGACGTGCTCAAACACATGAGCGAGGATGTGCTCGTCAAGGCGTATTTCAAGAGTGACGCGAGCGCGCCGGAGACGCTGCATCTGGTGGAGCAGAAGCTCGGCGAAATCGCCAAAATGGACATGGGCTTTGACATGGGCAGCCTGACGCTCGATACGCAGGGCGTTCGCGAGCAGGATTGGGCGGAGAACTGGAAGAAGTATTATAAGCCCTTCCGCGCGGGCGAGCGTCTGGTCATCAAGCCGAGCTGGGAGGCCTACGAGCCGAAGGAAGGCGACCTTGTGCTGGAGCTTGACCCCGGCATGGCGTTCGGCACGGGTACGCACGAGACGACGTTCATGTGCATGGAGCAGCTTGAAAAATACGTCACGCCCGGATGCCGCGCGATTGACGTGGGATGCGGAAGCGGCATTCTCGGTCTGGCGGCGGCCAAGCTCGGCGCGGCCGACGTGCTGGCGATTGATCTGGACGAGCTGGCGGTGAAGGTCGCGGCGGAAAACACCGAAAAGAACGGCCTTTCGAATGTCGTTCGCGTGGCGCACGGCGATCTGCTCGAAAAGCGCGAGGAGAAGGCCGACGTGATCGTTGCCAACATCATCGCGGATGTGATCTGCTACCTCTGCGGCCCGGTGAAAAAGCACCTGCTGGAGGGCGGCACGTTCATCTGCTCCGGCATCATCCGGGAGCGCGAGGAGGACGTGCAGCGCGCGCTGGCGGCGGCGGGCTACACCGTCTGCAACCGGCTGGCGAAGGGCGAGTGGGTCTGCCTGGCGGCCAAGTTGGCGGCGTAAGGCGGCATAAGAGGGAAAAAGTATGCACCGATTTTTTGCGGATGAACGCGGCGTCGTTCAAGGCGCTGCCTATCTGAACGCGGAGGACGCGGGGCACGCGCTGCGCGTGCTGCGGCTGGAAAGCGGCGACGAGGTGGAGCTGGTCTGCGCCCCGGCGCGCTATCGGGCGAAAATCGACTCGACGGAGGGCGGCGAGGTTCGCCTGCGCGTGATCGAAAAGCTGCGCGACACCGAGGCGCGGACGCGCGTGACGCTCTATCAGGGGCTGCCCAAGGCGGACAAGATGGAGCTGATCGTGCAGAAGAGCACCGAGCTGGGCGCGGCGGCCATCGCGCCGGTTGCGATGATTCGCAGCGTGGTCAGGCTCGAAGGCAAGGACGCGGCGAAGAAGACCGAGCGATGGCAGAAGATCGCCCGCGAGGCGGTGAAGCAGTGCGCCCGCGTGAGCGCGCCGGAGGTCAGGCTGCCGCGAAAGCTCAGCGCGATGCGTGAGGAATTAAACGCGCTCGACGTGCTGATCGTCCCGTGGGAGGACGCGCGGGACGGAAGCGTTGCCGACTGCCTTGCGCCGTTTGCGCAAAAGGAAGACGTCAGCGTCGGGATTCTCATCGGCCCGGAGGGCGGCATTGCGCCGGAAGAGGCCGAATGGCTGACCCGCGAGGCAAACGCGAAGCTGGTCACGCTCGGGCCGCGTATTTTGCGCACGGAGACGGCGGCCATCGCCAGCCAGACCATCGTGATGGCGCTGCGCGGAGAGATGGAATAAGGAGCTGGGATATTGACTGAACAGAAAACAGTCGCCTTTCACACCCTCGGGTGCAAGGTGAACCAATATGATACGCAGGCCATGCGCGAGCGGTTTGAACAGGCGGGCTATTGCACGGCCGAGTTTGACGGGCAGGCGGATATTTATGTCGTCAACACCTGCACCGTGACCGGCACGGGCGACAAGAAGAGCATGCAGATCATCCGCCGGTGCCATCGGCAGAACCCGCAGGCGCAGATCGTCGTCACCG
>ERZ827423.2880-NODE-2880-length-12716-cov-3.542374_pt1 | contig 12716 bp, 11 predicted proteins | sample MGYA00519775_ERZ827423 | MGnify/ENA primary metagenome ERZ827423 (study PRJEB31778, sample SAMEA3449296) | human gut metagenome | biome: human gut; feature: human-associated habitat; material: faeces | place: United Kingdom | collected 2010/2012 ...
GCCTGGAATTTACCGATTATGACATTCCCCCGGAGGCCCTGGAAGATGAAACTTTCCGGGCCATGATTACCGAGGCGGAAAAGTACCTGGGTTATCCCTATGTGTGGGGCGGCAGCAGCCCCAGCACCTCTTTTGATTGCAGCGGCTTCGTCAGCTATGTGCTGACCAACAGCGGCCTGTGCAATACCGGGCGGCTGGGCGCCCAGGGGCTCTACAACATTTCCACCCCGGTATCCGACCCCCAGCCCGGCGATCTGGTGTTCTTCGTGGGCACCTACGACACAACTGGCGTGTCCCATGTAGGCATCTATGTGGGCGACGGGATGATGCTGCACTGCGGCGACCCCATCCAGTATTCCAACCTGAACACGAGCTACTGGCAGTCCCATTTCTACGCATACGGCAGACCGCCGTACAACTGATGGAGGTGATGAAGCATCAATATGGTTTCCTATGGGGGCGGCGCCAACAGCACCGCCCTTTTGATCGGGCTGCACCAGCACCGTATCCCGGTGGACCTGATTCTCTTTGCGGATACGGGGGCAGAGCATCCCCACACCTACGCCTATCTGGAGGTGATGGACCGCTGGCTGAATACCTACGGTTTTACGATTGATCTTATCACGGAAGCCTGTCAGCGCACCGTTTCCAAGATCGGCCAGCCGAGCTTCCAGTACGCGGAAGGCATTCTCTCCAAATGGAAGGAACAGGGCGTCCGCTCCATGGCAGACGTCGAACAGCGCGATGCGGAGCACCAGAAAAGGAAGAAAACCGCTTCTGATCAGAATGCGGCACGAAAAACCGCTCCTGCTGCTTCAAGTAACCGCTTCAACAATTTCCATCAGAGAGAATACGACTACCAGAAGTTAGAAGAACAGCTTCTGAAATAACGCCCGGAGGACGAAACAACTATGGCACTGACAAACCCGCAATACGATGCGATTATGCGCATGTACAACGAACGGCAGCTCCGCCACCAGAGAGAACAGCAGGAGCACATCCGCATTGCTTATGAAAAGATTCCACGCCTTGCGGAAATCGACGCCGAGATTGCATCCCTCTCGGTCCGGAAAGCAAAAGCGATGCTGAACGGAGACGCTTCCATGGATCTCGACCTGAATGCTGCCATCCGTGACCGTTCCCAGGAACGCGCGGCGCTTCTTTCCATGCACGGCTACCCGGCAGACTATCTCGAGCTGACGTATGACTGCCCGCTCTGCCGCGACACCGGCTACATCAACGGCACGCAGAAATGCGCCTGCTTCAAAAAAGCTGCCGTCGATCTTCTGTACCGGCAGTCCAACGTGGAGGAGCTTCTGAAAACCGAAAATTTCAGCCAGTTCTCCCTGGATTACTACTCGGACAGCCTGACCAGTACCGGAACACCGCTCACTTCCCGCGAGGCCGCTGCTGCCGCGCTCGAAAAAAGCCAGGCGTTCGTCCGCAATTTCGGCTCGTCGTTTGAAAATCTCTTCTTTTACGGCGACACCGGTGTCGGAAAAACGTTTCTTTCGCACTGTATTGCCCGCGAGCTGATCGAGCAGTCGTTCTGTGTGATTTATTTTACTGCATTTGATCTGTTTGACCTGTTTGCACGCTACACCTTTTCCAGTTCAGAAGAAGCAAAAGACGCTCACGCCAATATCTTTGACTGCGATCTTCTGATCATCGATGATTTAGGTACGGAACTGACCAACAGCTTCGTCTCTTCCCAGCTCTTTCTCTGCATCAACGAACGCATCCTGCGGAAGAAATCGACGATCATCTCCACGAACCTGCCCCTTGACCGCTTCATGGAGACGTACTCGGAACGTACCTTTTCACGAATTTCAAGTAACTACACCATCATTAAACTTTTTGGAAACGATATTCGGATCCAGAAAAAACTTTTGGGAGGAACCAAAGCATGAGTAAGGGAACTGAAGGACATTTTGACACACTGCCAATTGGAAGACTGGGACTGATCCCGCTGAACAGCAGCGCCGCACTTGGAAAAAAGGTCGACGATTATCTGGTCAGCTGGAGAAAAGGACGCGGCAATGAATTTGCGGAAAAATATGTCGCTGCCTATGAAGGATATGAGCGTGACAGCTACATTATCCAGTCTCAGGTTCCGCGTTTCGGTTCAGGCGAGGCAAAGGGTATCATCAACGAATCTGTCCGCGGTGACGATATCTACATTCTGCTCGATGTCTGCAACTACAGCCTGACCTATTCTCTGTGCGGCTACACCAACCACATGTCTCCGGACGACCACTTCCAGGATCTGAAGCGTGTCATTGCCGCATGCAACGGAAAAGCAAGACGTATCAATGTGATCATGCCTTTCCTCTACGAGGGCAGACAACATCGCCGCAGCGGCCGGGAATCCCTGGACTGTGCCTATGCACTGGAAGAATTAAGAGATATGGGAATCGATAACTTTATTACCTTTGATGCTCACGATCCCCGGGTTCAGAATTCCACACCTCTGAACGGCTTTGATAACTTTACTACCCCTTATCAGTTCATTAAATCACTGTTAAATTCCGAGGATGATCTGATCGTGGACAAAGACCATCTGTTAGTAATCAGCCCGGACGAGGGTGCTTTGGACCGTGCCATCTATTTTGCCAGCGTCCTCGGTGTAGATACGGGTATGTTCTATAAGAGACGTGACTACTCCACCATTGTCAATGGCAAAAATCCTATTGTGGCTCATGAATTCTTAGGTGACAACATTGACGGCAAAGATATCATTATCATCGACGATATGATTTCTTCGGGAGGAAGCATGCTGGATACCGCCAGACAGTTAAAAGCCATGAATGCACGAAGAGTTTATATCTGTTGTACTTTCGGCCTGTTCACCGATGGGCTGAAGAACTTCGATGCTGCTTATGAGCATGGGGACTTCGATAAGGTCATTACTACAAATCTCACTTATCTGCCCCCCGAAATCTACACCAGACCTTATTTCGTAGAAGCCGATATGAGCAAATTTATTGCTTCCCTGATCGACTTTATGAACCATGACGCTTCTTTGTCTAACGTCATGGCCACTACAGACAAGATTCATGGTATTGTAGAGGCATACAACAGCCGAAAAGATATGAATGAATTTCATTTTTAACCAGCAAACATAAAACGCAGAAGCCTGTAATGGCTCCTGCGTTTTTATTATGCTTCTTCTATAGTTTCAGCCGGAACCGCTGTCTCCTCCCTCCTGCGACGGTCTCTCATACTCCGGGAAATCCAGAATGATTTTAAACAGATCTCCGTCCAGCTGAATCTGAAATTCACCATGCTGGGCCTGGGTAAGATTTTTTGCAATGTACAGTCCCAGTCCGCTTCCTTCCGTTGTTCTGGAGGCATCTCCACGGATAAAACGTTCCGAAAGCTCTTCTCCCTTCAGATTCATTGGTCTGTCGGAAATATTTTTAAGGGAAGCGGTTACTCTCCCACCTTCAACCTTCATCTCCAGATAAACTCTGGTTCCTTCCAATGCGTATTTGCAGATATTTTGGAATAAATTTTCTATAATTCTCCACATTCTGCGGCTGTCAGCATATATCATCCCCACTACATCACTTCCGTCAAATATGATCTGCAGCTTTTTCTCTTCCAGCCGATCCGAGAATTCTCCTACTGCCTGATTCAGCAATTCTGTAAGATTCAACGGTTCCAGGTTCAGTACGATATTGCCGGAAGATATTTTAGAAGCCTCCACCAGATCATCTGTAAGCTGCTTCAGTCTCTGAGACTTACTGTCAAGCACCGCAATATAACTCTTGGCCGGTTCTTCTGTAATTTTTAATCTCTTCAACAGATCCACATAGTTGATAATGGAAGTCAGAGGTGTCTTGATGTCATGGGAGACATTGGTGATCAGATCCGATTTCATCTGTTCATCCTTCATGCTGGTACTTACCGCCTTGCGGATACCTTCGCCGATGTTATTTACGGCATCCGCCATCTCGCGGTTATCTCCGTGAAGCGCCTCCACATCCAGTTTGTAATCCACTTCTCCGTCACGGATCCTGCGGATTCCCTCCACAATGTCAATCTGTTCCGCCTTCTGCTTGAATTTGAGCACTCCCACAATGCCATCCAGAATAACGGCCGCAAATGTAGGAAGAAGCCACCATACTCCCTTGCCGCGAAGCAGATACGCCGCTAATATTCCAGCAAGATTTGCCAACAGAAACAGATTATACGGAATCAGGGAACTGACCGCAGAGTTCCTGTGGGATGACACAAAATGTACCGCCTTGCCAAAGCTGCTGACCAGCCAGTGCAGAAAACTGTCACTCCACATATTATGAGATTTGATTCTGCGGATCAGACTATACCAGAATACGTTGATTCCGGCACTAACCGAGAACCCGTACACTGCGAACACACCATAGGCCGCCAGACGGGTAATTTCCCGGCCCTGTATTTCCGAATGACTCAGATATACCTTATTGGCCGTATCCATCAGATAACCGTATCCCACTTTTCCGGCATAAACACATGCCAGCAAAGCCAGCGCCATGCATTCGATCCAGACATGATCTATTCCGTTCAGATACAATACCGGTTCGTCTTCCTCGTCAAAAGCCACTCCTGCTGTCACCGTCAGATAAATACCGATCAACAGCCATAACACCACCAGCAGAATACCCCCGCCGATCAGATACCAGATATTCGGAACAATTCTCTGGAACACTACATTGGCATTGTAAAATGCATCTCCCTGTACCGGATAGTTCGTATCCACTGCGATCCATATATGTGTCATATCCGGATGCGCATAATCATAATCCTTGAGATACTGGTAGATCTGTCTCTCCGTCATTCCGGTATTGCCGGTAAATTCCAGGCTGTCCGGATAGTAAATAAGATACCTTCTGTATTCGGAGAAATAATCCGTCATCTCGTTATCGGAACTGTCCGCAATCTCCGAGACATTTGTATAAGTCCTCGTAATGCCATCCTTTGACATCAGGCGCACCGCATACTTCAGGTTGCTCGCATTCTCCTGATACAGATCATTACAGTTCTGATACTGTTCGTAATTTGCGGACAATGTATGGATTGCCAGTGCCAGATTATTTTGTAAAGCAGTGTACTCCACCCAGTTATTGGCACAGGCGGTCAGTTGTTTTTCCCCATCCACCGTGGCATATCTGCATACGAGCATAGGAAAATAGACCGTCAATGTTCCGTCATCTTCCCTGGACACTCTGATATCCGTGACACTCTCTTTGACGATATACGTAAATGCCAGATCTTCCAGCCGTTCTGTCCGCTGGCTCTCCGGAATTGCTTCGATTGCCTGTGTTACCGCCTGCTGCTGTTCTTCTGTCTGTGTGCCTTCCACAGAGAATACCAGCTGCCCGTCTGCGTCCAGTCTGAAATTAGAATTCTGATTCACCGATCCAAAGTAATTCACAAAATCCGACATGCTCATAATACGATCCGTATATTCCACGCCGTATTTTCCCCATTTGATCAGATCCTCCAATTCGTACACCGCAGTCACCGGGCAGTCTGCACTGCCGGTTTTACCGGAGACAAATTCCGTAATGTCAATATATTTGTAGGGATCAAACGAACCATTTGTTTCCATCTGTCCCTTAATCACCATAAGCTGTATAATGTCCGATACTGAGCTTTGAAACAGATCATGGAAAATCACAGAGTCCTCAAATTCAGTCTCCGCATCCAATGGTGATAATTCATATACTTTGGCTCCGTCTGCCGTATCCACTGCCAGGTAAGAATTAAACAGGATCGCAGCAATGGCAACCATCAGCAACAATGCGGCCGTCTGCTGTACCAATCCCAGTGCCAGCCGCTTTAACGTTGGTTTTCTCATGCCTGCTCCTTATCAATCTTGTAACCGACTCCCCATACTACTTTTAAGTATCTTGGTTCCTTGGGGTTGATTTCTATTTTCTCGCGAATGTGCCGGATATGCACCGCAACGGTATTGTCTGCCCCTATGGCATCCTCGTTCCATATGCTCTCATAGATCTGATTAATGGAAAATACGCGCCCCTGATTCTTCATCAGAAGCAATAAAATATTGTACTCGATGGGTGTCATCTTGACCGGTTCGTCATCCACCGTTACCTGTTTGGTGTCGTCATTCAACACCAGTCCTCCCACCTGATAGATTGCCTTATTCTCTCCGGTGAGACTTCCCAGGGAAGTATATCTGCGCAGGTTCGATTTCACCCTGGCCACGAGTTCTAACGGATTAAACGGCTTGCAGATATAATCATCCGCCCCGATGTTCAGACCCAGAATCTTATCCGTATCTTCGGATTTCGCCGACAGAATGATAATGGGAATACTGCTGTACTCACGGATCTTCAGTGTTGCACGTATGCCATCCAGCTTCGGCATCATAATATCCATGATCAGCAGATGAATTTCTTCCTTATCCAAAATCTGTATCGCCTGCTCTCCATCATATGCTTTATATATTTTGTAACCATCCTGACTCAGATAGATTTCAATCGCATCCACGATCTCTTTGTCATCATCACACACTAAAATGTTTGCCATACTTCCCTCATTTCTGCGTCTGCACGCTACTCCCATCTAAAATGTTATTGACAATTATTTTTCAGCATTAAAAAAGCTGCAAGATTCCCTCTTTGTCCGTGACTTGCACGGTGTGAAAAAAGGTACTCCGGGTTATGGCAGGTACATACATCCGTTACAGCAATATGTTCCGGAAGTACCCCTGCATTTAATAAAATGCTCCGATTGGCCTGCCACAGATCCAATTGATATTTTCCGGGTGTCTTTCCCTTTTGCAGAACTTTTTCCGGAAAATGTCCCCGAAATTGTTCCGCTACGTCTTCACCGATCTCATAACAGTCAGCACAGATGGATGGACCGATTGCCGTCACCAGCTCCTCCGGTCTGCTATGAAAATGCTCCTGCATATACAGTACCATACAGGCAGCCATTCCCGCAACCGTTCCTCTCCATCCGGAATGTGCCAGACCTATTGCTCTGTGTACCGGATCTACAAAATACAGAGGGACACAATCAGCATAATAAGTCACCAGTGCAATCCCCGGAACATCCGTTACCAGTCCGTCAATATCCTCATAAGAGGAAGCTCTGCCGATTCCATTGCCGCAATCCTTCTCCGTTACCGCGTGTATATTGGTAGTATGGGTCTGTCTGGATGCCACCATATGCTCCGGGTCCGTTTCGAGTACTTCCCCGATCCGTCTGTAATTCTCCATAACATTCAAAGGATCATCCCCTCTGGAAAAGCTGAGATTCATGGTCGCATAAATTCCGCTACTTACACCACCTGTTCTGGTGGTAAACAAATGTTTCACCACTCCGGTCTCTTCCAGCTTTGGGAACACCAGATACTCCAGTTCTCCTGCCTGTCTCTGTTGTATGCTGTTTTTATCGCCGTGCTTACTTCTGATCAGTTGATACATATCTCTAACCTCTTGTGCGATAATAATGTGGAAAAGCATTAGGGATCCACTGAATCTTCTCTCCCTGAATTGCCACCACATCATAGCGCACCCATGTATTATCGTTATAGTTATGCAGACAACGGTAATAATCCGCTACACTGCATATTTTTCGCTGTTTTGATATTGTCACAGCTTCTGCCGCATTTCCTTTGGCGGTTCCGGATCGATATTTCACTTCGACAAATACAAGATATTTTCCGTCTCTGCCTACAATATCAATTTCTCCATTTCTCCCCCTGCGGAAATTTCTATCCAGGATTATCATTCCTTTTTTTTGCAGATATTCTGCTGCCATCTGCTCATAAGCATTCCCCGTCTGCCTGTTATTCAATTCTTATGTTTTCCCCCATCTGCTACATTCTCTTTTACCATACGATGATCTACCGCATCTACAAATACCAGAATTTCCGCTACCACTTCATAGAGTTCCGGTGGGATCATCTCTCCGATATCCAGCCTGGACAAAGTATCTGCCAGCTTGTCATCCCGATGGATCGGCACGCTGCTCTCCCTGGCCTTTTCGATAATCTTATCTGCCAGAATTCCTTTTCCGCTGGCTACCACCCGCGGCGCCTCATCGGAAGGATCGTATTCCAGGGCGATCGCCTGTTTTACTTTCTTTTTCTCGTCATCCATTCTGTTCCCTCTCCGGTTTTGCTTACCCCATCCATTCGCCGCGCTACGTCCTTACGTCAAATGCATATTGTGCCACGGGAACACTGCCTCCCGCCTTAAGAATGGGGGCCATTGCCTGTGCTGTCTGCTGAAGTTCTGTTCGCAGAGTAGTCTCACAATTGCAATCATATCCCCGCTGTTTCAGTCTCTGTGTCAGTACCTCCATATTGGCTTCCAGGTAATCCAGAATCGTATCATTCTGAACATAGAATTTCGTGCTGACTTTGGTATCCTGTAACGCCACATAGACATCCAACGGGCCCAAATGTTCCATATCCAGATGAAGCAGTGCGCTGACCCGTCCGTCTTTCCCTGCGAGGTTTTTCTTATTTGTATATACAAACAGTTCTCCTGTCTTATGTTCCCCCTGCCGCAAATGAAGAGGAAGCTGGATATAGGCATACGTCTGGTTGATCTGCTGTAAAAAATCCACATTCCGGCTTAAATTTGTCACCGCCTGAAAAGCGTTGGAACTGCTTTGTCCGTTTTCTTCCAGAAGACCCGCCAGACTCTTTAACTGTTTCCCAAGTTTCTGATAAAGTTCTTCCACCTTCTCCGAAGATTCCACATCCTCCGGTCGGATACTCCATGCATCCTGCAACAATTCGCCCGGCAATCCCGCTATTTTGGAATTCTGTAAAACACTGCGCAGTAAAGCAGTGTCCTTGGTCGCCAATCCCTGTTTTAACAGCTTCAACACCACTTCTGCGGCATCTTCCGGTTTCGTTCCTTCCACGATCATTTTCTGTGTAGGAAGCATAGTTTTTGATGCTTCCGGCGTTCCATTCGTAACAGCAGTATCCGTATGCGCTATTGCCTCCTTTGTCTGTGACATGGGCTCCCCCGGCTGCAATACCGTCTCTGTCTGCTCCGGATCGGGGAATTGTACGGTTGCCCGCTGTGCTTCCGGATTCTCTTCTCCGGGAATCAACAACTCCAGAATATGACCGTAGATCGTAGCTGCCTGTTCTATCTCACCGTTTGTTGTCAGTCCCTGCAATGTACTATTCAGGCTCTCCGCCACAGCTGTGATTCCCTCCGTTAACTGATATGTCAGATTACGATAAGATGCCATCTGCGTCAGATTTTCCTCCGTAACCGGAAGTTCCAGCCGGTGTAGGTTCACGATATCTTCGATTGCCGCTTCCGGAAACACATTGCTCTCATGCCAGATCTGCTGCAAAGTATTTTTATCAATAGGGAAACCTGCATCCATCAACTGTTTCGTCATGGCTACTGTACTCTCATTGGTCGGCAGCGATGCCATTTCCAATGCTTTCAGCACGGTTCCCTCCGTTGCCATATTTGTAAATAACGGACTTAAGCTCAGTACCTGTCCGTTATTTTTGACCTGAAATGTAATATTCTGTCCTAAATCCAGACGAATATCCGCATCCACCCTGGCATCGATCAGAACATCCTGAAGCAGACGGATCTGCGCATTATTCCCTTCTCTGGAGACTACCTCCCCTCGAATCGTCTGTCCCGGAACCAATGTCCGGATCTGCCGGCTCACCTGTTCCGCATTTTGGGTATCCGTCGTCTGCACTTTGCTGTTATCCGTGATTTTGTCCTGTGAAAACCATCCTGTCAGTTTCATCGTATGTTCTGCTCTCCCCTGAGATTTTCTTCTAAAATCCGAAGTTTTTGATAAAACTGTGCCTGTGAATCGGTGTGGGGCCATATTGCTTCAAAGCGGCAATATGCGTTGCACTGCCATACCCCTTATTGGAAGCAAAGTCGTACTCCGGGAACACATCCGCATACTGTTCCATCAGCCGGTCTCTGGTCACCTTTGCCACAATACTGGCCGCCCCGATGGAAATACTTTTGGCATCTCCCTTAATGATCGGTACCTGCCGGATATTCACTCCGGGAATTGTAACCGCATCATTTAAAAGCAGATCCGGTGCCGGTGACAATTTACCGATAGCTTCCCTCATTGCCTCATAAGTAGCTTGTAAAATATTGATCTCATCGATTCTCTCCGGAGATGCGTACCCTACCGCCCAGGCTACTGCTTCCTTTGTGATTACATCATACAGTTCTTCTCTCTTTTTTTCGGATAATTGCTTGGAATCATTAATATAGAGAATATTGCAGTCCTTAGGTAAAATGACAGCACCCGCTACCACAGGTCCCGCAAGCGGTCCTCTGCCCACTTCGTCAATACCGCAGATATAAGTGTATCCTGCATATTCCTTCTCATATTTTTTCAGATTCTCTATTCTCTGTTTTTCCTTTTCCAATGCGTCCAGTTTTTTCTGTGCTAATGCAACCAGTTTCTGTACGCCGTTCCTGGGATCCTCTTGATATGCTGCTATAAAATCAGGCAGCTTCTCTAACTCCGCTGCCTGTAATATTTCTTTGATCTTCGCTGCACTTTCCATCTTTTTCTCCGATCATCTGTTAAATTCACTGATGCTTCAACACTCCGAAATCAGAAAGCGGCCAGATTCTCAGCCATGCTTTTCCGATAATATCTTCCCGCTTAATATTCCCTACGATATCCGTCCGGCTGTCACTGGAATTATTCCTGTTATCTCCCATGACAAAATACTCGTCCTCTCCGAGTACGATCGGTTCCGCGGCCCGCCCGATCGTCTCCGGCTGAATCACTTCTCTTCCGTAGGACTCCTCCAGTTTCTCGCCGTTGATGTAAATGCTGCCATCCTCCATGATCTGTACCGTCTCTCCGGGTAATCCGATGATACGTTTAATATAGTATGTATTTGCCTGATACTGAAACGGAAATACAATAATATCAAAACGTTCCGGTTCATGAAACCGATAGGATATCTTATCTACAATCAGATTATCTCCATTGGTAAGGGTATTTTCCATGGACGAACCATCCACTCTGGTCCGCTGTCCAACATAACGTATCATCAAAAATGTCAGTACCACAATCACAATGAGATATAGTATGAAACTGACACTTTCCCTTACCGCCTTTCCTCTTTTGCCGCGTTCTTCTTCCTTCATATCTCCGTCTTGCTCCAACTCTTTTTGATTCCTATTCTTATTTTTATCTTATGCTTCCACTTCCGGTTTTTCAAGTGAAATTTTACCGAGCTTTCCAGTACGGAATTCATCCAGCACCAGTGCAGCGGCTTTGGCATAATCTACTTCATTTCCTTTTTTGATACAGCCACGGTTTAAGGCAATTTTCTCCAACATCTCTGCCGGTGTTCCCTCTTCTTCCATTCCATATCTTTCCTTTAATACACCCGGATACTCTTCCCGCAGAATCTGAATCAGTTCCAGTGAAAGTTCATCAATATTTAAAATATCATCTTTGATAGAACCTATCAGTGCCAGTCTTAACCCAACGCTCTGGTCTTCAAACTTTGGCCATAAAATACCCGGTGTATCCAAAAGTTCTACATTCTTATTCAGGCGAATCCACTGCTTGCCCTTGGTTACACCCGGCTTATTTCCGGTCTTGGCGCAGGCTTTTCCTGCAAAAGTATTGATAAAGGTGGATTTTCCCACATTCGGGATTCCCACAACCATTGCCCGCACCGGACGGTTCTTGATTCCTCTTCGTAAATCACGCTCCGTCTTTTCCTTGCAGGCTTCTGCTATAATTGCAGACACCTGCTTCATGCTTCCTTTATTTCTGGCATCCATGCGTACTACATAATAGCCCTTTTTCTTAAAAAACTCTGTCCAGCCTTCATTTTTTCTTTCATCTGCAAGGTCAGATTTGTTCAACAAAATCAGACGGGCTTTTCCTTTTCCCAGGGTATCTATATCCGGATTTCTGCTGCTCACCGGAATTCTTGCATCCACCAGCTCTATTACTAAATCTACCAGTTTTATATCTTCCTGCATCTGACGTTTTGCTTTCGTCATATGTCCCGGATACCATTGAAACTGCATCTTATTTTCCTCTCTTCCCTTACTGTCCTTCTATTTGATAAAACCGATTTTCCGGAGCGGAGAAATCCGGAACCATGCTTTTCCTATAATATATTCCCGTTTTACATTTCCAATATTGGCATAACGGCTGTCCTCACTGCTGTTGCGATTGTCTCCCAATACAAAATACTCATCTTCCCCTACCGTAATCTCTTCGGATGCCAGTCCTGCATCTTCAATGGCAGCTGTATCTGCTTTTTCATCAAACAGTTCTCCATTTACATAGACTGCTCCATTCTTTATCTGTATCTTATCTCCCGGCACCCCAATGACACGCTTTACATAATAATGCGACTTTTCATTTCCATTTGGAAGAAATACAATAACATCATTTGCTTTTGGTTTCTTCAGTTTATAAACAAAACGATTAACCAGAATCTCTTCTCCGTTCTCTATCGTAGGGTTCATGGACTGTCCTACCACAGTGGTCCGAAGTCCGATAAAATATACAAATACAAATGAAATCACCAGGACAATTGCAATCTCAATGACCCAGGTGCCGATTTCCTTCAGCAGTGGTACATTTATTTTCTTTCTACGTCTGCCAAAATTCAGACCACGAACGCTGCCTCTACGCATAATCTTATGTTCTCCTTCTTACCTGAATATCATTCGATATATCTGCAGAAACTGCCA
>ERZ827423.2883-NODE-2883-length-12705-cov-6.759209_pt1 | contig 12705 bp, 10 predicted proteins | sample MGYA00519775_ERZ827423 | MGnify/ENA primary metagenome ERZ827423 (study PRJEB31778, sample SAMEA3449296) | human gut metagenome | biome: human gut; feature: human-associated habitat; material: faeces | place: United Kingdom | collected 2010/2012 ...
GAGCAGCTAAAGGGAGCGCCCCGGCACACAGTGCCGGGGCGCTTTGTCTGGCGTTTTATGATGGATACTGGTGGCAGGGAGGCAGACAGCTGTGGTTTTTACAGACATAGTAGGTGGTCTGTTCTCCCAGCAGGGGATAGGCGTCCGTGGGCTGTTCCAGAATGGTGACCACGGCGTCCAGGGGAAAGGGCCAGGGCTGCCGGGGCGGGGCCTCTCCCGGCGCCAGAACCACCGTGATCTCCTCTGCCGGCACGGCCTGGGCCAGCAAGGCCAGCAGAAAGACAGGATAGGCCGTGGGATAGGAGGCGGCCAGGGGGGAGAGAAAGGCCATTTGGGCTTCCGCTGCCCTCTGCCACGTATCCTCCCGGGTCAGATGGGACAGACGAACCAGGTTCCAGGCCATCATGGTGTTTCCGCTGGGAAGTGCCCCGTCCGCGGTGTCCTTGGGGCGAATCAACAGGGGATCGGCGTTTTGAGGCGTGAGGAAGAAGCCGCCGCTGGGGTCGGTGAAATCAGTGAGGACCTGCCGGCACAGGGTCTGCGCTTGGGACAGATAGGACGGCTCCAGGGTGGCTTCGTAAAGGGACAGCAGGCCAAAGGCGCAGAATGCGTAGTCCTCTAAAAACCCAATCCCCCGGGCCAACCCATCCCGGCTGGTGGCCGACAGGGTACCCTGGCTCCCATGAACCCGGGAAAGGTAGGTCCAGATCCCCCGGGCGGCGTCCCGGTAAATGGTCTGCCCGGAGACCCGATAGAGCCAGGATAGGGCGCCCATCAGCAGGCCGTTCCACCCGGCCAGCACTTTATCGTCCCGATGAAGGCTGGCCCGGGCCAGCCGGTATGCATACAGGGCGGGGATGCAAGCGGCGAATCGGTCCCCCGGCAAGGGGCTGTGGAGCAGATTGGGGATGCTGAAGCCATGGAAGTTTCCCTCTTCCGTGATGTCATAGCAGGCGTTAAAGGCGGTCCCCTGGTCTTCTCCCAGCACAGCCAGCACTTCCTCCGGGCGAAGGGCGTAGTAGGCGCCCTCGCTGCCGTCGCTGTCGGCATCCTGGGCGCTGACAAAGGCGCCGGAGGCCAGGGACATCTCTTTGAAGAGATAGCCGGCGGTCTCCGTGGCCACCTGGCGGTAAAGCGTCCGTCCCGTGATGGCGTAGGCCTTGCAGTAGGCCAGCATCAGCAGGGCGTTGTCGTAGAGCATTTTTTCAAAGTGGGGGATGTGAAAGGCCCGGTCGGTGGAATACCGGCAGAATCCGCCGCCGATGTGGTCGTAGATGCCCCCGCGGTAAAGCTGCTCCAGAGTTTTTTCCGCCATGGCCAAGGCGGCGGGGTCCGCCTTTTTCTCTCCATAGGTGAGCAGAAAGAGAAGACTGTGCCCCATGGGAAATTTGGGGGCGGCGCCGAAGCCGCCGTATGTCTCATCATAGGTCCGTTTCCACTGGGCCACGCCCTCCTCCAAAAGGGACCGGGTGGGGGAACTTTGCTCCGGAGGTCTCTGGGTAAGCAGCTGAAGAAACTGCCGCCCCGGGGCGGTGAGGGCCTCCCGGTCCTGAGCCCAGGCGTCCCGGATGGCAGACAGGAGCTGCCGCAGTCCGGTCAGGCCGCCCCGGCTGGTGGGAGGAAAATAGGTTCCGGCAAAGAAGGGAAGCTGTTCCGGGGTGAGAAACAGGGTGGTGGGCCAGCCGCCGCTGCCGGTGAAGGCCTGGCAGGCCGCCATGTAGAGGCTGTCAATGTCAGGCCGCTCCTCACGGTCCACCTTGATGGAGACAAAGCTCTCGTTGAGAAGCCGGGCAATCTCCAAGTCCTCGAAGCTCTCCCGGGCCATGACGTGGCACCAATGGCAGGTGCTGTACCCGATGCTGAGAAAGATGGGTTTGTCCTCAATTTTGGCCTTTTGCAGAGCTTCCCGTCCCCAGGGGTACCAGTCCACTGGATTGTCCGCGTGCTGCAGGAGATAGGGGCTGGTTTGGCCCCGCAGATGGTTGCTCATAGGGATACCTCCGTGATTAGATGCGGTTAGTATATGAAAAATCCACCAAAACATGCAAAAACCGTCCCTTTCTCAGAAAAAAGGGACGGTTTTTGCAGCTTCAGTCCATGTCGGTGGTACGCACTTTTTTTAAGTGGGCAAACTGAGGCAGACCATGGGCCAGGGGGCGTTGGAGCTCGCCCTGGATGAGGGGGAGGACATAGTCGATGAACTCCTGCTTGATGCCGTTGTGAGAGTCGTTGATCCACTCGAGCGGGATCTTCTTCTCGAAGTTTGCGACCTCGGTGAGCGGCAGCAGCTTCGTCTTGCAAACGTAGTGGCCGTCCACAGTCTCACGTTCAAAGGCGATCATCTTGTCGGTGATGCCGGCGACGGCGTTCTCCACCGCGGCACGACCGGCCATGACGGCCTCTTCGATATCGGTCTCGCTTGCGAGGTGTGCGCCGCAGCGCTGGAGCAACGACAGCTCAATGCCGCGCACCTTCGCGCCGGTCTTTTCCTTCACGATGCTCGCCAGCAGCGCGGCGAGGCCGCCGAGCTGCGCGTGGCCAAAGCCGTCCGTCGCGCTGGTCTTGGCCTCGGAGACAAAGCTGCCATCGGCATAGTGGATGCCCTCGGATACGGCGACCATGCAGCTGCCGGTCTCCTTGTAGATGCGCTCGACGTCGGCAAGGAACGTGTCCATGTCGAAATCAGTCTCGGGCAGGTAGATGAGGTCGGGACCCGCGCCGTACTTCGTCGCGAGCGCGGCGGCGGCAGTCAGCCAACCGGCGTGGCGGCCCATGATCTCGACAATGCAGATCATGCCCGTGTCGTAGACGTGCGCGTCCTGATAGACCTCCATCAGGCTCGTCGCGATGTACTTGGCGGCGCTGGCGTAGCCGGGGCAGTGGTCGGTGCCATAAAGGTCGTTGTCGATCGTCTTGGGCACGCCCATGACGCGGCACTCGTAGCCGACCTTCTGCATGTACTTGCTGATCTTATTGCAGGTATCCATCGAGTCATTTCCGCCGTTGTAGAAGAAATAGCGGACGTCGTGCTTTTTGAATACCTCAAGGATGCGCTTGTAATCGGTGTCGTCCTCGTCGGGGTCCTTCATCTTGTAGCGGCAGGAGCCGAGGGCGGAGGAGGGGGTGTACTTTAAAAGCTCCAGCTCCTTCGGGTCTTCCTGACTCATGTCGAACAGGCGGTCTTCGAGCACGCCCTTGATACCGTGCTCTGCGCCGTAGACATTCGTGATGCAGCCGGAATCGAGCGCCGTGCGGATGACGCCGTAAGCGCTCGCGTTGATGACGGAGGTCGGGCCGCCGGACTGGCCGATGATGCACGCGCCTTTCAATTCACTCATAGCAGTTCTCCTTATCGCTTAGGCCTTGCCAGCGCAGCCGAGCACATCGACGAGCTTGTGGCGGACGAGCTCCTTGATGTTGGCACGGGCGGGCTTGAGATACTCGCGCGGGTCAAACTTGTCGGGATGTTCATCGAGGAAGGCGCGCACGGTGCCGGTCATGGCAAGGCGCAGGTCGGAGTCGATGTTGATCTTGCAGACAGAGAGCTTTGCGGCCTCGCGCAGCTGATCCTCGGGCACGCCGATAGCGTTGGGCATCTTGCCGCCGTGCTCGTTGATCATCTTGACATACTCCTGCGGGACGGAGGAGGAGCCGTGCAGCACGATGGGGAAGCCGGGCAGACGCTTGGAGACTTCCTTCAGCACATCGAAGCGCAGCGGGGGCGGGACGAGGATGCCCTGCTCATTGACGGTGCACTGCTCGGGCTTGAACTTGTAAGCGCCGTGAGAGGTACCAATGGCGATGGCAAGGGAGTCGCAGCCGGTCTTGGAGACGAATTCCTCGACTTCTTCGGGATGGGTGTAGGACGCCTCGTGCGCGGCGACCTTGACCTCGTCCTCGATACCGGCGAGGGTGCCGAGCTCGGCCTCGACCACGACGCCGTGGTCATGTGCGTACTCGACGACCTTCTTCGTGATCTCGATATTTTCGGCAAAGGGCTTGGAGGAGGCGTCGATCATGACGGAGGTGAAGCCGCCGTCGATGCAGGACTTGCAGGTCTCGAAGTCCGGGCCGTGGTCAAGGTGCAGCACGATGGGGATATCGGGGCAGCACTCGACAGCAGCTTCCACGAGCTTGACGAGGTAGGTGTGGTTCGCGTAGGCGCGGGCGCCCTTGCTGACCTGCAGGATCACGGGCGCGTGCTCTTCCTGGCAGGCCTCGGTGATACCCTGCACGATCTCCATGTTGTTGACGTTGAACGCGCCGATGGCGTATCCGCCGTCATAGGCTTTTTTGAACATTTCAGTAGATGTTACGAGCGGCATAATATCTTCTCCTTTGATAAAAAGTTATTTCAAATGTTTGGTACGTTTGGAACTAATTGCATTGTAACACAGAAATTTGATTTTGCAAGAGAATTTGCGATATTTTTGAAAAAAGGAGACAAAACCGATTCGCTTTGTCTCCTTTCTTTGCTTAATTGACCCAGATCGCGGGAAGGCGGGTGCAGGTGAGGCCCATTTTCCGCTGCAAATGCAGCGACGCTTCGTTTCCGTCGACCACGTGGCAGTAGGGCGTGCGGCCCTCCTTCAGCGCCGCGGCGATCAGAAATGCTTCCAGCTGCGCGGCATACCCGCGGCGGCGGAACGGCGGTAGAATTTCGAGCATGCCCATGCTGCTGTCGTCATGAAAACCGGCGAAGCCTGCGAGGGCATCGCTCTCAAATACGCCGAAGAGTGCGCCGTGTTCGATGCGGTTACGGATGTACGCACCGTCGCCGTCGTGATAGACGGACGCGGCCAGCGCCGCGTGCTCCTGCGTCAGCGGGCGGATGTCCGCCGTGACGGGGCAGGGCGGCTCGCCCTTTTCATAGACCCACTGCGTGCAGCGCATGGAATCGTGCAGGGAGAATTCCCGAATCAGCGCTGCTGCGGCATCGTCACTTTTGACGGTGAACAGCTTGGGAGCGGCAGGGCAAAGCGTGCGAATCTTTTCGCACAGAAGCGCGCCGTCCTGTATGTCGCTCAGCAGAAACGTTCCGTCCGTGCTGAGGACGAGAGAGCCTTCATCTCCGTTATAAAGCAGGCGGCCTGCGCCGCGGCGCAGTGATTCCGTCATGTCGACGCACTCGGGCGCGGTGTTCATCAGATGTTCGCCTTGACGGTCTCGGCGATCTGATCCGCCGTCAGGCCGTATTCGCGCAGCACGTCCGCCGCCTTGCCGGACTGGCCGAAGCGGTCGTTCACGCCGATCTTGTGGAATTTGCAGTTGACCTTACCCATCAGGACGTCGGCCACGGCGTCGCCCAGACCGCCGATGACGCTGTGCTCCTCGACGGTGATGACCTTGCCGCACTTTTCAGCCCATTCGGTGACGCACGCAGCGTCGATGGGCTTGATGGTGTGGATGTTGATGACGGCGGCATCGATGCCTTCCTTGGCGAGCTTCTCCGCGGCGGCGAGGGATTCGCTGACCATCAGGCCGGTCGCGAAGATCGCGACATCCTTGCCCTCGCGCAGGACATTGGCCTTGCCGATCTCAAAAGGCTTGACCATGTCGCCCTCGAACACGGGGGTGGCAAGGCGCGCAAGGCGCATGTAGACAGGACCGTTCATCTCGGCGATCGCCATGGTGGCGGCCTTGGCCTCGTTGGCGTCCGCGGGGCAGATGACCGTCATGCCGGGGATGACGCGCATGAGGGCGATGTCCTCGATGCACTGGTGGCTGCCGCCGTCCTCGCCGACGCTGACGCCCGCATGGGTCGCGCAGATTTTGACATTGAAGTGGGGATAGGCGATGGAGTTGCGAATCTGCTCATAGGCGCGGCCGGCCGCAAACATCGCAAACGAAGAGCAGTAGGGGATGAGGCCCATCGTGGACATACCGGCGGCAATGTCGACCATGTTGGCCTCGGCAATGCCGCAGTTGTAGAATTTTTCGGGGTGCGCCTTGGCGACCTTGCAGGTCTGCGTGGCGTTGGCGAGGTCGGCGTCGAGCACGACGACCTTATCGTTCTTTTCGACCAGTTCGATCAGCGCTTCGCCGTAAGCCTGACGGGTTGCAATTTTATCAGCCATGTTCTTAGTCCTCCAATTCCTTCAAAGCCTGCTCGCGCTGCTCGGCATTTGGGGCCTTGCCGTGCCAGCCGACCTGATTCTCCATGAACGAAACGCCCTTGCCCTTGACGGTGTGTGCAAGGATGGCCTTGGGCTTGCCGGGCATGGTAGGCTTGGAAAGCGCGGCCTCGACGGCGTCAAGATCGTTGCCGTCGGGCAGCTCGACGAGGTCAAAGCCGAACGCGCGGAGCTTGGCGGGCAGATCGCCAAGGCTCATGACCTGGTCGTTCGTGCCGTCGATCTGGAGCCCATTGTTGTCGATGATGACGGTCAGGTTGTCGAGCTTATAGTGCGCGGCAGCCATGTAAGCCTCCCAGATCTGACCCTCCTGGCTCTCGCCGTCGCCGACGAGGGCGAAGACCTTCGTATCCTTGCCGAGGTGCTTGGCGCCCAGCGCCATGCCGACGGCGATGGACACGCCCTGACCGAGAGAACCCGTAGAGGCGTCGATGCCGGGGACCTTCTTGGCGTCGGGGTGGCCCTGCAGGATGGAGTGCAGCTGGCGGAAGTTCGCATACTCGTCGCGGGAGATAAAGCCCTTGGCGGCGAGCACCGCGTAGTAGCAGGGGGCGGCGTGACCCTTGGAGAGCACGAAGCGGTCGCGGTCGGGATCGTGCGGGTTCTTGGGGTCAACGCGCATGTGATTGAAGAAGACGCTGGTCATCAGTTCCACCGCGGACAGCGAGCCGCCGGGGTGACCGCTGCCGGCGTTGGCGGTCATCGTGATGATGTCGCGCCGCACCTGCCGGCAGATGGGGGAAAGCTCTTTTGTATTCATGGAAACCCTCCTTGAAAAATACATTTCATCAACTGTTAAGTATATCGGATGAAGCCGGGAAAGTCAATTTTAATCCTCGTTCTTTTTCATCTTTACATGCGACAAGGGATTTGCCTTTGCAGCAACGCGCAGCGCGTCGTTATCAATGTGTGTGTAGATCTCGGTCGTGTTCAGATGCTCATGCCCGAGCACCTCCTGCACGGCTTTGACGTCCACGCCGTTTTGCAGCATGAGCGTTGCCGCCGTGTGGCGCAGCTTGTGCGAGGAGTATTCTGAAGCGTCGAGCCCCGCGGCGCTCAGGTGCTTTTTGACGAGCGCGTGGACGCTCGAGCGGCTGATGCGCTCGTTGCGCGACGAGAGGAAGAGGGCATTGTGGTCGCGGCCGGAGATGGGGCGGCGGACGGCGAGGTAGCTCTTGAGCGCATCCTTGCAGGCGTCGTTTAAGTAGACGATGCGCACCTTGTTGCCTTTGCCGAGCACGCGCAGCGCGTCGTCCTGAATGTCCTGCAGATCAAGGCCGCAGAGCTCGGAGATTCGCAGCCCGCAGTTCAGAAAGATCGTCAGAATGCAGTAATCGCGCTCGCGGTTCTGCCCGTCGACGGACTGCAAAAGCTGCACGCTCTCATCGAGTGTCAGATATTTCGGCAGCGACTTTTTGATCTTGGGGGAGTCAAGGTCCTTGCAGGGATTCGTGTCCAAAAGATGCGCTTTATTGACCAAATAGTTGTAAAAAGACCGAATCGTCGCGATTTTTCGCGCTCTGGACGCGGCATTCAGGCCGTAGTCGGACACGTCGCTGTTTTGATGCAGCACGCGGTCACGGCTCAGATAGGTCATGTAGGCGTAAATATCGGTCAATGTTACTTTTTTCACAAAGTCAAGATCGACGTCCATGATGGAAATTTCATTGAGAGGGAGGCCGCGCAGCGACGGATCGCGCGACTGCTTCAAATAGCGGAAAAAGTTGCGCAGGTCGAGGAAATATTCATCGACCGTTTTCTGCGAGTGGGCTTTGATGGTCTCGTGGTAGGATAGAAAATCGCGCAGGATCGGCGGCGATTCCAAGCGGTAGTCGTTCATAGTAAATGAGCGCCAGTGCAGGCGCAGAAACAGCTCATCTAAATCAGAAAGAAAAAATACGGAGGAGTTACGAAGTATTGGATTTCAAAATACCAGAAAAAATTCAGCAGCTTTGATCTGTGAGCGTTGTTGGCAGTTCAAACGCGACGCAGAGCAAAGCTACGCAGAGATTGATCCTTTGAACGGGATGCACAGCGCACATGCCGTTGATCAGCTGTACGGCGGTTTTCAATAAAGGAGCCGATGGAGAGGGGCATTTTGAAGTCTATACCAAATTGAACAAAATAAAAATTTTGTTCAATTGAGGGGAGCGGAAAAGCGTATTCTTGCGGAAATGAGCGTTTTGGCGTGGCTGGCGACAAAAACCTCCTTTGTCAGGATCATGGGATTCTATGGGTCCGGCAGTGTGAAAACGCTGCCGGTTTTACTGCTATATTATTTATAGAAACTGCTTTACAATCGGCGCATCGGCGTTTACGCCTGCACAATGGCGCGCAGCGCTTCGGCGATGTTGCGCGCTTCGATCAGCGCGAGTCCCTGCGGCGCGCGGATCTGATCCTTGCGCTGCTTCGGGATGATGCATGTTTCAAAGCCCAGACGGTGCACCTCGCTGAGCCGCTCGCTCAAATGGTTCACGCTGCGAAGCTCGCCGGTCAGGCCGACCTCGCCGATGGCGGCGACGTGATTGCCGATGGGCTTGTCGAGATAACTCGACGCGAGCGCCAGCACGGCGGCAAGGTCTGCTGCGGGCTCGTCCACGCTCAATCCGCCGATGACGTTCAAGAACGCGTCACAGCCGGACACCTTGAGCGCGCCGCGCTTTTCGAGCACCGCCATCAGCATGGCGGCGCGGTTGTAGTCAAAGCCGTTGCTTGTCCGCCGCGAGACTGACTGCGCCGCGGGCGCAAGCAATGCCTGTACCTCGGCCAGCACCGGGCGCTGGCCTTCCATCACGCAGGTCACGCACGTGCCGGGCGCATCGTCAGGTCGTCCCGAAAGCAGCATTTCCGACGGGTTCGGAACTTCGACAAGGCCTTCGCTGCGCATCTCGAATACGCCGATCTCGTTCGTCGCGCCGAAGCGGTTTTTCGCCGCGCGCAGGATGCGATAGCTCATGTGCGCCTCACCCTCGAAATATAAAACGCAGTCGACCATGTGCTCCAACACCTTCGGGCCCGCAATAGAACCCTCTTTGTTGACGTGCCCGATGACAAAGACGGTGATGCCCTCCCCTTTGGCCAGCTGCATCAGCTCCAGCGTGCAGGCGCGCACCTGCGCCACGCTGCCCGCGGGCGATTCGAGCGAGTCCTGATAGAGCGTCTGGATGGAGTCGACGATCAAAACGTCGGGCTTTTCTTCTTCGACGGATTCCAGCACATCACCGAGGCAGGTCTCGGACAGCACGTACAGGTTGTCCGACTGCACGCCGAGACGGTCGGCGCGCAGCTTGAGCTGACGCGGCGATTCCTCGCCGGAAACGTACAGAATTTTCGCGTTTTCACTCAGCTTTCCGCAGATCTGCAGCATCAGTGTTGACTTGCCGATGCCCGGTGCACCGCCGACGAGCACGAGCGAGCCCTGCACAGCGCCGCCGCCAAGCACGCGGTCAAGCTCGCCCATGCCGGTGGGAAAACGGATCTCCTGCGCTGTGTCAAGCTCTGCGATCGGGTGCGCCTTGGCGCGCAGCGCGCGGCTGCGGCCGCCTGTTTTTGCCTTTGCACCGTCGCCGACGGCCTGCTCGACGAGCGTGTTCCATGCGCCGCAGCTCGGGCAGCGGCCCGCCCATTTGGGCGTTTCGTTGCCGCACTCCGTGCAGAAAAATACACTTTTTGCCTTTGCCATATTGTAAACCTCTTTTGCTTTACTGCTACTGCTGTAAAAGACCGGACGCGATCACAACGGCCAGTCTTTGCTGATATTCGCCACTTTTCAAAAGCGCCGTTTCGTTTTCATTGCTCAAAAATCCGCACTCGATCAGGATTGCAGGCGCGGTGACGTTTTTCATCAGGAAGATCGACGCGTCGATGGCCTTCTCTGTCTTCTCATTGCCCGCATTGACAGTCTGATTCAGCGCGAGCTGCACCGCATTCGCGACCTCGGCACTCCCCTCTTTTTTGCCGTAAAACACCTGCGCGCCGTGCGTCTGCTTGGATGACGGAAGACTGTTCTGGTGGATGCTGACAAGGATAGCGCCTTGCGTGCTGTTGACCAGTCCCACGCGGTTTTCGAGGTCGGAGCGTTTCTTTTCCCGCAGCGTGGACGCACTGGCATCGTGGATGGAGATATCCTCTGTGCGCGTCATGCGCGTCTCCTCGCCGAGAAAAACGAGCAGCGCGTCGAGCCGCCGCGCGATGGCGAGGTTCATGTCGCTTTCCTTGCTGCCGTCGGCGGCGACGGCCCCGCCGTCCTCCCCACCGTGCCCCGCGTCGATGACCCAGACGGTCTTCCCTGTCGGCGCCGACACGCTCGTCTCCACCGCCTCCGGCGGCAGAAGCAGGCTGACGGTCGCCGCCGTCAGCACGAGCAGCAGCGCGAATATGGCGTAAAACGCCTTTTTTCCGAAAACGATAAACAAAATACCCCTCACCCCGGAACAATGTATGCCCCGCGGCGCGGCCTTATGTGCTTTTCATTATACAGGACTTTGAACAAAAAGAAAAGCCCCGCTTCCCTTTTTTCTCCCGCTGCATAGGATGGTGTGGGCGGATGCCCGATTTCTTTGCAAGGAGGAGACTTCTTTGGACGACAACAGAGCCATGCGCGCCGAGTCCGGCGTGGGCACACTGCCGAACGGCTGCTGCGCGCCGCTGGCTTTTCCCTATGTCCCCGTGCAGAAAAACGACCCCGAGCGCTATTCCCAGCAGGACGCGCTCAAGGCCGGTACGCTGTTTCCGGGGCTGAACCTACCCTTTCACGCGCAGATGAAGACGAAGTTCCCCGCCGTCAATACGGCGCTCTCAGAGCTGATGGCGCTCGATTTTGCCATCGACGAGCTGGGGCTTTATCTCACCACACACCCGGAGGACACCGAGGTTCTGAACCTCTACTGGTCGTATATCAAGCTCGGCCGCGAGGGGCGCGAGGCCTATGAAAAGCAGTACGGCCCGATTTTGCAGACGGACGTGACGCCCGGCAGCTTCAAGTGGCTGAATGATCCGTGGCCGTGGGATCTGGAGGAAGAAAAGTAATGTTTGTATATGAGAAAAAGTTACAGTACCCGGTCAAGATCAAAAATCCGAATCCCAAACTCGCCGCGGCGATCATCAGCCAATATGGAGGCCCAGACGGAGAATTGGGTGCATCGCTGCGCTACCTCTCCCAGCGCTACTCCATGCCCTACCCCGAGCTCAAAGGCCTGCTGACCGACATCGGTACAGAAGCCCCTGAAATGTTCCTTTCAGGGGCTAACGCTTTTTTTGACGCTTTTGCAACCGTATAGCTCCATTTCATAGGAAGCAAATTCAGATATACATCAATGTTGTCCTTATCATTGACAACCATCTTATCTAAAATGTGCTTATAAAACTCATCATCGTATTCCACGCCGCAGACAATTTCGTTGATAGCATCTCTGATTTCTTGCACAAGCTCCTGCTGCTGCCTAATCATGGCCTGCTGTTTGTCGATACTGTCAATAACCGATTGCAGCTCGGCAATTTCAGCATCGCACTTAGACCGTGCCGTAGAAAATTCATCTTTGCTTATATCCCCAGACATATAAATGTCAATCAGTTTGGTACGCTTATCTTCGATAGTTGCAATCTGGGTTTTCAGCTTTTCAATATCTGTGCCTGTCGTATCCATAGCGATGATGGACTCTATAATAGAAGTAAGATTTTTCGTGATTTTCGTCTGTCTGAGCTTTAATTCCTTTGTTACAAGGAACATAATATGTGTCGCATCTTCATTGCGTATGCTTGCTCCCGTGCAGCCGATTTGATTTCCCGCTTTGTCAGTATGGGGGCTTCCGTGCTTTGCCGCTTCCTGACACCGCCACGCCTTATATTTGCTGCCGTCTTTTCTGGTTTTATATCTTGCCACATAGCTTGCGCCGCAATGTCCGCATTTGATTTTACCCGAAAACGGATAGCGGTTGCTGTGCTTCGCCTTGCCCTCTTGTGAAAGGGAACGCTCATCTAAAATACGGTTTGCTTCTTCAAACAGCTCACGGGATACAATCGGCTCGTGATGGTCTTTGATAATCACAAATTCCTCCTGACCTCGATTGTATTTCTTTTCGTGAGAGAGAAAATCTGGCGTATAGGTCTTTTTCTGCACCAAGTCGCCGCAGTATTTTTCGTTGCGGATAACACGGAGAATAACGGTATTCTGCCACTCCTTGACACGCATAGGCTCGATGCCTTCCTCCCGAAGCTCACGGGCGATGACATGAGTTCCTTTTCCTTCGTTCACAAACTTATGGAAGATAAGGCGTACAATCTTTGCGCCTTCCTCATTGATGGTCATTTTTCCGTCTTTTACATCATAACCGAGCATACTGCGTCCAAACACAACGCCTTGCTCCATCTGGCGCTTTTGTCCCCATTTGACACGCTCGGAAGTCTTGCGACTTTCCTCCTGTGCTATCGAGGACATTATGGCAAGGCGAAGCTCCGCATCGCCGTCTAAAGTGTTGATGTTGTCATTCATAAAGATAACGCCGACGCCGTGCTTTTTAAGGTCACGGGTGTAATATATGCTGTCGAGCGTATTTCTCGCAAAACGGGAAAT
>ERZ827423.2894-NODE-2894-length-12653-cov-8.232100_pt1 | contig 12653 bp, 8 predicted proteins | sample MGYA00519775_ERZ827423 | MGnify/ENA primary metagenome ERZ827423 (study PRJEB31778, sample SAMEA3449296) | human gut metagenome | biome: human gut; feature: human-associated habitat; material: faeces | place: United Kingdom | collected 2010/2012 ...
CTTCGGAGACGGCGAAGGCGTTCACGCGGGCGGCGAGCGTCTTCAGACCCTGCTCGTCGTATTCGATGACTTCGACGGGCTTCATGAAGGTGTGCACGCCGAGGCCGGCGGCGAAGCGCGCGGTGCCGGAGGTCGGCAGCACGTGGTTGGAACCGGACATGTAGTCGCCCAGCGGAACCGGGGAATACGGGCCACGGAAGATGGCGCCCGCGTTGCGGATCTTGGCAATCACCGCGTCCAGATCGGCGGTCTGCACTTCGAGGTGCTCGGCGGCGTATGCGTTGGCCGCGTCGATGGACTGTTCGATGCCATCCGTGAGGATGATGCCGGACTGGCGGCCACGCAGCGACGTGTTGACGCGCTCGGCATGCTCGGTACGCGGCACGCGGTATCGAAGGCTTTCCTGAACCTTGTCGGCAAGCTCCTCACTGTCGGTGATGAGCACGGAACCGGCAAGCTCATCATGCTCGGCCTGACCGATCAGATCGGCGGCGAGCCAACTCGGGTTGGCGCCCTTGTCTGCGATGATGGCGATTTCGGTCGGGCCGGCGACCGCGTCGATGCCGACGATGCCGGACACCATGCGCTTGGCGGTGGCGACGAAGATGTTGCCCGGACCGGTGATCTTGTCGACCGGGTCGCACAGGATCTCGCCGTCCTGCGGCTCGGATCCCTTGGCGCCGTAAGCGAACATGGCGATGGCCTGCGCGCCTCCGACCGCGTACACCTCGTCCACGCCGAGGATGGCGCAGGTGGCGAGGATGGTCTTGTCCGGCAGACCGTCGGAGTTGTTGCGGCTCGGCGGGGTGGCGATGGCCAGCGATTCGACGCCTGCGGCCTGCGCCGGCACCACGTTCATGATGACGGAGCTCGGGTAGACGGCCTTGCCTCCCGGCACGTACAGGCCGACGCGCTGCACCGGAATCCAACGTTCGGCGACGCGCGCGCCTTCGGCCAGGTCGGTGTGGAACGGGGCCGGCACCTGGGATGCGGATACGGCGCGGCAGCGGCGCACGGATTCCTCGATGGCGGCGCGCACTTCCGGATCGAGCTCGTCGACGGCGGCCTTCATGGCCTCGACCGGCACACGCAGATGCTCGGGACGGATATGGTCGAACTTCTCCGCGAAGTCGCGCAGGGCCGCAGCGCCGCGGGCCTTCACATCATCGAGAATCGGCTGTACGAGCTCAGTGGCCTCGTTGGTGCCCATCTCGGCGCGGGGCATGGCTTCCAGCATTTCAGCTCGAGTCAGCTTCTTGCCGCGCAGGTCAATGATTCGCATATAGTTTTCTTCGCTCATAACGCCCCATGGTAACAACGCCAAGTCACGAGAACGTCCCGTCGTCTCACATTCAGCCGCATTGTGAGACACGCAGATCCGCCGTTTTCCATGCCATGCCGATTTCCGCGAAAAATATATGCCGGTCGACGCCATTCAGCATCGGCCGGCAATCAAAAACCTGTTCAGGTCAAACCGTTCAAGTCAAACCGCTCAGGCCAACGGAAGCGAGCTCGGTCCGAAGAGAATCTTGATTTCGGCGAACAGCGACGTGTCGCGTTTGACGCGGAACCGGTCTCCGAACGTCAGCACCTTGGCGTTGCCTTTGTCGTCCATCAACGCCAGTTTCACCTCGCACGGGCCGGGATGGCTGGTCAGAATCTGCCCGAGCCGCCGCACATGCGACTGGTCGAGCGCGATCGGCGGCAGCACAATCGTCAGCGGACGTTCATCCTGCGCCTCCAACGTCGGCACGGTGAATTCGGTGGCGCGCATGCTCACTGTCTCATCGCGCTTCTCCACCTGGCCGCGGATCTGTACCACGGTGTCGACGGCGAGCTCGGGCGCGGCGGCCTCGTACACCTTGCCGAAGAACATGCATTGGATGGAACTTTCCAGATCCTCGACGGTTACGATGGCCCACGGATTGCCCTTTTTCGACACGCGGCGGTCCACGTTCGTGATCAGGCCCGCGATCGTCACCTGCTGGCCGTCCGGCATGCTTCCCGCGCGGTCGATCAGGTGCGCTATCGACATTTCGCGCAACGACACCAGAATCGACTGCATGCCGCTCAACGGATGGTCGGACACGTACAGGCCAAGCATCTCACGTTCGAAGTTGAGCTTGGTTTTCTTGTCCCACTCCTCCACGTCGGGCACCTGCACCATGGCGTCTCCCATGGCGGAATCGTTCTCTTTGGAATCGTCCAGGTCGGCGAACAGGTCGAACTGGCCTTCCGCCTGCTTGCGTTTCAGGCCGACGACCGAATTGATGGCCGTTTCGTGGATGGTGAACAGCGCACGACGGTTCGGGTCGATCGAGTCGAACGCGCCGGCCTTGATCAGCGATTCCACCAATCGCCTGTTCAGCGCCTCCAACGGCACGCGTTTGATGAAATCGGTGAAGTTCACGTACTTGCCGTGGCCGTTCTCACGTTCCGCGATGATCGCATCGACCGCGTTCTTGCCGACGTTGCGGATGGCGCCGAGGCCGAATCGCACGACGTCGCCGACTGCCGAATACTCGTACACCGACTCGTTCACGTCCGGAGAAAGCACCTGGATGCCCATGCGTCGCGCCTCGCCCAGGTACAGCGCGGTCTTGTCTTTGTTCGTGCTGGCGCCTTGCAGCAGGGCGGCCATGAACTCCACCGGATAATGCGTTTTCAGATACGCGGTCCAGTAGGAGATCAAACCGTATGCGGCCGAATGCGCCTTGTTGAACGCGTAGCCGGAGAACGGTACGAGGATGTCCCACACGGCCTGCGCGGCCTCTTCGGAATATCCATGCTCCTTCATGCCGGCGAAGAACGGAATCTTCTCCTTGGCCAGCACTTCCGGCTTCTTCTTGCCCATCGCTCGACGCAGCACGTCTGCCTTGCCCAGCGAATAGCCGGCGAGGATTCGCGCCGCGGACTGCACCTGCTCCTGGTAGACGATCAGACCGTAGGTCTCGTCGAGCACTTCCTTAAGCGGTTCGGCCACTTCGGGGTGGATTGGCGTGATCTTCTGCAGACCGTTCTTGCGCTTCGCATAGTTGGTGTGCGAATCCATATCCATCGGACCTGGACGGTACAGCGCAATCAGTGCGGAAATATCGTTGAAGTTGTTCGGCTTCAACGTTTTCAGCAGCGAGCGCATGCCGTCGGAATCGAGCTGGAACACGCCGAGCGTGTCGCCACGGGACAGCAGGTCGTAGGTGGGGCGGTCGTCCAGCGGAATCTTCGTATGGTCGATGCGTTCCTTGCCGTTCGCCTCGATGTTGTTCAGGGTGTCTCGGATCACCGTCAAGTTGGAAAGTCCGAGGAAGTCCATCTTGACCAGACCGAGCGTTTCGCACGTATGGTATTCGAGCGTGGTGGTGACGGTGCCGTCGGTACGTTCCAGCAGCGGCGACGTGTTGGTGATCGGCTCGCTGCCCATGATGGTGGCGCAGGCGTGCACACCGGTCTGACGAATCAGACCTTCGATGCCCATCGCCTCGTCCGTGATGCGTTTCGCGTCCGGGTCGGAATCGTACAGTTCGCGGAATTCGCGTGCTTCCGCGTATCGTTTCGCGCTTGGGTCGAAGATGTCGTGCAGCGGAATGTCCTTGCCGCCGGTCTGTGCGGGAGGCAGGGCTTTGGTGATCTTGTCTCCGACGGAGAAGTCGTATCCCATGATGCGGGCGGAGTCCTTCAGCGCCTGCTTGGTTTTGATGGTGCCGTAGATCACGCACTGCGCCACTTTGTCACGTCCGTATTTCTCACCCACGTAGTCGAGCACGCGTCCACGACCGTCCGGGTCGAAGTCGACGTCGATATCAGGCAGTGAGACACGTTCCGGATTGAGGAATCGTTCGAAGATCAGACCGTGTTCAAGCGGATCAAGTTCGGTGATGCCCATCGCATACGCGACCATGGCGCCTGCGGCGGAGCCACGGCCCGGCCCCACCATCACGCCGTGGGCCTTCGCCCAGTTGATGTAGTCGGCCACGACGAGGAAGTAGCCGCAGAACTGCATCTGGCAGATCACGCCGCATTCGTAGTCGGCCTGCCGCAGCACTTCGAGCGACGGCTTGCCGTTGTACCGGCGTTCCAGGCCTTCCTCGACCTTCTTCAGGAACAGCGACGTCTCGTCCCAGCCTTCCGGACAGTCGAATTGCGGCATGAACGCGCCGTCTTCATGATCGTCGAACATGACGTTGCAGCGTTCGGCGATCTCCAACGTGTTGTCGCACGCTTCGGGAAGGTCTTTGAACAGTTCGCGCATTTCCTCGGCGGATTTGATGTAGTAGCCGGTGCCGTCGAATTTGAATCGGCCCGGCTCGTCCAGCGTGGAGCCGGAGTTGATGCACAGCATGGCGTCCTGCGCGCCGGCGTCTTCGGCACGCGTGTAATGGGAATCGTTGGTGGCCAGCAGCGGCGCGTTGAGCTTTTTTGCGATGTCGAGCAGCCCGTCGGTCACTTGCTTTTCGATTTTCAGGCCGTGGTCCATGAATTCGATGTAGAAATTATCGCGGCCGAAAATGTCTTGGAATTCGCCGGCGGCACGCAACGCGTCATCGAACTGGCCCAGGCGCAGACGAGTCTGGATGATGCCCGACGGGCAGCCGGACGAGGCGATGATGCCTTTCGAATATTTGGCGAGGATTTCCTTATCCATACGCGGATAGCGCATGACTCGGCCTTCAAGGTTCGCGTCGGTGGAGGCTTTCATGAGGTTGACGAGGCCTTCGTCGTTTTCTGCCCACATGGTCAGGTGGGTGATGACACCGCCGCCGGACACATCATCCGGGTTACGGCGGCGATGCAGCGGATCCAGATCCGGATTCCAGTTGGTGTCCCAGCTCACACGGGTGGGGTCCTGACGTGCGGTTTCCGGCGTCACATAGGCTTCGATGCCGATGATCGGCTTGATGCCGGCGTTGACCGCGGCGCTCCACATCTCATACGCGCCATGCATGTTGCCGTGGTCGGTGATGCCGACGGCCGGCATGCCCAGTTCCTTGGCGCGCTTGACCAGATCCGGTATTTTCGATGCGCCGTCGAGCAGCGAATAATGCGTGTGATTATGCAGTTGCACGAAATTTGCGGAAGTAGCCATGCGTTCCAATTTAGCTGGGCTTCATGACGGCGTGGAGTCGTTTCTGGCCGTCCGGCCACACTTTTATAGGGACTGGTCGGCGTGCCGTGCGCGCATCACGTCAAGCGCATGCTGCAGGTCGGCGGGATAGTGCGATTTCACCGTGGTCCACACGTGCGTACGCGGATGGCGGAATTCCAATTGCATGGCGTGCAGCCATTGCCGTTCAAGGCCAAGCGCCTCGCTCAGCTGCGGATTCGCGCCGTACATGGCGTCCCCCGCCAACGGATGCCCGATGGATGAGAAATGCACGCGGATCTGATGGGTGCGGCCGGTTTCCAGGTTCACGGATACGAGCGTGGCTTCGCCGAAACGTTCCATCACGTCCCAATGCGTGATGGCCTCTTTGCCGGCCGGTGTCACGCAGAAGCGGAAGTCGGAGACTTTGGCGCGTCCGATCGGCGCTTCGATGGTGGCTTTGTCTTCTTTGAGATTGCCCTGCACGAGTGCGTGATATGTTTTGACGACCTCATGTTCGGCGAACTGCCGGCGCATCTCCACGTACGCAAGATCGGACTTGCATACGAGCATCAGTCCCGATGTGCCCACGTCGAGTCGTGACACGATGCCTTGACGACCTGCCGCGCCATATGACGTGATGTGCACTCCCCTGTCGATCAGGCTGCCAAGCACCGTCGGACCGGTCCATCCGACGGATGCGTGCGCGGCGACGCCGACCGGCTTGTCCACCACGACCACATCGTCGTCCTCATAGACGACGGCCATGTCATGGGCGATCGGTTCCGGTTCGGACCGTTCCTCGACGATGTCGAATTCTACGGTTTCGCCTGCCTGCAGGGTCGACGATTTGGAAATGTCCCTGCCGAGCACGCGCGCCTGTCCGCTTTCGATGAGGTCGGCCGCCTTGGCCCGGGAAATGCCAAGCATTTTGGCGACCGCGACGTCGAATCGTTTGCCGACGAGCGCGTCGGGAGCGGGTACGAGACGGCTCATGCTGCTTTCGCCCCGTCGTCGGTTGCGTTCGCATCATCACCAAGCGTCTTGCCGTTGGCCTCGTCAAGGTCCTTTTGGCTGAACGGTTCCCCGAGGAACAGCAGCAGCACCGCCGCAACGCCCGCGAGCATGAGGAAGATGTCCGCCACGTTGCCGATGGACCATCCGTAGTTCAGGAAATCCACGACCTTGCCGTTGAGGAACCCTTCCGCGTAGATGACGCGGTCGATGAGGTTGCCGAACGCTCCTGCGAAGGCGAAGGCGAACAGCACCGTCCATTTCATGGAAATGGTGCGGACGGCAAGTACGACCAACGCCACGCAGGCCGCCATCGCCAGCAGGGAAATCAGCCACGTCATGCCGGAGCCCATGCCGAGCGAGGCGCCTGGATTACGCACCAATGTCAACGAAAGCAGGCCGGGAATCACGCGTATGGTACGGCCATCGGCCAATGCGGACAAAGCCCACATCTTGGTGAGCTGGTCAATCGCGATCGTCGCGATCGCAATACACGCAAAGACGGCCACGCGGTCGCGCAGCCGTCTTTGATCATTCTTCATGATGTCAGACACAGGCTAATCTCAGTCGTTGTTGTCCTGAGGGTCCTGGTCGTAGTTGTTCGTATCGGACACCTGGTTGACGAGCTGGCCGAGGAAGTCGGTGAGTCGTGCACGGTATTCGGTTTCGAACTGCTTGAGGCCCTTGATGTTGCCTTCGATGACCTTGGTCTGGGTCTCGAGGTTGTCGCGGACCTGCTGGGCGTAGTCGTCGGCAGCGGTACGGGTCTTCGAATCGTAGTCGAAGGCGCGCTTCTGCACTTCGGCTTCGTAGTTGTCGGCCTCGGTGTGCTTGTCGGAGAAGTACGTGTCGGCGTCCTGGGTCTTCTGAGCCAGGTAGCCGTCGCCCTCTTCCTGCTTCTGCGCGAAGTAGGCGTCGCCATCCTGCTGCTTGCCGGCCAGATAGGCATTGCCTTCCTCGGTCTTCTGCGCAAGGTAGGCGTCGCCCTCCTCGGTCTTCTGGTTCAGGTACGCATCGCCATCCTGCTGCTTCTGTGCCAGATAGGCATCGCCATCCTGGGTCTTGCCGGACAGGTAGTTGTCGGCGTTGGCGCGGGTGTCGGTGGAGTACTGGTCAGCTTCGGAACGAGTGCGGTTGGAGTAGTCGTTGGCGCTGCCGATGATCTCTTCGTACTTGCGCTGGCTTTCCTCGGTGATCTCCTTGGCCTTGGCCTTGCCCTTGTCGACGTACTGGTCGTGCAGCTGCATGGCCAGCGTCAGCATGGCGGTGGCGCGCTCCGGCTCGGTATTGGCGCTTGCCGCGGCACCTGCGATCTTCTGCAGGCTGCCGGTTTCGGTGCTCGGCTCGGACTTGGCGACCTGTTCGCGCAGCTGTGCCTCGCGAATCTGGGAATCCTTCAGTTGCTGGGCAAGCTGCTGGATCTGCATGGCCTGCTGCTTCACCTGGGCATCCTGCTGCTGGGACTGGGCAGCATGCTCCTGAGTGAGCTGCTGGGCCTGAGCGACCTGGTCCTGCGCTTCCTGAAGCTTTGCGGTGAGCTGATCGATCTGCTCCTTCTGACGCTGAGCCACGACCACCTGCTCCTGGGCCGATGCCAGCTGACGGGACAGGTCCTCGGTCTGTGCGCGGAACGTGTCACGCTCGTGCTGCACGGCGGTAAGCTGCTCGCCAAGGTCGGCCTGACCGGCCGCTTCGGCTGCCTGGGCGGTGAGCTGATCGACCTGCGCGGACAGACGATCGATCTGCCCCTTGAGCTGCTCGTTCTGGGAAGACAGCGCACGATTGCTTTCCTCTGCCTCGGAAAGCTTGGCGGCCGCGGCCTGAGCGGCCTGAGCGGCCTGGTCTCCCGCACCAGCTGCCTGCTCGGAGGCGGACTTCAGCGTCGCGTTCTCCTGCTGCAGGGACTGGATCTGAGCATTCAACTCGGAAATCTTGGAATTGAGTCCTGCGACATCCGGGCCAAGAGACTGCGTGGCCTGTCCGCCGGCAACTGCCTGCTTGCCAAGGGCTTCCACCGTCTCGGTTACCTGATCGAGGAAGTCATCGACTTCATCGACGTCATAGCCTTCCTTGAACCTTACGGTCTGGAAAGTATGCTCCCTAATATCTTTCGGCGTCAACAGAGCCATAAATCCTTACACCTCGCTTTGGGCTTGATGCCTTACTGTTGTTGCTTTCAGTGTTCGACTCTAGCACGAAACCATAGATATTTTGCGGAAAAACGGTTTTTTAGAGGTGCTAAATAAGGAAATCAATGACCACAAGAACGAAATAAAGCACAAGATACGCGACGTCAAAATAGATCGGTCCGAGCGGAACGGGACGAATATACTGCCGCAACCACCTTAACGGCGGCTCCGTCAGCTGGTAGATGGCGTCGAACAACGAGGCCACGATTCCGCTTGGCCGCCACGTCGGCGACAATGCCAACACCCAGTCGAGAATCATGCGGACGAACAGCACCAGGATATAGGCGTTGACCAGAAAATGGACGACGCTACCAATTATCGAGAGAATCACGTTGCCACTGTATCAAGCGCGCATAACAAAATGCCCCCGCTTTCAGTGGGGGCATAATCGTCTGATTTGTGCTTGCTCTGTGCTACACGGCTCAGTCGGCGAACAGGTCGTGGGCCGGACCCTTGTCTTCAGGCTCCTCGACCTTGATGTTCACTTGGGCCGGGCTCAGCAGGAACACGCGCGGAGTGACGCGTTCGATGGAGCCGCGCACGCCGAACACCACACCGGCGGAGAAGTCGACGATGCGGTATGCCACGGCTTCGGCCACACCTGTCAGGTTCAGCACCACCGGAATGCCGTCACGAATGGCGCGACCGACCATCTGCGCATCGTCATAGGTCTTCGGATGGATGGTAGTGATGCGGCTAACTCTACCCCCCTGGAACGGGTTGGACTGCTCACGCGGAGCGGACGGCGTGGAAGCGGAAGCCGAAGAGGAAGGCATCGGGGTGACGGAATGATCCGAATCGAACGAGGTCTCGCCGGTGTCGACGTCATCCTCGAAATCATCCTCACCCTCGGCGACGTCGGACATTCCCAAGTACGACATCGCGTTCTTCATGAAACCTGCCATGTATGTTCCTTTCGCGTCTACGCGTTGACTTTAGCGCAGGAAATCCGGAATATCGAGGTCGCCCGGATCGTTAGCCGAAACCACTTCATGCTCGGTGGTCTGGTCGAACGAGGCGACGTTCTGGTCCGGAGTGGACGGAATGTAGCTGGACAGCGGCTGCACCTGCGGCACCGCCGGAGTCTGCACCGGCTGCGGCTGCTGGGCGGGAGCCTGCACGCCGGCGGACAACGCGGACAGCGGTACCGTGTTTTCCTTGGCCGCGGCCGGCTTTTCTTCGGCCGGCTGGTCGGGCTTCTTAGAATTGGCATCGAAACCTGCCGCGATGACGGTGACACGCACCTCGTCGCCGTAGGCGTCGTCCAGGGACAGGCCCCAGATGATCTGCGCTTCCGGATGGATGGCCTTCTGCACCAGCGCGACCGCGGCTGCGGCTTCCTGCAGCTTCAGGTCGGTCGGACCGGCGATGTTGATCAGTGCGCCATGCGCACCCTCGATGCTTTCCTCCAGCAGCGGCGAGCTGATGGCGATTTCCGCGGCCTGCGTGGCGCGGTCCTCTCCCCGAGCGGAACCGATGCCGAACAGCGCGGTGCCGGCACCACGCAGAATCGCGTTGACATCGTTGAAATCAACGTGGATGTACGAATTCGAGGTAATCAGGTCGGTGATGCCCTGCACGCCGGCCAGCAGTGCGGTGTCGGCGGTCTTGAACGCGTCGACGATGCCAATGGTGCGGTCGGACAGTTCCAGCAGTCGGTCGTTCGGAATGACGATCAGCGCGTCGACTTCCTTGCGCAGGTTCTCGATGCCGAGCGCGGCGGAAGCGGAACGCTGCGGACCTTCGAAGCTGAACGGACGGGTCACCACGGCGATGGTCAGCGCGCCCTGCTGGTGGGCCGCACGTGCCACGATCGGGCTGGCACCGGTTCCGGTGCCACCGCCCTCACCGCAGGTGACGAACACCATGTCGGAGCCCTTAAGCGCCTCTTCGATGTCGGACTGGTGATCCTGCGCCGCCTTGGCACCCTTTTCCGGGTCGGCGCCAGCGCCCAGACCACGGCTGGAGGCATCGTTCAGCGAGATCTTGACATCGGCGTCGGATCGCAGCAGATCCTTTGCATCAGTGTTGATCGCAATAAATTCGACGCTTTGAAGACCCTCCGCAATCATGCGATTGACAGCGTTGCCTCCGGCTCCACCGACACCGACGACCTTGATGTTGGTCTTGTCGTTGAAATTGTCAGTCTGGGCAATCTCGCTCACCATTGTCTCCTGTTCACTCACGTATATGAACAACTCTATCGCAATCGCGCCGATGATACGCGCACTTTTCCAGGCGTGTACCACCGTTTTTTCACTTTTTTGCTGTCAGCATGTTCATTCTGCCTGCGTTGACCCCTTCAGTCATTTGTACACGGCTCTTCGAACATGCGTGACGAGCTTTAGTAGCTGGCATCCATCGGGTCATCCCCGAACAGCGCCTCACGCTCCTCGTGCGTGGTTTCCCGGGATTCCAACCATCCGTAAGGCAGATGCACCTTTTTGGCGAAGCGCACGCGCCCCCTTGGCTTGTCGGCGATGCGCTCTGGGAACCGAATGTTCGGGTCGAGTCTGCCTATCTCGCGCCGGACATCCTCAAGATTTTCACATTCCATGAACGCACGGCGTGTGGAACCGCCCACGGGGAAGCCCTTCAGATACCACGCGACGTGCTTGCGCAGGTCATGCACGGCCATCCGCTCGTCGCCATCATAGAATTCGGTCAGCAGTTCGGCATGCCGTTCGATCACGCGGCACACGTCGCCCAGCGTGGGGTCGACGCGCTCGTCACTGCCGGCGAACGCGTTCTTGATGTCGGCGAACAACCATGGACGGCCTTGGCAGCCGCGGCCGATCGCAACACCCGCGCAACCGGTTTCGGCGACCATCGCCAACGCGTCGTTGGCACCCCAAATATCCCCGTTGCCGAAGACGGGAATATCAAGCTCGGAAACCAACTCGCCGATGCGGGACCAATCGGAATGCCCACCGTAATATTCGGCGGTGGTGCGCGCGTGCAGGGTGACGGCCTTGCAGCCTTCCTCCTGCGCGATGTGCCCGGCTTCGAGGAACGTCTCGTGTTCATGGTCGATGCCGACGCGGATTTTGGCCGTGACTGGTACGTTGGCCGCGTCGCACACCTTGACCACACGTTGGATGATCTCACGGAACAGGTCCGTCTTCCATGGCAGCGCGGAACCGCCACCACGACGCGTCACCTTGGGCACCGGGCAGCCGAAGTTGAGGTCGACATGGTCGGCCATGTTCTCGTCGATGACGATTTTCGCGGCCTGCTCCACAATCGAGGGATTGACGCCGTACAGCTGCAGCGAGCGAATCTTCTCGCTGGGTGCGAAACGGCATAGGCGCAGGGCTTTCGGATTGCGGGCCACCAATGCGCGCGCGGTAATCATTTCCGCCACGTACAGACCGTCGGGACCGTAGCTTTCGCAGATCACGCGGAACGGCCAGTTGGTGACGCCCGCCATAGGCGAAAGCACCACCGGCGTTTCGACGTGCACCGGACCCAGATCAACGGGCTTTATAACGGGAGGAACCGACGGCCGTTCCGCGTCGGTACGCGGGTCGAGCACGTCGGATTCCTCGTAGGCATTCACAATGCTATCTGGCATAGGTCAGACTTGTTCCGTTCAATATGACCGATTCGGGGCGATCAGTACAGGCCACCGGCTTCGGCGATCTTGACGGACTCAGGCCAAGCCTCGCCGCCCATTTCGACCGGCATCTGCGGCACGCTGACGCGCTTCTCGCCGATACGCTCGGCGATGTAGTCGGCCACCTTGTCGAGGCTGACGCGCTCCTGCTGCATGGTGTCGCGTTCACGGATGGTGACGGCCTGGTCGTCGAGGGTGTCGAAGTCGACGGTGACGCACAGCGGGGTGCCGATCTCGTCTTCACGACGGTAACGACGGCCGATCGCGCCGGCCTCGTCGTAGTCGATCATCCACTCGTTCTGGCGCAGGTCGGCGGCGAGCTTCTGGGCCACGGATTGCAGGTCCGGCTTCTTGCTCAGCGGCAGCACGGCGGCCTTGACCGGAGCCAGACGCGGGTCGAGGTGCAGGACGGTGCGCTTGTCCACGCCGCCCTTGGTGTTCGGAGCCTCGTCCACGTCGTAGGCGTCGACGAGGAAGCACATGAGGGAACGGGTCAGGCCGGCGGCCGGCTCAATGACGTACGGCACGTACTTTTCGCCGGTGGCCTGGTTGAAGTAGCTCAGGTCCTCGCCGGAGTGCTCCGCGTGCGCGGACAGGTCGAAGTCGGTACGGTTGGCGATGCCTTCGAGCTCGCCCCAATCGGAGCCCTGGAAGCCGAACTTGTATTCGATGTCGACGGTGCGCTTCGAATAGTGGGCCAGCTTCTCCTTCGGATGCTCGTAGTGGCGCAGGTTCTCCGGCTTGACGCCGAGGT
>ERZ827423.2900-NODE-2900-length-12624-cov-1.961731_pt1 | contig 12624 bp, 9 predicted proteins | sample MGYA00519775_ERZ827423 | MGnify/ENA primary metagenome ERZ827423 (study PRJEB31778, sample SAMEA3449296) | human gut metagenome | biome: human gut; feature: human-associated habitat; material: faeces | place: United Kingdom | collected 2010/2012 ...
GAAGCCATGGCAGCGGCTTGTGATCCTGGCGGCAGGTTCGTTTATGAATTTGGTCTGCGCGCTGGTGATTTCATGGCTGCTGATCGGAACGCTCGGGTTTACGACCACGACAGTCGGGACAGTTTCATCAGACAGTCCGGCCATGAAGGCGGGTCTTGCGGCAGGGGACAAGATCGTGCGCATCGATGATACCAAAATTGAAACATGGAATGACGTCAGCGCGGCAATCGCTGCGGCTGAGGGCAAGCCGCTGTCGTTTACGGTGCAGTCCGATGGAGAGGATCGTGATTTGACGATCACACCGCAGCTGATGCGCGCGCAGGACGCGAACGGACAGGAAACGCAGTATTACGCGGTCGGCATCACCTGCAGGATCAGTCATAATCCGCTGAAAGCGATTGCCGCGGGCACGCAGACAACCTGGAATATGACAAAGACGATGTTCAGCGCGCTGGGCGATTTGGCAACCGGAAGAGCAGACGCGGATGACCTTTCGGGGCCGGTTGGCATGGTACAGATGGTCAGCAGAACGAGCGAATACGGTTGGGTCTATTATGGATTTTTGACGATTCTGATCTGTCTGAATCTTGCAGTCATCAATATGCTGCCGCTTCCGGCTTTGGACGGCGGACGTATTCTTTTCGTGCTGTTTACGATGATCACAGGCAAAAAAGTCAGCGAAAAGGTGGAGGGAACCGTACACATCATCGGACTGGTCCTGCTGCTGGCATTGATGCTCTACGTGACGAAAAACGATATTTTCCGCCTGATCGGTTAGCCGCGCGGGCGCGGGGCAGAAGCCGGGAATCAGAGAAGCTGACCGGAGAAAGGGTCTAAGGAGGCGCATATGACGCATATGAAAAGAAATGAAACGAGACAGGTGCGGTGCGGCGATGTGCTGATCGGGGGCGGCGCGCCTGTCAGTATCCAGTCGATGACGAACGTGGATTCTCGTGATGAGCACGCGCTGACAGAGCAGATCGCGCGGCTTGCGGATGCAGGTTGTCAAATCGTGCGTATTTCGGTACCGGACGCGGAAGCCGCGGGGGTCTTTGGCAGCGTGAAGCGAAAATTTCAACGTCTGCCGCTGGTCGCGGACATTCACTTTGATTATCGGATGGCGATCGAAGCGATCCGGCAGGGCGCGGATAAGATCCGTATCAATCCGGGGAATATCGGCGGACCGGAGCGCGTGCGCGAGGTGGTGCGGGCAGCGAAGGAGCGAGAGATCCCGATTCGCGTGGGCGTCAATTCCGGTTCTCTCGAAAAGCCGATTCTGACAAAATATGGCGGCGTGACCGCCGCGGCGCTGGCAGAGAGCGCCTTATACAATCTGGCGATGATCGAGGATCTGGGCTATGACAGGCTTGTGGTTTCCCTGAAGGCCTCAGATGTGACGCTGAACTACGAGGCGCACAAGCTTTTGGCAGCGCAGACCGATGTGCCGGTGCACATCGGGATTACCGAGGCGGGCACACCGAAACGAGGCAAGCTGAAATCGGCGATCGGCATCGGTTCGCTGCTGCTATGCGGCATTGGAGATACGATGCGGGTTTCCCTGACGGCAGACCCGGTGGAAGAAGTGCTGTTTGCGAAGGAAATCCTGCGCACGCTGGGGATGCGGACATCCTCCATCGATCTGGTGTCGTGTCCGACCTGCGGCAGAACGAAGATCAATCTGGAGGCGCTTGCCAATGAGGTGGAGGCGAAGCTCGCGCCGCTGGAGGACGCTTTGCTTGCCAAGGGATATCCGTCGATCAAGGTGGCGGTTATGGGCTGCGCGGTCAACGGACCGGGAGAGGCCAGAGAAGCGGACTTCGGCGTTGCCGGAGGCGATGGACAGGGTCTGTTGTTTGCGAACGGAGAGATCGTCAGATCCGCGGTGCCGGAGGATAAGCTCGCGGAGGAATTATTAGCTTTGATACGAAAGAGAATTTTTGCGCAATGAAACAACTGATCGCGGACGCGCTGAGCTGGGAGGAGCTCGGTGAGATACATAAAACAGAATATCAATTTGAACTTGGCAAGGGCGTGCTGCATAAGGAGGCAGGCAGACTGAGCCTGCCGATTCACTGCAATTTTGTGATGCCGTTCGCGGACTGCGAAAAGGTCAAAGCGGTGATTTTACACAAGCTTGACATGCTCAAGGAGGTCGAGCTGGATTTTTCGTACCGCGATTTTGTGATGCCGAAGGAGGACGCTGCCAGACTCTATGTCCCGCATATGGTTCGGATTCTCAACGGTTCGTATCTGGCGATCACCAAGACCATCGTCGAAAACCGCGTCATGGTCAGAGACGGATGCCTTTACTGTCCGGTTCTCGGTAAAGTCGCGGCAGAGCAGCTGAATGAGAGAGTGGCGCAAAAATTCCGAGAAATACTCAAAGAAACTTTCGATTTTGATATGGAGATCATCTTTGAGAACGATGAAGAACTGCTGGCGGAAACTCTGCGTTCTTTCCATGAGAGTGAGGCGAAGGATATTGAGCGCTCCATGCGGGAGTACCGGGAAGTGCTCAAGACGCGGGCGAAGGAAAGACCGCAGGCGGCGGACAGCGGCACAGGCGGCGGTTTCGGTGCAGGCGGCGGCTTCGGCGGCGGAAACAACGGCGGCGGCTTTGGCGGAAACGCGGCAGGTGCCGGCAGTAAGAAGCAGGGCGGCTGGAAACGCAGGGAAAAGGAACTGCCCGCGGAGGGCAACCGCATTATGGGACGCGGCATTCCGGGCGGTAAGACCGCGGAGCTGCGAGAGATCGCACCGGAGATGGGGGTCGTTATCCTGGAAGGTGTGCTGTTCCGCAAGACGGAGCGTGTCATCAAGAGCGGCAATTATCTCGTTTCCCTGTTGATTACCGATAATAAGACGACGATCTGTGCCAAGGCGTTTGTCAGTGAGAACAAATGGAAGGAAATCGATGAACTGCTCAAACCGGGCGATGGTGTCAAGCTGCGCGGTGAGGTGCAGTGGGACACCTTTGAAAACATGAATACGGTCATGTATACGGACCTCGAAAAGACCGACCGCGAAATCGGCCGCGAGGACACCTGGGAGAACGGCCGGCGTGTGGAGCTTCATATTCACTCCAAGATGAGCCAGATGGACGGCTTCAACGAAGCCAAAGACATCGTGGCGATGGCAGCTAAGTGGGGGCAGCCCGCGGTCGCGGTGACCGATCATGGCGTGGTGCAGGCGTTCCCGGACTGCGCGGCGGAGGCCAAAAAGCAAGGCGAAAAAGGCCGCGAGATCAAGGTCATTTACGGGTTGGAGGGCTATGTGTTCGACGACGCGGACTGCGTGCAGGAGGACGGCAGTATTGATTACAAGAGCAAACCGACCCATCACATCATCATTCTGGCAAAGACGCAGGAGGGACTGAAGAACATTTACAAGCTGGTTTCCTATTCCCACCTGGATTACTATTACAAAAAACCGCGCTTGCCGTGGTCGGTCATCGAAGCGAACCGCGAAGGACTGATCATCGGCTCAGCATGCAGCGCAGGCGAAGTGTTTTCTTCGATGGTCAAACACGTGACCTATCAGAAGCGGACGCGTACTGAAAAGATCATGGAGCAGAAATCCGCGGAGGAGCAGGCGCGTATCGCCTCCCGCTATGACTATCTGGAAATCCAGCCTGTCATCAACAACCGCTTCATGTTCGATGAGGAGTTTTATCTGGACGGCAGGCGTATCGAGACCGAGGACGATATCCGCGAGATCAACCGGCGGATCGTGGCGCTGGCGGACAAGCTCGGCAAGCGGGTCGTGGCAACGACGGATTCACACTATACGGAGCCGGATGATGCAATCTACCGCAATATCGTGATGGCGGGCATGGGCTTCGAAGACGCAGAGAGCGGCGAGGGTCTGTATATGAAAACGACCGATGAGATGATGGAAGAGTTTTCGTATCTGGGTGCGCGCGCCCAGGAGATCGTCGTGGACAATACGAATTACATCGCGAGTTTGATCGACGGTGATATCCGTCCGGTACCCGCGGGCAAGTTCCCGCCGAAGATCGAGGGCGCGAAGGAAACCCTGCGCAAGACCTGTATGGAACGCGCACACGCGCAGTACGGAGACCCACTGCCGAAGGAAATCGAGGATCGGCTGGATATCGAGCTGAATTCGATCATCAATAACGGCTACGCGGTCATGTACGTCAGCGCGCAGATGCTGGTAAACAAGTCGCTGGAGGACGGGTATCTGGTCGGCTCGCGTGGTTCAGTCGGCTCATCGTTCGCAGCGACGATGGCGGGCATTACGGAAGTCAATCCGCTTGACCCGCATTATCTTTGTCCGAACTGCAAAAAGATTATCTGGGGTGATATGCAGAAGTACGACTGCGGCGTAGATATGCCGCCGCTGGACTGTCCGGACTGCGGCACGCCGATGAAACGGGACGGCTATACGATCCCGTTCGCGACCTTCCTTGGGTTTAAGGGCAATAAGGAGCCGGATATCGACTTGAACTTCGCGGGGGAATATCAGCCGGTGGCTCACCGCTATGTCGGGACTATTTTTGGTGAAAAAAACGTGTTTAAGGCGGGAACGGTCGGTACGGTCGCAGAAAAAACCGCTTATGGTTATGTCGCGAAGTTCTTTGAAGAGCGCGATATTCCGGTCAATAAATATGAAAAGGAGCGTCTGGCGCAGCATTGTACGGGCGTGAAACGGACGACCGGACAGCATCCGGGCGGAATCGTTATCTGTCCGGATGACCACGAGATTTATGAGTTTTGTCCGGTACAGCACCCGGCGAACGACACGACAACAGATATCGTCACGACGCATTTTGACTATCACAAGATCGATGAGAATTTGCTGAAGCTCGATATTCTCGGTCACGATGTGCCGTCCATGATCCGCCAGCTGCAGGATATGACGGGTACCGACCCGCTGCAGATCGACCTGACGGACCGTAAGGTCTTGAGCATCTTTAACGGCATCGAGGCGCTGGATATCAAGGATCCGGACTATAAGTTCACGCACGGCTCTTACGCGATCCCGGAGTTCGGGACTTCTTTCACGCGGCAGATGCTGGATGATACGAAGCCGGACAAGTTCGCGGATCTGGTGCGCATTTCCGGATTTTCTCATGGGACAGACGTTTGGCTGAACAACGCGCAGGACTATATCCGTTCGGGAACTGCGACGATGCGTGAAGTAATCTCGACGCGTGACGACATTATGAACTATCTGATCCTCAAGGGCGTGGAGAATGAAACCGCGTTCAAGATCATGGAGATCGTGCGTAAGGGTAAGAAGGATCTCGACGAGCAGCAGGTCGCGACGATGAAGGAACACAATGTGCCGGACTGGTACATCGACTCCTGCAACAAGATCAAGTACATGTTCCCGCGTGCGCACGCGGTGGCTTACACGATGATGAGTTTCCGTATGGCGTGGTATAAGGTATACTATCCGCAGGAATTTTACGCGACGTATTTCACGACGAAGGTCGCGAATTTTGACGCGGAGACAATCCTCAAGGGGAAGGAAGCGATTCTGGCGCGCATGGACGAAATCACAGCCAAGGGCACGAATGCTTCCGCCAAGGAAAAGGATGATTACACGATTCTGGAGGTCGCTTACGAGATGTACGCGCGCGGCTATGAGTTCGCGCCCGCGCGGCTGGGCAAGTCGGACGCGGTCAAATTCGGCGTCGATGATGGCAAAGTCCTGCTGCCGTTTGTCGCGATCGAAGGCGTGGGGGAAACTGCGGCTCGTGCGTTCGCGGAGGAGGACGCGGTAAAACCGTTTGACACGATTGAAGAGGCGGTCAAGCGCGCGAAGCTGAACAAAACCGTTGTCGAGGGTCTGCGCGGTCATGGCGTGTTCGCAGGACTGCCGGAAACCGACCAGCTCAGCATGTTTATGTAGTAGGGGGCGGCAGAGTGCTGCCCTCATTTTTCTTGTGATGCAGGAAATATCGCTTGTGATATTTTCGGAATATCGACAAATGTAACTTGCGAAGCGCTTCCCATGCATGGCAGGCATGTGCGCAAAGGAACCTGCGGTTTCGTTTTGTACACTTTTGCCTAAAATTTATTTTTTCCCCTCGAAATCTGTCGAAATTTGTGCTATAATTGTGTATAGAAACCGCGCGAGGTTTGTACTGCGAAGCCGGGACTTCACAGCTGAAGCAGGCGCGTTTTTCTTTAAGGTTTTGTATCGGAAAAGGAGAACAGGAAGGCATAACATGTATCAGATCGGTGACATCGTAGTTTATGGCACAGAAGGCATTGCGGAAATCGGAGGCGAAATCGAGAGGGAATTCGGTGGACAGAAGATGAAGTATTTTGTCCTGCACCCAATCGAAAAAAAGACCGAAACGGTCTACGTTCCGATCGGAAATGAGAAGGCTATGAGTAAGATGCGCGGCATTTTGACGAAAGAGGAGGCGGAGACTTTGATCTCAAATCTGCCGCAGGAGCGTCCTGCCTGGATCAAAAACGACCGCGAACGTCAAAAAGTTTATCGTGATACGCTCTTGTTCGGCAGCAGTCAAGAGGTTCTTACGATGGCAAGAGCCTTGTATCTGCACCAGATCGAGCAGCTCGCGCGCGGCAAGAAGCTGCACGCGGCGGATGAACGCTTTATGCGCGATGCCGAAAAAATGATTTTCGCGGAGCTTTCCTACGCGTTGGGCATTACGCAGGAGGAAGTTTTGCAGAGACTCGTCCGGCTAGACAAAAACAGCCAAAAGTAAGCGCGTCCGCGGACACGATGGTAGCGCCGACCGGGGTGGAGCACATGATGGAGATCAAGATGCCGAGCGCCGAGGTGACAACCGCGATGACGGCCGCGCAGAGGATGACCTGCCGAAAGGCGCGATAGACGCGCATGGCGGAAAGCGCAGGAAAAATCATCAAGGCTGAGGTCAGCAGCGCGCCGACCAGATTCATCGCCAACACGATGATGACAGCGGTGACGATCGCGATGAAAAGATTATACAGCCCGGTTTGGATACCGATGGCTTTAGAAAAATCTTCGTCAAAGGTAATGGCGAAGATTTTGTTGTAAAAGAGCAGAAACAGCAGCATCACCAGAGCGGACATGATGACGCAGAGCGCGACATCACCCGCGGTCAGGGTCAGAATTGAGGTAGAGCCGAACAGGGTGCTGCAGACATCGCCGGAGATATTCGCGGAGGTGCTGAAACAGTTGAGCAGGAGATAGCCGATGGCCATGGCCCCGACGGAGAGCATGGCAAGCGCGGCATCTCCTTTTATTTTTGCGTGGCTGCCCCCTGCCAGAAGCAGAACAGCGCAGAGTACGGTAAGCGGCATGACGATGATCATTTCATTGGTGACGGAAAGCACCGCGGCAATGGCCATGGCACCGAAGGCGACATGAGAAAGCCCATCGCCGATAAACGAGTAGCGCTTGAGTACGAGGGTCACGCCCAGCACCGAGGCGCAAAGCGCGGTCAACACACCGGCAATGAAGGCATAGCGGACGAAGGAATAGCTGAAATATACGGCAATCATTTGGAATACGTTCATTATTTATAATACCTCCTTGCTGCGGCACCACCGCGTTCGGCGCGGCTGCATACTGCTTCATCAACAAATTTGGAAAGCTCACCGCGGTCACGAAACGAGGCGCGCAGCGGCGTTTTGACATAGTCCGTTTTGCTGCCGAAGATATTGAACCGATGATTACATACGGTACCAACCCGGGCATGGGTATGGGTATCACACAACATATTCCTACTACCGAAGGCATGGGAGAAGCTGCCCGGACCTCTTTCATGAAGTCTATGAGCTATATGGGTTTCCAACCGGGAGAACCTTTGCTGGGTAAGAAGGTTGACTATGTGTTTTTGGGTGCCTGCACCAATGGACGCATTGAGGATTTCCGTGCATTTGCCTCCATTGTGAAAGGCCGTCGGAAAGCCGAGAATGTAGTGGCATGGCTGGTTCCGGGCTCCTGGATGGTAGATGCACAGATTCGCGAAGAGGGACTGGACAAGATTTTGGAAGAGGCCGGTTTTGCCATTCGCCAACCGGGTTGTTCTGCTTGCCTGGCAATGAACGACGATAAGGTGCCTGCCGGAAAGTATGCAGTGTCTACCAGTAACCGTAATTTTGAAGGACGCCAGGGACCGGGTTCCCGAACACTGCTTGCCAGCCCGCTTGTAGCTGCAGCAGCGGCAGTGACTGGAGTAATTACTGACCCGAGAACGCTGATTTGATGTACGATTGGACGATTTACGATTAAAATTACTTCGTAAATCAAACATCGTTCAACAAAGGTAAATCAAGAGTATTTTCAATCGTAAAATCGTAAATAAAAAGATGAAGACAAAATTTGATAGATTAACCAGTACCTGTGTGCCTCTTCCATTAGAGAATGTGGATACAGACCAGATAATCCCTGCACGTTTTCTGAAAGCTACTACCCGTGAGGAAAAGTTCTTCGGAGATAATTTATTCCGCGATTGGCGCTATCATCCGGACGGTTCTCTGAACAAGGACTTTGTTTTGAACAATCCCACTTACGGTGGACAGATTCTGGTGGCGGGAAAGAACTTCGGTTCCGGTTCCAGCCGTGAGCATGCTGCCATGGAACCGCGCTTCCTGAATGTACGCGTCATTTTGGCGAAGAGTTTTGCCCGTATCCATGAGACGAACTTAAAGAAACAAGGCATGTTGGCGCTGACCTTTACGGATAAGGCCGATTATGACAAGATTCGGGAACGCGACCTGATTTCTGTCATGGGGCTGAAAGATTTTGCTCCGGGACGCACGTTGAAGGTGGTTCTTCATCACGAGGATGGGAGTAAAGAAAGTTTTGAAGTACAACATACGTATAACGAACAGCAGATAGCTTGGTTCCGGGCCGGTTCTGCACTTAATGCAAGATAGAATATGGAAAAAATTACTGTACCTTTTATTACCGGCGATGGAGTGGGAGCAGAAGTGACCCCATCCATGCAGGCTGTCGTGAATGCCGCTGTCAAGAAATCCTATGGTGACCGGCGTGGCATTGAATGGAAAGAAGTGCTGGCAGGAGAACGTGCTTTCCACGAAACCGGCTCCTGGTTGCCGGACGAAACCATGGAAGCCTTCCGCACCTATAAGGTGGGCATCAAAGGTCCTTTGACAACTCCCGTCGGTGGAGGTATCCGTTCCTTGAACGTAGCCTTGCGTCAGACGCTCGATTTGTATGTCTGCCAACGTCCGGTACGTTGGTATAAGGGCATTGTTTCTCCACTCAAAGAGCCACAGAAGGTGGATATGTGCGTATTCCGTGAGAATACCGAGGATATTTATGCAGGCATCGAATGGGAAGCCGGAACTCCGGAGGCTGAAAAGTTCTATCGTTTTCTCCGTGATGACATGGGGGTGACAAAAGTCCGTTTTCCCGAAACCTCCTCGTTTGGCGTGAAGCCCGTTTCGAGAGAAGGAACAGAGCGCTTGGTGCGTGCCGCCTGCCAATACGCCCTTGAGCATCATCTGCCTTCCGTGACCTTGGTACACAAAGGAAACATCATGAAATTTACGGAAGGCGGCTTCAAGAAGTGGGGGTACGAACTGGCAGAACGTGAGTTTGGTAAAGAACTGGCAGAAGGGCGTCTGGTCATCAAGGACTGCATTGCCGATGCATTCTTGCAGAACACGTTGCTTATCCCCGAAGAATATTCCGTGATTGCCACGTTGAATCTGAACGGCGATTATGTGTCCGACCAACTGGCTGCCATGGTAGGCGGCATCGGCATTGCACCGGGTGCGAATATCAACTATAAAACGGGGCATGCCATCTTTGAGGCTACTCACGGGACGGCTCCGAACATTGCCGGGAAAGACATTGTGAATCCTTGTTCCATCATCCTTTCCGCTGTGATGATGCTTGAATATCTGGGTTGGAAGGAAGCTGCCTCTCTTATAGAGAAAGCTTTGGAGCAGAGTTTCACCGAAGCCCGTGCTACTGCCGACTTGGCACGTTTTATGCCGGGTGGCGTCTCGCTGTCCACTTCGGCTTTCACCCGGGAGATTGTAGGAAGAATAGAAAATGGGAATAACGAATAAAACGAAACGATTATGAAGAAGGAGTACCTGATTTACAAGCTTTCCGAAGATTTGAAGGAAGCTACCCGGATTGAGAATGAACTGTTCAGGAAGTTTGATGTGAAGCGCGGTTTGCGTAATGAGGACGGCACGGGAGTCTTGGTGGGGTTGACCAAAATAGGCAATGTGGTCGGCTATGAACGCATCCCCGGTGGAGGGCTGAAGCCTATTCCCGGCAAATTGTTCTACCGCGGTTATGATGTGGATGACTTGGCACACGCCATCATCAAAGAGAAGCGTTTCGGTTTTGAGGAAATTGCCTACTTGTTGCTTTCCGGTCGCCTGCCCGACAAGGAAGAACTCTCTTCTTTCCGTGAACTCATCAACGACAACATGCCGCTGGAGCAGAAGACCAAGATGAATATCATTGAACTCGAAGGAAACAACATTATGAACATCCTGGCGCGCAGCGTACTCGAGATGTATCGTTTTGACCCTGATGCAGATGACACTTCCCGCGATAATCTGATGCGGCAGAGCATTGAGCTTATTTCGAAATTCCCGACCATCATTGCGTATGCCTATAACATGCTTCGCCATGCCACCCATGGCCGTTCACTGCATATCCGCCATCCGCAGGAAAACCTTTCCATTGCCGAGAATTTCCTCTATATGCTGAAGAAGGACTACACGGAGCTGGATGCCCGCACGCTCGACCTGCTGCTGGTTCTTCAGGCCGAGCACGGTGGTGGTAACAACTCCACTTTTACCGTACGTGTCACTTCTTCTACCGGGACGGATACTTACTCTTCGATAGCGGCAGGGATCGGTTCCTTGAAAGGGCCGCTTCATGGAGGTGCCAATATCCAGGTTGCCGATATGTTCCACCATCTGCAGGAAAACATTCAGGACTGGACGAATGTGGATGAGATTGATACTTACTTCACCCGCATGCTCAACAAGGAAGCCTATAACAAGACCGGCTTGATATATGGTATCGGACATGCCGTCTATACCATTTCCGACCCGCGCGCCATTCTGCTGAAAGAGCTTGCCCGCGACCTTGCCCGCGAAAAAGGGAAAGAACGCGAGTTCGCTTTCCTTGAACTGCTCGAGGAGCGCGCCATTGATGTGTTTGGCCGTGTGAAGAATAATGGCAAGACGGTTTCGAGTAATGTGGATTTCTATTCGGGCTTTGTCTACGAGATGATTGGACTGCCGCAGGAAATCTTCACGCCTTTGTTTGCTATGGCACGTATTGTCGGTTGGTGTGCACATCGCAATGAAGAATTGAACTTTGAAGGTAAGCGTATTATCCGTCCTGCCTATAAGAATGTTTTGGATGAGGTGACTTATGTGCCCATTAAGAAACGGTAAGGATTAGACTTGTATCTTTTAAATCGTTCCATCACGGGGAAAAAATCGTTCCACCATGGTGGAACGATTTTTTCTCCATGGTGGAATGAAATTTACTCCATGATGGAACGATTAGATTTTCGTATCTCTACTGCTTAATCTTCTCAGTAAAAAACACTGGTTTTTGTATGAAAAAACAATTATCCGGGGAAAACGATTTGTTTGTTGTGAGTTTTCTTTATCTTTGCTTCGCATAAATAAAGAACTATGAATCAGGAAACTTTTCAGATATTTCTGTGGGTAATGAGTGCTGTGGCATTGGTTGTCTTTATTGCACTCTATTTTGTCAAAGCGGGTTATGGCATGTTCCGTACTGCCTCGTGGGGAATCTCCATCAATAATAAACTGGCGTGGGTGCTTATGGAAGCGCCGGTATTCATCGTCATGTTTGGGTTGTGGGGGAAGAGTGGAGCGGGATTTGCCGTGCCGGTATATTTCTTCTTCCTGCTGTTTCAGTTGCACTATCTTCAGCGGGCCTTTATTTTTCCGTTCCTGCTGAAAGGTAAAAGCCGGATGCCGGTAGCTATTATGGCGATGGGTATCGTCTTCAACCTTTTGAACGGGATGATGCAGGCGGGCGGTTTGTTCTATTTCGCTCCCGAAGGCTTGTATGCCGATGGCTGGGCCTATTTGCTGAAACCTCATGCCTTGTTGGGAATCATTCTGTTTTTTGCAGGTATGTTCGTCAATTTGCATTCCGACTATGTGATACGTCATCTGCGCAGGCCGGGTGATACGAAGCATTATCTTCCCGGAAAAGGGCTTTACCGATACGTCACTTCTGCCAATTACTTCGGTGAACTGGTGGAATGGACGGGGTTTGCCATACTCACAGCTTCTCCCGCCGCCTGGGTGTTCGTCTGGTGGACGTTTGCCAACCTTGTTCCCCGTGCCGATGCCATTCACCGCCGTTATCGGGAGGAGTTTGGTGATGAGGCGGTAGGAAAGCGCAAACGCATCATTCCATTTCTTTATTAATGGAAAATGGAGAGTTGAAAATGGAAAATGAATAATTCATAACTTATAACTCATAACTCATAACGATGGAATCCAAGTTATTCACCCCTGTCACTTTCGGACCGTTGACCTTGCGTAACCGTACCATTCGTTCGGCTGCTTTCGAGAGCATGTGTCCCGGAAACGCTCCGTCGGACATGTTGCTCGACTATCATCGGTCGGTAGCGGCGGGAGGTAT
>ERZ827423.2901-NODE-2901-length-12622-cov-2.893451_pt1 | contig 12622 bp, 12 predicted proteins | sample MGYA00519775_ERZ827423 | MGnify/ENA primary metagenome ERZ827423 (study PRJEB31778, sample SAMEA3449296) | human gut metagenome | biome: human gut; feature: human-associated habitat; material: faeces | place: United Kingdom | collected 2010/2012 ...
GCGAACACCGCCGCTCCCAGCAACAGCGACGCCGGCAGCCTGCGAAGGCCAGAACCCTTGCGACCTCGTTCGCTCGCCATCACATCCCCCTGTCCTGGCTGTTCCATGCGAGGAACAGCACGCATACGAAGACCAGCAGCGTCAGGGCCAGAAGCACGCTTCCGGCTGCCAGCTTTTCCAAAGAAAGGCTGGCGAACCAGTTGTTGAACAGATGCTGTATCAGATACATGCTTTCATTGGGATAATTGCCTGCCACAAGATACGCCTCTCTGAACACCTTGAAGGAATTTAGAAGCGCCAGAACCACTACCACAAAAATCATAGGCTTCAGATTTGGAAGGGTTATCCTGAAAAAAATCTGCCTGCTTTCCGCTCCGTCTATCCTTGCAGCTTCATAAAGGTTATTCGGGATCATAGACAGCCCCGCAATCCATAGGATAATATGATATCCGAGGTTTTTCCACACATAGCTTAAAACCAGTATCCAGAACGCATAGCCTGTATTCATCCAATCGATTGTATTTATATCTAGAGCTGCAAGCAGCGCATTAAGCAGTCCCTGTTTCTGAAAAAGTATCTTCCAGAACAGTACCACCGTCGCCACCGGTATTGCCATAGGAGCCAGAAACATAGTTTTGAGCAAAGTGTTTTCGCTCAGGCGGTTATATATGTACAGGGCTATTGCAAAGGACAGTATCAGCAACAACGGTATGCACACTACAACAAATCTGCCTGTATTTCTTATCGCAAGCAAAAATGCCTCGTTGGTTATAATGTCTGTGAAATTTCCCAGTCCGACAAACTCTTTGCCTGAGGTTGCAAAGAATGCCCGCCTGAATATATCACAGTACGGAATTATGTAGAATACAGCTATTCCGACAAGGCTGGGTATCAGAAATATCAGATAAGGCTTTTTATATATGATTACTGCTTTATTCCGTTTGTTCATAGACATTCACCTCGTAATCTGTATCAAGTCCTTATATGCCTTATTAGAATCAACAAGAACTTTATGATTCCCCACACACTCAATTTCACCATCTTTTATAAAAATAACTTTATTACATTTTTCTATTACATTTACTCTGTGCGCAACAAATATACATGTTTTGCTATTATAGTTGCTCCATATATAGCTTAATATTTGGTTCTCCAAATCTCTGTCCATACTACTTGTACTTTCATCAAACAAAATAACATCCGGATTTGCTATCAATGCACGGGCTATAGCTATTCTTTGTTTTTCTCCTTCTGAGAATCCCTTACCCCCTTCACTTACTTCGGATTTAAGTCCCATTGGTAATTTATTAATAACTTCTTTTAAGCAACATCCAGCAATAATGTCTTCAAACTTGTCTTTATTTATCTCACTATTTCCAATTAACAGGTTTTCTTCTAAGCTTCCTGTAAAAAGTTCATTCTTCTGTGAAATATAAATTATTTTGTTTCTTATTTCTTTTGCAAAAATATTCTTGATATCTATATTATCTAAAAAAATTTGTCCTTCTGATGGTATATAATACTTAGATAACATCTTGAGAATAGTTGATTTCCCACATCCACTCTTCCCAACAATTGCGATTTTCTCTTTAGCCTTGATTTCAAAAGAAATTCTACTCAATACATTCCTGCCATAACCATAATGAAAAGAAACATTACTAAACACAATTCTTTTTTCTACACAATTTTTACTTGTTAAATTTGTGTGATTTTCATTTTCTTCTGGAGCAATTTCCATAATATCGTTCAATCTATCTGCAGCAATGAATGCCTGTTGCAATTGTGGCTGCAAACCTATAATCCCAATTATAGGCGATAAAAAGAAGTACACCAGACTTTGAAAAGCAATTAACGTTCCTAAAGAAATTTCTCCATTTAATGCAAAGTTGCTACCTTTCCATAATATTACTATTAGGCCTATGCCTTCAATTAGCCCTAAAACAACTGATTGAGATGAATATACCAGCACTCCTTTATAAAGATTACTCGTATAATTCCATATTCTTTCTTTGAAAACACTATAAAACTTTTTTTCATATGTAAACGCTTTAATAGTTTCTATGCTGTCAATACCCTCTTTTAGTTTTGATATAACTCTAGCGTCACTTTCCATTACTTCTCTGCTTACACGCCCAACCACACCTTTATACATAAATATTGTCAAAATATAAAGACTTACTATTATTAATACTATGTAAAATAGTTTTAAATTTATTGATGCCAGTACTATACCTCCGGCAAATGCCATAAAGATATTTAAAAAAATTGAACATATTGCACTAAAAATAATTTCCTGAATCTGATTTATATCATTAAACCTTGAAATAATTTCTCCAGTTTCTCTATCTGTAAAGTAATATATAGGTACTGATAATAAATGTCTGCAATAATTTAAAGTTAATATTTTTAGTGACTTTTTAGTTATTTTGGCAGTAAGAAAGCTTCGTGCATAACTAAGTCCTGCCTGTATAATATAAATACATATCATTGCTAAAAAAACAGATCCAATATTTTCAAAAAGTATATTTAATTGCTCTGTTATACTTCTATATATAACATTATATGACAAACTATTTTCACCGTAAGCATAATCGTTCCCCAATATATTACAGTCTACAATCTGCTGATATGCTAAAGAACTTATAATTGATAATACTGCAATAAATATTGAAAGACCTATCACCAACGCAAACATTTTTTTCTGCTTTAATACAATCTCAAAATACTTTTTATATTGCCCCCGTCTTAAGTTTCCCTTTTTAAAATTCTGATGCTTTTCAAATGAAATAATATACCCGGTCCAAATCTCATCAAACTTATCTAGACTGTAATTAACTACACCAATTGCGGGATCAAAGCAGAATATTTTATTATCAGTAATCTTATATGCAACTATAAAATGCATACAGCTATCGCAATTCACCACATGAATTATGCATGGCAATTTAATACTGTTATCTCTAATAGATTCTTGCAATTCCTCCATAGTTCCAGACAAGGCAGTTCCTTTTAAAAAATATTCTTCTGCGACCTTTATAATTGAAAAAATACTTGCACCGTTTTTATCTACTTTCATTTTTTCCCGAATATATACAAGTGGTACTTTTAATTTGTGGTAAAGAAGTATTGTCGCCAAGCATGCTGCTCCACAATCTCGAATATCATGTTGCTTTATTCCTTTCATTTTAGCCCCCTCTGCTTTTGTTTTTTACTCATTGATATATAAACTCAGTCTATCAGTTATATTTTCCAAAGCTTCATTTAAATCAATATCTCCACATATATATTTATCTGTGTATTCCATTACTATCTTCATAACAACAGCATTGTTGTTTGTACTTATTGAAGCATTCTCTGAAAGCGTAAGTATCTCTTGGATTTGTTTATCACTGGGTCTCTTCAGTTTAAATATTTTATCACCATTTTTGCCACCCATGACTAATGTATCCTCTTTCAATCCTTCTAGCACTTCTTTTAATGTGTCTTTTCTTATCGGAAGCCCTACCTGATCACCATTTATTAGCTGACAACTATTTGAGCAAAGAAATTCTACAAACCGTTTGCTGCTTTCTATATCTCTAGACTTAGCATTAACTCCCACTATATATCTTGGCACAAATAATAAATCTTTTTCTTTACCTGCAACACTTATTTTTGCGTTGTCTAAATGTTCTAAATATGAGACTGCTTTTGAACTGTTTATATAATCTATCGCCGTATCTGTTTCCTTAGACATTATACTGAATATGCCTCCTGCATCATGCGGCGGTAATGTGCAGTAACTTAAAAACATTTCGTTCTCATCGTACATGTTACACAGAACTTTCATATTTTCGAGATATGATTTAAGTAGTTCCACATCTATATTATTATTTTTACATAATTCATTCAGAAATACTTGATAACAATACAATCCTACTTCTTTTAATGTATACTCGGATATTTTTGCATCTTTTACTTTGATTTCATCTATAAAATCATCTAATGACTCTTCCTTAATAATTTCATCATATTTACTTATGGTAATTGGCAAATAAAATCTTGTCGGCATTGCATACATACCATTGCTATCAGTATATATATTTTGAATTTTTTTATAAAAATTTGGTTCAGAAATTCCTTCAATATCCTTTAAATCACTTAACATTCCGTTTTTAATATATTTTTCTACATCTATACCATCAAAGAAAATAACATCAGGGCCATTCCCCCCTAGTATCTCTGTGTTTAACTTTTTTATTACATCATCAGTATTAGAACTCTCGTCTTTGTTTCCAATCTGTATTTCAACACCAATATCATTATTTTCATTTATGAATTCCTTAACAAATTTTTCAATATTTTCATCTTTCTCTAATGTGTAGACCTTTATATTGTTATGCTTTTCTTTTTCCTTTTCTACGGTTTTACAATATCTTACCAACAGAGGCCTATCTTCCGGACGATTTAACGCCAGCAGTATGTCTCCATTTTCTAGCGGTTGTAGTTTTTTAAGATAAACATCAGCAAAAGTAAACTGTGAAATTTTATTATCTGCTATCTTTAATTTGTCTCCATCAACATATTTTAGCACTCCGTTTTTATTTGCAGTATAAATCGCATTTTCATCGGAAGTGATTATGCCAATTTCTTGACTATTTGCAAATTCATCAGTAGCCTTTTTAAAATCCTTATTTTTTGTATTATAGATTTCACCTGTTTTTATATCGTATTCTCTTGCTCCCAATGTAGTTATTAAAAATATTTTATCTTCTTTAATAACAAATCCATTCTTGCTTATCAGTTTTTCTCCCTTTGTAAGTATATTTTTCATACTATTTCCTGCTTCTTTGTTAACAATAAAAACTTCATTCCCCTCATTCGTTAGAAGCAATATATCATCATTCACTATGTTCGAAACATACCCAAGTCCCTTATATTTATCATCACAATACGAAATTCCTTCGCTGTTATTTTCAATTTCTATACAGTTATTATTCTCATCAATAAAATAACATTTTGTTTTAAAAACAATATCTTCAGCAAACTCATATTCTATGTCAATGCAAATTGTCTCTTTTTCTCTTATATATGCGTGACATTCACCCTCTTTTTTTTCATCAGCATTAATTATATCAGTATAGCAATACACTTTTTGCCAATTTACGCCTTCATCTTTGCTTTCCCATATCCAGCCTTTTCTCGATGGACCATTTGTTCCTGCAATTCTTACAGTTCCATCTTTTAGTATGGCAACATCAGAAATATGTTCAATTTCATTGGGTATTTCAATAGTTTCCTCCACATATCTTTCATTACTATTTTCGCTACCACAAGATACAGTTAATACAACTAGTAATAATATCATAGTTAATAGAAAATTCTTTTTCATAGCAATCTCCTTCAAATGTTACTACATACTACCTTCACATTAAGAAATTTTCCGGTATGAACTTGAAAGGCAAAAGCCTTTCAAGTTCACTTATTATCCTTACAGTGGGTTCTGGGAATGTGAAGAGTTATAATATGTAGTGCTTGTTTTATGTCTTCTTAAACTCGCATTAAAATTATCTTTAGCTTCTGCCGCCGTATCTCCACTTCCTTTAATTGTAACACTGTGCGGAATGTGATATGCATAGTCCTCGCCCGTACAGATTCTAGTATAAGTTACACCACCTTTAATCATTTTCTGCTCTTCTATAGTTATTCTTTTCATTTTAACCCTTCTTTCTTGATTTTCCATTCAATATATGCAATACTTTATTTAGAGTTTTTCATAAATTTTTTGTTTACCTAGCCTAGTGATATTTTAATTTTGAAAAACTCTTTTTTCATCCTCTCATAGACATCACTCCTCTCTTGTAATTATTTAGTTCTACATACTAGATGCAATTTCCTTGTAATAGTTTCAAAATTTCTGAAATTTTTTATAATTTTATTTTTTTATCCCTCCGTACCCCATAATACAACTGTAATTCAGGGGATAAGTCATTGCTTTACATTCATCTCTACAGTTTCCCTCTATCGTATAAACTCTACCTTGTTCAGACTTTTTAACTATTCCAGTATGATCTGAAATCCCATCGTCATCCCAGTCATAGAATATAATCATACCCGGCTTTGGTACTATATTTGAGTTGTACCACCTTTTCTGTTGTATGAACCAGTTTATCCCGTCAGGGCAATATGAGTATCTGGGAAGCTGTCCTGTTTCAAGATAGCCTGCCTTGTCAGCGCACCAGCTTACAAAACATGCACACCAGTCTACACGATTATTAAATCCATACCAGCTCCAGTACGGTCTGCCGCCTTTGTTTCCAATCTGCGACTCTGCTATCGCTACAATAGCGGTGTCATCAGTTATATCAATCTCAACATCATCACTGTCAGCACCATAGAATGCCATAAAAGCACATAAAGGTATAATTACAGCTATAACAGCAAGCATCATACCACTGCATGCGGCAAGCACAGATACTGCATGCTTTATCCCTTTTGCTGTTTTTAGCAAACCTTTTCCAAGCGATTTGCTTTCCTTTATCTTAAAGGCTCTCAAAATCCCCCGGCTGCTTTTTTTCTCAAGTACAGAGGATATATGTTTTTTCCTTTTTTCAGTTCTTCGCCTGTTTTGCAACTGTCCTGACATTCCTGCCTTTCTTTTGGACTGATAGACCGGTCTTATCTCGTTTTTTAATTTCACTTCTTCATTTATATTCTCTGTATTTGCTACGCTCTGTGCCGCTTTAATAGAAGCAGCCTGATTGATGCGGTTTTTCTCGCTGTTTCTTAAAAACAGTTTTTTCCCCTGCTCTCGTATCTGTTTTTTCCCTATAGCAGTCGTTTTTAACATTCCCTCTTTCATATTCTTCTCAGCATAAGAGGAAGGTGACGTGCCTTCCTCCTGCTTTTTTGCTTTATTCATTTTGATTATATTTTCTTTTGTTTTAAGTGCGGCATATTTCTTTTTTCTTTTAATCATATTCTTTTCCAAGTACTTCACCTTCTCCCGGTTTTGTCGTCATCAGGCTATACAGCCTTGTATCTCTTGGGAATCTGTTTTCAAAAGGAACGAGACTGCTTCCTACTTTAAGCAGTCCGCTTCCCGCATCAACATCAGTTATATATGAAAGCTGTGTTTCTGATATATTAAGCAGCTTTGCAAGCTCATCTCTATTGGTTGCCGCCTGATTAAGCATTACTACAAACTCTGAATTTGACAGCATTGTTCTTGCTATATGTGACTGGAGCAGATCCTCAACATCCTGTGTTATGCCGGTGCAGAATGCCCCATACTTACGAACACGCTTCCATAACTTAAACAGAAACTGTGCGGAATACTCGTGCATAAACAGCAGATATATCTCATCTATAAAAATAAAGGTCTGCCTTCCCTTTCGTCTGTTAGAAGTAATTCTGTTTATTATACTGTCAAGTATTACAAGCATTCCTACAGGCCGCAGCTGCTCTCCCAGCTCAAGAATGTCATAACATATAAGGCGGTTTTCTGTATCTACGTTGGTTTGCTTTGCAAATGTGTTAAGGCTTCCTTTAGTAAACAGTTCAAGCTCAAGAGCCAGCGATTTAGCTTCCTCCTCAGGCTGTTTAAGAAGTTCATCACGGAAGTCCTGAAGAGTGGGCGGTACTCCCTGATAATTACCCTGCTGATAATACCTGTATACACTTTCTGTACATCGGTCTATTATTGACTGCTGCCCTTTTGTGAATTTATGGCCGGCTATAATCTGTTCACACAGGGACTGGAGAAATTGAGATTTCTCAATAATAGGATTTATTTCCCCATAGTCTTTGGTAAGGTCCATAGCATTTATATGATTTTCACTCACAGCAGATATCTCTATAACCTCTCCTCCCATCGCCTTTATGAGAGGGGCATATTCTCTTTCCGGATCAATAACAACTATATCTGCATCGGTAGAAAGCATATAGTTTGTGATTTCGCATTTGGCGGCAAATGATTTTCCGCTGCCTGATACCCCAAGTATAAAGGAGTTACCATTGAGAAGCTGCCTTCTGTCCGCAAGTATCATATTTTTGCTTATAACATTGTTTCCGTAGTATATACCTTTTTGATGATTAATTTCCTGAACACGGAAAGGCATAAATACTGCAAGAGACTCCGTTGTAAGTGTTCTGTATATATCTATCTTTGCATTTCCTGCGGGCAGTACTGTGTTCAAACCATCAAGCTGCTGCCACTTCATAATAGCAATCTGACACAGCCTTTCTCTCCCCATTGCAATTACCGCCTTAGTATCCTGATTCAATTTTTCTATTGAATCTGCTGTATGTACAAGCGTCATTACCGACAGCATCATTCTTTGGTCGCGATTTGACAGGTCATCAAGAAATTCTCTTAATTCTGTTCTCTGAAGCTCAAGTTCGTAAGGAACCTCTGCCGAAAAATTATTATTGGTATTTTGTTTCCTCTGCCAGTTTGCAATATTTGTTTCCGCACCAAGCAGTCTGCTCTCTATTTCCTTTACGGCCTCCCCTGTAGATACAGGGATTACGTCTACGGAAAGCATTATATCCCTGCACCTGTTTGTCAGTTCTGTTACAAAGTCATCTTTAATAAAATTGGCATATTCCTTCAGAAACAGCACTCTTGCATAGCGTTCTCCCATTTTAATATAATCTTTCTCAACCTCCATATAGTCCGGACAGATATAGTCTTTGAAGCTGTGCCCTCTTTTTCGATTTTCACTTATATCAAAGCAGAAAACATTTTCTTCTCCCGCTCTGTAAAAATCATAAAAAATCCTGAGTCTTTCCACCGCATTAAGTTCACTGCTCTTTGAGCCAAGCTTATTAATCTGAATGGCGAGTTCTGCACCAAAACGATTAAAATATATTCTGGCATCTTCTATACTTTTTTCTGTGATTGTAACAGTTATATACTTTTCCTGAATTATAGAGCTGCCTCCTGCGGCCTTATCCGCAAGCATTCTGTTATATTCTTTTCTGTATATATCAAGACCATCTTCTTTTTCATCAATCAGTATTCTGCTTTCAAAGTCATTTTCGTTTAGTCTGCGGTTATTAATTGTAATTTTAGTTGTTGCATTACTGTCCAGCGAATTAAGCAATGCACTGTACCTTGCAAATATAGTCTCCTTATCTTCCTCAGATGCAACCTGATAATTGATATCCTCAAATCTGTAGGTTCTGCTGTACCTGTTGTTTCCCACGTCAAAGATGCCGTCATCATAAATAACCTTTACCGGTATAGCTTCCTGCACACTTTTCGGCAGCTTAATGTTTTCTATTTCTATTCTTTTTCTCAGCATTTATCTCTCCCTTATCTTTATTAACACAAAGCTCTTTATATAAATTCTGCGGTTTATATGTAAGTCTGCTCGGCGTAAGCAGCTTTGACTTTATTACTGCCCATAAAAGCTTTTCTGCCGGCATTCTGTTATATCTGACAAACCCAAGCAATGCACACGGAAGCATTCCCAGTATGCACGCCCACGTTATTGCTTCTGTTCCGATGCTGCTTCTCAATAAAAAGTAGATGCCTACCGAAACTAAAACCCCGATTAATGAAAAAAGGAACTGCCTGAGTGACAGCCCCCAGAACATTCCCTCTTTGTAATCTCTTATTTCTTTGTTTATTTTAATCTCCATTACAGACCCATCATCTCCTTTACTATTCTGTCTGCCATTTTTACTGTTCCTACAAGTATAAGCATATTAAAAACAAGCTCTCCTATGTAACTCCATACCATTGTTACTACTGCCGCATCAGGATCAACCGCCGGTGGAGATGCAGCAAACAAGGAAAATATGATACACGCAAGTATTATAATTGCTCCCTCCATACATACCGCCGCATATGACTTCATAAACGATATACCTATTTGCTGTGTAGGCTCTCCCGCAAAAGCGGCAAGGGGTATGGGTGCAATTGCCGTATACATATACAGCTTAAAAAATCTTCCGTATACAGTCATTATGATAATAAACGACAGTACGGTAATAAAAAGGCTGCCTATGATAGTTACTGCCCAAAGCGGAATACTTTCAAAAAATCCACAGTCTTCAATAGCTGTTACCATTGCATCAGGCAAGCTCATACCGCTGCTGCCTCCTATTCCGGCTGTTCTCATTATTGTTCCTACTACTCCCTGTAATATCTCAAAGATTACAAGCATCAGTTCAAGTCCATATGTTACAACTGCTTTTGCAATCACAAACCGGATAAAAAGCTTCAATGCGTGTTCAAATTTTTTAACTTCTGCGAAGCTGTTGCAGGTCTTAACAACGCCTACAACAAAAAAGAGCACCAGCAGGGCTACACCTATCGCCTGCAATGCTCCATGTATATCTACTATTACTCTCCAGATAACACCGCCTTTAAAATGTTCGGGATCTTCGGTAAGTAGTGTCCATATTTCAGCCAGTTTTTCATTCCACGTGGAAAGTGCATTCTGGAGGTTTTGAACTACCCAGTTATCAGACATGTTTTTAAACTTCCTTTCTTCTATTATTTCTGAGTAATTTTAATTACATTTTAACTGTTGATATTTTTTCATAATCTGTATATAATATTAGTAGGGAAATCCCTACTTTTCATACTTGAGAGGAGGTGAAATTATGTTAACCAATACATTAGTTGATAACGCCAAAGTTATGGCGAAAGGTCAGGTCACGATTCCAAAAGATATTAGAGAAATATTAGGAATATCCAGTGGCGATCGTATTACTTTTATCGCTGAAGGCAATGTTGTTCGTATAGTCAATTCCGCAGTTTACGCTATGCAGGTTCTACAAAATGACATGGCAGGTGAAGCAGAGCGTACAGGCCTTAATAATGAAGAAGATGTTATTGCTTTAGTAAAAGAGCTTCGAAATGAGGATGAAAAACTATGAGAATTCTAATCGATACAAACGTTCTGATTTCTGCCGCATTAAATCCTAACAGCACACCATTTCAAGCTTACGTTAAAGCTTCTTCCTTTCCTAATCACGGTTTAATCTGTGAACAGAATGTGGAAGAACTCGTGCGAATATTTAAAAAGAAATTTCCACACAGACTCGCCTCACTGGATAAATTTTTATCACTTGCTTTAATAACGCTTGAATTAATACCTGTTCCTACTAATGAAAATGCTGTAGAAATAAAAATCAGAGATGTCAATGATCGCCCAATCCTCCGGGCTGCTATCGAAGCTAAAGCCGATATCCTGCTCACCGGAGATAAAGATTTTCTTGAGTCCGGTTTAGAGGTCCCTGCAATTATGACACCTGCTGACTTCTTACATTTCTAATTATAAATAAGCGGTAATGAATCAACTGTCATTACCGTTTTTATTTTCCCCAACTCTATCCAGTAATTAGGTTTAAAATTTCCTTAGTAAATGTAATAATAACTCCTCCTGCCAGAGTTAAAAATCCATTGGCTCTCTGAGATGGGTCATGCGATTTCATCGAAAGTCCCACCTGCATTATTCCAAGGCCTAAAAGTATTATTCCAATTGCCCGAATTAAGCCGAATACAAAATTCGACAAATTGTTTACTGCAGATAATGGGTCACCCGCAGCAAAACAAATCTGTGGTATAAAAGTGAGTGATACAATTGATGCTGTAATCAGGTATCTTACATATAGTTTTTTAAATTTCTGTTTTTCTATCATTTTTAAGTCTCCTTGTCTTCTTCATACTGCTCCAGTTCTTCATCTGTATAAATCTCATAGCCACCAATATCTAAGGCGATTTCATCTACCTCCTCATATTCTGCTCCATAACTTATGCTGATAGTTCCTGTAGCTTCCGTTACCTCTCCATGCTCATATTCTTCCGCTTTCCCATCAGCAGTTTTATTAATATTCGGGTGCTTTAATATGTCATACTTCAAATCTTTGACAGGCCTTTCACCTCGAATGAATAAAAGCGCATACATATTGTCAAGCATTCTCACTTCATCAGGAGTCATAAGCTCTCTCCCTGTTATCTGATAGTTGGTAGAATAGTTTCCGTTTCTGCCTGTTGATTTGCCAAAGGTATTAAGGTCTATAGTTTCTTTTCCCAGCAATTCAGAAACATATTTATGTGTTGACTGTTCATTGCCTCCAAGATACAGGAATGTATCGCAATTACCAACAATGCTCTCCCACTGTTTTTCAAACAGGACTTTAAGCTGTGCCATATTCTGCAATATAATCGACACTGAAACCCCTCTGGATCGCATTACAGATAAAATTTTATCAAAATCATCCGGAAGGCTGACATTTGCAAATTCATCCATAACAAAATGGCAATGCATAGGAAGGCTCCCTTTATACTCTCTGTCTGCAATATAAAAAAGCTGCTGAAAAAGCTGTGTATATAGCATAGAAACAATAAAATTAAATGAGGTATCATTGTCAGGTATCAGAGCAAACAACGCCACCTTTTTTTCACCTAGTGACCGTAAATTAAGCTCGTCTGTCGCTGTAAGAGCCGCAAGGCTCTGCAAATCGAATTTTTCGAGCCTTGCCGCCAGAGTAATCTGTATTGATTTTAAGGTCTTTCCAGAGACGAAAAGTCAAGGACTTTTTCATCAAATTCAAAAATAAGTTACATTCTGCGGACTTCTTCACGGAGCATACGCTTGATTTTGTCCTCCATCGTCTCCTTGGC
>ERZ827423.2906-NODE-2906-length-12601-cov-9.357086_pt1 | contig 12601 bp, 5 predicted proteins | sample MGYA00519775_ERZ827423 | MGnify/ENA primary metagenome ERZ827423 (study PRJEB31778, sample SAMEA3449296) | human gut metagenome | biome: human gut; feature: human-associated habitat; material: faeces | place: United Kingdom | collected 2010/2012 ...
TAAAGAAATATTCGATTAAATTACAAATTTATCCCCACTAAATTTCTACTGAGCCGCGAAAACGCGTCTCTACACACAGCAGCGAAAAGGCTAGCTCGTCGATGGAGACGTGGCACGCCGCGTCTCTACAAAACACGGGGATACCCCGTGCGAAACAGCGGCAAGCGAAACAACAAGGAATATTTTCCGATAAACATATTATTAACACTATTCACAAACAAACAACAAAGACATGAAAAAGATTTCTTTTTTCGCGCTAGCGTTGGCAGCTGGCCTCATGATGGGCTGCTCCGACGACAACTCATTGGTCGAAGGTCCCAGCACTGGCAGTTCCACCACAGGGAAAGGCTACATTAGCTTGGCTATCAACCTGCCTACTCAGCCGAGCGCACGTGCAAACGACAATTTTGACGACGGCTTGGAGTCAGAGTATAATGTCAAAGACGCTAAGTTGCTCGTTTTCAGCGGAGCTACGGAAGACGCCGCTAAATTCACCGGCGCTTATCCTCTCACTCTCAACGACGGCACGCAGCTCGGCGGCAACATCACCACGACCTACCAGGTTACGCAGCAGATAACCAAGCCTCTGGCAGCAGGCGACGACATCTACGCTTTGGTGATGATCAACTCTAAGAACGTGCTCAAGGGCAACGCAGAGGAAGGATGGCAGATCCTCGGCAACGCGCTTACCACGAACACTACTACCGTAGCCCAGGTTAAGGCCATGAGCGGCAACGTAACCGCAGCAGCCCTTGCCGACGCTTCAGGCGAAGGTTACTTCTACATGACCAACGCTCCTCTCTACAGCGTTCCCGGCGGCGTGAGCGAGCCGGCAAACGGCGCGGTTACTACGCTTACCAAGATCAACGCCGAGAACATCTTCTCGACGAAAGCCGAGGCTGAGGACAACCCCGCAGCAAGCATCTATGTTGAGCGCGGCGTGGCTAAGGTGACCGTTACCGACGGAGGTACGGCAGGCCAAAACGGCAACCTCAACTACACCATCAACGGCTGGACGCTCGACATGACTAACACGGCTTCTTACGCAGTGCGCAACGTTACCGGCGCTGACTGGTGGACTCTCTATTCAAGAATCGCCACTACTCCCGACTACCGCTTCGTAGGCTCTGTTCCCGTTGCAGCAGGTCTTTACCGCACATACTTCGGCATGGACCCGAACTACAACGCTGACGGCACTTTCAACGAGCAGATAGGCGAGGCTCCCGCAGCTCTGACTGCTTTGGACGGCACTGCTTACTGTCTTGAGAACACCTTCGACGTTGACCACCAGAACCAGGATCAGACTACGCGCGTAATCGTAGCTGCTACCCTGACAGGCGTAGGCGGCGACGCTAACGTCAACGACTTCTACGTAGTTAACAACAATAAGGACAATGTCCTCAACACCGCAGGCCTTGAGGCTTACGTAAAGAAGCAGTATCTTGAGAATCCTACCGTTTACGGCCTCCTTACCGACAGGGACAACGGTCTTAAGGACGGCGATGAGAACAAGCTGACAGAAGCCGACCTCGACGTTACTTACTCTACCTCTACCGCAAGCGCAGACGTCACTATCGCTGCTGTTACTATCGCCGAGACTGCTGCAGCTAAGTTCAAGGGCGAAGCTATTCCCGCCGACCTTGCAGGCAGCGGCAATGCTGACGCTCTTGCCACAATCAACGAAGCTAAGATCGCTTACTACAAGGGCGGCGTAAGCTACTATCCCGTTATGATCCAGCACTTCGGCGACGATCAGACTCCTTGGACTGCAGGTTCTGTATCTTATCCTACTCCTAACCGCGACGACAACTACCTCGGCCGCTGGGGCGTTCTGCGTAACAACTGGTACGAGATCAACGTAACCGGCGTTAAGAGCATAGGTTCACCCGTTGTTCCCGAGGTTTACGGAACTCCCGACGATCCCGTTGAGTCTTGGATTTCTGTTGAGATCAACGTTCTCTCTTGGGCTAAGCGCGTACAGAACGCAGGCCTCTAATCCGATTCGGATTTAGAGATGGTAGATAATTTCATAAATCATTGAATTAACTTGACTGACGCCGGGCGGCGTTTCGCAACGCCGCCCGGTTTTCAAAAAACACAAAACAGGCGGCCCCTGCCGCGCACTACGACTACAAGGCCTGTCCTCCGCCTCAAGCGAGGAGAACCGCCCACGATGGCACGACGGCACGCGCCGTAAACACCGTAACCTAAACGAGGAAACAACCGCCCGCCGGGCGACTACATATACATGAATTAACAATTAACAATTAAAAATTAAGGAAGAGGAAACGAAAAAGGACAAGGGACTAAGCCATCCACGGCGCATAAGGCTTATTAGGCCCATTGGGCTTATCCGGCCAATCAGGCTCATCAGCCATATCCGGCCCAATCCGGCTAATCCCAAGACTCCCAGGCTCTCCATTCCTCAATTAATAGGAAAAACAATAAAAAACAATAGAGGTATGAAATACTCAGTGAAAAAACCTTTCAGATGGTTGTGCTGCGCATTGCTCGCGGCCACCGCGTTCACTTCGTGTGACATGATGGAGGAAGACCTCAGCGACTGCCCCACGGGCCTGTATCTTACCTTCAAGTACGACTACAACCTTGAGCGCGCCGACATGTTCAACGACCACGTAGGCTCGGTGACGGTTTACGTCTTCGACGAGCAGGGCAAGCTCGTCAAGACCCAGGAGGAGAGCAACGCCGGCGGCGCGGCCCCGCTTAAGGACAAGAACTACATGATGCACATCGACGACCTTGCTCCGGGCCGCTACCGCTTCATAGCGCTTGCCGGCCAGCGCCCCTACGCCGACATGATGGCCGACTCTCGCGCCCGCTTCGTGCGCACCGACATGGCCCCGGGCGACGACATGACGCAGCTGGGCGTGCAGCTCGACCGCCGGCAGCGCGGCGCCACCGGCGTGTACGACATCGTCAACAACGGCCTGCCGCTCGACACGCTGTGGCACGGCATGCTCAGCGAGCCTGTGCAGGTGTATCCCTATGAGTCTAACCGCGCCTCTTACGCCACCGTCGACCTCGTGCGCGACACCAAGAAAATCAACGTGACGCTCTACCAGACCAACGACCCGCGCGAGATGGACATCGCCAACTACGACATGACCATCACCGACCGCAACTCGACGCTGCTCTACGACAACGCCGTTGACGAGTCGACGGGCACCGTAGTCTACACCCCGCACGCCGTGTGGAACACCACGTTCGACAACCCGATGAACCAGAACGGCGACCTGCTCGACGGCAAGGGCGTCATCGGCCACGCCGACTTCATGACGTCGCGCCTCGTGTTCCATGACGACAACACCGAGAACGGCATACTCTCAATCGTCAACAAGACCACGGGCGTAGAGGTGGCCGCCATCGACCTGCCCTACTACCTCAGCCAGCTGCGCACCAGCGAGGATCGCTACCGCTACACTGAGCAGGAGTTCCTCGACCGGGGCTACGACTACGACATCGCCCTCTACCTCGTCGGCGACAGGCTCAACTACATCCAGATAAGCATCAACGTGCTCGGATGGAGCAAGCGCATACAGTTCGAGGAACTATAAGAGAAGGTGAGAAAGTGAGAAAGTGAGAAGGTGAGAAAGTGAGAAGGTGAAACTCCCAAAACTCCCAGTCCTCCCAGCCCTCCCGGTTCTCCCTGAAAAAGCAACCAAAAAACAATAGTCATGAAAGATATCAGATACATATGGCGCGGCGCGACTCTCAGCCTGGCACTGTCGTTGATGGCGGCAGGGTGCAGCATGGGCGACGACCTCGAGTGCCCGCCCGAGCAGGGCACGTCCGGCTCCGCCGTTTCAGGCCCGGCATACGTACAGCTGAGCTTCAGCACGGCGGCCAACGGCCTGACGCGCGCCAACCCCAACGGCGGCGAACAGGGCGACGGCTCCGAGGCGGGACAAACCTACGAGAACGCCGTAAGCTCGGCCGTGGCGTTCCTCTTCGCGCATAATGACGACGGCGTCAACGGCGTCAACGCCGCCAAACCCGCCACGGTTACCGTAACCCCCGTGCGCTTCGGCAAGGTGACCGGCAACGGCCAGACCTACACCACCGAGGCGCAGCAGGTGGGCGACATCGACTACGGCCAGTATGACGTGATAGTAGTCGCCAACCCCGGCGACGACGACTGGTGGAGCTCCGTCAGCACCCTTAAAGACCTGCAGGACAAGATAATGAAGACGGCCTGGACGCCGAACGCCGACGGCACGTACACCGACTTCCTCATGGCTTCGGCCGACGACGCCGTGACGCCGCTCAACGTCACCGAGGAGAACACCACCGAGGCCAACGCCGCCAAGACGGCGGTAAGCGTAGAGCGCGTGGCAGCCCGCGTTGACTATAATGCGCGGAACAAATACACGTGCACCGACCCGATGTACGATGGCGCGACCGTTGAAATCACCGGCGCAACAATCGTCAACCGCCTCACCGCAGGCTCGTACCTGCTGAAGCGCACGGCCGACGACGCACAGGGCACCAACCTCAAATACCTCGGCCACGAGACGGCAACGGACACGGACATGCAGGCTACAAATTACGTGCTCGACCCGTGGACGGCAGATAAGACCGAGGCAAACCTCCAGGGCACGCCCTTCATCGTCGGCGGACAGAACGTAGCGGCCGCCGGCCTTTACGACGCCGACACATACATCCCCACACGCTCGGACAACCCCGAGGACTGGGCCGACTACTGCAAGGCGGGAGCGACTAACGCTACCGAAGACGGCTACCTGCGCGTAGGTTACGCCTTGGAAAACACGACCGACAGGCTCAGCACGTCGCTCAACTACAACACGGGCATCGTCTTCAAGGCGCAGTTCCATCCCCAAGGTGTTGATGACTATTCCGTCGGCAACACGTTCTTCACATACAACGGAACAATCTACCCGTCACTTACAAGCATGATGGGGCAACTCAACATGCAGGCTGACTTCGCTACATACGCAAAAGATAAAATAGCCAAACTCACCACATGGGACGGACTAAAGGGCTTTGCCAACAGCCTCAACGACCCTACCGGTTATGGCGATTACCTGACCGGCTATGCCGACGAACATTCATCCGAAACATTCACGCCAACGGCAAATGAGCTGACATGGACATACTATCTTGACAACAAGTTGGGTGTGGTTGAAGACGCTCAAAACGGTCCTGAGATAAACCGAAAAGGCGTGGAGACTCGCGCCAAGCTATACGAAAACAGCGGCGAGAAGCTGCGTACCTACTACAAGGGCCAGTGCTACTACATCTGGTGGCTGCGCCACAGCAACGACGGCGACGACGAGAAAAACGGCGTGATGGAATACGCCGTTGTGCGCAACAACATCTATAAGGTGAACGTAAACTCTATTTACTCACTCGGCGGCGACATACCCGACAACGAACAGCTCGATGCCATGGTTTACGTCAACAAGTGGTCGATGCTGCCTCCCGAGGTTCTTCCGATGTAACAACTTGAAAAACCAGAATTACTATGGATAAAAGATACAGACACTTACTGCGCACCACGCTGGCGGCGTTGCCGTTGGCGTGTGTCGCCCTGCTGTCGTCGTGCTCGTTTGATGACGACTATGACGGGAGTTGCGACAGCGGCGCTCCCGTCGCAGTGCGCATCAACGTATCCGCAGGCGAGCCGGGCGACCTCAACGGCACGCGCGCCGGCGACGACGTCAACGCCGACAAGCAGGAGTTCATGCATACGCTCTACCTATGCATTTTGGATGAGCAAGGATATGTTCAAGAGATGTTCCATGCTGAAGACGGAAGCTTGCAAAACCTTATCGTGAGCGAACCCGCCGCAGCCACAGGCGATATATTCAACTGGACATCTGATGAATTCACCCTGCCTGTAGGGACTTATACGATTTACGCCTTTGCGAACGTTGACGGATATATAGGCGAAAACGACCAGACACAAAACGTTGACGTGATGGGTTATCTCCAAGACCAGTTCAAGATGGGAGGCGGCGTGAGCACAGACCTGCCAAGCTTCCGCCTGAATGACCCCGCAAGCAAAATCGACTTCGCCATTGATATGTACATCCCCATGAGCGCGAAGAAGACGATAACTATTACACCCAACACACGCGACATATCCATCGGCCTTGACCGCCTCGTCAGCAAGGTGAGAATCACCGTTCCTGACAACCAATACGTCAGCACGAACAGCACCATCACGTTCTCAGGCTATTCGGAGAACGTGCCCCTGCTCGGCGCTGACAACGGCGGCTACGGCGATGCGCAACTTTACGGCGGTACGACCACGACAGACGAAATACGGTTCACCCAAGTGGGCGAGGATGTTTCGTTCTACGTCAACGAAACCCCCGGCGGCAATCCCTTCACCGTAACGCTCAGCACTGGCAACACTACCGGCGGCGTGTCAACATATACCGCCACGACCGACCGCGACGATCTGCCGCGCAACTCGATATTCCCGCTTACGCTGACATTTACAGGCGGAAATCTTGATCTTGTCCCAGCTGCCTATCTTCAGGTTACAGGAGTTCCGGCTTACAACGTCAAGTATGATGTTGATTGCACCACAGGGACTTACACCTTTGGCATAGCTTATGGTTCTTACCTTACAATCATTCCGAGCATACAAAATGCGCAAGGTACGCCGCAGTTTACTTGGAACGTGTCTACGCAAAATCCCGCAGGCATGACAATTCCTGATAAAGAAGAGGCTGAAAGCGTAGGCTTGCCAACATTGGCCGATGGAGGATTCTTATGTAGTATTTCTGCCGGTGAAGGATATTATGGTAAGAGTTATGCCGTAACGTTGAACGCAGTCTGGACCGGTACTGACGGTAACAATTACAACCGCACATATAACGTGATTGTAAAAACAAGCCAAGATTACGACACCGTGCTTGACGGCATAATCGACAACCCTAACCTGTTGTCAGGACGTACGCGCAGCGTGGTGACTAAGGTTAACCCCGAGAGGCTTTACATGGTTAAAACAAAATAAAACGGAGAGGAGGAGATTATGAAAACGAGATATATCGTATTGTCTGCTTTTGTTGCCGCTTTCCTTTCAAACGGACTTAAGGCTTTTGCACAAAGAAATAACTATAGTAATGTGACAATCAATCACAAGATCAGTCAGTTCTATAATACAACTTACCAAAATAACAACAGACGATCTGAACAGACTGACCCATACGCCAACGACACGTTCGACGACGAAAGTGACGGTTGGGCGGAAGAACCTGTAGGTGGAAACAAAGTTCAGAAGACCCATGAGTACAGGACGGTCATCTACATGCATCCAGGAAAGACAAGAACATTGTATCTTCCTGGAAACATGAATAATCAGCACCTGTCAATGTATAATTACCAACGATGGTATGATTATAGCACTGATGGAGCGTCTACACAAATAAGCGTCAGAGGACTGACAAATAAGTCTGATAATAGTAATCGGAATTTTAATCTTTCCGATATTTCGTATAATTTCGAAAACGGTTTAGTTGGCGGTAGCTTTATAAATGGTTACAGAGACAAAGATATCGCTACGCTGAAGGTTGATTTCACAATGCCTGATAAAGATGTGTATTATCTGGCTTGTGATGTTTCAAATTATACCGATGTAAGCAGACCTATTAGGAAAAGTGGCTCCATTAATGAGCCAACGCTTTCACAGCGCGTAATATTTGAGATACACGATGCTGAAGAGATCCAGAATCAGTTGCGAAGCTGTACGGGCAGCAAGTTTCTTGAAACCTACGATTACCATTACCCGGCTAAACGAATTTCAACTAATACTCCGGAGCAAGTAGCCTTGAAGCTTGAAGCGCAGAATTATTTCTGTCCGGGTGAAACCGGGGCAAATGCCGGTAATTTGCATTATGAAGTTGTAAATGGAGGTACTTATGTAACAGGTAATGGAACTATTTCCGGAACGGACCGAGTCATACCTTTTAATGTTAATAATAATGCTGGCACCAAACCTCGCAATGTGCAGATAAAGGTAACGAAAACCATTAATGGAACGACTTATAATATAGCATTGTTCAATCTGACATTTGACGATAATACGGAAGGATTGTCGCAGACTGAACTTAAAAGCATAAGCACTAACAGCGACAGGTATAAGAGAACGAATGACTATCTTGACGAAAATTACACTCTCATAACCCGCATGGATATGGATTATGAGAACATTGTCTATGGTGGTAGCGGATCGCCTGAGTATCACCCATACCCGATGGACTGGACTTATAGTTCTTATGGTGCTTTTGTGAACCAAAACAATTATGACTCTCAGGGATTACCACAATGGGGCGAGTATGCGATAACGAAGGATTTCCCATGGGGAAATGATAAAGACTTGCCCTTACATTCTGACAATACAGGCCAAGAAATTGGTTACCACTTATATCTTGACGCAAACGAACTGCCCGGTACGATATGTAAACTGCCTTTCCGTGAGAACCTATGTGCCGGTGCAAGGCTTTATGTAACAGCATATGTGAAAAGTCTTGGTAAACGTAACTCCGATTCCAATAAGAACCAATGTGACGCAAACTTGTTGTTCATAGTCAAAGGAATAGACGCTGACGGTAATGAGGAAACGCTTTACACGCAGGCCTCAGGACAGATACCACGCGGCCATAATAACAATGATGACAATCCAGAATGGTTCCAGGTTTATTTCTCTTATTCAAACGGCAATAAGGTGTACGACCGTTACATCCTTCAGCTTGAAAACAACTGTGCCAACACTCGTGGTGCTGACATCTGTCTTGATGACATCCGTGTGTACATGAATCCGCTGCATGTAGAGGCGAAGACGGTTGAGCCGGTTTGTAACGAAGACAAGGATGTTGACGTTCAGCTCCGCCTTAATTATGAAATGCTGGTCAACCGCCTCGGAATGACCGAAGGCGCTGACGAGGAGAAATCAGGCTACTACAGCTTCTTGAACAAGGACGTCTTCGACCGTGAGTTTGCCGACAACGGCGACAACTACCGCAAGGCGTTCGAGGCAGCGTTAGTGAAAGGTGACGGAATATATAATTCAGGGTCGCAATGGTATGGTACCTTTACGTTCAACAGTGATTTCGAGCAGAACGGCGACGAACAAGGCCGACCGACAAACGACGAGGCCGGTCGTGAAGACCCCGGGCAGGATGAAGACCGCATAATCTATTTCACGTCGTCAATAAGCGCAAACAGCGGCGTAACACAAAGTCTTGTCCCAGGCGAAACTTATTATATCGTATATAACGCGTCTACTTTCGACCCCTCCAACGCTACTTCGATTGCAAACATCGCCGACATGTACGACTTCTCGTCGATTTGTACGGTCAAGGGTGAGTTCTTGGTTGAAGGCCCGCTGATCATTAGGATCAATGGCGACGTACAGTCTGAGGCTGAAACTTCATGTGTAGGCCAGATACCTCTTGTTAATGTAGAGCTGCGTGATGGTCTTCAGGGCGGAGGCGTAGTTGAAGACGCAGTCTTCGATTGGTACTTCGGCGACATAACGTCCTTTGCCGAAGAGAAAACGGAGAGCGGCATAGACTTGGAAACTGCGCTGGCAAACTTCCGCTATTTCTATCCTGACGTTACCTCGGTAACCGAGAATATTGTGCCGCGAAACGAAGACACGTGGGTGTTGACGCTGGAGGAGATAGACTTCATCAAGAGCATGAATGAGGATTACGGGGCGAGCGGCTCTAATCCTAAGCTGACGCTGTCGGCTTCAAGCGACTTGACAATCAGGCTGCTTCAGGCTGAAACCGACGTCGTACTTATCCCGATAGGCACCAAACCGAGCGAAGACATCAAGATATGCTGGGAGCCCACTCAGTTTACGCTTTACGCCCAAGACACGGCGCCGTCGCTCACCGTCGGCAGAACCGACGTAACCTATCCCGAAGGAGCCTATCCGCAGGGAAGCGGCGTGTCAGTCAGAATGGATTTGGCACAATACAATGACATAACAAGCGGACTAGGCCCTCTTACGGTGCCTGTGCGTGATCCTAAGCTCGGCGATGACGACGCGACCGTAACACAGGTTGACAGCCAGCCGGAAATGTATCTCATAGGAACCAATGACCCTGACTATAAAGACAAGGTGGGCAATGGCTTTGAGTATATCGTAGGTAATGTTGAAGAATTTACGATAAGTCCGGGGGAGCCAGCGTTCTCGTCGGCTGTACAACTTTCGTTTGACAAGTCAAGTCTTGCCATGAAAGAGGGTTATGAATACGACGTTACATTCAGGTTTAAGACGGCAGGCAGTTCTGAACGTCCTGACGAAGATACTGACTTGTTATGTTTCGGCAACTTGGTAGTACCGTTCAAGATTGTGCCTGAATATCAGGTATGGATCGGCGGCAAGGACGGCAACTGGAATAACGACAACAACTGGCGCCGCGCCGATTACACAGACTTGAACAAGACGGCCGGCAACTATCTATCAAACGCAGACAACGGCACATCGAACGGTTTTGCGCCTATGATGTCAACGAAAATCGTAATGCCGGAACTGACGGCTGACGGGCAGGGACAGATAGAGTTGTACGCCCCTGTGTTTACTACCGTATTTGACCTCACGACAAACAAGCCTGAGCATATAGGTGAGGAAACACACCTTATAGAGTATGACGTTGTGGTGCGTCCGCGTGGTAGCGCAGAAGGTATAAAAACACCGTATTTTGCAGGACGTTATTATACAAACCAGTGCGACCAGGTTCACTTCAACGCGAATAGTGAGATGTTGCACAGCGAACTGCTCACCCACAATAAGGCATGGACGGATGTTGAAATGCCCGTAAGGCAGTGGACATCGGTAAGCACGCCTATAAACGGTGTCTACTCTGGCGACTGGTATACGAAAACCTCTGGAAAGGAAAATGCGGAATACTTCACTCCACTCTACTGGAGCAACACGGACAACCACCGCTTGAAACCCATGATGACTCAGCGCAGCTGGGATGGCAACGCACGTGTTGTGGGCAATAACGAAGTTCAATCCGCGGTCGTTTCAGACGTAACCTGGAGTTCAACGTTTAACGCCGTTGATGTTCCATACACGCCTGGCAAGGGTTTCTCTATCCACGCGAATATGGGGAGCAATTATAATGACAAGGTTCTATTCCGTTTCCCCAAGAGCGACACAAGCTATAGTGGTTTTAGCACTTCTCCTTTTGACCGCGACAATGAGAACTATGGCAAACTAGCAACATCCGTAATGGCAGAATTGGGCCAGGGTGGAGAATTTGATGAAGGCAGCGCAAAACCTTATGATGTGACCATAACACCTTCACAAGACGGCAATTACCTACTGCTTGGCAACCCATTTGTAGCCCATCTTGACATGGCCAAGTTCTTACAAGCCAATAGTTCCATACTGGCCAGTGAGTATTGGGCAACCAATGAAAATGGAGACCCCCTGACGGGAGTAGTTAGTGAAAATGAAGAAAGTTGGATTACATCAGATGGCTCAAATAATGCGCTGGTCGCACCTTACAAGGCGTTTTATGTCAAATTAAAGAACAGCTCAGCATCAGAAACGACCATCACTTTCACAAGAGACATGGCCGCCTTAAAGCCCTCTGCCACATCCGAGACCCAAGGCCTGATGGGCTTGACACTGGAGGCGAAAAGCGAGAAAGGCAATAGCACCGCCTTGTTGAGATACGCCATCACGGCAGAGAACGGATTCGTGGAGAATGAAGACGTGCAGCTGATTACGGAATCCTCGGGCGTTACCACGCCACTGGTCTACACCGTGGCAGGCGACATGGCCGCGAACATCAACCAGATAAAAGACCTGCAAAAGATACCCTTGGGTCTGTTCGCCACGGAAGATGCCCAGACTACGCTGACCTTCAAGGGTGTAAGCACCTTGAAAGAGCCAACGCTCTATGACGCGCTGGAGAACACCTCCACGCCCATCACGGAGGGAATGACACTGGACATCAACGGTTCTTCTCATGGTCGTTACTATATCTGCTCGCTGGGTGAAGGCAACGGAACCACGGGCATTGACGAGATAACATCCACGGAAGAAGATGTCAAAGTGACCTCTCCCGCTCATCGCCAGATAATGGTAACTTCCAATAATGGCATCGAGAGCGTGAGCATCTACTCCGCCAACGGCACTTTGCTGCGCAGGGTAACGCCAGCGGGTGACACGACCTGCACCATTGACGGCGTGGCCAGCGGCGTGGCGGTGGTAATGGTAAAGACAGCAAACAATAATGATACATTCAAGATAATTATCAAGTAACGTGCGCCCTCCGCCGCGAGGCGGAGACGCATTAAGCAACGCGAATTGATAATTAAATAATGTAAGTGTCCCCGTCGTGAGGACGGGACGTGATCTAGTGCAAGTCCGTTTCCCCCAAGCTTTTCGTGGGGAAACGGACATTTTTTGTCGCATATATGAAGATTACCGTGTATTTAACATGAATTCGACGAATCTCGGCTTGTGCACATAATCTGTCATTGCAAAGTGTAGAGACGCATTCTTGCGTCTCGGCAAGTAAGGTTACCGAATAAAATGCTACTCGCGAAGGTCTGGCGGTTTGCTGAGACGCAAGAATGCGTC
>ERZ827423.2908-NODE-2908-length-12589-cov-3.674007_pt1 | contig 12589 bp, 14 predicted proteins | sample MGYA00519775_ERZ827423 | MGnify/ENA primary metagenome ERZ827423 (study PRJEB31778, sample SAMEA3449296) | human gut metagenome | biome: human gut; feature: human-associated habitat; material: faeces | place: United Kingdom | collected 2010/2012 ...
GGGCGGAACGGTGATCGGTTCTGCGAAAAAAGAGATGGACTGGTCCGGTTCACAGTGCAATCTCTATGTGAACCTGGAGGATAACGGTACGCAGGTGATGGATTTCCAGGATAAATACGCCTTGCTCGATATGATGTACGATGAGGCAAATGAGTATTACAAAGATAACAAGTAAGGCGGAGGAAAAAGGCAGTTGAAAAAGAGAATATATACAGCCGCTGGTCTTTTTCTTGCCGCCGCTCTGGTGCTTGGCGGCTGCGGAAAAGAAAAAGTGCCGGAATCTGAGTTTGCAACTGCGGATGAGGCAAAAGAGGCGCTTACATCGGCAGAAACCATAGAAATCTACTTTGACCTGTATGGAAGTAAACGAAAGACGAAGATTGTGGCAGACGGAAAAGTGGCGGGCTATCTTCAGAAGAATACGGTCTATATCAACGAGGAGGAGTGGTTTTCGATTGACTATGTGGAGGATGAGCCCATCAATGACAGAGAAGGCTCCGGCACGACGTACGGCTATTACGACGCATCCGGTACGTGTCTTGGCTATGCGCAGGAGCAGTATGTGGATACCTCCTATGGAAAAGATACAAGACTGATTTTCCTTGATGTAGATGAAACGCCGCTCGATTACCAGAGTTCGAGAAGCGGCAGGATTCTGTATGATGAAAATGACGAGGAGATCGGCAGCGCCCACCGCAACGCGGACCTCCATATCCATGATCTGTCTATGCTCACCGGCTACTGCGCCGGTTGGAGCCTGAAGCAGCTCATTCAGGAAGGGTTGGGGGGTGTGACGGGGAAGATCACCAGCGCCCCGGCCAAGCACCTGGCTACCCTATGCAACCAGATGGTGAATTTCCTGGGCATTATGCAGAACGAGTGGGCGGGTGCGCAGGCATTTTCCAGCTTTGATACCTATCTTGCCCCCTTTGTCCGGATGGATAAGCTCAGCTACAATGAAGTCAAGCACTGCGTCGAGAGCTTTGTCTATGGCGTCAACACCCCCAGCCGCTGGGGCACACAGGCCCCGTTCTCAAACATCACTCTGGACTGGACCGTACCCGCCGACCTGGCCGGTCAGCCTTGTATCGTGGGCGGCAAGCCCATGAGTTTTACCTATGGCGACTGCCAGCCGGAGATGGACATGATCAACAAGGCATTCATCGAGGTCATGATCGAAGGCGACGCCAACGGCCGCGGCTTCCAGTATCCCATCCCTACCTATTCCATCACCAAGGACTTTGACTGGTCCGAGACGGAGAACAACCGGCTGCTCTTTGAGATGACCGCCAAATACGGAACGCCTTACTTCTCCAACTACATCAACTCCGACATGGAGCCCAGCGACGTGCGCAGCATGTGCTGCCGCCTGCGCCTGGACCTCCGGGAACTGCGGAAAAAGAGCGGCGGCTTCTTCGGCAGCGGTGAGTCTACCGGCTCCGTGGGCGTTGTGACCATCAATCTGCCCCGTATTGCGTATCTTGCCAAGGATGAAGCGGATTTCTTCGCCCGGCTGGATCACATGATGGACATTGCTGCCCGCAGTCTGAAGATCAAGCGCACCACCATCGGGCGGCTGATGGAGGAGGGGCTGTACCCCTACACCAAGCGCTACCTCGGCAGCTTCGACAATCACTTTTCCACCATCGGCCTCGTCGGCATGAACGAGGCGGGTCTGAACGCCAACTGGCTCCGCAAGGACCTCACCCATGAGGAGACGCAGGACTTTGCCGTTCGGGTGCTGAAGCACATGCGGGAGCGGCTGAGCGATTATCAGGAGCAGTATGGCGACCTCTACAATCTGGAGGCCACCCCTGCCGAGTCCACCTCCTATCGCCTTGCCAAGCACGATAAGGCACAGTACCCCAATATCATCACCGCCCACGAGGGCGGGACGCCCTACTACACCAATTCCAGCCACCTGCCTGTGGGCTACACGGAGGACGTGTTCGCCGCACTGGACGTACAGGACAAGCTCCAGACCCTCTACACCAGCGGCACGGTGTTCCACACCTTCCTGGGCGAAAAGCTGCCCGATTGGCGGGCAGCGGCGGCGCTGGTCCGCAAGATCGCGGAGAACTACGAGCTGCCGTACTATACGCTGTCTCCCACCTATTCCGTCTGCGCAGACCACGGCTATCTGGCCGGGGAGCAGTTCACCTGCCCCATCTGCGGACGGAAAACGGAGGTTTACAGCCGCATCACCGGCTACTACCGCCCGGTGCAGAACTGGAACGACGGCAAGAGTCAGGAGTATCAGGACAGAAAAACCTATCAGGTGAGCGGTGCGGCGCAGCCCCATGCAGCCGCTCCGGCGAAAGAAGTGAAAGAGACCGCGCCCGTTTCGGGGAAAGCAGACCGTTACACGCTCTTCGTCACGGCCACCTGCCCCAACTGCCGGGCGGTGAAGCCGCTGCTGCAAAAGGCGGGCGTTCCCTATGAGGAAAAGGATGCCGCACAGTATGCGGAGGAGGCAAAGGCACTTGGCCTGCGGCAGGCCCCCACGCTGGTGGCTTGGGGAGAGGAACCCACTCTCTATGTGGGCGCAGCCCAGATCAAGGCGTTCCTCCGGGAGTATGCCCAATGATAGAGCTTGCTGTGATCGGCGGCGGTCCCGCCGGACTGACAGCCGCCCTGTATGCCGCACGGGCGGGACGCTCCGTTGCCGTATTCGAGGGCAGCGGCTTCGGCGGGCAGATCACCCTCTCGCCGCTGGTGGAGAATTATCCCGGCCTTGGCGCGGTCAGCGGCATGGAACTGGGGGACCGGATGTATGCCCAGGCGGAAGCGGCCGGGGCGGAGCTGACCTTCAGCGGGGTACAGAGGATCGAACGAAACACGGACGGCATGTTCCTTCTGGAAACGGAGGACGGGCCTGTGTCGGCCCGGGCGGTGATCTATGCCGCCGGGGCAAAGCCCCGGACGCTGGGGCTGCCCGGTGAAGAAGAACTGGTGGGCCGCGGCGTCAGCTATTGCGCCCTGTGCGATGGCCCGTTCTTTGACGGACAGGACGTAGCAGTGGCCGGCGGCGGCAACACCGCCTTTGAGGACGCCCTGTTTCTGGCCGGACGCTGCCGCAGCGTGACACTGATCCACCGGAGAAAAACCTTCCGGGCGGAGCAGGCACTGGTGGAGCAGGCGGCCCAACGGAAAAATCTTACCATCCTGACGGATACGGTCATCACCGATCTCCACGCCGATAACGGAGAACTGGAACACCTTTTGTTGAAAAATGCCGACGGACGGGAGACGCGGTTCCCGGTCAGCGGGCTGTTCGTGGCCTTTGGCCGCGTTCCCGATACGGAAATGGCCGCGGCACTGGCGGAACGGGATCAAGAGGGGTATCTCCTGACCAATGACCGGATGGAAACGGCCGCACCGGGCTTTTTTGCGGCAGGCGACTGTCGGCACAAGCAGGTACGGCAGCTGACCACGGCGGTTTCGGACGGCACCTTGGCTGCGGTCTCCGCCTGCCGGTGGCTGGCGGAACAGTGACGCGCACCGGATCATCCCAACAATCAAAGCAAAGAGAGGATACGCTTATGAACGATGAACGCTACTCCATTATTTATTCCAGCAGAACGGGAAATACCAGACTGCTGGCTGAGGCGATCCGGGAGAGCCTTCCGGCGGACCTGTGCAATCATTTCGGCACGGACGAAGCCGGTGCGGTCGAATCCGAAAAGCTGTATGTTGGCTTCTGGACGGATAAGGGGACTGCGGATGAAGCGGCGCTTGCGCTTTTGAAGCGCCTGAAAAACAAGAAAATTTTCCTGTTCGGTACGGCGGGCTTCGGCGAAAGCGAGGCGTATTTTCAAAAGGTGCTGGATCGGGTAAAGGAGAGCATCGACGAGAGCAATTCGATCATCGGCACTTATATGTGCCAAGGCAAAATGCCCATGGCGGTCCGGGAGCGGTATGAAAAAATGAAGCAGCAGCCCAACCCGGCTCCCAATCTGGACGGACTGATCCGGAATTTTGACCGCGCCCTCACCCATCCGGATGACCATGACCTTGAAGAATTGAAACAGGCTGTGCGGAGAGGGGAGGACAGTTGATATGAGATGGTTCTATGAGCTTGCGTGGCTGTGGAAGGGGCTGGGGATCTCCCTGCTGGCAGCCGCGGCCTGTATGGTGTGTGTCTGGCTGGTGTGCAGAGCCGCCGGAAAGCGGCTTCGGACCGGCATCGCGGTTTTGGCCGCTGCTGCGGGCTTTGCGGCCGCCGTTGTGGTGATCCTCCTCCTCGCCCAGACTCCAACCCCGATTTAAAAGAACCCTCCGTCGCCCGTAAACGGGGACGGCAGCGGGAATACGTCGGGTGGAAAGCAAGGCAACAGGCTGAACAAGAGAACAAGGCATAACAACGGCGGGAGCATCAGTTTAGATACTCCCGCCCTTCATCAATCTGTATGAACTTCTTTCTTGCCAAACAAGAGGAAAATATATGGGGGTAATATCCACACAATGGCGGCGCTCAGCCATTCGTTTAAGCCGAACTGAAATGCAATCTGAGAAAACACACTGGCCCATTCCGAAAGTTCACTCCAAAGCATGGCAAATGATGTAAATATTCTTTGCGTCAAGTATGTAAATATGCCTAACACGATATTTAAAGCGACTAAGGCAGAAGAAGAGAAGAAAATTTCTTTGCGTGTCATTTTTCGGAACAAGAAAAATCCGCCAATGCAGACAACCGCAAGGAAGAGGCCAGCAGACATGAGCATCCACCGGGTATTATCCGATGATATGCTCCCATCAGGCAGCGTCACAATTGCCCATCTCCCTAAGAAACGAATTTCCAGTTGAAAGCATATCCAGCTTGCAACCATACAATATAAAGGAACTTTCCACCATGATTTTTTCACATGATACTCCTCCTTTATTCAATTTATGTAATTATATATTGATTTATAGAAAAAGGCAAGAGCGGAGATGCTCCTGCCCTTGCCGTCTACATGCTATAATATGTTCTCAATAGAAATGATAAATCCGAACTACATGACCCACTTGGATCATGTAGATCGGATTATCATTACTTGGTCCGAGTGGCGGGAGTCGAACCCACGGCCTCATGGACCCGAACCATGCGCGCTACCAACTGCGCTACACCCGGATACAGCTTTACCATTATACGGTATCCGGTTCGGGATGTCAAGGCATATTGCGGAAAATCCCCGCATAGAGTTGAAAGAATTCAACGATGGGGGGCAGGAAGGATGACGGCAAGGCGGTCAGGACGGCGGACAGCCGCATCGGTTGGCAGAAAAAGAACGGTGGCGCGTCAGGTGGGACGCCGTCAGTCCGGAAAAACGGACGCCCTGTCGGCGGCGGAGCGTTTGCGGCTCATCCGTCTGGTGACCTGCGGCGGCATTTTCGTGCTGCTGGTGGCGGCGAAGCTGCTGCTGCCGGGAAGGATGGCGGGCGTCAGCCAAAAGCTGTCGGAAGCCATGACCCGGAGCGTCGATGTGCAGGCGGTATTTTCCGCTGTGGGCGGGCTGTTTACCAAGGATGGGACCCCGGCGGAGGCGGCGGACGAGGTGTACCGGGCCGTGTTCCATCCGGAGGGCGCGGAGACCCGGCAGACCGCCGCCCGGACAGCGGACGGCGCGGCACTGACGGAGCTGCGGAACTGGCGGGATGCAGAGCCGTTGAACACGATCCCGCCTGCGGGAGAGGACCCGGCTCCGGAGGAGCTGGAGACGATGGACCTTGTGCTCTATTCCGACGAGGATTTGCCGGAAAACGTCAGTATGCGGCAGGCAATTTTGGGCTTCGATCACGAGACGCCGGTAAAGGGCGTGCTGTCCTCAAATTTCGGCTACCGGGATCACCCCTTGGAGGGGACGGAGCGGTTTCACTACGGCGTGGATCTGGCGGCGGATACCGGTACGGCCATCGCCTGCTTTGCCGACGGCACCGTTACGGCAGTAGGGGAGAGCAGCAGCTACGGAAAATACTGCACCGTCACCCACGCTAACGGCTGCACCACCCTGTACGCCCACTGCGGACGGATCTCCGTGTCCTCCGGCGCGGCGGTGAAAAAGGGAGAGAAGCTGGGGGAGGTAGGAGAGACCGGCATGGCCACCGGGCCACATCTGCATTTCGAACTGCAAAAGGACGGGGTCTACCTGAACCCGATCTATTATGTGGAAACCGCCTGAGTGTACCGTCTCCGGCGGCTTTTTTCTGCTGGTGGGATGGTTCGCCCTCTGCTGCGGTTGGCAGACGGCCCTGACGGTGCTGGGGGCGGCAGCGTGGCACGAGTTCGGGCATCTGCTGGCTTTAAGGCTCTGCGGCGGGGAGGCCCGGCGGCTGCGGGTCGGCATGTTGGGAGCGGTGATCGAGGTCCGGGGGGCCATGGGCTACGGGCAGGAGTTGGCATCGGCTCTGGCGGGGCCGTTGGCGAATCTGCTGGCGGCTGCGATCCTCGGTAGGATGGGGTGTACCACGGCGGCGGGGGCCAACGGGGTGCTGTGCGCCTTTAATCTGCTGCCTGTCCGCCCGCTGGACGGCGGACGGGCGCTGTATCTCCTGCTGGCATGGCTGGCCGGTCCCGGAACGGCGGAGTGGGGCTGCCGGTGGGTGGGCATTTCCACGGCGCTGGCGGCGGCATCCGGGACGGCGTGGCTGGTGTGGCGCACGGGGGGAAGCCTCTGGCTGCTCCCTGCCGTAGTGGGATTGCTGTTGGCCGGGGCAGGCTGGCGGAATGACCGGTAAGGAGGAGCTATCTGTCACATTTTGCGGTTTAGCTTGAAAATTTACAGATTCTTAACTATAATAAAGACACCATACCGTCAGCGGACACGTTTACCCCGGAGCTGACGGTGAGAAAGCACGAGGAATGGCTATGCGACCAGACGGAACGAGAGTACGGGATCTGACTGCCATCATGCAGGCGCTTCCCTATGTCATGCCAAAGCGGTATGACGCCCAGAACTGGGCGGAAGAGAATCTGGATGAGGACGCGATCCGGGACTATATCCGGGCAAAGCGGCGGGAGGGGCGCACCGTGACCCACATGAGCCTGCTGGTGTCCGCCTATTACCGCGCAGTGCTGAAAAATCCAAAGATCAACTATTTCGTGATGAACCGGCGGATCTATAAGCGGAACCACTTCTGCTTCAGCTTTGTGATCCTGAAGACCCGGGCGGACGGCACGCCGGACGAGACCTCTCTGAAGGTGTATCTGGAACCGGAGGACACGGTGTTCACCGTGACGGAGAAGATCCGCTCCACCATCGAGAAGAACCAGAACGTCCGGCACAATAACGATACAGACCGGTTTGCGAAATTCGCCTTCGGTGTACCGGGTCTGGCCCGGGCGGTTTTTGGTCTGGCGGGCTTTCTGGACCGGCATGATCTGCTGCCCAGGTCTATCATTGAACTGAGTCCTTTCCACACCAGCCTGTTCGTGACGAATCTGGCCTCCATCAACACGCCCTGCATTTTCCACCACTGCTATGAGTTTGGCACCACCAGCGTGTTCGTCTGCATGGGGCGGCCCGTCCCTGACCCACTGGCGCCGGAGGGCGTCCGGAAGAAGATCATGCCTATGAGCGTTGTCATGGACGAGCGGATCGCCACCGGCATTGAGTATTCCCGCTTTTTCGCGGAGTTGTTCCGAAATCTCAAGCACCCGGAAAGTCTGGAAGAGCCCTTCAACAGTGTATTGGCGGAAAAAGCGGCGGTAAAGTGAGGGAGCACATACAGTGAACAAAAGAACGAAAACCGCTCTGCGGCGGTGGTGCCTTTACGGGTGGACGTTTGCAAAATGGACCATGGCGGCGTCCGCCATCGGCGTGGTCTGCGGATTGATCGGGACCATGTTCCACTTCGGCGTCCATGAGGTGACGGCCTTCCGAGGAACGCACCCCTGGGTGCTGTATCTCCTGCCGTTGGCGGGCTTTGTGATCGTGAGCTTTTACAAGCTGACGGAGACGGACGGCTTGGGTACCGACGATATCATCGACGCGGTCCATGAAGGAAAGCGGCTGCCTATCTTGCTGCTGCCGGCCATCTTTTTCGGTACGGTCCTGACCCACCTGTGCGGCGGCAGCGCGGGACGGGAGGGCGCAGCCCTTCAGATGGGCGGCACCATCGGTCAGTGTATGGGCCGCACCTTCCGGCTGGATGACCGGGATCTCCGGGTGGCTACGCTGGCGGGTATGGCGGCATTTTTCTCCGCCCTGTTCGGAACGCCGCTGGCGGCCACGGTGTTTGCCATCATGGTCATCAGCATCGGCGTGCTCTACCATGTGGCGCTGTATCCCAGCCTGCTGGCGGCCCTGGTGGCCTACGGCGTGTCCGTCCGTCTGGGGGTGGAGCCTACCCGCTTCACCGTGGCGGTGCCGGATCAGTCGGTAGGGATGTTCGTCCGGGTGGCGGCGCTGGGTGTGCTGTGCGCGCTGGTGTCCATCCTGTTCTGCAAACTGATGCACGGCGCGGGACACCTGATGAAGCGGATCAAAAACCCGTGGCTGCGGGTGATCTGCGGCGGCTTCGCCGTCATCGCCCTGACGTGGGTATTCGGCACGGACTATAACGGCGCGGGCATGGACATCGTGACCCGGGCCATTGAGCAGGAGACCGTGGCGGTGCCCTGGGCCTTCCTGCTGAAGCTGGTTTTCACAGCGGTCACGCTGGCGGCGGGCTTCAAGGGCGGCGAGGTGGTACCCTCCTTCTTCGTGGGCGCGACCTTCGGCTGCGCGGTGTCCCCGCTGCTGGGTCTGCCGGTGGGCTTCGGCGCGGCGATTGGATTGGCTGCCGTATTCTGCGGCGTGACCAACTGCCCGGTGGCGTCCACGCTGCTGGCGGTGGAGCTGTTCGGCGCGGAGGGGATGCTGTATTTTGCCTTGGCCTGCTGCCTGAGCTATATGCTCTCCGGGTATCAGGGGCTGTATTCCAGCCAGACCATCCTCTATTCCAAGCTGAAAGCCCAGTTCATCAACGTCCATACCAATGCCTACCACGCCGGCGAGAAAACCGAATAAAACAAGTACCTCCCACGGTTTCCCCATAAATGAAGGGACACCGTGGGAGGTTTTTTGCATGATGGAAGAACAACGGCCCGCCCGCAAATGCGGACTGAAACGACCCCGTTCCTCATAGGATAGAGGAAGGGGGTGGTGGAATGACAAAGGAGGACTTTGATCCGCTGGCCTTTACCACAGCGGTGAACACCCTTGCCGTTGCCATCGCCCAGAATCTGAGCGAGGATGAGCTGGCGCTGCTGACGGCGGTGCTGGTCCAACTCACCGGCACATTGACCACCATCACCGTCCAGCAGACCTTGTATGGAAAGCATAAGGATGGCCAGACCTCGTAAGGTCTGGCCATCCTTATGCTGCATAGTGTGTGATATAAAACTGCTTTACAGGCAAAGTTTATTTCCCAAGCAGGCGGCGGGCCGTGTCCACATTGACCTGTTCGATCTGCCGCAGCTTCTGCACGGCAGCAGCCTGTTCCTCTGGGGAGATAGGGGAACTGACCATGCGGTCGATCATGGCCTTGAGGGCATCCGCCGTCAGAGCGTCCAGATCCAGGAAGTTCTCCTGACCGATATACCGCAGGAAAGCGGAGACCTTGGGGTCATACACCACGCCCGCCAGAGGGATGCCCTGTCCGGCGGCGAAGATCAGCGCGTGGAGCCGCATGGACACCACGGCCTGCATCCGGGAAAGCGCGCCGATGATGGTCCCGGCGCTGCCAGCATCATCCAGAAAATAGTGGGGGATGTCCAGCCCTGCCGCGGCCAGTCGCCCGGCAACCGGGTCCAGATGCTTTTCCACGGCGGCGAACACCGGCGTCAGACCGTAGGTCTCGTAGGCGTATTTCGCCGCCTGCGCGAACAGGGGGGCCTTGTCCTCAAAGCCCTTCCAATTCCGCAGAGCGAAGCACAGGTACTTCCCGTGGGTCGGGATGCCCGCCCGCAGCAGAACGCTGTCGATCTCGTCCTCGCTGGCGGCGGGGAGGGTCAGGGCCGGGTCCGCCGTCAGGAGGATCTCCGGTTTCGTCACGCCCATGGACTGCAATTCCTTCAGGGAGTCCGGCTCCCGGAGGGTGATGACGTCCACGCTGGCGTTCAGCACGCTGGCCGCCAGCTTCCGGTGCTGTTCCCGGAGAACGGGGCCGATGCCGCAGCCGTACATCTGTACCTTGCAGCCCGCCTTGTGGGCAGCCTGAATGTTATGGAGATAGAACCACAGGGACCGGCGGGAGGTGACGTCCTGAATAAGGCTGCCGCCGCCGTTGATATACAGCCCCGCGTGGCGCATGGCCTTTTTCCAGGTGCCCACGTCCATCCGACCCGCCGTCCGCACCCGGTAGGTCAGGCGGGTGGCCTTGGGGTCCTTGGTGAGAACGGTAATAGGCATGTCCGGATCAATGGAGCGCATCTCCTGCAAAATAGCCTCCAGAATGGCGTCGTCGCCGGCGTTGCCCCGGCCGTAAGCACCGCAGATCACCACGCCGTCCCGGTCCCGTTTGGGACGGTTGTGGCGGCGGATGATCTCCTCATAAATATGGAGCTGGGTGTCCACGGTGCTTTGGATGGAGAACTTAGCGGAGGCTTTTTCATAGAGCTTCTCGCCCATCTCCCGACGCAGAGCGTCCCCGTTGCCCAGCGCGGCCAGATAGCGCCCTAACGTCTGCCAGTCGCCGGGGGTAAAGAGGTATCCGTTTACATCCTGATCGATGAGATAGGGGATGCCGCCCACGGCGGTGGCCACCGTGGCCAGATGGAACCGGGCGCCCTCCGTCAGGGCATAGGGGAAATGGCGTTTCAGCGGCGGAGACTGCATCTCCTGGCTGATATCATGCGGCAACAATGACTGGCTGGTCAAAAAACGGCAGAAACCACGCACCGTACTTAACCGCCTCGCCAATGTTGCCGCACTATGACCTGCTTCATGGCCGGCCGCAAGAAAAGCGGCGATCGTATCGGAAGTCAGCTCGGCTGGAGAGGCACACCCTGCCGCCACCGCAAAGGCAGAAAAAGCTTCCAGATCTCGACGATAACTTTCCACCGTCAATGCTGCAAGCGATTTTTCCATCGCGACATGATCAAGATAATCCTGAACCACGGTGCTAAATGCCGAGTCGGCTACCTTCTCCCCTGCTCTCTGCCGTTCCATCTGCGCCCGTCCTGTTCCAAACCCGAAAAGGATAAAAACCTAAAACCTATAGAAAATTATAATAAAAATTCTTCGCCGGGCGCATGAATTCCTGCCCTACTCTGAAAGCTGCAGCGCCAGCAGTTCCCAATATGCTTCCGCAGTCGCCGCGCTATACAAGGTGGATGCTGCTTCATCCGCCAATTCTGGCTGAGGATAGACGACATCCGCATCAACCGCATGGGAACTAAACCAGCTGGCGTAAAACAGCGCAAGCAGCAACAATGCCAGCAATAACACGCGAATGAGCAATGTACGTTTTCTGCGCCAACCGGTAATCCCGATCACATACATCATGACCCCTCCCTTAATCTTACTAATACGCCGGGTTTTCCACCCTGGCAGCATGTTTTATAAAAGCAGATAAAAGGCCTCCAGCAGAAAAGGTGTAAAATACCCTTGTAACAAAGAAGAAAAAAATACGGCCGCGGCTGCGCCCAAGCCAATAAGCCCATAATGCTGGAGCTGCCGTTTCGTATCGCAGGCAAAGGCAGCCCGGCGGCGGCGCAGCAGCAATGCATTGGAAAACGCCTCTCCACCCAACCAAAGCAAAAACGGCAACAGAAGCAGATTTTGTGGCAGCATTGCGCAAAAGATGATCCAGAACCCGGTGCCAGCCTGATAGGCCAACAGAAAACTCGCAGCGAAACCAAGCGTAAATGCCTTATAAAACAATGCGGCTGCTGCAAACGGAATAGCAAGCGGATGCAAACCGGAAAGCAAAATCACCGCGAATAGAGCACCATTCAGGCGCAATGCACGCAGGAACTCCGAACGCAGGTCAACTTCCAGATCCGGCAGCAACGTCAAGAAATCGCCGACATATGCGCGGCACTGCGCTGCTGACTCCGGCTGCATGGAAACAGGCGCCGCCAGCCCAAAGACAAAGCCCGTCATCAGGATAAACAGCAGCAAAAGATATAAAAGTTTATTGCGTCGCAATTCATCTGTCAGGTAACGCAGCAACCGCCGCCCATAGCCCATAGTCACATCTCCTCATCTGAATATATGCGGCAGCCTGTGGCGGATAGGACAGCGCGCGGGATAAAAAAATCGCGCGAATATCCGCGCCAAAGTCGCCTGGTTCTATGCTGTTCTGCTCTCACCGTATAAGAGAGGCTGCCTTTTAGGCAGCCTCTCTTGAACGGCAGAATGCCATCATCCTCATCCTACAGCATCCCGGCAATATCATTCTGGCAGCAGGATATCCCCCGTGCCACGGCAGGATATTTCCTTGCCCGCCAGGATCCGGCTCTGCCAAAAACCGTCTGCCATCTGCAGATGGTATAATGCATGGCTCATCAACCGATATGCACGATGCGCGCACCGAAAGGCAGCAGTGCAAGCTTTGCGATCTTGAAGCACTGTAGGCCAAAAGGGATACCGATGATCGTAACGCAAAGCACCGCCCCGACAAT
>ERZ827423.2910-NODE-2910-length-12585-cov-3.042937_pt1 | contig 12585 bp, 16 predicted proteins | sample MGYA00519775_ERZ827423 | MGnify/ENA primary metagenome ERZ827423 (study PRJEB31778, sample SAMEA3449296) | human gut metagenome | biome: human gut; feature: human-associated habitat; material: faeces | place: United Kingdom | collected 2010/2012 ...
TAGGTGCTCTGGAGTTGGCTGGGCTATCATATAGTCATCATAGCTTATTTCATGAACTGTAGTCATATTATAGCCATTCTTTATTACATCAGTATCCCTTACTTGTTGCTTAGTGTTCTCTGTCAAGGTATTATATACTTCAGCTTCAGTAGGAGCAAAATCCTTAATAATGCTATTATATTCCTCTTGACTTATAGTCCCTTCCTCAAGATAGTCATCAAGACCCTTCTCTTTAGGTTTACCCTTTTCCTTATAACCATTTTTTATCCTATCAAAAGCTGTACTTATATCAAGTCCTCTAAGATTAGGAACTTTATACTCTCTTCCATTAAATTCTATAAGTCCTTTAGTAGCTGCTTCATTTACTTTTGAAGGACTTACATTGATGTCTATAACACCACTACAACCTACTTTCACAGCAGATTCAAATTGGACTACATCAATGTCATTATCCTCCATGAACTTATTAAGACCTCTTAATTGAGGAGAGTTATTTAAAGCTGTACCAAGAGCCTGGTAGGTAGCTAAGAGAAGAAACTCTGAGTTCTTATTCTGATGAGGGGTTTTCATTATATCCCCTAATCCATCAGGAGTTTCCACTTGACCATATACAAAAGGCTTAATAGTTTGCCATACTACATTAAAGTCAGACATATCCCATTCACCATGCCTTAGCCTATCAAATGCTTCCTCCATCTTAGGAGTCCATCTTCCAAGCATATCCATTAGTGCTCTGTAAGAACTAAGGCTTCTATAAGCCTGTCCATCTACAGCATTGACATTCTTGAATTTCTCAAGAATGGAGTCATAATCCATCTTGCTTATCCTTTCCTCATCATAAGCCTTCTTAAACATATCTCTTAAGGGAATATAAGTAGGGGAAGTAACTATGATGTCCCTTATATAAACAGTTCTCTCAGTCTTCCCTCCATATTTACTGTTGGTATTTAACTTAGTACCAGCAGCATAAACCTCCTTAAATCTTTTCTGAAAATCAACTCCATCCTTGTAATAAGCTAAATCAGTAGTAATTATCTGTACCATTTGGGAACTTGCAAAGATTTGGTTCCATACATATTCCCTTACCTTATTCATGGCAGCTTCATTACTTTTAACTCCAGTTCTACTCTTTACAAAGTCAAGATATTCCTTAGTAAATATTTCAGAATGATTAGCTATAAAGTCATCTGCAATTCCATCAATCACTGATGTTATAGCTTGGTCTATATAGCTATTTATACTATCTAAGTCCTTCTTTGATTGTAAATCCCTTATTATATCAAGAAGCCTCCTTTCCTGCCCATTATATTCAAATGTAACTGTGTTTAGCTCAGGGATAAAGCAGAACTCCCTTCCTCTTTTATCAAAGTGACTAATAGGTGGTATTCCCTTCTTAGCCCTTTCCTCAACTAAGTTTATCCTATCCAGTTCTTGCTTAACAAGTTTTCTATATAATGGTATAAGCTTTGACTTATAATCACCAGTGTATTTGATGAACTTGACAAAGGTAGCCATCTGGGTATCAGAGAATATAGGGAAGTTATAGTAGCCATACTGCTCTACTTGGTCTGGGTCTTCAGCTATTGCAAAGTACTGGTTCATAAAACCAGTAGCAATAAGTGTAGGTGTCCAATCTGAATAGTCAACTCCTTCAATGTTGAACATATTGACTATAGAGAGCATTTCCCTTACATTGGAATTATTAGCTAATAAGTTCAACCATTCATTATTCCATTCACCATTAGCATTCCTGAACCACTTATACCTTCCAAACTCTTTCTGTAAGAACTCTTCCCTTTTGCTAACATTGTCACTAATTAATTTTTTGAATACAGTTTCTATATAATTAGGTGCAGCATATGAGGGATATGTATCCTTACCCTGTCTGAAAGTAGTTTTTGCATCAAGTTCAGTTACCTTTCCAATCAGCTTGGCTATCACCTGTAAAGGCTCCTTTATTGTATCAACATAATGTTGTCCATCCTGAAGTTGTTTACTTCTTTGAAGAGTATCATTTATATTGCTTAATATAGTAAGAGCCATAGATTGATTAGCCACATCCTTTAGAGCTTCTATATTAATATTACTTGAATTGAAACCAAGTATCTTAAGCAGTCTCTCTATATCAGCAGCTATAGGGGTCATATCCTCATTATCATAGGCTTTTGTTAAGGCTTTTTGTACCTCTCCAACCAGCTTCTCAGCCTTTTCAATATTTCTCTTACTGATATTCAGGTTAACATCAAAGATGGAATCACTATCCTGTGGATTACCATTCTCATAATTATACTGAATACCCTTAAGAGTACTATCATAAGCTACAGGGGTATTCATAGGAAAGCTCTGGTTACCTCTTTGCATCCAATAAGAGATATACTCCTTCCTGAAGTCATTATAGAATACACTAATTAAATCAGGGTTACTCTGCAACTCATTTATGACTTGATTAATCCATGGATATGCCTGAGCTGCTCTTTCCAATGCAGGGAGACTATATGTTCCATCAGCATGCTTTACACTAAAGTCATCAGGGTCAGCCATCCAATTCAATGAAGCCAACAATGCAGAATGGGCAAAGTCCTCTCTTACATAGATAACATTACCTAAGTCATCCTCAGCAACATTTCCATCTACATCTACCTGTTTGATATTGCTTAGGACTTTCTTAGTTTCAGCTCTTGCTGTCTCATGAGGATCTACAAATCTTATCTTGAATGTATAGCCTTCATTACCATTAACTCTATTACCATTTTCATCATCCCCCAAATCTTCATCTTCTGTTATATCTTGGTCCTCTGTATTCTGTACCTCTACAGTTCCTCCCCTCACTATTCTAAGATGCTCTGCTTGCTCAATCATTGAGCTTGCTTCATCAAAGAGATTATCAAAGTTATCAAGGACTTTCTGGTATGCTTGCTTTACATAAGATGCTCTGCCTTCACCCATATCAGCATCTATATCAGCATCATCCATATCAACCCAATCTTGATAGCCTTCTTTTATCCTGTCCATAATTTCCCTTATACCAAGTTTCTTTATGACAGCTCTTCTTCCTTTAATTGGATCTTCAAGCTCATCAAGCTGGGTAGCTAACCTTAATCTATTAAGAGGGTCTGTTTCACTTTCTATATCACTTCTAAGACCATCCTTCATATCCTCAAGAGCTTCATCTATAATCCTGGAGAAGTCCCTTGCTATCATATTCTCTCTTGTGTTTATCTCTTGAGGACCCATCTGTCTTACAAGTATAGCTCTTGGGCTTTCCTTGTTTACCTGTATTTGACTTGCAGCTGCTTCAGGGATGCCTATTTCAGGTAATTCATCTTCTACTTGTTCTACCTCGTTAGCTAACATTTGATTATAGGCATCCATAGTAGCCCTTGTTTCTATACCTATATTAACAGGAGAAAGCATATTACTTCTGTCATAGGCATCAAAATCACTTATTCCTTGAGTTTGCAGGCTATTAGCATGACTTTGCTCATGAAGCCTTATGAAATTCTTAGCATCTTCATTGGTCTTGATTAACTCCTTTATATCCCCAAGTGTAATTCCATTCTTTTCAAGTTCCTGAAGAACTGATTTCTTTTGTTGAGAAGTAACAGAATTACCCTTACCCTCCATATAATCAAAGACTTCTTGAGGAGTAATAGTTTTCTCTATAGAAATAGTGATGTCTCCAGTCTTTTTGTCTCTATGAGTTTCAGCTAATCTCCCTTTAGAAGCCTTAAGACCTTGCAGTTCTTGATACCTTAATATCCCCTGTTTCTTCTGCTCACTTTCTACTTGAGGATTAGTAGGTTGTGCAGGTTGTTGCTTTGCTTGAAGTTCTTTATACTCCCTAAGTAGCCTAAGAGCCTTTATGACAGAGTTAATTCCAGCATTAGAATTAATCTCTGGGTCATAATCAGGGTCCATAATCATGAATTTAGCTTGCCATAATTCTACAGTATATAAATCCTTAAAGTTAGTTATAACTGATAGTAAGTCTTTTGGAACATTATTCCAAGCATTCTTTACATCATCTAATTTCATACCTTCAGCTAGATGAAGGACTATATGATGGGCACCCCTAAAGTCAACCCCATCTGCATGAGCATGCACCCTTGGCTTACCTACTTCATAATAAGGTACAGCAAACCTATATGCTTCAATCTCTTTCTGGTTATTCTGTATGAGTTCCTTTAATTGTTGTTCAGTAGGAATAACATTAGGCTTATTATTAATACTTTGCCATACACTGACAAGGTTATTAGCTTCAGCAGTGCTTTTCCCTACTTTTCCTCCAAGCTCCTCTATTTCAGGAGTAGGTATTGTACAATATATTTTAATCATATTCAATATAATTAGTTTGTGCAAAGATAAACAATTTAATCAATATAAAAAAGGTAATTTGGGAAAAATAAAGAGGAAATAAGTATTTGACTTATTCCCTCTTTACTAATTTACTTCACAATATATTTGACATCATTGTAGATTAACCACTTTATTGTATATTCCAGTCACTCTGTAGTAGCTAACCTCACTTAGTACATCATTCAACTTATCCATCTGTAGCTTTGAGGCATTCTCATAAGCTTCCTTCTGCTTCTGGTATTCCTTTTCTAGGTCAGCATTCTTAGCTTCATACTCTTGTGCTGCTTTCTTATTAATATCTACTGTTACTTGTGCCATAATTTATTCCTCCCATTCAATCTTAACTGTTGCAATATGCTGTTTATCTGAAGCAAGATATTTTACAGCTTGTTCTTTAGTATCATATATAGCTCTACAACCTCTATGTGAAGAAGCATCATTATCATAATACACATTCACCCATCCCTCTTTCTTTTCAGGGAGCATCATGAGGTCTTTCTCGGATTCATTTCCATTATTACCCCATAGGCCATTGGGTCTATAAGTGTATATATCACTTTCTTTGTCACCATTCATAATAAGAGCTACAATAGGGAACATATTAACCCCTTTCCTGTCAAAGCAAATAATCCTTGCCTTTCTTCCATCCCTTGTGCAGACCAGCTTACCCTGTTTTGCCTCTTGAAGGTCAAAGGGCTTTAATCTCAGTTTATTCATATTTCTCTCAAGCTGGTTTTTTACATCCTCTGTCACCTTGTCAGCAATGTGAACTGCAATTTCCTCAGTATTAGGATAATTTTCTGTTGAATGATTATCTTTCATATCTTCTTTGTTTTGTTTGATTTCTATACTAATTATTCTATTTTTCCAATCATAGATGATATAATCATTACATATAGGCTTAATAAACATCACCAAATCTTTTTATCAATGAACTCTTGTCTTAGTGGTATAGCAAGTTCCTGTGCCTGAGGATGAGCACCCTTACTGCATCTGAGAGGGAAGAAACCTTTTTCAACTATTCTGTACTTCTCTATATCAATGTTATTAGTCTCAGAATAGAACTTACCATGTATTCTCTGGTCTATAAGACCTGTAGACTTATCAATAACCAAGTATTCACCCCACCAGTCATTAACAAAACCAGTCATAACCAATTCTGTCTTTAAGGAGTTAGGCAAGACAGCTCTTGCTTGTTGAGGAGTCCAAGGATTATTCCTGAACCCAGTCTTATATCTCTTGTCAGGTATCTTATCATCCCACTTCTTGAGTAAATCTAAATAATGGGCTTCTGCAAACCTTAAGCTATCTATAAATAACTGGTTATAAGTATTATCCTTATAGTTATAATCCTCTAACCAACAGGGTTGAATAAATGTAAGTTCATTACCAAACTTATCCTTAGAATAGTTACAATACCTTGTGCTTTCTTGAGCAAAAGACATTACTCTATGCCTTACAAATTCATGTGATACACCTCTATCACATACAAAGTGTACAGTGATTCTCTTCTCATGGCACTCTGTAGGTTCACAGATATACTGCAAGTCATCAAGCCAACTATTCTCTACCAATACTCTATAATTTGTAGTCACATAAATATATCCATCTAAAGGTACATACTTACATATAGCCTTACTATAAGGATTAAATAAATATTTAAAATATGGCTGGTTAACTTCTGCCATCAATCCAGTAGGTATTCTTAAGTATACAGTACCATGCTCTAAAGGACTAAGATGTCCTCTCTTCATTAATACATTATCTATAAATGGCTTAGCAGAACCTTCTGTTATATTTCCTTCAGATTTATAGCATATTTTTGCTGCTTTCTCAATCTGTTTATAAACTCCTTCAAGACCAGCAGGCTGATTCCATATTTTAAATGACGGCTTTATAAGTTTCATACTAATACCTCCCCTTTACATATAATTTCAGTTATACCTTCATTATAAGCTCTGCTCTTTTCCTTTTTATTCCATATTATATCTTCTCCAGCACCATAATATATAAAACCAAGAAGCAAGACCTGAGATAACAGCATAAATTATTATCTTATACTTGTACTTATATCTCCGACTACCTTCAAATAGTCCAAACCAAAGTGCCAAGAATACTCCTGACATATACAATAAAATCAGTATAATCCAAACTACTACCATATTATTCCTCCAATATTTCTATTTCATCAATATTAAAGTCTTTAGGATATATCCCATCCTTTAAGCCTTCTTCTATAGAGTTCCTCATCTGTTCAACAGTCATATCTTCAGGACCCCATACATCAGTATAGCCACTTATTGTGATACTGACAAATACATTATGCTTTACAGGGGGTTCATCATTCCATGGTGCCCTCTTCTCTTCACTTTGCATCAAAGTTGGTGTGTTACTACTCATCTTCTTAGCCTTTTAATATTTAACTCTAATTGGTTCTCCTTTATTAAACGCTGGGCTACTACACATTTGAGATGATTTGGGATACTGATATGTTTTCCTTTATCATTAATATATATAGCATGGTCTCCACTCATTCTTTCAAAGTGGAAACCATTTGCTATACATATCTTAATAAACTCTCTCTGTGTAAACTGCTTCATTCCTTATTAACTATTTGCTCACAAATAAGCATTGTTTCAGGAGAAGGTACTATCTCTTCAATTCTATAAATCCTATAATCTATAGGACTGCCATTATGCAGTCCCTCAGATTTAAGTATCATGCTTGCTTCATTAGGATTACCAGCCTTTACTACTGCACATCCCCTGCCATCATTCCTGATTTCAAACTCTATTATCCAGAGCTTTTTATTCATGGGAGGAACATGACAATCACTTTCATTATTTATACATTCTTTATTCACCATGATTCATTACTTTATTATACCATTCTTCATTTACAAAATAAGCACTATCTCCATAGAGTTGATAAAACCGCTCATCATTGATAAGACTTGCATTATCCCTAAAGCCTGGTTCACCCATTAGGTCTTGAACATCAGGCCATTGTATTACTATAAATTTATCCTTCATTTTTCTCAAGCATTTTAATTTTATCATTTAAATACCATATAGCTTTCTTAAGGTCTTGAATAGTTCCAGCATGAAAATCTGATTTATCTTCAGACTTAAGAGGCTTCCTTCCAGCCCTTAGAATATATTTTATACTATTACCAAGGTCAAAGTCAAGATGTCTTGTTATATCAATAACCTCAATACCACATTTTTCCTTAAGCCAAGTGTAATGAGATGGATGAGAAACAGCATCATCCTCTAATGTAGCTAATACAAAGTACTTCTTTACATTACTCATGCAGATTTGATCTCTCTGGTTCCTATCATTTATAATAACTACTCCATACCTACCATCATAAAATTCTTGTATAGTATATGTTTCACCATATGTAAGCCAGTGGCTCATAATATCATCACATTCAGGTTTATATACTAATTTATCACCTATTTTCAACTTATTCGTATCCATTTAGATTGAAATTCTTATAACTGACAACATACACTTTAAACTTAATTGTCAATGGACCCAGTAGGTTGGTAAACTACCATCTTCAAGTCTACTTATTTCAGCTTCAAGTGGTACTATCCTACAAATAAACTTTCCTGCATTAACCATGCACTCATGTAATTTGTTAGCTACTTCTTCAGCAATCTCTTCAGGAGCCTCTATATCAAACTCATCATGGACAGGAATACACATTTTGACTTTACCAAATAGTCCTTTATCTACTATCCAATTAAAGAAATTAACAGCAGCTATCTTAAAGATAGCACTTCCACGAGATTGTATCATCTCAATAATTTGCTTGAACCCAACTAGCAAAGAGTTTTAATTCTTCTGGAGAAGCATTATTTTCTTAGCCTTTCTACTCTTTGCTGATAGCTTCTTTCTCAATTCCACATATCTTACACTTAATCATAATAGTATTTTTTGTGCAAAAAAAATAAAAATAATTGAGAAAAGCAAATTATTAATTACTTTATTTTCATAAAGGATTGGACTATATCATTACCCTATTAGGGTAGTGGATGCTGTAGGCTCACCTTAGTGTCCTTAGTCTCTGAACCTTCTTTAGTCCTCCCTAAAGCTTGGCTGCTGATTAGCATAGATTTCTCCTTAGCCTTCCAGCAATTCTTCCACTTTTTCATACTATATTACTATAGTAAGCCGCATACAATCTACGGTAGTTGATACTTTGCCTTTCAGATGCAGACTTTCTCTTGAAATACTTTCTTACCATCTGTACAGTATCACAATCAGGTGCATCCCTTTTCATCTCCCTATAATAGTCCCAGAATCCTTCTTCCTTGAATTTAGCCTCAATCTTCTTGAGTTCATCAAAGTCATATATACAAGTTCTATATCCTACTTCAGGACACTCATCTATATATCCTAACTTCATTACTTCTTTCCTACAATTAGACTGATAACTTGCAACACCTGGGAAACCCTCCATATAGTTCTTCTCTATTTGTCTTGCTTCCTCCATAGGAAGATGGTCTCTTGCTGCCAATGTATTAGCATCACCACCATAGGCAAAAGTAAATTCAGGTGCCTTTCCCTTCTTTCTTAAATCAGGCCTCTTAGCTTTTATCTCTTCTACAGGAATATCCTTAAGCTCTTCCTTAAAGACCATTTTGGCTACCAAAGAATGTAAATCCTTACACCCAGTAGTAAAGAGTTCTATCATAGCTTTATCCTTTGAGATATTAGCTAAGATTACACTTTCTTCAGAAGAGAAATCTATTGAAATCCATTTATTGCCTTTCTCAGCTATGAAGGATGCTCTCGTTTCCTCATCAGCAGGAAGATTCTGAAGATTAACTAAAGGTATCTTCTTACCTGGAATTACCTCATTATCTTCCCCACCTCCAGAGCTAAGTCTAAAGGTATCAGTACCTATTTGGTTGAAATTAGTATGTATTCTATCAGTCTTGGGATTAATAAGGTCCAATACATTTTGCCCATAAGTACTTACTACTTTCTGTGCAGCCTTATACTCAAGATACACATCAGCTATAGGACTGACACTCTTTTGTCCTTCTATTATAGTAGCATCAACAGACTTCTTCATTTTGCCAGTCTGCTTATCCTTAGTAAGAAGATTAAAACCAAAGAACTCAAGAAGAGGAACTACTTGCTTTGCACTGTTCCAGTTAATAGTACATTGTGGTTCTGTATTAAAACCCGTAAACAAGTCACCTTGTAAGTCAACTTTAACAAATGGATAGTTTAAAGGATGATTCTCTTTATAATAGTCTACAACAAACTGATTCAATTTAGCCTCTGCTTGCTGTAGTTTCTCATTATCCTTAACCATCTTCTTTTTCCATCTATCTACATCAACTTTAACTCCACAATATTCAAAGTAGGCAATAGGAAGTACAGCCTTATTCTCCACATCAATATCAAGGAATCTCTGTTGTCCTCTATTCTTAAGGATTTCCATTTGCTTCTTTCTTATCTGTTCAAGATACTTCACATCATTTGCAGCATATTGGATAATATCAGTAGTAAGGGATTTAGACCATATAATCTTTCCTCTTACACTCTTATCCAATTCCACTCCACAATAATGTTCTCCAGCAGCCTTTAGTGATAAGCTGTGCATACCTGAAGGATAACCTTGCCAGATAGTTTTCTCCATAAGATAGCCATCATAAACATTCCTAGGAACTATTCCATGATGGAACATAAACCTTAAATCAAATTTAAGATTCCATCCTAAGAACAATCTATCTGATTGTAAGAAATCCTTATATTTTTCTATGGGAATAGTTGTATTGTCAATGACTACTTGAAAATCATAGCATCCAAGTTGAGTAAGCAGTAACTTCTTGAGGAAAGGGCTAAATCCTTCAGTCTCAGTATCAAGACCTACTATTCTAAGTTGAGATAATAGGGATAGACTTTCATCTACCCCTATTATTTTATAAGCCTCATTGTCAAACAGCTCTCTATTTCTTGTTACAACATATATCATCTACTCAAATGTTACAGTAAATCCCAATTCTTTAAGATGTTCAATAGACTTTACCTTGTTAGTACCAAATTTCCTTCCCACTTTAATCATAGGACCTTCAGGAGGATCAATCCAGTTGATAGTTCCATCCTTGCTTTCACTTATTCTTATATGATTAAGAGAACATTCAACAAGAAAGGTCTTATCCTTTATTCTTCTTAAAATAGTAAACCTACTCAGTCTTACAACACCTCTCATTTTGAATATGCTATTAACTCCTTAAAATCTAAAACATACTTATATTTTACAAAGAATGAATTACCAAGAATACCATGAATAGTAACTCCACTATCTTTTTTAACCCTATCAAATGGGGCACTCATGTCAACTACTTGAAACTCCTCTTCATATCCTTTATCCCTATACCATAAGGGAATAGTCACAAAGGAAGTCTCTTTTGCATTGCCTTCCATCCCATAAATAGAGCCTTTATGATCCAATACAGTATGCTTTATATAATCAAGTATCTTCTCATTAATAACGGATAATGAAGACCCAGTATCCAACAGGAAGTTAAATCTATCCCTTCCTTGCTTGAAAGTAACCACAGGAAGATCAGTTAAATCCATAGATTCCCTGAAAGACATACTATTTACTTTATTCCTTGTCAGGTCTACAATATGTGCTAATGCAACTGCTACAGCTACAATTAGCAAAGCTATTACTATTTTCCATACTATTGCAAGTTCCATGTTCCATTAAAAGTTTTCATTTATACTCCAGTTATATTCATTCCCCTGTTGGCATTATCAAGACTATCAACTTCTACCAGCTCTATGCCAGAACTAAATAGCCATTTCAGCTTCTGCCACACAGTAGCTTTCTGACTAAGCTGTATCCTGAATTGACAAATCCTGTCCCCTTTCTTTATGGAGGTATTCTCCATAGGAGAGGCTACATAGTGCCATTGGTCATCATTGCCATTGTAGCTGTTATCTACAATACCTTTGCCACTTGGGATAAAGATTTTCAACTTCTTAGGACCACTACTCCTTGAAGCAATGATAGCTTCAAAGCCTTGTGGCAGCTCCATTGCCACTCCAAGGGGAATATAGACTACAGGAATGGCTACATCCCTATACTTCTTATTGTTCTCTTGGTACTGTACTCCTGCCTGAGCAGCCCTAATCTCCTTGTCCTGAGCAGCTTTCAAATCCACCCAATCACCATTTTCACTTATTTCAGGCATACAGCCTGGTGTTATAACTTTTACTTTAATCTTCAGTTTCATAATATTCCTCTGCTTTTTCAACAATATAATTCTCAATGGACTTTCCACTAAAAGTATGGCTTACCATAAGTCCTTTTAATGCTGCCATTATATCATCAACACTTATATCACTCTGATTCCAAGTGTATTCACTCTTTTCCCCATTTATTTCAAGGGATAATCTTGCTTTTACATTTTCCATATTTTACTCACATTTACTGTAGCCACAAGAAGGGCATGAAATGCACCCTCCAGAATGTATTAAATCTTTACCACACTCGGGGCATTTGCCTTCAGTAGTTACAGGTATATACTTAGCCAATACTCTACACATAGCACTGCTAAATGAGGTTATATTATCATTTACCTTCTTAGCAGTCTTTATGATATACTTGATATTGACTCCATGCCTGAGAAGCATTGAACTATACAGAGTAGCTGCTTTTTCTTCAACTGATATATCAGTGTTAAGAAGATTAGCTATCTTAATCTCTGCTGCATCCAAGCTATATACTCCTTTGGACTTCTTGGTAATAGTACCCTTGTTGTCATTTATAGGGACATTATGCTTAAGCCTGAATACAAATACTTCATAAGGTTTATCTTCATAAAGTCCTACACATACAATGAAGCTCTCTCCCTTAACCTTTACCTCATGTATATCACAAGGTAATGAAACAGGCCTCTTAGGAGCTGCTGTTACAGCCATACTTTCAGGCTTTTTAACAGTAAGTATTCCTTCCCTGTTGCACCCACTCCTGTATACGGTGCACCCTTTGAGTCCATGCTTCCAAGCTTCTACATAAATGTTATACACATCTTCTATTGTAGCTTCTTTAGGAAGATTGATAGTAGAACTAATGCTATTGTCAATCCATTTCTGGAGAGTTCCTTGCATCTTAATCCTATCAATAGGGGCTATATCCTTAGACTCTACAAAATAGTCAGGCAATACATTACTAGTTCTAAATTCCTCATTAAT
>ERZ827423.2911-NODE-2911-length-12574-cov-4.823388_pt1 | contig 12574 bp, 10 predicted proteins | sample MGYA00519775_ERZ827423 | MGnify/ENA primary metagenome ERZ827423 (study PRJEB31778, sample SAMEA3449296) | human gut metagenome | biome: human gut; feature: human-associated habitat; material: faeces | place: United Kingdom | collected 2010/2012 ...
GGTTGTGGATCGCCGCCAGCCGTCCGCCGGTGATCTCGCCCGCCTTGATGAGATGGCGGATGTACGCGCGGGAGAAATTCCGGCAGGCGTAGCAGTCGCAGCCCTCTTCAATCGGGCCGAAATCGTGGGCGTATTGCGCGTTGCGGATAACCAGACGCCCCTGATCGGTAAAGCAGGTGCCGTTGCGCGCAATGCGGGTGGCGAGCACGCAGTCAAACATATCAATGCCGCGATACACGCCCTCCACGAGGCAATCCGGGCTGCCCACGCCCATCAGATAGCGCGGCTTGTTCACCGGCATATAGGGCATCATCGCGTCGAGCATGCCATACATGATGGGCTTCGGCTCGCCGACGGAAAGGCCGCCGATGCCGTAGCCGGGGAAATCCATATCGCTGAGCGCCTTCGCGCTCTCGATGCGCAGATCCTCGTAAAACGCGCCCTGCACAATGCCGAACACGGCCTGATCCTCGCGCGTGTGATATTCCTTGCAGCGCTTCGCCCAGCGGTGCGTGCGGAGCATGGCCTCCTGCGCGGTCTTGTGGTCGCAGGGATACGGCGAGCACACGTCAAACGCCATGGCGATGTCGCTGCCCAGCGCCTCCTGAATGGCCATGCTGGTCTCCGGACCGATGAACATCTTGCTGCCGTCGAGGTGGCTGCGGAAATGCACGCCCTCTTCCTTGATCTTGCGCAGGCTGGCGAGCGAGAAGACCTGGAATCCGCCGGAATCGGTGAGGATCGGCTTATCCCAGCTCATAAATTTGTGCAGCCCGCCCGCCTCCTTGACCAGTTCCTCGCCGGGGCGGATGTGCAGGTGATAGGTGTTGGAGAGGATGATCTGCGCGCCGACCTCGTTCAGTTCGCGCGGGGTCGTCCCCTTGACGGTCGCCTGCGTGCCCACCGGCATAAAGATCGGGGTCTGGATGTCGCCGTACGGGGTATGCACAACGCCGCGCCGCGCATGGGTTTTCGCGTCCTTTTTGACAAGGTCAAACGTTACGGGTGATGCCATTTTTCTTTCCTTTCTGCGCCATGCGCCGTACACGCGCACGCGCCGGGAATCATTCCTTCAGCAAATCCTTGATCGGCTTCTTTTCTCCGTTGGCGGCGGTCAGCTCGTAAACCCCCGCGCCGATCATCAGAAACATTGCGCCCACGCCGAGAATCGCAAACGGGTTGCTGTACAAGCCCCATAGGCTGTCCAGCGCCGCGCCGGCGAAGATCGGCAAAACGCACGTCGCCAGCAGCGCGCTGCCGAGGCCTTTTTTGTGCCGCGCCTTCTCGTCGGCGCGCGCCTTGCGCGCCATCAGCTTTTTGCGCAGGGACGCGCTCAGAGAGAATTTTCCGCTTCGAATCCGGCTGCGGTTCTCCGGCTTTTTCGCCGTCACCAGACAGTAAACGCCCATGCCGATCATAACGAACATGTTCACGCAGCCGAGCATGCCGCCCACGTCCGGCCTACCGAACGCCGACATCAGCGCGACCAGCAGCATCATCGGCGCGACGCAGGCGCTGCAAAGCGCCGTGCCCATCGCGATTTTGCGCGCGTAGGCGTCGCTCTGCTTCACGTAATCGGCGGCTTCCTCCTCGGTCATCTGCGGCCATCGCGCCTCCGTCCGGTGCGCGCCCGCCTCTTCAAAGCCCTCGCGGCGCATCCGCGCGGGGATGTCGGCGTAATCCGCCGTCGTCCGCTGCAAGGCCGCGTCGCCGCTCAGCCCCTTTTGGCGCAATTCATCGTATCGGTCGAGCATCTGCCCGAGCAGATTCACGCGGTATACGTCCTCCATCGGCTCGTGGGCAAACGCCTCCGTCTTTTCGAGGATATACCGCTTAAACGACAGCTCAATCTCCTCGCGCGCTACCGCTCCCTGCATCAAGCGTTCCCCCTTGCGATGGTTTTGATGATTTCGCCCGCCATAATCAGCCCGACGACCGGCGGCACAAAGCTGACGCTTCCGGGCGCATGGCGGCCGTTTTGCTCGTCCGCGACGATCTTCAGCGGCTCCTCGGTGGAATAGACGACCGTGTGGTGCGCCACGCCGCGCTTTTTGAGCTGGGTGCGCATCACGCGGCAGAGCGGGCAGACGCTGGTTTTGGCGATATCCGCCACCTCGAACCGCGTCGGGTCGAGCTTGTTGCCCGCGCCCATCGCGCTGATGGCGTACACGCCCGCCTCTTTGGCGCGGCAGATCAGCGTGACCTTCGCCTTCACCGTGTCGATGCAATCCGCAATCGCGTCAAACCGCGCCAGTTCGAGCGTCTCGGCGTTCTCCGGCGTGTAAAACAGGCGCAGCGGCGTCACCTCGCAGGCCGGGTTGATGTCCCGCACCTGCTCGGCGATCACCTCGACCTTCGGGCGGCCGACGGTGGAATCCATCGCGACGGCCTGACGGTTGATGTTGGACACGCTCACCACGTCGTCGTCGATCACGGTGATATGCCCCACGCCCGCGCGCGCCAGCGCCTGCACCAAGTGCCCGCCGACGCCGCCGACGCCGAATACCGCGACGCGCGCATCGCTGAGCCGCCGCATGCCGTCCTCGCCGAAGATGAGCGCCGTCCTTACAAATCTCTCGTCCATGATGAAACAATCTTTCTTACAGCAAATGAGCCCATCCGAATTTTGCACAAATTCCGATAATGGGCTTTCCGGACGTTTGCGCCGTCTCTTAGAACTCGCAGTTGCCCGGCGTGCGGGGATACGGAATCACGTCGCGGATATTCTCGATATCCGTCAAATACATAATCAGGCGCTCAAAGCCCATGCCGAAGCCGGAATGGGTGCAGCCGCCGAAGCGCCGCAGGTTGACGTACCAATCCATCTGCTCCTTGGAGATGTGCAGCTCATCCATGCGCCCGGTCAGCAGATCAAGGCGCGTCTCGCGCTCGCTGCCGCCCATCAGCTCGCCGGAGCCCGGCACCAGCAGATCGACGCCGCGCACGGTCTTTCCGTCGTCGTTCTGATACATGTAGAACGCCTTGATCTCCTTCGGCCAGTCGTAGACAAACACGGGGGATTTGAAGTGTTCCTCCGTCAGATACTTCTCGTGCTCCTTGAACAGATCCTCGCCCTGCACCGCCGGATGCTCGAACGGATGCGTCGCGTGCTGCAGGATGTCGATGGCCTCCGCATGCGTCACGCGCGCGACGTGCGACTGCGTGAGCGTCTGCAATTTCTCAATCAGGTTGCTCTTCGCGTAGCCCTGCAGGAACTCCAGCTCCGGCATGGCCTTGTCCAGCACCTCCTGCACGACGGACTTGAGGAAATCCTCCTCGATATCCATCAAACCGTTCAGATCGCAGAAGCAGATTTCCGGCTCGATCATCCAAAACTCGGCCGCGTGGGTCTTCGTGTTGGAGTTCTCCGCGCGGAAGGTCGGGCCGAAGGTGTACACGCGCTTGTAGGCCAGCGCATACGTCTCCGCCTCAAGCTGACCCGTCACGGCCAGCGCGGTCGCCCGGCCGAAGAAATCGTTCTCCGCCTTGTAGGGCTTGCCCATCTCCTGATTGGTTACGGTAAAGGTGTTGCCCGCGCCCTCCGCGTCGTTCGCGGTAATCAGCGGGGTGTGCACATACACGTAGCCGCGGCTCTGGAAGTAGTTGTGCACCGCCTGCGCCGCGATGGAGCGGACGCGGAACACCGCCTGAAACAGGCGCGTGCGCGGGCGCAGATACGCGATGTCGCGCAGAAACTCGAGCGTGTGGCGCTTGGGCTGGAGCGGATAATCCTCCGTGCAGTCGCCCTCGAGGATGATCTCCGCCGCCTGCATCTCCAGCGCGCCGTTGCGGCCGGGGACGAGCTTGCCCGTCGCGCGCACGGCCGCGCCGTTGCGGATGGCCTGCACCGCGGCAAAGTCCTTCACCTGATCGTCATAAACGATCTGCATCGGCGCGAGCACCGTTCCGTCGTAGAACTCGATGAAGCCGATGCTCTTCTGCTTGCGGTGGTTGCGCACCCAGCCTTCCACCGTCACAACCTGACCTTCGAGCTCGCGGCTCTTCGCGGCCACATCCCGCAGGTCGAGCACATTCTGATTCGCCATATGTTTCCCTCTTTTCCGCAGGCAAAACGCCCGCGTTTCTTTCTGTCCATACCGCTATATGATAGCAAAAACGCCCGGAAAAGGCAAGGGTTATCGCTTGCCCGCCCTCATTTCGCCATAGGTGTAGAGCATCAGCCCGACGATGACCGTCAGGCCGCCGATCATCAGCGGCGGCGTCACCTTTTCGTGGAACAGCAGCAGCGCCCAAACCGCCGCGCCGATCGGTTCGGCCAGCAGCGCGAAGGAAACCACGTCCGCGCTCACAAAGCCGAGCAGATAGGTCATCAGCGCGTGGCCGCCGAGCGTGCAGGCCACCGCCAGCACGATGATGCCGTAGAGCGATTCCCCCGTCACCGCCAGACCGCCCGCAAACGGCGAAATCAGCAGCAGAAACACCGTCGTCACGCCGTAAACAAACGTCATAAAGCCCAGCGCGGGCAGGTTGCGCCGCGCCGCGCGGCTGGTCAGCCAATGCCCCGCGATGAACGCCGCGCCGATCAGCGCCAGCGCGTCGCCCAGCAGGCTGCCGCTTTCGCCGCCCATGGAGAGCAGGCCGATGGCCGCCGCGCCGACGACCGCGACCACCGCGCCCGGCACGGCCTCGCGCTTGATTGGCTCGTGCAGCAGCACGCCGGAAAGCGCCGCGACAAAGAGCGGCTGTGTGCACACCAGCGCCGTGGAGACGAACGTGGAGGCAAAGCTGAGCGAGGTCATCCAGCAGGTGTAATGCAGCGCGAGCAGCAGCCCCGCCGCGCAGGCCAGCGCGACCTGCTTTTTCGGCGCGCGGAGGATGGCCTGCAATTCGCCGCTCCTGAGCGCGGGAACCAGCAGCAGCAGGAAGCTGATCGCCATGCGGCCAAAGGCGATCATCACCGGCGACGCGCCGCAGGACAGCGACCACTTGACCATCGGGCCGGAGATGCTAACGCCCGCCACGGCGAGCGCCACGAGGAGCGCTTTCTTTTGATTGTTCATGGGGTCTCCCTTTCGTTTAACGCCTTTTCGTTTAACTCCTTCAGTCAGCTTGTTGACATAAGCAAACTTGGCTTGAATAGCAAAATCAAGAAATTCAGCTATTCTTTCATTTGCGGAAAGGGCTATTCTCCCCCCCTTTCGGGGGGGAGAATAGCTTTTTGTCTGCAGCGTCCTCAAAGATGGAGCTTTTGGGTTCGAGTAACAATCGTGCGAAAATCATGCCTCCCTCATCGAGGGAGGTGGCACAACGAAGTTGTGACGGAAGGAGTTTCTCAAGAAAAAGAGAGACTGCCCAGCCCTTTCGCGTGACAGCCTCCCCTTGAATCGCCCGTTGGCGCTCTGTTTATTCGTCCGTTTCTTCCGGCTGCGTTTCGGAATTTTCCCCGCCGACGTCCATATCCAGCGAATCTGCTTCCGTCTGGCCTTCTTCGCTTTCGTCTTGCTCGTCCTCGTCGCGCTCCGTCGCGGTGACGCAGACGATCCGGCTGCCTTCCTCCACGCGCATGACGCGCACGCCCTGAGACACGCGGCCGATCACGGAGATATCGCTGACCGGCATGCGGATGATCGTGCCGTCGTCGGTGATGAGCATGATGTCCTCGTCCTCGCTGACGAGAAGCTGCGCGGCCATCAGGCCGGTCTTATCCGTCAGGCGCATGGCCATGATGCCCTTGCCGCCGCGGCTCTGCACGCGGAATTCGGAAACGTCGGTGCGCTTGCCGTAGCCGTTTTGCGTGATGGCGAGCACATGTTTGCCCGCTTCGATGCGCGCGACGGAAATCACCTCGTCGTTCTCCGCAAGGTCGAAGCTCTTCACGCCCATGGAGTTGCGGCTCATCGAGCGGATGTCCGTCTCCTTAAAGCGAATCGCCTGACCCTGCCGCGTCGCCAGCATCAATTCATCGTCGTCGCCCGTCAGCTCCACGCCGATCAGCTCGTCGTCCTCGCGCAGCACGATGGCGATCAAGCCCGCCTTGCGCAGGTTGGCAAATTCGTCGAGCGCGGTCTTTTTAATCAGGCCGAAGCGCGTCGCCATCGTCAGGTATTTGCCCTCGCTCTCTCTGGGCAGCGGGATCATCGCCGTGACCTTCTCGCCGCCGGTGAGCTGGAGCAGGTTGACAATCGCCGTGCCCCGCGCGGCGCGCCCCGCCTCCGGGATTTCATAGCCCTTGAGGCTGTACACGCGGCCGCGGTTGGTGAAGAACATGATCTCGTCGTGCGTGGAGGTGACGAGCATCTGCTCGGCGTAATCCTCCTCGCGCGTGGTCATGCCCATGATGCCCTTGCCGCCGCGGTTCTGGCTGCGGTAGGTCGCGCGCGGGATGCGCTTGACGTAGCCGAAGTGCGTCAGCGTCACGACCACGCTGTCCTCCTGAATGAGGTCTTCCGGGTCGATTTCGCCGTCCATCAGACTGATCTGCGTGCGGCGCTCGTCGGCGTATTTCGCCTTGATGGCCAGAATCTCCTCGCGGATGATTCCCAGCACCATCTTTTCGTCCGCCAGCACGGCGCGCAGATACGCGATGGTCTTTTCCAGCTCGGCGTATTCCTCTTGCAGGCGCTCGCGCTCCAAACCCGTCAGGCGCGCCAGACGCATATCCAAAATCGCCTGCGCCTGCTTGTCGCTGAGGGCAAAGCGCTCCATGAGCTGCGTCTTCGCCTCCACCGTGTTCGGGCTGTTGCGGATGATACGGACAATCTCGTCGATGTTGTCCAGCGCAATCAGCAAGCCTTCCAGAATGTGGGCGCGCGCCTCGGCCTTGTCCAGATCGTAGCGCGTGCGGCGCACGATGACGTCCTTCTGGTGCTCGAGGTAATGGTAGAGCATCTGGTGCAGGGAGAGCACCTTCGGCTCGCCGTCCACCAGCGCCAGCATGATCGCGCCGAAGGATTCCTGCATCTGCGTGTGCTTGTACAGGTAATTGAGCACGACGGCGGAATTGACGTCGCGCTTGAGCTCGATGACGATGCGCATACCCTCGCGATCGCTCTCGTCGCGGATGTCGCTGATGCCCTCCAGCCGCTTGTCGTGCACCAGCTCGGCGATCTTCGCCACCAGCATGGCCTTGTTGACCATGTACGGGATTTCCGTCACGACGATGCGCTGACGGCCGTTTTGCATCGGCTCGACCTCCGTCTTCGCGCGGGTGATGATGCGGCCGCGGCCGGTGGCGTAGGTGTCGTAAATGCCCTTTCGGCCGAGGATGATGCCGCCGGTCGGGAAATCCGGGCCCTTGATGCACTCCATCAGCTCCTGCGTGGTCACATCCGGGTTTTCGATCATCTTCACCACGCCGTCGATGACCTCGCCGAGGTTGTGCGGCGGGATGTTCGTCGCCATGCCGACCGCAATGCCGGAGGAGCCGTTGACCAGCAGGTTCGGGAAGCGGCTGGGCAGCACGTTCGGCTGCATCAGCGTTTCGTCAAAGTTCGGGGAGAAATCGACGGTCTCCTTGTCGATGTCCGCCAGCATCTCCAGATTGATCTTGCTCATGCGCGCTTCGGTGTAACGCATGGCCGCCGCGCCGTCGCCGTCCACAGAGCCGAAGTTGCCCTGCCCATCGACGAGCGGATAGCGGGTCGCAAAATCCTGCCCCAGACGCACCAGCGCGCCGTACACGGAGGAATCGCCGTGCGGGTGATATTTGCCCAGAACGTCGCCGACGATACGCGCGCACTTGCGGTACGGCTTATCCGGCGTCACGCCGAGCTCGTGCATCGCGTAGAGGATGCGGCGGTGCACCGGCTTGAGGCCGTCGCGCACATCCGGCAGCGCGCGGGTGATGATGACCGCCATCGCATACGAAATGAACGATTTTTTCATCTCGTGCTCAAGGTCAATCGGGCGGATGCGCTCCAGGTCGGTCGTATTGCCGGGGAGATTATCCTTAAAATCCAACTTATTTTCCCCTTTCTCAGGAATGTTTGGGGGAACGTCGGGGTCTTGCCCCAAACCCCGCCCTTATTGATCGCTCTATGGCAGATTCACCCTGCCGCGAAGCGGAAGAAGGGAGTCTGAGGGACTCGTCCCTCAGGCGGGTTTGGGCGGCAGCCCAACGTCACTCTTATATATCCAAATCCAGCACCAGTTTGCTGTTCTGCTCGATAAATTCGCGGCGCGGCTCCACCTTTTCGCCCATCAGCAGGCTCATAATTTCGTCGGCGGCAATCGCGTCCTCGACGGATACGCGCAGCATGGTGCGCGTTTCGGGGTTCATCGTCGTCGTCCAGAGCTGCTCGGCGCTCATCTCGCCAAGGCCCTTGTAGCGCTGCACGTCCGGCTTCTTTTCGCGGCCGATTTCGGTCATCACCTTGTCAAGCTCCGCGTCGGAATAGCAGTAGCGCTCCGTCTTCTGGTAGGTCACCTTGTAGAGCGGCGGCTGAGCGGCGTAAACGTGCCCCTGCTCGATCAGCGGGCGCATGTAGCGATAGAAGAACGTCAGCATCAGGATGCGGATGTGGCTGCCGTCCACGTCGGCATCCGTCATGCAGACGATGCGGTCGTAGCGCAGCTTCGTGATGTCGAACTCGTCGCCCACGCCGCAGCCGAACGCCGTAATCATCGCCTTGATTTCTTCGTTGGCGAGCACGCGATCCAGCCGCGTCTTCTCGACGTTCAGAATCTTGCCGCGCAGCGGCAGAATCGCCTGGAAGTGGCGGTCGCGCCCCATCTTGGCGCTGCCGCCTGCGGAATCGCCCTCGACGAGGAAGATTTCGCACTTGCCCGGGTCGCGCTCGGAGCAGTCCGCCAGCTTGCCCGGCAGGCTCGCGCTCTCCAGCACCGTCTTGCGGCGGGTCAGGTCGCGCGCCTTTCGGGCGGCCTCACGCGCGCGGGACGCGGCCAGACAGCGATCCAGAATCAGCTTGGCGACCTGCGGGTTCTCCTCCAGATAGTCGGCGAGCTGCTTGCCCACGAGCGAATTGACGATGGTGCGCACCTCGCTGTTGCCCAGCTTGGATTTGGTCTGGCTCTCGAACTGCGGGTCCTCCAGCTTGACGGAGACAATCGCCGCCAAACCCTCGCGCGTATCCTCGCCGGAGAGGTTCGTGTCGTTGGCCTTGAGGATGTTGTGCTTGCGGCCGTAGTCGTTGATCACGCGGGTCAGCGCCATGTTGAAGCCCGCCAGATGCGTGCCGCCGTCCGGCGTGTGGATGTTGTTGACGAACGCGAAGATGTTCTCGGAGTAGGTGTCGTTATACTGCATCGCCACCTCAACGCTCGTCGTGCCGACGAGGCCGCTGATGTAAATCGGCTCCGCAAAAAGAACCTCTTTGTTCTTGTTGATGAACTTGACAAACTCGCTGATGCCGCCTTCGTAGTGGAACACGTTCTCCTTCGGCTCTTCCGGACGCTCGTCGCGGAAGACGATGCGAATGCCGCGGTTGAGGAACGCCATCTCGCGGAAGCGGGTCTTGAGCACGTCGTACTGGAAATCGCCCGTCTCGAAAATGCCGTTCGGGTCGTCCTCGGCCTTGACGTCCGGCCAGAAGCGGATGGTCGTGCCGGTGCGCTCGGTCTCGCCGATCACCTTGAGGTCGTAGAGCACCTTGCCGCGCGCATACTCCTGCTGGTAGATCTTTCCTTCCTGATAGACGTTGACCTGCATGTGCTTGGAGAGCGCGTTGACCACCGACGCGCCGACGCCGTGCAGACCGCCGGAAACCTTGTAGCCGCCGCCGCCGAACTTGCCGCCCGCGTGCAGAATCGTCAGGCAGACCTCGACCGCGGGGCGGCCGATCTTCGGGTGAATGCCGACCGGGAAGCCGCGTCCGTTGTCCTGCACGGAGCAGGAGCCGTCCTTGTGCAGCGTGATGATGATCTCGTTGCAGAAGCCCGCCAGCGCCTCGTCCACCGCGTTGTCCACGATTTCATACACCAGATGGTGCAGGCCGCGCTCGTCCGTCGAGCCGATATACATGCCCGGCCTCTTGCGCACAGCCTCAAGCCCTTCGAGAACCTGAATTTGGTTCTCGTCATAAGCGCCGTCCGGCCGTTCAAGCTGATCAAGCTGCTGAATGTCTTGGTTTTCCATTTACTCTCCTCGTTTCTCGGCCCTCAAAGCTCGGGCTGCTCGCTTTCCTGCGCCGCTTCAAACAGCGAATCGGCGGCGGGATAGGCTCGCTCATGCGCGCGCTGCGCAAGGGTCACCGTGGAAATGGGCGACAGGTACACGCGCGCGTTTTCCGTCATGCCGCCCGCCCGCCTCGCGCCCGCGCAGATCACCGCGCTCTTGGCGACGACGCCCTGTCGGGCAAGGATACGGTTCTGGCGGCGGATCTCCGCCAGCATCGCCCCGGTCACGGGGTTTTGGCTTTGCGTCAAATCAATGATGGCTACGATATCGGCGCTGTGCACGCTCACGTCGTCGCCCAGATGAAGGATCATACAGCCTCCCGCGCGTGTTCTTTTCGCACATTTTATTTCTATTATAGTATACCAAATTCGGCCGTTTTTTTCAAACCTTGACACGCACTTTTTTAGCCGATTTCCGCCAAAATTGCACACAAAAAAAGGCACCTGAATTCGGTGCCTTTTTTAGTTGGTTTACTTCACCTGCGCCAGCGCATCCTTCACCGCCGCAATCAGCGCTTCGGAGGTCTTGGTCGCGCCCGCAACCACGTCCACATCCGCGCTCTGCTTCTCGATGATCGCCGCCGGGATCTGCTCGAACGCCGGGTCGGAGATGCCGCTGGTCTCGCTGTGGCTCAGCACGTCGATCTTCGCGATCTTGTCGCCGTCCATCGTGACCTTGACCTTCACCTCGCCGCCGATTTCGCTCACGCCCGTGCCGACGTACTCGTTCTCAGCCAGCGCGGCCTCGGCCTTCGGCTCCTCCGCCGGAGCCTCTTCGAAGCCGAAGTGAATGTTCAGCAGCTCGACGGCCTTCGCCGCGGTCTCGCCCGTGACAGCCGCGCAGCGCGCCTTGCGGCCCGGATCGCCCATCTCGTAGCCGGTCGCCTTCATGTAGTTGCCGACGGACACCGCGCACTCGATCGCGCCGGAAACCGTCGTGATGGATTCCATCTCCGGCTGGTAGCTCGGGAACGCATGATCCTTATACCAGGCGTAGAGCTGGTCGCGCAGCTCGCGCGCCTCGTTCGCCTCGCAGAACAGGCCGAAAATCGCGCACGCGCCGCCCAGAGAGCCGCACAGCGTGGCCGCGCCGTATCCGCCCGCGCCGTCCGCGAACATGCGCGCGTTCAACTGGTTGTACGGATAGCCGTATTCATCGGCCAGCAGCTCGACAACCGCCGCCACAGCGCCCGCGCAGCAGCCGCCGTGCGAGTAGAAGCACTCATAGCCATGCTTCATAACCGCATCCTTGTCCAGCTTCTTATACGCCCACGGCCAGGCCGGCGCTTCCACGCCCTCGGCCAGCGCCGGCAGCATCGCCGGAACGGTGCTCAGCGCTGCCGCGCCCAGCACGCCCTTGCCGGCCAGTTTCAAAAACTCACGACGAGACGTATTCTCACTCATTTTCGTGTTCCTCCTGTTTTCTCTCTCGCTTTAATCGGCGCTTGACCTGCGCCTTTGAGACTATTTTATCATTTTTATTCAGTTTGAACAAGTCATTTCATCGCATTTATACAAAAATTAACCCTAATTCCCGCAAAGGAATAGGGTTAATCGCGTAAATCCTTCTTTTCGCAAGCCTCACCATTCCGGCGGCGCGTAGAGCCGGATCGTCCCGCCTTTCAGCGTCGCGGGCATGTCGATCAGCCGCTGGTTTTTGCTGCCGCGGTACAGCAGATCGAGCGAACGCTCATGCGAACGGAAAGGCCCGTCCACCAGCACATCGACGGCAGAGAGCAGCCTCATGCGATCCGCGCGGTTCTCCCGCAGCAGCTCCTCCAGCGTGAAGCCCGTGTAGCACCAAACGTTCATGCCCTTTTCCTTCGCCGCCTTGGCGATCAGATACAGCGGCTCTGGCTGCATCATCGGCTCGCCGCCGGAGAGCGTCAGCCCGCGCACCAGCGGATTTTTTCCCAAATGCGCGATAACGTCGTCCGTGTCGGCGAGATGGCCGCCGGAAAAATCGTGCGTCTGCGGGTTGTGGCAGCCGGGGCAGTTGTGCGGACAGCCCTGCACGAACACCGTAAACCGGTAGCCCGGCCCATCGACGATGGATTCGGGCTCAAGTCCTGCTAAGCGAATTTCCATGGTTTTTATACTCCTTCAGTCACGCCTTTCGGCGTGCCAGCTCCCTCTAAGAGGGAGCTCTTTGGGGCGCAGAATGCAGCAGCGCGCAAATCAAGCCTCCCTCTTCGAGGGAGGTTTGATTTCCGTCCTGTCGTTTTGTGTCACAGAATTCCTTCTATCAGCTTCAGGAAGGAGGCTTTATTTTTGCATTGCTCTTTCTTATGCCAAAAGACCTCCCTCTTCGAGGGAGGTGTCTGCCGCAGGCAGACGGAAGGAGTTTTTCCCCCTCACATCCCGTGCTTCACGCGGTCGCGCTCCTCCGCGCGTTTGCCGTTATTGAAGCGGTCAAGCGTGCCGACCAGATAGCCGGTGATGCGGCGGATGCGCTCAAAGGCATGACCATCCTCGTGGC
>ERZ827423.2912-NODE-2912-length-12572-cov-4.830630_pt1 | contig 12572 bp, 10 predicted proteins | sample MGYA00519775_ERZ827423 | MGnify/ENA primary metagenome ERZ827423 (study PRJEB31778, sample SAMEA3449296) | human gut metagenome | biome: human gut; feature: human-associated habitat; material: faeces | place: United Kingdom | collected 2010/2012 ...
ATCGCAGCAGGCCGGGCCGCGGCGCGGGGGCTGTAAAAAAACAAAACACACGGGGCTGACGGAAACAGCCCCGTGTGTTTTGTTTCGGTCATTGATTCGGTTTGCCCGTCATGCGGCTACCGTCCGGCGCATCCAGTTCCAGCACAAGGCCGCTGAACGCGGGCACCGGAAATGTCAGCACGTGGCCTTCTCGAGCGGCCCGCGAGCGCACCGCAGGCGTTTCCTCCGGCAGAGCGCCGCCAAAGCGCTGCCACTCCGTGTGCAGAAGCACCCGGGCACGGCAGGCGAAGGGCATGTGCAGGCGGTAACTGGGCGCGGGCGTATCGCCGAAATTGAATGCTGCGGCCACGGTGTGCGTGCCGCCTCTGCGCAGGAACGCATACAGGCAGGTCCCGTCGGCTTGGCAGTCCAACCATTGAAAATGTGCGGGATCATACTCGCCCTGCCAAAAGGCGTCGTTGGAAAGATACAGGCGGTTCGGCTCTTCCGTAAAATGGCGGAACGCATCGTGGATGGGGTATTGCAGCAGCATCCAATCCAGTTCCCGGGCTTCGTCCCATTCGCGCATGTGGCCAAGCTCGCTGCCCATAAAGTTCAGCTTTTTACCCGGATGCGCCATCATATACAGGTACAGCGCCCGCGCCTGCGGAAATTTTTGTTCGTAATCTCCGTACATTTTCTGCACGATGGCTGCTTTGCCGTGGACCACCTCGTCATGGGAGATGGGAAGGACATAGTTCTCGGAAAACGCGTACATCATGGAGAAGGTCAAATCCCGGTGGTGGTCCTGCCGGAACCAGGGGTCCAGCTTCAGATAGTGGCACATGTCATTCATCCAGCCCATGTTCCACTTCAGATTGAATCCAAGTCCGCCGACGTCGGCGGGCTTGGTCACCAGAGGCCAGGCGGTAGATTCCTCAGCGATCATCAGCACGTTGGGATCCACCTCAAAGGCCATGGTGTTCAGCTTCCGGAGAAATTCCACCGCTTCCAGGTTTTCCCGTCCGCCGTGGATATTGGGAGTCCACTGGCCGTCCTGCCGCCCGTAATCCAGATACAGCATGGAGGCCACAGCGTCCACCCGGATGCCGTCGATGTGGTACATTTCCAGCCAGAACCGGGCAGAGGAGAGGAGGAAGCTCACCACCTCCGGCCGCCCGTAGTCAAAGACCCGGGTACCCCAGCCGGCGTGTTCCCGTTTCCGGGGATCGGCATATTCATAACAGCAGGTACCGTCAAACTCGTAAAGGCCCTGCTCATCCTTGCAGAAGTGCGCGGGGACCCAGTCCAAAATCACCGGAATGTTGTTTTCGTGAAGGTGGTTTACAAACCACATGAAATCCTCCGGCGTACCGAACCGGGAGGTAGGCGCAAAGTATCCGGTGCACTGGTAGCCCCAGGAATCATCCAGAGGATGCTCCGTCACCGGCAGCAGCTCCACGGCGGTGTAGCCCATCTCCTTCACATAAGCCGCCAACTGCCGGGCCATATCCCGGTAATCCAGGAACTCGCCGTTTTCATGCTTCCGCCACGAGCCGAGATGGACCTCGTAAATATTCAGCGGCTGATGGTACACCGGCTGCTTATTGCGGCGGAAGTCCTCATCCGTCCAGGAAAAATGCTCAATGTCATAGAGCTTGCTGGCGGTGCCGGGGCGGGTCTCCGTATGGAACCCGTAGGGGTCCGCCTTGTAGTGAACTCTGCCATCCTCGCCGGTAATGGCATACTTATAGCTGGTATAGACGGGCAGGTCCGGAAGAAAGCCCTGCCAGAACTCGCCCTTTTGGGTAAGTGGATCAACGGTCAGGTCCCAGCCGTTAAAATCTCCGACCACGGAAACAGCCTTTGCATGAGGCGCCCAAACGTTGAACCACCAGCCGTGGACGTCTCCCTCTGTGGCAGGGTGTGCGCCGAAGAGCCTCCAGCCGTCCGTCAGGCTGCCGCTGTGGTACAGTTGTGTCTGATCTGCCATGGGTCTCCCCTTTCTGCTGCCATATTATTTTTTCTCATACTGAGGGTAGCATTTTAAAACGATTACGTCAAGGCAGCCGCAATTCATTTTACAGATGATATACTTTAATTTTATATTATACCGCCGGATAGCCGAAAGCGTCAAGGTAAGAGGGTGTCGAAAAGAAAAGACACTCTTTGTCCGATTTGTCTTACTTTTCCAGTTTTTGTTCTCGCTTCTTGTAGAATATGCCGGTGCACAAGGCGTTTAAGGTCTGTTAAGATGAGTACATTCCATCTGTCGGACCCACTGGCCTGACAGCAAAATTCAGGCCCCGCGGGCCGTAAACAAGGAGTTTTCATGATTTCCTTCCTGACTGACATCACGGTGGACGGCGTAGCCCTCTGGGTGGTACTGCTGATCTGCGTCGGCGTTTTCTTAGGCGCGTTTATGGACGCCATCGCCGGAGGCGGCGGGATCATCACCGTCCCTGCCTATCTCATGGGCCTCTCAAACCTTCCCATTTATAACGCTTTGGGGACGAATAAACTCTCCTCCGGCATCGGCACGATTTTTTCCACAGCCCGGTTCATCCATCAGGGACTGGTGGACTGGAAGCTCTTTGCCCCGGCGGTAATCTTATCCCTGACCGGCTCTGTCTGCGGCACCTGGCTCCAGCACCACACCCCTGCGGTAGTGCTGAAATACCTGCTGCTGGTGGTGCTGCCGGTGGTAGCGTTCATCACCCTGCGGACCCGGAAGTGGCCGGATGAAACAGCACCGCTGGACCTTTGGCTGCGGCGGCTCATCATCTGGGGCTCGGCCTTTGTCATCGGCGGATATGACGGGTATTACGGCCCCGGCACCGGCACCTTCATGATGATCGCGCTGGTGCGTTTCGCCAAGCTGGATACCCGCCACGCGGCCGGCGGCGTAAAGGTGGTCAATCTGGCCTCCAATCTGGGCAGCCTGTTCACCGCCCTGCGGGCCGGGTATGTGCTGGTGGGCGTTGGCCTGATCTCCTCCGTGGCGTCCATTCTGGGGCACTATATCGGTGCGGGTCTGGCTATCAAAAACGGCAGCAAGATCGTCCGGCCCACGGTGATCGCAGTCCTGCTTCTGCTGACCGTAAAGGTAGGCAGCGAGCTTTTATTCCCGGAATTCTGGAGTTGAGGTGCGTAATATGTGTGAGAAAAAGACTATCGGTATTTTAGGCGGCATGGGCCCTCTGGCCACCGCCGACCTGTTTCAGAAGATCACTCTGCTGACGGAGGCGGAAACGGACCGGGATCATATCCGGGTGTACATCGACAGCAATGCCAACATTCCCGACCGCACCGCCGCCATCCTCAACAGCGGCCCGGATCCGGTACCGGAAATGGCAAGTGCCCTCCGGAATCTGGAAGCCTGCGGTGCAGACTGTGTCATCATGCCCTGCAACACCGCCCATTACTTCCTGCCCCGGCTCCAGACTATGACAGAGATCCCCTTCCTCAGCATTCTCACCGCCGCTGCGGAAGCCTGCAAAGCCCAGTTCCCCGGAAAAACCGTGGGAATTCTGGCCACAAAGGGGACGCTTTCCGCTCAACTGTATCAAAATGCCCTCGGGGAAGCCGGTGTGCCGTACCTGACCCCGGAGGAGGAAGAGCAGGATGCCCTCATGCGGGTCATCTATGACGGCGTCAAAGCCGGAAAAGGTCCGGACGCTTACCGGGCGGATCTTTTGACCGTGGTGGAGCATATGATGACCCGTGGGGCCGGTGTGTTCCTGCTGGGCTGCACGGAACTGCCCTTGGCTGCGGAGGCCGTGGGCCTGACGGTCCCCGTGGTGGATCCCACGGCGGAGCTTGCAAAAGCCGCCATCCGTTTCTGCGGCTTCCGTGTACGGGCAAAATAAGCAAAAAACGCCCATAGAATCTCTATTTTGACGAATGATCCAGTGAAACAGATGGGATTTTGCACAAAATAAACAACTTTATTAGTGCGGACTTTACAAGTTCCCGGCATACCGCTATAATATCTCCAATCATATTTGCGTAAATTTCTGCGAATTTTACGCACAGCGTATTAAAAAGTGTGAAAGAGGGAGCGTATTCTATGGAAAAAAAGAAAAAACTGTCCCTGCCGGTACAGATCTTTATTGCTCTGGTACTGGGTATCGTTGTCGGTCTGGTGTTCTACTTCACCGGCGCGGCCGGCTTCACCACCAGCTACATCAAGCCCTTCGGTGATATCTTCGTCAACCTGCTGAAGTTCATCGTGGTGCCTGTGGTGCTGCTGTCTATGATCGACGGCATCATCTCCATGGGCGACATGAAAAAGGTAGGCGCTGTGGGCTGGAAGACCATTCTCTACTTCATGGTCACCACTGCCGTGGCCTGCGTCATCGGTCTGGTTCTGGCAACGGTGTTCAACAACGCGGGCCTGTTCCCCAACCTCAGCGAGGCTGCTCAGGCCGCCGAGTACGAGGCCAAGGAATACGCCGGCTTCATGGCGACTCTGGTTGCCATTTTCCCCACCAACATGTGGAAGGCGTTTACCGAAGCCAACATGCTTCAGGTCATCGTCATCGCCCTGCTGTTCGGCGGCTCCATTCTGGCTGCCGGTGAGAAGTCCAAGCTGGTCCGGGACATGGTGACCTCCGCTTATACCGTGGTAGAGCGGCTGATGGAATTCATCATCTCCCTGAGTCCCATCGGTGTGTTCACCTACATGACCTGGGTGGTTGCCACCCAGGGCGCTGAGATCCTCGGCTCTCTGGCGCTGGTCATTCTGTGCGCCTACATCGGCTACATTCTCCACGCCCTGCTGGTCTATTCTGTTTCCGCCAAGGCGTTTGCCGGCATCAGCCCCGTCAAGTTCTTCAAGAATGCTTCCGCGGCTATGATCTTCGCCTTTACCTCCACCTCCTCCGCCGCGACCCTGCCGGTCTCCAAGGAGTGCGCCGATGCTCTGGGCGCTGAGGACGATATTTCCTCCTTCGTGCTGCCTCTGGGCGCCACCATCAACATGGACGGCACCGCCATCTATCAGTGCGTTGCCACTGTGTTCCTGGCCACCTGTGCCGGTATGCAGCTGACCCTGAGCCAGATGATCCTCATTGTGGTCACCGCTACGCTGGCCTCCATCGGCACCGCCGGTACTCCCGGCGCCGGTATGATCATGCTGGCCATGGTGCTGGAAGCCATCGGCATCCCCGTGGCTTACATTGGCCTGATCGTGGCTGTGGACCGTCTGTTCGACATGGGCCGTACCTGCCTGAACGTCACCGGCGACATTGCCTGTTCCCTGTGCGTCACCAAGTGGGAGAGCAAGAAGAAGTAAATCAAAGTACACGATCCACAAAAGGAAAGGCCGCATAAGCGGCCTTTCCTTTTTGTCCTCTTATTCTGTTTTCTGGCCCCGGCGGCCCAGGCGGATGGCCTCCCGGGTATAGCTCACCGACAGCACCGCCCAGATCACCAGCACCACGGCACTGGGCAGGATGCCGTAGTGAAAGACCATGTTCCCCAGAAGCAGCACGCCCCAGCAGTAAGGACAAAAGCGGCTCACCGTAACGTAGGCCTTGTAGCTGGCCTGGCCGATCTGGCGGCGCTCCGCCTCGTCGCAGCTTTCCCACCAGCGCTCCTGGAACTTCATGTCATATACGCTGCCCCGCTTTTCCGGGTTCATCTTCTTGGTGAGGTCCACCGTCTTCTGTTGGAGCAGAGTGGCCAGTGCGATGACTACCAGAAAGATCACCAGCAGCGTGATCGTATTACCATCGGAGCTCTGGGGCAGCTTCGCGGTGCCGGCATTGAAAAAGAAGAAGCTGACGATCACCGTCAGGCTGTCCAGCAGCAACGCCCAGCTCAGGCGCTCCTCCGCCCGCTGCATCACGCCCTCATCCTCGCCGTCCCAGCCATGGAATGCAGTGTTGGACTTGCGGTACTGGTACAGTCCAAGACCCAGCAGCACGGCGGCACAGGCAGCCATAGCCCAGGGGGATGCGGCGCCCAGCAGGTGGGCAAACGCCGCACCGAAAGCAGTATGGTCCTCCCAGAAATACCCGGCCACACCGGACAGACCACCCAGCACACCGCCGATAAGGCTAGCCACCACTAAGATCCCCAAAAATCTGGGAAATGCCTTTTGATTCTCACTTTTCTGCTTCATTGCGCGTATCCTCCTCATAGCTGAAAATATCCTCCACAGAGACCTGGCACAGCTTTGCCAGCTTCAGCGCCAGGGTCACAGAGGGGGAGTAGTCCCCCCGCTCGATCTGGCTGATGGTCTGGCGGGAGACCCCCGCCAGACGGCCCATTTCCTGCTGGTTGACTCCCAGCCGCGCCCGGTATTCCTTCAATCGGTTATACAGGGGCATAGGCCCCTCCTTTCTGTTAGGTCCGCTTGTCAATTTGACAACTATCTTTGTCATTTATGGATGATATCATTGACAAGGAAAGTTGTCAATATGGAATTGAAAATTTTTTCGCACTCCGTTGATAGGAAAAACGGTTCTTCCCTTTTTGCGTGAAATATGCTATACTTATTCCGCATTTTTGCGGGAAACGGGAAAGAAGGGAGGCGATCCAATGGAATTTGCCAATGACCCCATTGCCCGGCGGATCCGGGAAGCCGCCGGACGGGGAACACTTTCCCACGCGCTGCTGTTTTCCGGCAGCGGGGACCGGATCGCCGCCGCGCAGTACGCTGCTGCGGCCATGGAGTGTCAGGGCGGCGGTCAAAAGCCCTGCGGGACATGTCCCGCCTGCCGCAAGGTGTTCTCCGGCATTCATCCGGACGTTATCACCGTCCGGGACGAGGCCCATAAGAACCTCTCCGTGGACACCGTCCGCCAGATCCGCGCCGATGCCTATATCCGGCCCAACGAGGGTGCCCGGAAGGTCTATATCTTTCCGGACTGCACCATTCTGACAGAGCAGGACCAGAACGTACTGCTGAAGATCGTAGAGGAAGGCCCACCCTACGCGGCATTCCTCTTCTGTGCGGAAAATTCTTCCGTGGTCTTGCAGACGCTCCGTTCCCGGTGCGTGGAGCTGAAGCTCCATCCCGCCGTCACCGTGGAAAAGGAAAGCTCGGAGGCGGGCGTGGAGTTGTGCCGTCTGCTGGCAGCAGGGAAGAGGGGGACTGTCACAGAGCTGATGGTCCGTCTTGAGAAAAAACGGCTGGACCGGGACGGCCTTGCGGCCATGCTGGATCAGGCCCGAACCCTTCTGGCGGCAGCCCTGCTGGCCCAGTACGGTCAATCCCCGGAGGGACCGGACGCGGCCCTCATTGTCCAACTTGGGAAACGCTTGACAAAACAGCGGATCATGGGCACAATAGAATTGTTACAAACGTACCGCGGAGCCTGCGCCTACAACGTGGGCGCCAGCCATGTGCTGGGAGCTCTGGCGGTGGAATTGGAGGAAATCCTTTGACTGAAGTGATCAGCGTCCGCTTTCGGGGCGGATGCAAGAATTATTATTTTGACCCCAAGGGGCATACGGTGAAAATGGGCGATCAGGTCATCGTGGAGACCGCCCAGGGCCCGGAATTCGGCACCTGCACCCAGGGGAACCACGAGGTGGCGGACGAAGCCGTTGTCCAGCCCCTGTGCGCCATGCTGCGGCTGGCCACTGACGCCGACCGCCGCACCGTAGATTACAACCGAAAAAAAGAGAGCGAGGCCTTCGACATCTGCGAGAAGAAGATCGCGGATCACGGTCTGGAAATGAAGCTGGTGAACGTATCTGCCAGCTTTGACGGCAGTAAGATTATTTTCTTCTTTACCGCCGATGGCCGGGTGGACTTCCGGGAGCTGGTGCGGGATCTGGCCGGCGTGTTCCGGGCCCGGATCGAGCTGCGTCAGATCGGCGTCCGGGACGAGGCCAAAATGGTGGGCGGTCTCGGCATCTGCGGGCGCCCCTTCTGCTGCTCCCAGTTTTTGGACGGGTTCCTGCCCGTCTCCATCAAGATGACCAAGACCCAGAATCTCAGCTTGAATCCCACCAAGATCTCCGGCACCTGCGGACGGCTGATGTGCTGCCTGAAATATGAGCAGAACGCCTATGAGGATGCTCAGAAGCGGATGCCCAAGCAGGAATCCTTCGTTCAGACCCCCGACGGCCCCGGCAATGTAAAAGCCGTGGACCTGCTGCGGGAAACCGTAAAGGTCAGCCTGGACAGTGCTCCGGAGACCCAGAAGTGCTACCACAACTGCGAGATCTGTGTCCTGCGCAATGGCAAGGGCAGCCGTGAGGGCATTGAGATCCCCACGGAGCGGCCCGAGCGGTATGTGGAGGAAAAGGAAGAGGAGTTCATCGCGCCGGTGATCTCCCGGCACTTTGAAGCGGAGGAACCGACGGAGACGCCGGCCCCCGTCCGGGAACGTCCCCGCGAGGAGGGCGGCGAGAGCAAGAACCGCCGCCGTCACCGGGGCGGACGCCGCAGAAGCGGCGGCAGCGGCGAGGGAACGCCCAACACTTCCGCACCGGCGAAGAAGGAAGCTCCCAAGGCCCCCGAAGGCCAGAGCCGTCAGGGCGGCAAGCCCGCAAACCGGTCTCAGCGGCCTAAGCAGGACCTCCCCCGGACCGAGCGGCCCAAGCAGGACCAACGTCCCAAACAGGATGCGGCTCCCGCCCGGGAAAAGGTCATCAATCCGGAAAACGGTGAAGCTGTTAAGCGCCGCCGTCACCGGGGCGGACGCCGCCATCGCGGCGGTGGCGGCGGAAACGTCGGCGGAACACCCTCCGCAGAATAAGCGACTATCTCAGGCGGAGCGGGAATCTTTCCGCTCCGCCGTTTTTTAGGAGAATAACTATGGGAAAATTTGACGGCGTCCTGCTGGCCAGCGACTTTGACAATACCATCCTGAATACAGAGCGGCCCCGCCGCACCGGCTGCCCCATTCCGCCCATTTCACAGCGGAATGTGGAAGCCCTCCGCTATTTCATGGACAACGGCGGCCGCTTTGCCGTAGCCACAGGCCGGGCGCTGCCCGCCTTCCGGATGTTCGCGAAGCAGGTGCCCATGAACGCACCGGCCGTTGTGTGCAACGGCGGCGCGCTGTACGATTTCAAAACGGAGCGCTATCTGGAAACCATGGAGCTGCCGGAGACCATCCGTCCGCAGGGTCAGGATGTGCTGGACCGGTTTCCCACAGCGGCAGTGGAGGCCTATCACATGGACAATGTGATCCATGCCGTGCGGCCCAACGAGTACACCCGGCAGCATGAGCACGTGACCCATGCCGGGGTGCAGCCTGTCCCAACCCTGCTGGAGGTGCCGATGCCCCTCATCAAGATCATGTTTGAGGATGACCACGAGCACCTGCTGGCTCTGCGGGACTATGTGAGCAGGCAGCCTTGGTCAGCGGACTACGAGGTGTTTTTCTCTGACAGGACTCTGCTGGAGGTCACCCGGAAGGGCGCCAGCAAGGGAGCTATGGTAGCTCGTCTGGCAAAGCGCCTGGGGATCTCCATGGATCATATCTACTGCGCTGGAGACGAAAACAACGATCTCTCCATGCTGACGATGGCGGCAGAGGGGTTTGCCCCGGCTAACTGCGTAGAAACCGTGCGAAGCTGCGGCGCTACCATTGTGGCGGACTGCGACCACGATACCCTTGCGGAGATCGTCTCCATTCTGGACAAACGGTACTGAGATTTGGCAATTGTATTGACAAAACCGCCGTTTTTCTCTATAATTTTAACTGGCCGTAGAAAACTGAACACAGGGGTGCTGGAGAGAACTCCGGCTGAGATGCGGGGCTGTGACTGCCCTCTTTCCCTTAAACCTGATCCGGGTAATGCCGGCGTAGGAAGTGAACGATCTGTCTTTCCGTACCGCAAGCCCGTTCATGTGGCCTGCGGTACTTTATTTTCAGGAGGGACGTTTATGTCCGCAAAGAATACCAACTCTCATCTCCGTGTCCGGATGCTGTGCGAGGGTGCCATGATGGTGGCCCTGGCCCAGGTACTCAGCTACATCAAACTGATGGAGCTGCCCAACGGCGGCTCCTTGACCCCCGCCATGTTCCCCATCATCCTGTTTGCCGTCCGCTGGGGACTGACTCCGGGCCTCATGGCCGGCTTCACCTTCGGCCTCTTGCAGCTCATTTTTGACGGCGCTTACGCCTGGGGCTGGCAGTCCATGCTGCTGGACTATCTGGTAGCCTTTACCCCCTTGGGTCTGGCTGGCCTGTTCAAGGGCAAGAAGTGGGGCATCTTTGTCGGTACCGTGGTAGGCTGCCTCGGCCGCTTTGTCGTTCACTACATCAGCGGTGTGACCATCTACAAAATTCTGGCTCCCACGGAGTTCATGAAGTGGACCTTCACCAGTCCTTCCGCCTACTCTCTGGTCTATAACGGCTCCTATATGCTGCCCAATACCATCATTGCGCTGGTCATCGCGGCGGTGTTGTATAAGCCCCTGAAAAAGTACATTCTGGGGCAGGATCTCGGCAACTGAAGAAGAACCCCACAACGGCGGTCTGCGTATGCAGACCGCCGTTCGATCTTCCTCAGAATACCTTCGTTTCGCATAAACGATTCATCTAAAAGCGGCCCTCTGCGCTCACTATAGCAGCATACGTTTGAAAAACCGCCTTTTTCTTTATCGAAAACGTTTAATTTCAAAAGAAAATCTTGTAAAATATATTGATTGTATTTTCTTTCCCAATCTACTATAATACAAAATGGTTATATCCGGAGCCGCAGGCCGCCGGTTTTCCGCATTGGGCGTCCACCGGCTCCATGTTGTTCTATTCTGCCTGTTCCGGGCAAAAATCGAAGGAGAGTTTCTATGAGCAAGAAGTATTGTTACCTGTTCACGGAAGGCAACGCCAACATGCGTGAACTTCTGGGCGGCAAGGGCGCCAACCTGGCTGAGATGACCAACATCGGTCTGCCCGTGCCTCAGGGCTTCACCATCACCACCGAGGCCTGCACCCAGTATTATGAGGACGGCCAGAAGATCAATGACGGCATCTTTGCCGAGATCATGGAATACATCGAGAAGATGGAGAGCATCACCGGCAAGAAGTTCGGCGACCACGAGAATCCTCTGCTGGTCTCCGTCCGTTCCGGTGCCCGCGCCTCCATGCCCGGCATGATGGATACCATCCTGAACCTGGGCCTGAACGAGGACGTTGTTGATGTCATCGCCAAGAAGTCCAACAACCCCCGCTGGGCTTGGGACTGCTATCGCCGCTTTATCCAGATGTACTCCGACGTGGTCATGGAAGTGGGCAAGAAGTACTTCGAGCAGCTCATCGACGAGATGAAGGAGAAGAAGGGCGTCACGCAGGACGTGGATCTCACCGCTGAGGACCTGAAGGAACTGGCCATGCAGTTCAAGGCCGAATACAAGTCCAAGATTGGCCAGGAGTTCCCCGCCGATCCCAAGGAGCAGCTGATGGGCGCCATCAAGGCCGTGTTCCGTTCCTGGGATAACCCCCGCGCCAACGTCTATCGCCGCGACAATGATATCCCCTATTCCTGGGGTACTGCCGTCAACGTGCAGTCCATGGCCTTCGGCAACATGGGTGATGACTGCGGCACCGGCGTTGCTTTCACCCGTAACCCCGCCACCGGCGAGAAGAAGCTCTTCGGCGAGTTCCTGACCAACGCCCAGGGCGAGGACGTCGTCGCCGGCGTCCGTACTCCCATGCCCATCGCTGAGATGGCTGAGAAGTTCCCCGAGGCCTTCCAGCAGTTTGAGGGTGTCTGCAAGACCCTGGAGGACCATTATCATGATATGCAGGACATGGAGTTCACCGTGGAACACGGCAAGCTCTACATGCTCCAGACCCGTAATGGCAAGCGCACTCCCGCTGCCGCTCTGAAGATTGCCTGCGACCTGGTGGATGAGGGCATGATCGACGAGAAGCAGGCCGTGGCCATGATCGAGCCCCGCTCTCTGGACACCCTGCTGCATCCCCAGTTTGACGCTGAGGCCCTGAAGAAGGCCGCCATCATCGGCAAGGCTCTGGGTGCCTCTCCCGGCGCTGCCTCCGGTAAGATCGTTTTCTCCGCTGAGGACGCCAAGGAATGGGCTGAGCGCGGTGAGAAGGTGGTCCTGGTCCGTCTGGAGACCTCTCCCGAGGACATCGAGGGCATGAAGGCTGCTCAGGGTATCCTGACCGTCCGCGGCGGCATGACCTCTCACGCTGCCGTTGTGGCCCGCGGCATGGGCAAGTGCTGCGTCTCCGGCTGCGGCGACATCAAGATGGACGAGGAGAACAAGAAGTTCGAGCTGTCCGGCAAGACTTACCGCGAGGGTGACTGGATCTCCCTGAACGGCTCCACCGGCAACATCTATGACGGCGCTGTGCCCACCACCGATGCTGTCATCGGCGGCGAGTTCGGCCGTGTCATGGGCTGGGCTGACCAGTTCCGCCGTCTGAAGGTCCGCACCAATGCCGACACTCCCCACGATGCCGCTCAGGCCCGTAAGTTCGGCGCACAGGGTATCGGCCTGTGCCGTACCGAGCACATGTTCTTCAACGAGGACCGTATCCCCGCTATCCGCCGCATGATCTGCTCCGACACTGTGGAAGAGCGCGAAGCCGCTCTGGCCGTTCTGGAGCCCATGCAGCAGAGCGACTTCGAGGGCATCTATGAGGCCATGGAGGGCT
>ERZ827423.2914-NODE-2914-length-12567-cov-48.225224_pt1 | contig 12567 bp, 8 predicted proteins | sample MGYA00519775_ERZ827423 | MGnify/ENA primary metagenome ERZ827423 (study PRJEB31778, sample SAMEA3449296) | human gut metagenome | biome: human gut; feature: human-associated habitat; material: faeces | place: United Kingdom | collected 2010/2012 ...
TCAGCACAATGCCTTTGCTGCCGTGATCTTCATAGCTGCCGCTTTCTCTGGATACAGCATGGGTGCGTCCTCCGATGCCGTATTCCTTTTTCAGAAAATCAGCGCTCTCTTTTGTCGTGTGCGGAGTCTGGAAAAACTCATGGATGCGGGTCTTTCCACCCTCAAAGCTGCTTCCATTTGCAAGAGAAGCCGCAATTTCATCTTCAGTGATAAACCGGCCCGTCTTCGGAACAGCCGCCATATCGGAGTGATATTCTTTGCGCGGCAATGACAGATCTTCCATACATGTAAGAAGCGCCTGCGGACGGTGGAAATGGAAACGCAGAAGCTCCCGGTTCTCACGGTAAGCGTCAAGAAATACTCTGTATTCTGCCAGAAGCCTTCCCCGAAACTCCGGATTCAGCAGATCATCCGTCAGACGCTCCGTTTCCTCCGGGAAGTTGGTGCTGTGGATATTGCCCAGGCAGGACAGGTACCCCAGCGACTTTGCCTCGACCGAAAAATCGTGATAAAGGTTCCAGACCGCCACGGCGATACTCAGCCGCTCATAGCGAGGGGCTTCCGTGACTTCAAGATTGGTGGCAAATGCGCCGCCGTCCAGAAGCGCCTCAACACGCTCCGCTGCGTCCGCCCAGCTTATCACTTGGACAGAGCGAAGATGCCGTGCCGCATCGCCGGTTGCAATGTGGATACCGTCGTCCCCGTACCATGCGGAAAGCCTGCCGTTATCCGTAATCAGGCCGTTGCCACCGTAGTAGAGATTTTTGAGAAATGCCGCGCGATCCTCTATGGGCTTTTGCTTGGAGAACTCTGCGACAATTTTCATCCGCGCATCATCCGCATTGCCGCCTGTGCGCAGGATGTGGTCGATATCGTCCTGCGAAATGAACATGGAAAAAGCGGAGGGCGTAGAATTAACGCTCTCCGCTGTGTCGATATACGCAATTTGTTCCTCTTCCGTAGGAAACAGGCTCATCTGATATGCCGCCGTGGGCTGCACCGGTTCAACTTCCGGCGCGTCATTGGTCAGTTGTACACCAGCTCGTTCAGAATGGTTTCTTCTGCCTGCGCCTTGCAGGCGTTCATCAGCCCTACCCATTTCATCGGGTCGCTGGTTTTCAGATTCTCCGTCACGCCTGCCAACTTCATCAGCTCCGGCATCATCTGCTCCAATCTCTGCCTTGCCGTCTCGTCGATCTCCCGCAGGTGCGGGAACAGCGTCTCGGACAGGATCATCTGGTTCCAAAGGATGGGGCGATGCTCCTGAAGGTAAGTCTTCCGCAGCATCCCGTACTTGCCCAGTGGCTTGCTCTCCGGTTCCTCGCTCAGCTTCAGGTCGGGAATCCGGTAATCTCCGTTCTTCGTGTAAGTCAATTCGGTCATTTTTCTGGCTCCTTTCGCGCTCATAATTTCGGATGGCAACTTCTATCTGTCTGAGTACCTGCTGGCTGATCTCGCTGACCGCCGTGCCCAGCGCCGCAACCGCAGCCGGGGTGTTGAAGTCGAACACGGGCATGAAATCTTCCGGTTCAAGATAGGCTTCCGGCTCCAGTCTGCACCGGCTCATCAGCATGTAGGTAATGCTGACTTTTGCGGCGTTCCGGAACTGCACTTCGGTGTTGAACTCATCATACCCATCAAGATAGGAATCGTCAATGTTGTGGAGAATGTCCCGCTTGTGATCCGCCCAATATTCCTTTGCAAGCTGGGTAGCTGCTGACTCCATCTGCTCGACAATGCCGTCGCTGACGGACACATCGTAGCTCCGCTCCAGCGTGGCAGCAACAATGTCCTCGTGCTCCGCGCGGAACCGCCAGAGATGCACGGGCCGGGAGTGCTCCCGTTCTCCGGTGTCGGCCACGTCAAAGACATAGCGCAGTTGCGGCTTCTGGCCGCTTGTGTCTATAAGGGCAATGCCGGTGGAGCCGCGCCGGATAAAGCGCCCCATCTTTTTGTTCCAGAAATCGTACTCGGCGCAGGCGGTCGCATCCGGCCTCTGGGCGTGGATCATGACCTGCTCGTTATACGGATACTTGTAGAGCCGTGCCGCTGTGCGCAGGAACTGCGTCCAGCTTTTATAGCTGCTGGTAAGCTGCCGCTCCGCTGTGTCTGCCATCTGCCTGTATTCCTGATATTTACTCGGCATAGGGCTGCCTCCTTCGGATAAAAATTTAGAGCACCCGGAAGTGGGTGCTCTATGTAAAGGAGCGGTATCTATTAAGTTGACCTTCTATTTCCCAAAATCGAAATTTTTCTGATTTTGGGAAATAGAATATCAAAGCGTATCCGCCAGATAAAAGTATGAGCGCAAGACCGCTCACCAATGAATCTGACAGAAAAATACCCGCCTGTTGTGACAAGCGGGCATTGTGCCATAGGTGTTACATTTTTCCGTTCTGTCCGTCGGCCTCCGCCTTTCCAAGCAAATACAGAAATGCGATGGCAGGTACTCGCAAAAGCGGCACATGGGTTTCGTGCTTTGCGATGCCGAAATCATCCAACTGTTTTGTAATGAGGAAAGCGCTTGTGACCTTTGCACTTTCATCCTTGCAGAGTTCGACGATGGCGTCCGTGGCAGGTATATGGGAATTGTTGCGGTATTTCACCTCGCAGAGAATCTTTTCGCGCGGCAGCTCAATGACCACATCGACCTCTTTCTGATTATCCTTTGCCTTTCTGAAGTAGCCGAGCTGCGCCGTGCTGCCCTGATAGAAGGATACGATATGCTTATATACCGTCGTTTCCACCATCGCCCCAAGCTCCCGTTCATCCGAAAGAACGTCGTCTATCATTAGAACGGCGTTGCGTATGGCGGCGTCGGCAATGTATATCTTCGGCTTGCCCTTCAAAGCACCCTTGCTGCCCACATCCATCGGCTTCGACAGATAAATCAGGTTAGACATTTCAAGCGCCTCAATATAGCTGTCTATTGTAGAGGCGGAGGTATTTTCCAACTCCTTTGCCGCCGTGGTCACGCTGAAAATCTCTGTTGAGTTCATACAGAGATACAAAAACAGTTTTTCCATCAGAAGCGGGCTTCGGATATTAAAAAGTGTCAGAACATCACGCTTGATAACCTTATCCACCACATCTTCCCGCAGCATCCGCTGTGCATACATATCATCGTCGGATAATACAAGCTCAGGAAAGCCACCGATCATAAGGTAACGGTTGAAATGCACTTCCAGCGGCGCAAAGCGATCCATCAGATCGCCCAACTCCGCTTTACTCATTTTTACGAGCTTTGTGAGCCGCAAATTGTCCGGGAGAATCGGCTCTTCAATTTGCAGCAGACGACAATACTCATAAAACGACATGGTGGGTATCTTCAGGATGCTCCATCGCCCCGTCCCGCTGTCGGTCGAGCCTTTTTCCAATATCGGGCTGGCCGAGCCGGTCGCTGTAAGCCGTATGTCCTTCCGGCTGTCGTAGATGACCTTCATCCAGAGTTCCCAATGCTCCGTATATTGAATTTCATCGAGGAAGATATACCTTGTTCCCTCTATGGGATAAAGGGATTCGTAGATAGAAAGGACTGTCTCCACATTGACGAGTTTTACAATCGGATTGTCGAAGGATACATACAGGATATTTTTGGGGTTTACGCCCTCGTCGATCAGGCTGTTCATCATCTGATACATGATCGTCGTCTTGCCGACACGCCTTGCGCCGGATAAAACGGCAAACCGCCGAATCGTTTTGTGCGAAATCATTCTCAATGCTTCGTAATAGGCAAGCCTTTTCTGTGGTTTGTTTTCCTCTTTGATTGCCAGCGGATTGCGCCACCAGGGATTATACTGCCGCAGCACCTTGATGACCTGCTCATCGCTTACGATTGCCATACAAACACCTCCGTACAGGTAGTATTTCCACGGAGTTGTATCTTCATACCAGCGGAACTCCGTGGGAGTTATGCAAGTATATTATAGCAACGGTCAAGCACGAACGCAAGAGGGTTTTGAAAGATGCGGAAAAAACGTCAGATATTTTGCTGCCTGAAGCCTTATATCTTCCTTCGTGTTTGCTGCAATAACGATAATGTCAACAGCGAGACGGCTCCGAATGGAACCGTCTCGCTGCATTTGCTGTTCAGTCAAAGTCCGGCACTAGCTCCAGCTCCGCAAACTGCTCATCGGTGATGCGGCCCAGCTTGCGAAGAGCACTGTCGGTCATCTCCAGCAGCTCGGCTTCATCGGGTTCCAACTGTCCGCGCATGTCGGTCAGCGCCTGCATCAGACCGGCGCGGGTGCCGGTATTGTAGATGCACATCAGGTTGATCTCGTCAAATGTAAAGTTGCTCATGTCACAGCTCCCTTTCCGCGCTCCGTTTCGGGGCGCTCTTCACAGATTTGGTGTCGGCTACGGACGGCGTTTTCAGCTTCGCAAGGATGGAGGGTTTTTCGCCGGATTTTTCTCTGCGCACCGGCTGCTGGGCACGGCGCTTTTCCGCGTCTTCGCGCTGGACGGCCTGTGCCAGTTCCAGCAGAGAAATGGGCGTGCCGGTCTTAGACTGTTCCTCCAGCTCCGCGACTGTTTTGCGCGGGCCATTGTTGATGATACCGTCGATCATACCGTAATCATCCTCCATGGCCATCTCCGCGTTTTTTAGATAGTTTTCCGGCTTGAGAAAGCCCGGCAGCTCCTTGAAGCCCCAGGAATCGACGTAATGACAGGATACCACGCCATTCTGCTTCAGCGCTACGATGTCGCTGACGGATAGGCTGTGGCCGCGAAAATCCTCCGGACGGCGGATATTGAAGGTCTCATACAGCTCGTTCAATTTATCCTGCGTATCACCCCTGCGGTCGAGGTCTCCTGCATAGACGGCGGCGTAGTTCTCCTTTTGGATGGATAGTCCTTTCTTCTCCAGATACTCGGAGTTCATATAGTGGAGCCGCGCCGTGTCGTCATTATCCCGAAGCTGATAGATGGCAAAGCTGTCGGCAGGGTTATCAAGGAACGCTTTCTCATAGTCCTGCGGCACGAAGCGGTCTTTGACCGTCCCCCATTCGGAAGCTTCCACGCCGAAAATACCGTCAAAGCTGCGGATTTCGTCGGCATCAAACGCCATGGCCTCGGTGTTGTCGGTGTGAAGCATATACACGGTCACGTCGCGCTCCATGAGTTCCAGCGCACGCTCCTTTGTCAGCGGCAGCATATTGGAATCTGTGTAGCCGTATGCGTTCATGCTCTCCACAGAAATCGCCGGGTCAGGGACGCAGCCGTTATCCGGTGCGCTGACCGGCTCCGGCTCCTGTACCGTGATCTCCTGCACAGGCTCGGCAGCAAGGCTTTCAGGCTCCTTATCCAGACCGCACTCTTTCATCAGCATCTTGTAATTCCGGTCAATGTCTGTAATCAGACCGGATGCCGTGCGGTTGATGGTTTCCAGCGAGGCTTTCAGCTCCGGCAGCTCCTTGCCCTTTGACCAGGTGGCGATATAGCCGAAGCTGTTCTCGCCGGTCTCAATGCCGAAATAGGCACAGACGGCATAGGAAATGCTCTCTGCCTGCACTTCCTCTGTATTGCGGGAGAGTGTTGCGGTCTTTACAGCACTCAAGTCTTCTTCAACTTCCAAACGCCATTCAAACCGATTTTCGTCCAGATAACGCCAGTTTTCCGCTTCGGCAAAATGTTTCGCTTCTGCCTCGGTTTTGAAGCCGGAGCTGAAATCGCGCTTTGTGCCACCTTCGCTGACCATAACTACTTTCCAACTGGGTGTCAGCTCATTGGTCTCTTTGGAATGACTGTGCAGAAGGGAATGTGCAATCTCATGGATCGCCGCGCATACCGTCTGTACCTCGCTCATGCCGGTGCGGACGGCAATGCGCCGATTCTCGTCGTCGTAATACCCGTCCATGCCGGTCATATTCTCCATAAAGACCGGAACCGGCGCACTGCGCTTCACCGCCTCCATGAAGACCTCATAATTCTGCACGCTGCCGGTAAGATCGGCGGCAAGCTGCGGCAAAGGCTTGCCCTCCGTCTGGCTCACATCAAAAACTGTGACCGGCTTGTACATCGGAATCTTAATTTCCTTTTCTTCCATGATGGCCTTGCCGTCAGCATCCAGCATGGGGAGCTTGGTGTCCGGGTCGAGTTTTGCTTCCTCGATTTTCTTTTTGTACGGCGTCGGGGCAATGATCTTGATGCCTTTTTCGCCCTTGAGCACATTACGCCCGAACTGATCGCGCCACTTGTTGAAACCGGCAACGACGGTGGCGTCCGGCTTCTGCATATAGATGAGCATGGTATTATTGACGCTGTACTTGTGGAACCGGCTCATGGTGCGAAGATAATTCTTGTACTTTTCGCTTTCAAACAGCTCTTTAATACCATTTTCAATGCTGTCGGTGATCTCTTTGAGCCTGTCCTTGTTAGACTGCTTTTCTGCCATATACGCTCCTTTCCGGGATTACAATCCCTGCATGTGATCAGCCCCTGCGGAGATGTGGAAATCCTCGCAGGGGCATGAGGCTTATTCGGATTTGGGGACGGTGCCCCTGACCGGAGGCTTGTACCCGGCCTGCTTGGCACGCTCACTGGCGGCGCGGCGGCGTTCTTCGCTGTACGGCTCCCGGATAGAGATGCAGTTTTTCGGTACGATGAAGCAGACAGAGCCGGAGCGTCCCTTGTTATCCGGATAGATTTTATCCGGCTGACGTCGATGCAGCTCCTTGAGCCGAGCTTTGAGCTTTTTATCGAAGGTGTACACGCTGGCGGTATCGTCCGCATCCGAAAACAGGATGATGGTCTCACGCTCTGAAGGTTCCAGTCTCATCGCCCTACCTCCAGCATGGAAGCGGCAAACCGACGGCAGATTCTGTGAAAAAGGCGGCTGGCCGACGAGGCAAGGGTCATTTCAAAGGCAGTCGCAATCTCCAGATATTTGCACACTTTCGTGGGCACAAATCCTTTATGGGGATCGAAGCCCAGACGCATACCCAAAACCGTCCGATCCCGATATCCCAGCTTCTCAAAGACGGACATAACCGTTTCACACAGATTGTCGATGGTGTCGCAATGGGCGCTGAAAGTGGGAGCGTTCTCACCCTGCATGGTGAGAGTTGCTGACAGGATCAGGTGCGCCGCACGCATTTTATAAATACTGTTTTCCATTCGCTTTCCCTCTTTCAAATTCCAGCCGGTAGGCCGTCTTCGTGCCATCGTCCTCCAGAGCGATATAAGCATCGTAGGTCTTGCCGGTTTTCTCCGAAAAGATGCCGCTGGCATAGGTTTTTCCGTCTTTCAACAGCGTCTCTGCCATCTTCTTTGTCAGATTGATTTTCTTCGCGGCAAGAAAACGGTTATCGCGCCAAAGGCCAAAATGGCAGTCATTCCGCTCACAGAAATAGCCCTTTTTGCTCTCTGTAACATCACTGCCGCAGCGCGGGCATTTTCCGACGACCGCTCTTCCGGACGGAAACAGCACGTCGGCTCCCAGCACCGTTTTATAGGTCTTGACCAGCTCACATACCATATCGCGGATACCCTGCATAAAGGTTTCCGGAGCTTCTTCGCCGCGCTCGATTTCCTTGAGCCGGTGCTCCCATTCGGCGGTCATCAGGGGCGATTGAAGCTGTTCCGGCAGTACGGTAATCAGGGAAATACCGGCGTGAGTCGGGATCAGGCTCACCGTCTTCTTGCTCTTTTTGCGCTCCACAAAGCCGGTGGCCACCAGCTTTTCCAGAATGGCCGCGCGGGTGGCAGGCGTCCCAAGCCCTTTGCGTTCAGCATCTTCGGGCATTTCTTTCGCACCGGCGACCTCCATTGCAGAAAGCAGCGTATCCTCGGTATAGTGTTTGGGCGGTGTCGTCTTGCCCTCTTTAACGGCGGCAGAATGAACCGTAAAGGTCTGTCCTTCGTCCACGGGCGGCAGTGCCTTTGCCGCATCCGAAGTTTCATTCTCACCTTTGCCGGAGTAATGCGCTTCCATCAGCGCCCGCCAGCCGGGATTCATGACCGTGCGACCTTTCGCGCTGAAGCTGTGCCCGGCACATTCCAGCGTTACCGCCGTTTCCGTGTATTCATGGGGCTGTGAGACGGCACAGAGCAAGCGCAGGGCGACCAATTCCAGCACAGCACGCTCCCCGGCAGGCAAGCCCGCAAGTGCATTTTCGTTCAAATTGGCTGTCGGAATGACCGCGTGGTGATCGGAGACCTTTTTATCGTTGATGACCTGCGCAGCGTTCACATGAATCGTGATGCCGCCCACCTTCGGCATCGTCGCTGCCACGTTGCTTACGAGCGCTGGCAAACCGTCTGCCATATCCGAGGTCAGATACCGGCTGTCGGTGCGAGGATAGGTGCAGAGCTTCTTTTCATAAAGGCTCTGGAGGTAGTCCAGCGTCTGTTGGGCGGTAAAGCCAAGAATCCGGTTGGCGTCGCGCTGCAAGGTGGTGAGGTCGTAAAGGGCAGGCGGCTTTTCAGCTTTGTCCTTGCGCTCGACCGCCTTTACCACTGCCATCTGACTGCCGCAGGCTTTCTGCAAGGATTCGGCTTCCGGCTTATTCTTCATGCGTTCGCTGCCAGCATCAAACCCCGGAAGCCCCAGCGTGACCGTATAGAACGGCTCCGGCTTGAAAGCGTCGATTTCCGCTTCCCGCTGTACGATCAGCGCCAGCGTGGGAGACACCACACGCCCAACATTCAGCGTGCGGTGATAGAGAACGGAGAAAAGCCGCGTGGAGTTAATGCCTACCAGCCAGTCGGCCTTACTGCGGCAAAGTGCCGACGCATAGAGATCATCGTATGCGCTGCCATCTTTGAGCGTTTCAAAGCCCTTGCGGATCGCCGTATCTTCCATAGACGAGATCCACAGGCGCTTCATGGGCTTGTCGCATTTGTTGAGCAGATAGACCGTGCGGAAGATGGATTCGCCCTCGCGCCCGGCATCGCAAGCATTGACGACCTCGCTCACGTTCTCCCGGTGCATGAGCGTGTTGAGCAGGGCAAGCTGCTTGGCTTTGTCTCTGGCAACGGAATACTGCCAGCTCTCCGGCAGGATGGGCAGATCGTTGTAGCGCCATTTGGCGTACTTTTCATCGTAGGCAGCGGCTTCGGCCAGTTCGGCCAGGTGCCCAAAACACCAGGACACGATATAGCCGCTGCCCATAAAATAGCCGTCCTTGCGCTCATTGGCACCAAGAACGGCGGCGATGGATTTTCCAACAGAGGGCTTTTCCGAAATTACCAACTTGTACGCTTTTTCCATAATCATTACCTCTTATTCTTCATCCTGCGCCGCATCTGCACTCTCGCCTTCATCCGGCTCCGTCTCGTATTCCTCGCCGTCGTCCTCTTCACCGTAGTCGTAATCATCCAGATCGACCGGCCCCTTGGCATCCGGCTTTTTCTTGCGGAATTTGAACCAATAGAGCGCGAAGCCACCGCCCAGAAGCAGCAGGAGCAGGAGCGCCACAGCGCCCCCACTGGATTTCTTTTCAGGTTCCGGCTCAATCTCCGGCTCCGATGTGGTGTCCGGTACTTTTTCCATGACCTTCTCCTTGCCGGTACACTCTGTCATGTTCGTTTTGCAGACCTCGCAGGAGGTATTGACGGCTCCGGCCTCGCACTTCGTCGTGCAGGAGCAGACCGGCGTCTGCTTGTCGCCCTCCACCAAAGCCAGCAGGTCGGCCTCATCCACAAGATTCAGGAAATAGGTCTCATAACGCTCTCCCTCCTCGTCCAGCGGTTTATCGTAGTCGATCACCAGATAGAAGGTCTCGCCGTTGCGGGTCTCGATGGTGATAAACTGCTTGTTGCTGTATTTGTCGTAAAGCAGATCGCGCGTGACGGAATTGCCGTTCTGCGTAAAGCCGGTGCCGTCCTCTTTCGTGATGGGTTCCGTGGTGGGAGCCGGAGCCTCGGAAGATGCCGGGGTCTGTGCAGACGAGCCTGCATTTTTACTGCCGCCACTTACAGAGGATGCACCGCCGCTGCTGCCCCCGAATGAGCTGCCGGAGCTGCTGCCGGACGTATTATTCTTGCGGCAGTCGCAGTCTGTGGGGCAATGCTCGTCGTGCTCATCATCGCCGGTGTCCGGCGTGGGTGTGGGCGTCGGTTCCGGTTCTTCTTCGTAGAACGGATTGGCAAGTACAACATAGTCCGTCCAGTTCCCGGCATTGTCCAGCGCGTCGATGTAGAGATAGGCGTCGTCCCTCAGATTATCAATACGGACATTCAGCTCGCCATCTTCGAGGGTTGTGTATAACTCGTCATTGACAAAAACCGCAGCAATGCCGGAAAGCGCATCGTTGGCTTCCACGTGCAGGAGCGTGCCGTTGATACCTGCACGGAGCGTGGGTGCTTCAAAGTCCATGCAGAACACATCCAGAGGCAGCTCATGCTCAACGCCCATCGGATCGGTGATATAGAAATACACGGTGCCGTTATCCGGCATCGTGCGTTCCAAATAACCGTATTCATTCCATTCTTCCGTTACATCAAAGCGTTCAGGGTCATCCTCATTACTGAACGTAGCCTCGATTTTGACCCAGCCGGTATTGTTTTTATCAATCAGGCGAACGGTGATCGTAACCGGCGCATTGTGCCAGCCAGTCGGGATTTCCGCGTCCAGCTCATAATCCGGTTCCAGCGCAGGGGCGTCCGTGGTTTCCGGTGGGATAGAGGGTTCTTCCGGCTCCGGCGTGGGTTCCGGCGTTTCCTCTGCACCGGGAGTCTCGGCAGGAGGTTCTTCTGTGGGTTCGGGTTCTACCTCCAATTCTGTCTCCACAATTTCAAGGGTGCTGTCAGGCGCGGCATCGGACACGTCTGTCCCTTCTTCCGCAAGCGCCATGCCGGTCATGGTGAAAAACACCAGCACAAGGCTGAGCATCAGCGCAATCATGCGGAACATACGCGGGGTTTTCTTAGTTTTCTTCAGGTGCATTTTCCATATCCTCCTTCTGTGTGCTGCAAAACGGCGAACCGCCCTTTTTGATATGCATGAGGTACTGCGCCAGCTCTTCCATCGTCATGCCGGTGGCACGGGCAAGGCCAACGATATCCTCATTTTCCAGCTTAATGATATCCTCGTCGATCTCACGGTTGCGGGACTGGAGCATGGCGATTTTCCCGTCATTCTTCGCTCGTTCCGCTTTGAGTTTGCTGATTTTCGGGTTCATAGTTCCTCCTTATGGTGATGGCAGACGGCCAAATTGATAGAAATGCTGCTGCCAGTAAGATGAAGTAATGTCGCTGTACTGAATGGGGTCGCCGCAGTGCAGCATGGTATTATTTCCCACATAAATGCCGACGTGGGACGCGCCAGTGGTGTCATACGTTCCTTGGAAAAAGATCAGGTCTCCGGGCCTTGCGTTTGCTGGGGAAACATAGGCGCATATCTGCCGCAGCCCCTCCGCGCCCAGACGGCCAAAGCTCCAGCCGAGGCCGCAGTTGTTGTAGACGTATGAAACGAAGCCGGAACAGTCAAAGGATGTAGACGGTGAGCTGCCGCCCCAGACGTAGGGGAACCCAAGATACTTTTCCGCTTCCTTGATGATGGCGGCGAACTGTTCGTCCTCCAATGCTTCCGGTGGAATCTCATACTTTGGATACTCGCTGCCGTAATACCTGCCGACATAGGAAGAGCTGCCGAAGAGGTCAGGCCGGTTGCCCAGAGTGCCCATGTACATGGCATAGAGGGAAAGCTGCTCCTGCGACATGATATAGACCGGGACATGACTGAGGTTGAAGTTTTCCAGCTTCACGGTACAGATATAATAGGTGTACGGCACCTCCACATCGTATTCATACTCCTCTATGACCCAATCCTCCAGCTCATAGTCATAATAGGTGTAGCTGCCGGTTCTTGTCTCCGTGCGGTATCTGGTTTCCGTTTCCACGGTCTCCGTAAGGATATACTGCTTTTCAAACAGCATATCCAGAATCCCGCCGACCTCGCTGATCGTCCATTCTCTGCCCATCAGCGCGGTGATTGCAGAAATCAGGACATAGGGATCGTGTTCGATGTCGTCCAGCTCATAATGGTATTCGTCATAATCGTGTTCGGCTTCGTAGTTGTCCAGCCTTGCCTGCAATTCTGCTTCCATAGCACAATACTGTGCTTCTGCCGCCAGCATATTCTCATCCTGAGACGGATAGGTGGAAGCGGCAATGGAAGAGCTTGCGCCCTGGAACATCAGAGAGCAGGAGGAAAACAGGTTGGTGAACAACAGGAAAACCGCTGCAATCAGGCCGACAATAAGGAATCCTTTCTTGTGCTTGGCAACAAACTCACCGGCTTTCTTTCCGGCCTCTGCGCTTTTCTCTGCCGCTTTTTTCGTAATTTCCGACGCTTTGACTGTATTCGCTGTGCCACGCCCGGCTTTTGTGGCGGCGTACTCCCGCTTGATCGCGCGTTTCTGCTGCCAGCGGGAATACGGATTGGAGGAAAAGCCGCCGTTCTGCTGCGAAAACTCCTGATTCAGCGCTTTCACATTGGCCTTGTCTGCCTTTTTCTCCGCCCGGTGCGCCTTGCGGTATGGCTGAAGCTCGTGGGCGTGATGAACCTCACGCCCCACCTGATAGACACTCTCGGCATCTTCCGTCAGTGTATTGGCAGCG
>ERZ827423.2916-NODE-2916-length-12564-cov-4.496523_pt1 | contig 12564 bp, 9 predicted proteins | sample MGYA00519775_ERZ827423 | MGnify/ENA primary metagenome ERZ827423 (study PRJEB31778, sample SAMEA3449296) | human gut metagenome | biome: human gut; feature: human-associated habitat; material: faeces | place: United Kingdom | collected 2010/2012 ...
CCGCTATGCCCTTATCGGTGATGCGCAGCTTCCGCTTGAACAGACCGCCCTCCACAATGTAGCCCTGACGGGTCAGGTGGGAGCAGATCGAGGACATGCGCATAGACTTGATTCCGTTTTTCTGAAGGAACTCAGCCTGCTTCTCAGGAGTGTCCTTGACGATTTTGAGCAGCTGGACATACAGGGGGGTCAGGCATTCCCTGGCCATCTCGCTCTCCCGGCCTCCAAGGACGGGCAGGGCGGCGCGGCCCTTATCGGTGATGGAGAAGGTATAGAATTTGGAGCCGCGCATCCCGGCGCGGACGATGTAGCCGCCCTGATCCAGGTGTTCCACGGCCGCAGAGGAGGTCTTGGAGTCCACGCCCAGCGCATCGGTCAGGTCGGCCATGTAGCAGTGGCCCACTCGGATCATCTCCAGTACCTGCAGGTCGGTGGCATCCAGCTTCACGTCTTTGCGGTTGGAGGCGGTTGGGACCCGCTCCCAGTTGGATTCACCGTAGTATTTAGGCTTGCCGGTGAGGGAGGCCAGCACAGCTACCACAAGAGTCACCAAGAAGCCCAGGGTGGCCAGGTAAATGTACTTGTTAATGGCGAATACCTTGAATACGTCGCCCAGCAGCGTGAACACAGCCATGGTGATCATACCGGCCAGGGCGCCGCAGATGACGCAGGCCAGGTACTTCACGCCGATGACGTTGATGCCCAGGGTGGCCGCCGCCTTGGGATACTCGCCCACGGCCTTGTAGTTCAGACCGGACTTGGTGCGGTTGAAATAGATCACCGTGAAGATCACCAGGCCATAGGCCAGATACACCATGGGGGTCTGGTCCAGCAGCAGCCGGACCAGGAAGTTGTCAGAGGCGATGCCCAGGGAGGCGGACAGGGTGTTCATCAGCCCCACCTGCACCAGCTCGGACCCGGCGCCGAAGTACACCCGGTAGATGAAGGCCGCCAGGGCCGGGGCGAAGATGTTGATGGCCATGCCGTAGACGATCTGCTCCGCGCAGAGGGTGACGGTGGCATAGGCGAAGATCATGTTCACCAGGATGCCCACCGCCGCGCCGGCCAGCACCCCCAGCATGGGACTGCCGGTGATGAGGCTCACCAGAAAGCCCACCAGGGAGCCGATGGAGGCCAGGCCCTCCAGCCCGATGTGGACCAGGCCCGCCCGCTGGGAGTACAGCTCCGCCAGCGCCAGGAAGATCAGGGGTGTCGCCATGCGGACGCTGGAGAGAATGATATTCATGACGAATTCCATATTACGCGGCCTCCTTCCGTCGCTCCGTCAGCCTTCCCAGGAATGCCTTGAACTCCGGCAGCTTCACCATGGCCAGGCCCGCCACGGTGAACACGATCACAAGGGCCTGGATGATGTCGGACACGCTGGTGGGAACGCCGGTGGCCGCCTGCATGGTGGTGGAGCCCACCCGCAGCGCCGCGAAGAAGATGGCCACCAGAATGGTCGCCAGGGGATGGAGCTGGCCGATCAGGGCCATGGCCACGCCGTCAAAGCCGTAGCCGTTGCCGAAGCCGTTGATGAGGCGGAACTGGGTGCCCAGCAGCTCGGCGCTGCCGCCCAGCCCGGCGATGGCGCCGGAGACGATGAAGCTCATCAGGATGTACTTCTTCACCGCGAAGCCGTTGAACTCCGCCGCCGTCATGTTCAGGCCCACCGCCCGCAGCTGAAAGCCCTTGGAGGTGTAGAACAGGAAGTAGTACACCAGCAGCCCCACCACCAGGGCGATGACAAAGGCGGAGGTGACCCGCAGGCCGAAGAGGCGGCTGAGCTTGGTGGCGTCCGGCACGGCCTCCGTCTGGGGAACGCTGCCGTCCCGCAGCCAGTTGGTATAGACCACGCCCATGAACAGGGTGGCCACATAATTCAGCATGATGGTGATGATCATCTCGTTCTGGCCCCGGTACACCTTCAGCACACCGGCGATCAGGGACCAGATGCCGCCGGCCGCGGCACCGCCCACCAGGCACAGGAGGATGGCCGGCAGGCCCTCGATCCCGCTCTGGGTGGCGATGTAGCAGCAGACGATGGAGCCCATCAGGAACTGGCCCTCGCCGCCCAGGTTGAACACGCCGCAGCGATAGGCGAAGCAGGCGCACAGGCTGGTGAAGATCAATGGCGTGGAGCGGGCCAGAGTGGTGCCCACGTTCCGCAGGCTGCCGAAGGCGCCGATCCACAGGGACTGCAGCGCCACAAAGGGGTTGGCTCCCAGCACGGCCATGATGATGCACCCGATGACAAAGGCCAGCAGGATGGAGATGATGGGCACCAGGAAGCTGACCAGTTTTCCGCTGTTTTTCATGCGTTCGCTCCCTCCTCACTTGCCGGCCATGGCCAGGCTGATCTCCTCAATGGGCGGATTCTTGCCGGAGAACACGCCCATGATCTGTCCCTCGAACATGACCACGATCCGGTCGGAGACCTCCAGGATCTCGTCGAAGTCCGCGGAGATCAGCAGCACGCCGCAGCCCTTGTCCCGGGCGTCGATCATAGTGTCGTGGACAAAGCGGGTGGCGCCGATGTCCAATCCCCGGGTGGGGTGGACCGCCACCAGCAGGTCCGGCTCGCCCTCCAGCTCCCGGGCCAGAATGACCTTCTGCTGGTTGCCGCCGGAGAGGTTTCTCGTCTCCTGCTCCACGGAGGTGCAGCGGATGTCGTACTTCTCCTGCATCTTCAGGGCGTAGTCCCGGATGGCCTTCTTTTTCAGGAAGTAGCCCTTGGCGCTGGAGAACTCCGGAGAGTCCGTGGCCTTGAGCACGATGTTGTCCTTCACGGACATGTTGCCGATGAGGCCCATTTTGTTCCGGTCCTCGGGAATGTGGGAGACATTTTCCAGAATGAAGCCGTTGGGGGTGAACTGGGCCACCTTGGAGCCCTTCATGTCCACCTCGCCGCCGTCCGGCGTCAGCACGCCGGTGACCACCTGGGCCAGCTGGCTCTGGCCGTTGCCATCCACGCCGGCGATGCCCACGATCTCCCCCCGGCCCACGGTCAGGGAGACGCCGTTGAGTCCCGCGTGCTTGGAGGCCTTGTGGTAGTCCACGTTCCGCAGCTGGATCACCGGGTCCCCCGGCTCCTCCACCTTCTCGTAGTGGGAGGGCGTCAGCTCCCGGCCGATCATCAGGTTGGCCAGCTCCTGGCCGTTGGTCTCGGAACGGTCCAGGGTGGTGACCACCTCCCCGGCCCGCAGGATGGTGATGCGGTCGGAGATCTGCAGTACCTCCCGCATCTTGTGGCTGATGAAGATGACGCTCTTGCCCTCCTCCGTCAGCTTGCGGATGATCTGGAACAGACCCTCCACCTCAATGTCCGTCAGGGCGGCGGTGGGCTCGTCCAGGATCAGCAGCTCCGCCCCCCGGTACAGTGTCTTCAGGATCTCCACCCGCTGCTGGGCGCCCACGGCGATCTCCGTGATGGGCTTGTCCAGCTCCACGTCCAGGCCGTACCGCTCCGCCAGCTCCAGGATCTCTTTCTTCCGGGCCTCCTTGTCGATGAAGATCCCCTTGGTGTTCCGGTCCCCCAGGATGATGTTCTCAAACACCGTCATGGCCTCCACCAGCATGAAGTGCTGGTGCACCATGCCGATGCCCAGCTTCACCGCCTGGGCCGGGGAGTCGATGCGGACCTCCTTCCCGTTCAGGAAGATCTTCCCCTCCGTGGGCTGGTACAGTCCGATGAGGACGTTCATCAGCGTGCTCTTTCCGGCACCGTTCTCCCCCAGCAGGGTATGTACCTCGCCCTTGCGGACGGACAGGTTGATGTCCCTGTTGGCGTAAAAGTCGCCGAACCGCTTGCTGACGTGCTCCATTCTCAGTAATTCCTCCAAAGAATCAGCCCCCTCCTTGCATATGGCGCTTTCCCATGCGGGCAAGCATCAGCTCTTTTTTCTCCAGCAGTGTATAGACCATGGGCTCCGCCCAGGAGTACTGCCCCATGAACTCCCCCTGAAACTGGCAGATGGCGTCCTCGTCGCCGCCCATGAAATCCTGAAAGTCAGAGTCCGCCAGGTCCATCCGCACCCGCAGGCTCCCCCGGCTGCGGAGGAACATCTCCTCCGCCCCGTAGTCCCGCAGGGTATCCGCCAGCTCCTTGATGGTGCGGCGGTATCCGGCGCCGTCGGCGTGCTCTCCCCAGAGCTTTTCCACGATCTCGTGGATGGACACCGGCCGCCCGTTCTGATAGACGCACAGGGCCATCAGCTCCTGGGCCTTGCCGGAGCGGAATTTCACCGGCTCCCCGTCCACCAGCATGTCAAAATTCCCGAAGGTGTGAAAGAAAATCCGCTTGCGCTGGCGGCGGCGCAGCAGCTTGGCCCGCTCCATCACGTCGGCGATGTCCTCCCGGTCAAAGGGCTTGAAGATGATGTAGTCCGCCTTCATCTTCAGGGCCTCCACCGCGAACCTGGGGTGGGCGGTGGCAAAGACAATGATGATGTCGCTCCGCAGCCGCCGCAGGGCCTGGGCCAGCTGGATGCCGTCCATCCCCGGCATGTCGATGTCCAGCAGGGCAAAGTCCACCACATGGCCGGAGGCGTACTCGATGGCTGCGTTGGGGTCGGTGAATTTCCCCACGATTTCAAAATCGGGGAGATCCGCGCACTTGAGCTCAAAGAGCTGCAAATCCAGCAGCATGTCGTCCACCAGGATGGTTTTCAATCGCGGTCCCCCCCTATTCAGCTCTATTCTTATATTGTATCAGATGAAGCGTACAAAAACCGTACTCTTTCACGGGGATCGTGAAAGATTTTCAGCCGCCTGCGCCTGTTTTCCATAGAGCAGCACGGCCTGGGTGCCGGCGCCCACGGCGCTGGTGATCCGCAGCTCGCTGCCGGGGAACCGGGCCATGCGCCGCCGCACGTTCTCCAGACCGATGGAGCCCGTCTCCCGGACCGCGTCCAGGTCGAACCCCACGCCGTCGTCACTGACAGTGACCTTCCAGCTGTTGGGCAGCTCCTCCAGCCGCAGAGTGACGGTCCCGCCCCCCACTTTGGGCTTGATGCCGTGGAGGATGGCGTTTTCCACAAGGGGCTGAATGGTCAGCAGGGGGATGGGAAAGTCCGCATCCGGGATCTCATAGACCATATGCAGCCGGTCTCCCAGCTGCTGCTGGTTGATGTCCGCGTAGGCCCGCACCGCCCGGAGCTCCTCCCGGAAGGAGCCGATCCCGCCGTCGGCGGTGACGGAGTCCAGGGTGAAGCGGAGATAGCGGGCGAAGTCCCCGGCCATCTTGTAGGCGGCCTCCGGCTTCAGGACGATCAGGGCCTGCAGAGCGTTGAGGGTGTGGTAGAAGAAATGGGAGCGGATCTGGCTCATCAGCATGTTGCCCTGCTCCTGCTCCAGCTGCTCCCGCAGCTGCTGGATGGCCCGCTGGGATTTCTCCTCCTGCAGCTGCCGCAGCCGGCCGGCGTAGTAGACCCCCGCCGCGGCCAGCAGCGCGATCAGCAGACTCACCGCCGCCTCCAGCCACAGCCCAGCGCGGAGATACCAGGGCTGCAGCGGCGCCAGGGAGACGGTCCAGACAGAGTTGAACAGCGCCTGCTGGTGGTCCACGGTCCGCGCGCCCTCCGGCAGGGGCCGCTCCGACTCCAGGATCACCTGCTTCTGCCCGTCATCCGGGTTGATCCGCCAGATTTGGCAGGCGAAGCCCTGCTCATTGATCCGGTCCAGGGAATTGCCCGCCAGGGCCTGGGGAAAGTCCAGCGTCACGGAGACGATGCCCCAGAAATAGGAGCTCCCGGCCGCATCCGTCAGAAAGACCGGCAGCCGCCCGGCAATGCCGAGGCCGCCCTGAATGAGTTCAAAGGGCCCGGCGATGTACAGCTCCTTCTTCTCAATGGCGGCCCGAGCCTCCAGGTTGCCGGCCCCATCGTCATACATGTTCAGCCCGATGACGGCCTCGTTCCCCTCCAGAGGATAGACACCGGCCACGATCCCGTCCGGCGCAAAGAGAACGTTCCGCACATAGGCCTCCCGCAGCAGTACGTGGGCGACCCTGCCGAAATCGGAGTAGTCCCCATCCGTCTGGATGAGATAGGCCTCCAGCACCCGGGTCTTGCTCATCTCGGAGAGCAGGAACTCATACATCTCCGCGCCGATGCCGCTGGCGATGTAGCCCATGCGGTCCCGCTCCTGCCGGCGATGGCTCCACTCCATACACCCTGTCAGCACCAGTCCCGCCAGCAGTACCAGGACAAAGGCGCGGATGGCCTGGGCCAGTACCGGCCGCTCCCTCCTCATGGCAGCACCCCCCCTTTTGTGGCCTTTTTTCCAGAATACCCCCAATTGCCCGGTAATGCAAGCAGGGATGTCATCAAAGGCCCGGATTCCAGGCCCGGCACCAGGGAGCCCCGCGCCCGGGGCTCGACCCTGACGGATGCCGGGCGGCATCCGGGTGACTCCGGCGTCCCGCAAACGGGAACGGCCCTCAAAAACTGCCAGAAGAAAATTTCCGCTTTTCTGACGGAAAAGCGGAAATTTTGTGATTGCAAGAGCTGTATTTGCACCGACGACTGGCCGTGGGCTGCGGCGGGGGCGATCACTTCTCAGCTGGGGGCCAGCGGCGACTCAGCTTGCGCGCCATCTCCCGCACCAGCAGGGTGAGCTTCTTCTCCGGCGGCAGGTCTTTATACAGGATGCCGTAGGGAAAGTCCTCATTTTCCAGAATGGGGATGCAGCTCAGGTCCAGCACCTCAAAGTACTCCGGGATCCGGTAGCCCGGCAGGACCGCCGCGCCATATCCGGCACCGGCCAGGCTGAGGCAGACCCGGTCATCTTCGATGAAGAAGTCCCGGTGATGGAGCCGGTGCAGGTTCACCAGATCCCGGAGGGGGTTGTCGCTCTGAAAGGGGATCAGCTTGCTGTGGGGGAGGATCAGCCGCTCGTTCTCCAGCTGGGAAAAGCGGATCTCTTTCTGGCCGGCCAGAGGATGGGAACGGGCCACGATGGCATAGGATTTCATCTTCACCAGCTCCAGGAAGGAGAAGTCCGTCCCCTTGCGCATGTGGCTGCTGGCCATCATGAAGTCGATCTGCCCGGCTCCCAGCATCAGCAGCAGTTTGTCATAGGTCTCGATCTCCACCACGGGCTCCATGTCCGGAAACGCCAGACGAAATTTCCCCAGCACCTCTGTCAGCATGACCAGCTCCGCGTTGGAGGTGCAGCCGATGCTGATATGGCCGTGGCTGCTCTGCCGGGTAAGGCTCTGCGTGGCAAGGTCCTGCTGGCGCAGCATCTCCTTTGCATAGGGATAAAAGGCGGCCCCCATGTCGGTGAGCTTTACCAGCTTCTGATTGCGGATGAAAAGCTGGGCCTCCAGCTCGGCTTCCAACTGCCGGATGTGGTGCGTCACCGAGGGAACGGAAAAATATAATTCCTGGGCTGCTTTTGTGAAGCTGAGCTTGTCCGCTACAGCCACGAAGCACTGAAGCTGCTGTGTATTCATACCTCTCGTCCTTTTCTGCGCGCTGCCTGCATGGCCCGCAGCACGGGTGTTAAAGATCCTCTAATAGCGTTATAGATTATTATACACCACGCCCGCTGGTTTGTGGTAGTATTTTTGTGAAATGTGCCGACGATTCCGATCGCTGCGGATACCGCCGGCGGATACAGCGCGACACAAATGATTTGGGAGGGACTTATGAAAAACTGCAAGGATCTCACCGTCATGGTGGTGGGTGCCGGCACCATGGGCCTGAGTATGGCCCAGGTCATGGCTGCCCATGGCATCAAAACCTACATGACCAGCCGCCACGAGGCCACGCTCCAAAGCGCCCGGGAAAAGATCAATACCGCCATTGACGGGCTGATCCGGGAGGGGCTGGCGGACGAACGCTACCGGGAGCAGGTGGACCAGCACCTCTTCCCTGTCACCAACGACAAATTCCCGGAGATCGGGAAGGAAGTGGACGTGGTGCTGGAGACGGTGGTGGAGAACGCCGACTCCAAGCGGGCCATCTACCAGCAGCTGAACGACTGCTGCCGCCCGGACTGCATCATGGCCTCCAACACCTCCGGGATGGACATTTTTACCGTGACAGAAGGCGTCCTGTCCCATCCGGAGCGGCTGATCATCGCCCACTGGTTCAATCCGCCCCATCTGATGAAGCTCATCGAGGTGGTGCGGGGAGAAAAGACCTCCGATGAGACCACGGAGTGCATCCGCACCCTGCTGGAGTATGTGGGGAAGAAACCGGCGGTTCTCAACAAGTTCGTGCCAGGGTTTATTGTCAACCGCATCGCCACGGTCATTAACCGGGAGCTCTATTACATGATCGAGCAGGGCTGGATCAATGGCGAGGACGCGGAAAACGCCATCCGGTACACCGACGGCCTGCGCTATGGCTTTGAGGGCCCCCTGGGAATCTGGGATTTCGTGGGCCTGGAGATCCCCATGACCGTGGCAAAAGGCGTGCTGCCCACCCTGTGCAACAGCGCCGACCGGATGCCCCTGGGGGACAAGCTGATCGCCGAGGGAAAAACCGGCGTCAAGGCCGGAGAGGGCGTTCTGAAATACGGCCCCATGGACGAATATGTGGAGAAGCGGAACCGCCGGATCATCCAGATGACCAAGATCATGGACCAGTGGGACAGAGAAGATCAGTGAGAGGGAATGAAAATGGAACAGACAGCGACGCGTACCGCAGAGTTTGAAACTTTTGACAAAAAGCGCAGGCGCTTTCTTCTGGTCTGCCTCATCGGCGCCTTCGTGGTGGGCCTTGCCTACACCTGGGCCGTACTGCAAAACCCCTTTATTCAGCAGATGGGGGGAGATGCCGTGACCTCCACGGTGGTCCTCTGCTATACGGTCACCGTGGTGTCCTCCTGCATGTCCCCCTCTGTATTCGGGGCATTCACCAAAAAGCTGGGACCGAAAAAGACCATCCTGCTGGGCACACTGATGTTCGGCCTGGGATACATCGTCTCCGGACGGACCTCCAGCATGGTGCTCTTTTTCATCTCCTTCGGCCTGGGTACCGGCATCGGCTCCGGCTTCATCTACCCCACCATCATGGGCTATATGGCCACGGTTTTCCCGGATAAGCGGGGCTCTGTCTCCGGCGCTGTGGCAGGGGTCTACGGCGGCGCCTCCATTGTCTGGTCCCCCCTTCTGGCGGGCTGGATTGAGAAAAGCGGCCTGGCTGCCGCCCTTTTGATCGTGGGCGTCATTGCCCTGGTGTGCATCGGCGCCGTTTCCTTCCTGATCGAGCAGCCGCCTGAGGGGTATTTGGAGTATAAGAGCAAATCGGCCGCTCCCTCCGGGGCCGGCAAGGCCGTTAAAAAGACCAACCTGCCCGACCTGACCCGGGGACAGATGGTCAAGACCAGTATGTTCTACGTGGCCATCATCGCCTTTGCCTTTGGCTGCACCTCCGGCATGATGGTCATCTCCCAGGTGTCCTCCATCATGCAGAAAGGCTTTGCCATGACAGCGACCCAGGCGGCGGTCTATGTGTCCGTCACCTCCTTTATGAGCATGATGGGGCGCTTTATCTGGGGATGGGTGACGGATCACTTCAACAAATATGTCACCCTGAGCATCATCTGCGGACTGCCGGTCATCACCATGGGACTTCTGGCGGTCTCCGCCTCCATGCCCCTGACCGTGGCCTGCCTGGCCGTTACCGCCCTGTGCTACGGCGGCTTTGGGAGCACCATTACCCCCATTACCGCCGATCTCTTTGGCTCCAAGCACGTCACGGAGAACTACGGGGTGATGTATCTGGCCTTCGGCTTTGCCGGGCTGGTGGGGCCCCAGCTGGCCGTCAACTTCAGCAGCGGCGGGGACTATACCACCGCCTATCTGGTGGCGGCGGTCATCTCGGCCATTGCCCTTGTCATGGCCTTGCTTGTTCGGAAAAAAGTCCTGTCCAGCTATACCGACTAGGGACCCGTCCGCGGTTCCGCAGGGACTCGCCGCCCAAAGCCTCGGGGCGAGGGCTGCGCCTGCTTCCGACAGTCCAAAGTCCCCGCGGCGCCGCGTGCCAGGGCGGCGGGGGTTCCGCGCCGGCCATCTGACATTGCGCGGAGCGGGCGGATATAATTGGAAGCTCTGCGGCAAATGCCATCTGATCCCGCAAAAGGCCAAGCGGCCCGGACGCGACTCCCCGGCGTCCGGGCCGCGGTTTTGACCCGTATGGGGCACGGATTTTGGCCTGGAGACAGCGCCTCCGGGCAGCCGCTTCCAGGGCTCCAGAACGGCTGGGACGCGGATGAAATGGAAGCTCGGGCAGTCTGGCGGCCGGGGCGGGCGGATGATTTCCCGGGCGGCTGCGCGGCTGTGGAACCCCCGCTCCATCGGCCTTTTTCCGCCGCCGGTTCCCGGCGCGGGACCCGCCGCCCGAAGCGGGACCGCTTTTTGCCGCTGGGAAGTAAGGAAATCGTGTGAAAAGATGAACAATCGTCAGCACATAGGAGAGCGCACTTTTCTCCGAAGCGTAAAAGCTGGCTGTCGTGACACGGGTGACGGCGACAAACGGCACGGATACAAGGAAGATCGGAATGATTTCGGCCACTTCGATATTGACCTCCTGTGACGCGCCGAACAGGAGTCCCAGACTGTCTCTGGTGACATATAGAAGGATACAGCCGATGACGGCCAAGAGCATGGCAAAGCCGTAGGCAAGTCTTCGGAAACTCCTCATCCGCGCAAAATCCTGTTCTCCATAGCAGCGGCTGATGAGCGGCTGGCTGCCGTCGCCCACCCCCTGAAAGATCAGATAGATGATGCAGATCATGTATGCGATGCAAGCGTAGGCCGCAATCGCCGGCTCCCCTCCGTAAGAGGCGGAAAAGCGGTTGATGATAATCGAAGAGAGATTGGGGGACATGGCCAGCCCGAAGGGGGCGATTCCCAGCTTCAAAACGGCGGCCGAGACCGCCCCGGTTTTTGAAAAGGGGATCGCCAGGGTGAACTGCTTTTTTTGGATGAGATAGGCGAGGGCGATCAACATCGTAACGCCTTGCCCGATGACAGTCGCAATCGCGGCTCCGGCAACGACTTGCTCCCAGACCCATACAAAGAGGTAGTCCAGGATGATATTGGTCACAAAGCCCGCGATCATGGCAGCCATCGCATAAACGGAACCGCCGAGGTTCCGGATCAAGGGCACAAGGCCAGTGCCGAAAATCTGCAGAATCGTGCCGAAAGTCACGATCACGATATATTCCTCGGCCAGGGACAGCATCTCGCCGCTGGCGCCCAAAAGCCGCAGCAGGGGATTGCAGCAGCATAGAATCAGGATGGTCAAAATGACGCTGAAAACAATCATCAGCCAGTTGGCCCCTGCTGCATACATGCGGGCTTCCGCTTCCCGCCTCTCCGCATTTTTGATGGAGAAGTAGATCGCGCCGCCCATCCCGATCCCGGTCCCGACCGCTTGGATGAACGCGACAATGGGATACGCGATGTTTACGGCGGAAAGCCCCACATCCCCTAAACTGTTCCCCACGAAGAAACCGTCTACGATCGCGTAAACGCCGGACAGCGCAAAGGACAGGATAGACGGAAAGACATATTGGAAAAATGTTTTTGTATCACGCATCTGCATCATTTGGATTCCTGCCTCCGGCCTCTTGGAAAAGTTTTATAAACAGCGCGCCGTCCTCGCTGAATCGGTGCATCCGTTCAAGCCCCATTTTTTGGATCACGGACAGTTCGGCTTTTCGCAATTCGGGCAGAATCGTGTCCGCATAGGCCCTCCCTGCCGCTGTGAATTGGATGCGCTTATTCCGTTTATCCCCCTGCATGGGGAGCAGTTCCACGAACTTCTGCCTTTCAAAATCCTTCAGGATCATATTGACGGTTTGCTTTGGGATCAGCCATCGCTGGCTGATTTTCTTCTGTGTGCAGTCCTCGCCGCCCTCATCAATGGCGGTGAGCGCCAGCAGGCAGCTGACTGAAATGCCATGTGTTTTCGCCCACTCTGTATAGACATAGTTGGTCTCCTGCCAGACCGCATAGTAGCGGTTCAATTCCTCCATCAGTGCAGCATGGTTTTCCATTGCGCGCCTCCTTGCCAAATTAGTACGGTTCTGTACCGATTTAATATAGTCCGTAACTGTACTATTTGCCAAGGAGAACTTTTCTGTAAGGTCCCGATTTCCGGCTGAGCGCACAGATTTGTAAAAATGGATGAGGTCCGCCTTCGGCGGGCAAAGACCTGGACCGCAATAGAGCAAGGCCCGGGCGCGGAAATACCGCGTCCGGGCCTTGCTTTTGAATTGCATAGGTTACAGTTTGGGCGATTCGGAGGAACAGGAGCCGATTTCCCGTGACACAAACGCCGCCATCTGCAAGTGGCCGGATATGGGGAGGCGCGGATCGCCGCCCCGGCCGCTCAGGCCGCGGTGTCCAGCTCCAGTCCCAGGGCGCCCACCCACTGCTCAACTGCCTCCCGGGAGGCGGAGCCACTGAACCGCTGTCCGTCCAGCCAGGTGGCGCCGCTGGTCAGGCCCTCCACATTCCGGGCGCTGGAGCCGATGCCGCTGGAGCCGCTGGTGCAGAAGGGCACGATGGTCTTGCCGGCAAAGTCATAGCTCTCCAGGAAGGTG